>Ga0207868_1000049_pt1 | contig 164614 bp, 135 predicted proteins | sample Passage237B_FD_187370 | JGI IMG/M metagenome (GOLD analysis project Ga0207868, IMG submission 187370) | Cellulose adapted compost microbial communities from Newby Island Compost Facility, Milpitas, CA, USA - Passage2 37B (SPAdes) (version 3) ...
CGGTTCAGGAAGTAGGAGATGTGGCTGTAGCCGGCCTGGCGGATCAGGTCGATGGCTTCTTCGAAGCGGTCGGCCACGCGACGGGGCGTATGGGCATCGGAGCCCACCACCACTGGAATGCCCCGCTGGGCCATCATGGTGAGCATGGTCTGGTTGGGGTTGTATTCCTTGATGGCTTTGGACACGCCACTGGTGTTGAACTCCATCGCCACGCCGGTCTTTGCAATGCGGTCCAGCGACTGGCCGATGTGCTCGATCACCTCTTCCAGCTTCCAGTCGTTGGGGTAGACGTTCTTTACAAGGTCGGGGTGAGAGAGGGTATCAAACAGCCCCGACTCCGCAGCCATGGCCAGGTGGGTGAAGTAGGTCTTGAAGAACGCCAGCGGCGATTCGGCGGGGAACTGCTGCTGGTAGAACTTGAGCTGCGGATGGACCGACCCGAGCACGTGATGGAACCGGGCCTGAATGAGCTGCTTTTCAAGGTAAGGCTCCAGGCCGGGCCAGTAGTCGCACTCCAGACCCATACGGACGTCCACCACGCCTTTCATGGCGTCGGTGGCCCGCTGGATCAGGGCGACGTATTCGTCGAACTGGTCCTCCCGCATGCGGACCGAGAGGGAGATTTCATCAGGCAGCGGGTTGTGACAGGTCACAATGATGCCCGTCAGGCCACGCTCCAGCGCGGTCCGGGCGTATTCCTCAGGCTCCCCCTTGGCGTGCTTGCACAGCGTGGTGTGCATGTGGCCGTCGTACAGTTTCACGGTTGATGGGCTGCTCGAATCACTCATGGTGGTCCGCTTCTCCACAGTTTTGTCACAACTCCAGCAGCCATTGTAGAGAAACCCCCGCAGCCTGCACGAAACCCATACACGCAGCGGCCTGGCGATAACATCATTGACAAGACAGGGCACGCCCGGCTAACATCCATCCGTTAATCCGGATTGAAGGATATATTCGACATGCACATCCGCCAGATCTTCGACCGTCACCCCGTGACCTTCTCGCTGGAATTCTTCCCCCCTAAGACCCAGCAGGCCACGCAGGAGCTGCTTGATGCGCTGCCCGAATTCGAAGCGCTGGGCCCGGCGTTTGTCGATGTCACCTACGGCGCAGGCGGCGGCACGCGCGAAGCCACCTTCACCCTGGTCAACAAACTGGCCACCGAAACGAAGATGGACCCCATCCCCCATCTGACCTGCGTCTGCCACGATAAGGCCACGATCGATCAGATCCTCGAATCCTATGCGCAGGCCGGGATCAGCAACATCCTGGCGCTGGGCGGCGACCTGCCTCGCGACCGTCAGGACTGGGACCGCTCGAAGGACGCTTTCCGCTACGCGGGCGATCTGGTGGCCCACATCCGCAAGTTCAATGACAAGGGCGTGCATCCCGACAGACAGGGCTTTGGCATCGGCGTGGCCGGCTTCCCCGAAGGTCACCCCGCCACCCCCAACCGCCTGGCCGAGATGGACTACCTCAAAGCCAAGGTCGACGCCGGGGCCGATTACATCGTCACCCAGCTTTTCTTCGACAACCACGACTTCTACGACTTCCGCGACCGCTGCGACCTGGCGGGCATCAAGGTTCCGATCATCGCCGGCCTGCTGCCGATCACCAGCACTGCGGGTCTGCGCCGCATGGGCGATCTGGCTGGCGGCTCACGCTTCCCGGGCAAGCTCCTGCGTGCCCTGGCCGCCTGTGGCGATGACGCCGCAGCAGTCCGCAACGTGGGCATCGAGTGGACGGTCAGCCAGTCCCGCGACCTGCTGGAGAACAACGTTCGCGGCCTGCACTACTACACGCTCAACAAAGCCGACGCCACGAAGCATATCTGCCAGAGCATCGGTTTGACGGTGTGAGGCCCCCGCAACGCGGCCTCCCGCCGGCCTTGCCCACTGTCCGTCACCCCCGCGCACGCAGGCATGACAGATGGAGAGATCAGACCCACTGACACAGAAAATCTGATCCACTAACTCAGAGGGAATCAGCCTGGCAGCCAAGGGCTGACCACCGCCCAGTCGGACATCTCCACCCCGCAATTCACCTTCCCCCCTCCCCCTCTCTACCGGTTGCCAAGGCCGGCCGCGCGGATACACTACAACGGATTCGCCCGTGTACGGACTCCCGCATGCCGGTCAGGTGGCTGACGGGACTTATAAAAAAACCGACCTGACGACAGTCTGACGCTGATTTCGGCCCTGCGGCCTTCCATTCTGCAGGGCGTGTTTGTCGCGTCCGCACGGAGCAACCCCCATGGCAGGATCGATCACCCCTCTCCCCATCATGCTGCTGGAGGAAGAGGAAGATCGCAAAAGATACGCTGAGCTTGAACCCCCAAAGTCCATCGTGGTTCGCTACGGCTATCTCAAGCACATCGCTGAACTTCCCTACGATGGCAAGGACAAGCCAGGCTGCGGCTCGAAGCTGGTCATCATGACCAAGCGCGGCATTGAGCTGGGCGAGATGCTCACCACCACCTGTGGCAACTCAGGCTGTGGCAAGAGCGTCAGCCGCAAGCAGATGCTCCAGTACATCGAGAACTCAGGCGGGAAGGACTTCCCCTTCTCCAACCAGGGCAAGGTCATCCGCGTGGCCACCATTGAGGACCTGCAGGAGCAGGAACGCCTCGAGAAGCAGAAGATGCCCATGATCCGCTTCACCAAGGCCCTGGTCACCGAGCTGGGCCTGCCCATGAAGCTGGTGGACATCGAATGTCTGCTCGGCGGCGAGCGGATCATCTTCCACTACACCTCCGAAGCGTGGGTGGACTTCCGCGAGCTGGTGAAACAGCTGGCGGCCGAGTACCAGACCCGCATCGAGATGCACCAGGTCAACGCCCGCGATGAAGCCCGCCTGGTGGCTGACTATGAAAAGTGTGGTCAGCACTGCTGCTGCAAGCAGTTCCTCAAGGTGCTCAAGCCCGTTTCCATGCGCTCGGCCAAGGTTCAGAAAGCCACGCTCGACCCGACCAAGATCTCCGGCCGCTGTGGCCGCCTGATGTGCTGCCTGCGATACGAAGATGAAACCTACGAGGACCTGCGCAAGCGTCTGCCTCACCGCCAGACGCGAGTGATGACCCCCGATGGCGTGGGGACCGTCATCGATTCGCAGATTCTCACCCAGCTGGTGCTCGTCGCTCCGGACTCAGGCGAAGCGCCGTCGGCCTATCCGCTGGAAAATCTGGAAATCCTCACCAAGGATCACCCCCAATTCCGCAAGCCCGATCCCGCTCAGCAGAGCCAGCCCGCTTCGCGCGATGGCAGCCGACGTGGTCCGGGTGGTGGTGATCGCAGTAGCGGAGGCGGGCCCAACCGTCGCCCGCAGCCTGCGAAGAATCAGCCCGCAGCTCAGCCTGCAGATGAACTGGCCGCGGTGTCACCTGAGGAAGCTCAGGCGCCAACCGAATCGGGTGAACAGCAGCAGAATCGCCAGCGTCCGCCTCGCGAGCAGAACAGGCAGCGTGGCGGCGAAGGTGATCGTCCCCCGCGTGGTGAACGCAAGGAACGTGGCGAGCGAGGTGAACGCAGCGAACGCGGCGAACGTGGGGATCGTGGCCCGCGTCGTCCCCGTCCCGGTCAGCCGCTGCAGGATCACGAAGTGGAATCGCGCGAAGGCGGCCGCCCTGCGTTGACGGACAACGCCCAGCCTCGCCCCTCCATCGAAGGCGCAGGCAGCCCGCCCGCCAACGCCGGTCTGGAATCGGTTGTCGAAGGTGACGAGGAAGGTCCGGATGACGACGGCCCCGAAACCCCGCAGGCAGCCGGTGGCGAAGGTCAGCCTCGCAAGCGTCGTCGCCGTCGCCGTCGTCGTGGCCGCGGCGGTCAGGGTGGCAACAACGCCGGCGGTTCGCCCGATGGCGCATCCAGCCCGCCCCCTGCTCCCCCGGGGGACTGATCTCCATTGATCACAACGCCCCGGTCCACCGGACCTGGGCCTGACTAAAAACGACAACGCCCCATGAAGTCACTTCACGGGGCGTTTTCATTTTCAGATCAGACTGACTGAGGATCAGTCGATTACTCGGGCTTACCGCTGCTGGTGTCATAGACCCAGGCATCGCCGGCGCGGGAGTATTCCACGATTTCGCCCGGGGCGAAGAACAGCGCCAGTTCCTTGGCCGCCGCTTCGGGGCTGTCGGAGCCGTGGATGAGGTTGAAGGAGTTGCTCACGCCAAAGTCGCCACGGATGGTGCCCGGCTCGGCCTTGGAACCGAAGGTAGCGCCCATCATCTTACGGGCCACGGCGATGGCGCCGTTGCCACGGATGGCCAGCACGAGCACGGGCTCGCTAGTCATGAACTTCACCAGGCCGGGGTAGAAGGGACGATCCTTGTGAGCTTCGTAGTGCTTAGCCGCAGTTTCAGGGCTGATGCGGGTGAGCTTGGCGCCCACGATCTGCAGACCCTTTTCTTCAAAACGGGTGATGATCCTGCCCATCAGCCCACGCTGCACAGCGTCTGGCTTGAGAATGATAAGCGTCGTTTCCATTGGCAAACTCCTTAAGTGTATTCTTCGTTTTATCGTTCCATGGGCAGGCTTGTCGCCCATCGGTAAATCGGGGCCAATATCATACCGATCCTTAACTAAAAAGAAATAAGGGACTCGGTAGTCCTCAGCGTCGAGGGAGCGTCGGATTGTCATCCGACAGCGTGCGGACGCGCACATCCTGCGATCGGCCGGTGAGCTTCCAGACAGCCACCTCACCTGCAAACCACTGCATCCACTCCAGACCAGCTTTGACCAGCGCTTCGCCGGCGGTTGCTGCATCGGTGATCAGCTGCCAGCGTTCCTGGCCTTGAACCAGAAAGGTCTGCCCCTGCAGACGTTCATCATGCACAGGCGACAGTTCCACGGCCTGCATGTAGACCGTCAGCTGATTGATCGCATGCCCGCGATGATCTGCTGGCTGTGAATGCAACCCCCTCCCCGCCACATGCGCCAGCGCGGCCAGACTATGGTCTTTACCCGCCGCCCAGGAGGACAGCCCCGCCTGCGTCGTGACCCGCACGGCCAGCATGGAAGGATGCGTTTGATCCAGCAGACTGTCGCCCGTCTTTTTCACAAGCAGACGCGCCCCCGGCCTGGCCGCCCGCTGGGCGATGGTCACCAGTGCATTCATCCGCAGGCCGTTGAGGCTCAGCCAGGACAACTCTGACTGCTGGGGCTCGAGTTCGATGTCCTGCGTGAGGAAGCTCATCAGCCGGGTGCGATAATCGCGCCGCCAGGCGTCGGCGGGCAACTTCGCCTGCTGGCAGGCCATCGCCAGATAGCGCGGCGCATCGGTCGGCCAGTCGGATCCCGGATCGGGCAGGACAATCCCCTCACCGGCCGGGTGCTCTACCAGCAGCCCATGCGACAGTGGATCCACCTGCTGCATGCGATCTTCGCCGACGCCATCAATCAGGAAGGAATCGAACATCAGCGTCAGCTTCAGGCCAAGCGCGGGAAGCTCTTCTGCGGAGAGCGCGGGCTGCTCGGCGGTCGCCGCCGTCACCCGGCTGGCGAGATAACTCATCAGATAGCCAAGCGAATGATCGAGCTCCAGCTGGCCCATGCTGGCGTAGCGGGTGACGCATCGGCTGACTTCGCCTGCGCGATGCAGCGTCAGCCTGGCGCCCATCAGCCGCGTGTTGGCGAGTACTGGAGGCAGGATGCCCTGAATCGGTTCGCGCCTGACCAGCGACTGAATCATGCCCCGGACATACACCGCCACGATGCGCGCCTGCGATGCTTCCAGCGGGAAAGGCGATCGCCTTCCCGTGATTGGCGCAGCGGCTGGGGGTGTCTGGTTCGACATGGGCATGCAGGCATGGTATCACCCCCACGTCGGCGGCGGTAGATGGCCCCGCCTATTGGAGGATGGCATCCCATGCGCGTTCTGCTTCAGCGTGTGACCGAAGGCTCTGTAACCATTGATCAAAGCATCGCCGGCCAGATCGGCCCGGGGCTGGTTATTCTGGCCTGCGCCGGCCATGACGACACGCCTCAGATCGTGCAGCAGATGGCCCGCAAGGTGGCCGAGCTGCGCATCTTCTGCGATGACGCGGGGAAGATGAATCTTTCGCTGCTGGACATCAAGGGTCAGGCGCTGGTGGTCTCACAGTTCACCCTCTACGCCGATGCCCGCAAGGGCCGCCGGCCCAGCTTCACCAATGCCGCCAGGCCTGAACTGGCCAGGCCGCTGGTTGATCAGTTCGCCCAGGAGCTGCGCAACCTCGGCGTCTCCCACGTGGCCACCGGTCAGTTCGGAGCCGACATGCACGTGGTCATTCACAACGACGGCCCGGTGACCATCTGGCTCGACTCCGTTGAACTGGGCATGCACAGCTAAAACGCGTTTCTTCAGATCCGACTCAACATCTTCAATTGATGAGCACCGCCATGTCATCCCGCACGCTGGCTGAACATCTGCAGCATCTCAAGCTCGAACCGGAAGTCATCACCGCGTGGCTCAACGATTCCGCCAGGCCGATGGATGACAATCTGCTCTACCAGCCTGCATGGTGGAAGGATGCATCCCGACTCAAAGCCGTCTGCGATCAGCTTGGCTTTGCGCCTGATATTCACGATGCCTTCGCCCGGGCAGCAGCGATGATTGATGTGAACGATCACGCGTGGTGGGCGATTCTGAATCTGACGGCCCGTGCTTTGGGGCAGGCCAATCACAGTCGATACAAAGCCTATGCGCGCTCAGGCCCGCCTGTCGCAGTCTGGGGGATGCTCGGTGATATGTTCAAGCCCCTGGCGATGCTCACCGGTCTGCCCACCATGATCGCCACGCATCAGCGCATGGGCATCGACATGCAGATCACGCGCGACACGGCCGACGATCTGCCGCTGTGGATGAACGCGCACCTCCTCAAGCATGGCCGATGGGGAACCTGCGATTCTCAGGGCTGGTTCACCAAACATCTCAACGGTGAAATCTTCGCGCTCGGTCGCCTGCAGTTTGAGCTGAGCACCTTCACACTGCCTTTTGTCATCCTGATCAACCACCAGCGTCAGTGCATGGCGATGGCCACGGCCGACCAGTCCATCCGCGCTGATGGTCAGTTTGCCAGCTGCGATATGGCCATCGCCAAAGATGCCCCCGACAACTGGACCACCACCTTCATCTGCAGCGCCGAAGGGTTCACCGGCCATCCAGTCGATCCCCAGGGCTTCATTCGTAGAGAAACCATCACGCTGCCTGCTTCGCAATGGCGCATCCTCACGCGACAGGAAGATGATGTGATCGCCATCCACATCCCCGCGCGAGGCAAGCTCGATACCGCAGCGTGCGAAGCATCCCTGGCGCAGGCGGAAAGTTTCTTCCCGAAATATTTCCCCCACCACCGCCCGCGCGTCTTCACATGCACCTCCTGGCTGATGGATCCCCAGCTTTGCATGATTCAGCAGGGCCAGTGCAACCTCGCCCATTTCGTGAAGCTGTTCCACAGCCTGCCTTACCCCTCGGGTAACAGCAATCAGATGTTCGAGCGCGTGTTTGATAATCAGAACGACATCGCCACGCTGCCTCGCGACACTTCGCTAAGGCGGGAGATCATCGCGCACATGGAAGCCGGCGGCCGATGGCGCAGCGCCAGCGGCTATCGCCTGCTTGAATCCACGCCCTATTGATATTCAGCCTTTGAGGCTCAGACCTTCTGCATGGCCAGCAGCGCCTGACAGATCGCCGCGCCGGCCACCGCATTGGGTCGGCCGTCGGACACCGGCGCATCGGCGCGCGTCTGCTGCGGGATGTAAGGCAGGCTGTCGCCCCACCACGCGATGCGGCTGAGAATGCGCTCAATCGCATCGTCCAGCCCGTAGTGGCTCAGGCCTTCGAGAATGATCGCCACGTGGCCGGTGAAGCAGCCGCCGCCACCCCAGTCCACATCGTTGAGCGTGAAGTGAGGCTGATCGTCGCGGGCGATCGAGTACACGCCGCAGGGCCCCAGGAATCGGCCATCGCGCAGATTTTCCGCAATGGCGCGGGCCTGTTCCTGCGAGTACACGCCCAGCCGCAGCGCTGAGAGCGTCTGAATCGACCAGATCCCCGCTTCGTCGCGCTGCGCGGCCGGGAAGTGCCAGCCCTGCTTCGCATTCCAGAACAGACGATTGCTCGTCGCCAGCAGTCTGTCGGCCCGTTTGAGATCCTCAGGCCGACGCTTCAAGCCCGCCAGCTGACGCAGGCGATCCATCGTGCGCCAGCAGTACACATGCTCATAGTTCGGATTGGGAACCAGTCCTTCATAGCCTGCAGTGTGAAGCTCGATCAGGTGACGATTGTGGCCGAAATCCAGCACACCCTTTGACGAGGCATAGCGCTGATCGAAGGTTTCCAGAATCTGATCCAGACTGTCAATCACGCGCTGGCCTTTAACCTTGCGCGTGAGAAACGCCTTATCGCCGGTGGCATCGACATAGTTGGCCACGATGTGAATCAGCGAGTACGGATTGAAGGCGTAGAACACGCCCAGCCATTCATGCGCCAGCGGGCTGAGGGAATAGCCAATGAAAATCTTCTCGGGGTCGATCATCGTCTCAATCAGCCCGCGCATCGTTCGACCTTCCAGCTGCGAGAGGAAGTGCGACACGTACGACAGGTCCCACAGATAGCTGCAGACCGATCCGCCGTCGATGCCCTCGGCGGCGTAGAAAGGCTGAGCGATGAAGTTTTCGCGATCCCATCGGCTGGTCATGGCCGTCACCCAGCCGCGATAGAAAAGCAGCTTCTGGCGGTCATCCATGCGATCAATCTGCTTCCCGAACTTGCGGTTCACCAGCGCAAACTGCTTCTCCCAGTAAGCCCGCGCAGAATTGGCGTGCGAAGCCAGATCGCTTTCCATCGGCTTCATACCCGGGCCGTGGATTGTCAGGCCCAGATACAGCGTGACGGTCTGATCCTGCTTCATCTCGATCGACCAGCCACGCGGGCCAGCCTTGAGGCCCTTGCCTTCGCCGATGAGCTTCACACGACAGTCATCCACGCGCCAGTTCAGCGGACCTTCCGACCACACCTGATGGCTCGCCGCAGGCGGCTCATAGTTCCACGCCGCAGGCGGACACACACCAAAGGCATGCGCCGGGTTATCGAGCATCGGACGGATATCAACCCGCAGCGTCGCAGGCGAGCGCAGCGTGAGTGTGACGCGCTCCAGCACGCCATCGGCATCGGCCGGCGAGAGCAGTTCACTGCGGATGTCCAGCGAAATGAGCTTGCCATCTACCCGGCGGTGATATGTGCCCTGCCTCTGGATGCTCCAGGGCAGCCATTGGATGTTCTGCAGCATCACTTGAGGCGGCGCGTAATGCTCAGGCCGGCCTGCATCACCAATGGCGGTTTCATACTCAGGCAGATTCAACTGATAACGCAGACCGAAATCCCGCCCGGACACTGGTGGCAGAAAGAAGGAACCAATCCCCATCACCGTGTTGGTAAGCGCCCGCACCGAGCCTCGGCCGGCGAAAACGTAAAGCCTTTCCATCGGAAAACGCGTACGAATCGGATCGATCCCCAGATGCTCGAGCTGCATGCCGCTGTTCCTTAAAGGTCAGAAGGTATGACGCAATATCATATCCAGACCTGATTATTTGCGTCAGACAGCTGCATTGAGGGTTTGCAGCATTCACACGCCTGCCCGTAAAATTCGGGGCCTGTAGACCGTTGTGCTTTACTACTACTCCACTGGAGCTTTATTCCTCATGGCAGGTCGCAAACTCAAGGTCGGTGCTATTGGCATCGGGGGTATCTTCAAGACTCACCTGGGCGGCTGGCTGGCCTCAGAACACGCTGAACTGGTCGCCGGTTCGGACGTGAATCCTGAGATGCTCGCCAAGTGGGGCCAGGAAAACAACATCACCAGGCTCTACACTGACGCGAAGGACCTTATCGCCGATAAGGACATCGACATCGTCGACATCTGCACGCCCAGCAGCTTCCACGCGCCGCTGACCATCGCCGCGCTCGAAGCAGGCAAGCACGTGATCTGCGAAAAGCCGCTGGCCACCAACACCGATGAAATCAGGCAGATGATTGCCGCCCGCGACAAGAGCGGGAAGATGCTCATGACCGCTCAGCACATGCGCTTCAATGCCCGCAACCGTGCGGTGAAAGCGGAAATCGACAAGGGCGTGCTGGGCAACATCTATCACGGCCGCGCGTGGTACCTGCGTCGCGACCAGCTGCCTTCCCGCCCGGGCTTCATCTACAAGAAGAACGCCGGCGGTGGCCCCTGCATCGACATCGGCGTGCACGTGCTCGACCTGTCGCTGTGGCTGATGGGCAACCCCAAGCCTGTGTCGGTCACCGGCGTGTCGAAGAAGGTGCTCGCCGGCCTGCCCGGCGCGTGGTCGGTCTGGGGTGGCAAGGTTCCTCAGGACATGGACGTGGAAGACTTCGCGGCCGGCTTCGTCCGTTTTGAAAACGGCGCGAGCCTGATTCTCGAAGTGTCCTGGCTGCTGCATCACCCGGTCAACGAAGAACGCGTGTGGCTCTACGGCGACAAGGGTGGCCTGTCGCTGCCTGAAGGCGTGTTCTATCACACCGACAACGAGAACCAGCATCAGTACGATGTGACGCTCAAGTATCAGAACGCGCCACTGCCTCCCCACCAGGCCGAGTGCGTGGCCTTCGCCAAGGCCATCGCTGAAGGCGCTCCGAGCCCTGTTCCTGCTGAGCAGTCGCTGCAGGTTCAGTCGATCCTCAACGCCATCTACGAAAGCCAGGAAACGGGCAAGGAAGTCCGCCTGTAATTCAGGGCGAATATTCAGTAGACCTCACCACTGCCGGCTTCATACACCGGCAGTTTTTTTATGCACTCAGGCCAGCAGCAGTTCCAGAGAAAATAAAAAAGCACCGCCAGTTTCCTGGCAGTGCTGGAGAGCAGCCTCAGATGTCAGAGAGAGTCGGTGATTACTTGCGGCGGTCGAAGTGATCTTCCGTCAGCGATTCGGGACGCATGGAAGTCGCATGGCCGTCGCCCCAGAGGTAATTGCCCGACTTGTTGTGCCAGTCGCCGGCGTGTGAGGGCTCGGAGAACTGGTTGACCGCATATTCGTAGCCATAGGAGGCGACGCTGTCACGAATCATGCGCGATTCACCCGTGATGAAGGTGGTCGCAGGCTTGTATACTTCTTCATCTTTCACGCGACCGGCCTTCTTAGCAATATCTGATCCGGCAGCATAGGCCGCGTCGTAATAGTCGGTGGACCCAAAGCCCCAACGGATGGAGTAAACGCCCGTATGACCGGCGTTATAGCGATAGCTCGTCGCGTTCTTGCCACCCCATGAGTTGGGGAATTCATCTGACGGGCACTGAAAAATGCTGTTGTTGCGGAATTTGTCGGCGTAGTTACGTACATGGCCACCATAATCAGCCACCCGCGCATTGTTCTGCTCAGTGGTGTAGGTGATGCCCAGGGTGTACGCCGCCACGCGGGCCCAGGTGGGCGACGAATGATCGGGATGCGTAGCCGCAGTCCAGCCTGAGCCAACAGGGAAGTAACCTTTGTTTTCCGAGTTGTACATGGGGAACGCCATGGCAATCTGACGCAGGTTGGCAAGGCATTTCACATTACGGCCTGCTTCGCGTGCGTTGGAAAGCGCAGGGAGCATCAGCGAAATCAGCAGCGCAATAATGCTGATTACCACCAGCAGCTCAATCAGGGTGAATGCCTTTGTCCTGTGCATGAATCTACTCCTTCTATCTCTGACGGCAGACCACTCGGGGCTAAAAAATCACTATGAAAAGACCGCAACAGGCAAAATGACATGACTCATTTCACCGTCCCCCTGCCCAGATGAAGGGCTCAATATCGAATTAAAAACAGACATTCCCGGAGAAATGACTCACCCTTGATAAGGGCCAAACAGACACGTTTCACCCCGAATCAAAGCAGGCGTAATCACTTCCCGTACTGCTATGGGCATCTGGATAACTTCCAGAAGAACTTCCGCCAGCTTTGCCCCCAACAAAGAAGTCAGTGATTCCACGCGGCTCAATGCAGGCAGAGATAAGAGATGGGGTTCATACGCATTGATCGCCAGGACACTGACATCCTCGGGCACCTGAATCTTATGCCGCTGCAGAGCAAAAATCACGCGACAGGCCCGGTGGCCACCATCGACGATAATCGCCGTCGGTCTATTCTTTTTAGGCAGGCTGCGCCAGAAATCAACGACTTCCACGCCATCGGTCTGAGGCGGCAATTCCAGCGTATCGACCTGATCTTCAAAACCCAGGCCTTGCGCATTGCGGCGGAAGGCGTTGATGAGCGAGCGATAGTAGATCGAATCCGGGCCATGGCAGAGCGTGATGCGCCGATGGCCCAGGCAGTTCAGATACACCAGCCCAAGCTGCATGATGTTGTCCGGCGCCACCGTCACCTGGCTGACCCCTGCGGGCCTGACTTCGGTGTACAGCTCGCCTGCAATCACAATGGGCTTGCGGCGGCTCATCAGCGCCTGATACACGCGCGGCGGCAGTTCGCCTGTCACCACCACCGCCAGCGTGTTTTCCGCCCAGCGGTTAAGTTCCGCGGCCGACTCAGGCAGCGTCTTTCGTACGACCAGATCAAATCCAGCGTTATTCAGCGACTGCTGGAGCACGAGAATGGTTTCAGACACCACGGAATCGGTGGTATCGCGGCCGAGTGTCAGCAGCATTTCGATACGCGGACGCAGAATGCCCGCCGTGGCCAGAGCTGATGAATCACGGACGACCGTTCCCTTGCCTCGGGTCGAGGCCAAGACGCCACGGCTCTGCAGTCGGCCCAGCGCCTGCTGAATGGTCCCCATCGCTACGCCGTACTGATCCATGAGTTCCTTCTGAGTAGGCAGCATCTGCCCGGGCCGAATCCGGCCCGTGGCGATCATCTGTTCAATCTCTCGGATGATCTGCGCCTGCTTGGTCAAGAATGGTCTCCGGATTACGATCAGACAGGAAATACACAATCTTTGGGTTTATTCTGCAGAGATTCTCAAAGCATTGCAAGAAAAATTTGTCTGGTGCGTTAAAAAAATGCCTGTTTGGTGAGTAATAGACTGATTACGAATAAGATTGACTGACCTGTGTCGTTCGGTTATCTAAAAATACAATCATTGAGTATTCATCTCTCCTTCTCCGTCTACTGACAGGACAATCATGGGCAGAAAACGCTTCCCCCGGCTCATGCAGCAAATGACCCTAGCTGGTGTTGTTGCATGCAGTCCCCTGATGGCACACTCACTCATGGCCGACACCTCCACCCCCGCACTCTGGCAGGCCAGCAAGCAGAAGCGCAACTGGCAGACCACGCTCAACGCTTCGCAGAATCAGCAGCTTGATCTGGGCCTGCAGCTCGCAGCCCAGGGCCGGGCCATTCAGCTGATCTTCACCACTGCGGGTGAAAATCAGACCACGGTGAACCTGCTCCAGCTGGCGCTCCGCCGCGATAAGGAAGGCGCGGTTCTCAACGCAGGCTCATCGCACTGGATTGATGGCAAGTGGCAGAACAGCCTGCAGACCCGCCTGATCTTCGGCATTCCCTCCACCCCCAAGAATGATGCAGCCAACATGGAGGCCGATGGCGTCAAGCCTCAGAACTGGCCCGGCCGCACCATTCCCGTGCAGATTCACGCCCAGCCTGACGCGCTGCGCATCTGGGTGGAAGGCAAGCTCGTCGCCCAGTACACCGGCCAGATCAATGGCGAAGTGCAGCTGACCTTCACGGGTGACGAAGGAGACAGCATCGTCTCTTCCGCCACCAGCAACATTCAGGGCGGCTGGCAGTATCACACCGTCAATCTGGCTCCTGCGGTCAACACGCAGCTGCCTGAAGCCAGGAAACTGCCGAAGCTCAAGACTCCTCTTTCACTGGTGGAAGAAGGCAGGCGCATTCTGGACCTGCGTAACGCCCGCTGGATTGATGCACCCCGCAACCCCAGCAGCTACTACGAGCGTTACGACAGCGGCCAGTATTTCCTGGGTGACGATCGCATGCCCATGGTTCAGCTGCCTCAGGCCGACTATGTGGCCGTGCACGTGCTGGCAGCGGTCGATCCTGATCCGGGCTTGAGCAAGACGCTCACGCTGCGCATGGGTCGTTACAACACCAGCAGCCGTGGCCAGGCGCTGCAGTATGACTTCGCCGCGCAGCTCTCGCCGACGCGCGATGGCCAGGAACTGCAGCTGTTCCGCATTCCCCTGACGCGTGCCTTCGCGCAGGACATTCTCGATGGCGTGATTGATGTCGAACTGACCAAGGAAGTCAGGCTCGCCCGTCGTTCGCCCGACCCCAACCGCTTCCGCTGGCGTCCGCTGGGCCTGCCCAGCGGCGTGCGCATTGCAGCCATCACCTTTGAACGCAGCCCGCTGCAGATGACCGTCACCAGCAGCGAAGGCGGCCATCTGTTTGTCGAGCCTCAGCGTCCGACGTTCACCGTCAAGCTGCAGAACATCTCGCCTGAAAAGCAGGCCTTCACACTCAGCGCCAAGGCCACCCACTTCTATGGCAGCGAAGTGAGCAATGTGGTCCGTGGCGAAGTGGCCCCCGGCCAGACGCAGGAAGTCACACTTCCCATCCCCGCCAGCGTACGTGGTTATCACGATGTGAATATCCAGCTGCAGGATGCCAAAGGCCGTGTGCTGCTGGATCGCAAGACCAGCTTCGCCGTGCTGCCTGACGCCAGGCGTCCCCACCACAACGATTCGCCTGTCGGCGTGTGGGACTTCTGTGGCGGCCACCTCACACCCAACGATCCTGAACTCACCGGCCCGATGTATCAGAAGCTGGGCCTGCGTTACGGTATGTTCCACTATGAGCCTGCAGTGCGCGAGAAGTATGGCGTCATCAAGGGCAATGAATTCTCGGTGCGTGTGAATCACAAAGCCGAGGAAGTGGTGAGCAAGTATAAGGAGCTGAAGGAAAAGCATCCCGACCTGCTGTCCAACTTCCTGATCTTCCACGAAGATTCCATTTCAGGCCGTCATGTCACACGCACGCCTGACCTGTTCCACGATCGTGAGCCTTTCGTTCTCGACGCGGATGAAAAGAAACGTTTCGACATGATGTACGAACTGGCCGTGGAATCGGCCAAGCGCATCCGCGAATATGATCCGAATATCCGCATCAGCATTGGCAACGGCCCGATGCCGCTGCGTGAAGAGCTTTACCGCCGCGGCTTCCCGAAGGAACTGTTCGACAACGCGGGCAATGAAGCCGGCGTGTTCGCCCGTCCTCCGGAAGCCCAGCCGCCTGACATTGTGTCCAACAACGCCAGCATCTGGATGGATCGCCAGCTCCTTGATCACTACGGCTACAAGGATCATGGCATCGCTCAGTGCTACGAAATCACTTATCCCTCGACCAACCCGGGCAACCTGAGCCATGAAACGCAGGCGGCGTATTTCATCCGTCACATCCTGCATGGCATGACATGGGGCATGCCTCAGCTGCGCGTCGGCTCTCTGACCGACATGGCCAACAGCTACTACTTCAGCAACTGGGGCTCAAGCGGCATCTTCAACAAGTGGCCTGAGATCAACCCCAAGCCTGCTGCAGTGGCGCTGGGCACGATGACCTGGGTTCTGGATGGCGCCAAGTTTGACCACAAGATCGACATGGGCAGCGACAGCCTCTTCGGCCTGCAGTTCAAGCGGGCTGATGGCAAGAACGTGCTGGCCATGTGGACCATTCGTGGCAAGCGCGACGTCACGGTGAACCTCACCCACACCACGCAGGCCACGCTCATCGACAGCCAGGGCATTGAAACGGCCCTCAAGGTCGATGGTGGCAAAGCTCAGGTCACCCTCTCGGGCGATCCGGTCTATCTGGTCATCGACGGCCTGGCTCAGAGCGGCATCCCGGGCAAAGCCACCTACGCCGCTGCTCCACAGGGCAAGGTAGCGGTGGTCAGCCCGCTGCAGACGCTCAAGGGCTGGAAGGTCAGCGACGAGCGCAACATCGCGCTGGAAGTCTACAGCCCGATGGAACCGCGTCGCAAGGGCAACTTCAAGTTCGAAGAAGTCGCGGAATTTGAAGGCCGCAAGAAGGTCATCCGCGTGACTCCCGGCCCGCTGGCCACGGGCAAGGCCACCATGCCCATGTATGCCGAGCTGGTTCCCGACAAGCCCATCGAGCTGCCTGGCAAGCCCACAGAGCTTGGCGTGTGGGTCAATGGCAACTCCAGCTGGGGCCGCATCATCTTCAGCTTCGTCGATGCCAAGGGGCAGACCTGGACCTCCATCGGCGCTCCGGGCAAGAGTGGCAACCGCTGGCTGGCCGACTGGCTCCCGCCGGAAATGCTCGAGAAGTACAACCCCGAGCAGAACGCCGACTGGAACACCGACGACAGCTTCGGCCTGAGCCGCATCGACTTCGATGGCTGGCGTTACGTGGGCATCGCTCTGCCTGGCCAGTACCCCGGCGGCGAGTATCACTGGCCTTCACACAGCCAGTGGCGCTTCGATCAGGATGGCATCGTCGCCTACCCGATCAAGCTCACGAGCGTGACGGTTCAGCTGCCTGAAAAGACGCTGCATGTTCAGGACTTCCGCCCGGCCCGTCGACCTGAGATTTACCTGAGCAATCTGGTAGTCAGCGAAGACCCTGCGGTGAATGAACCTAAGACCGCGTCGGAAGAATACGTTCGCAAGGCCCAGAGCAACGGCCTGTAATCCAAGTGTCCTTCGATGCCGCCCGGAGTAACCCTTCGGGCGGCTTTCTATATCCACCTCCTTCATCGGAGATCGCATGATGAAGCTGTTCCCCCTCCTTGCCTGCCTGCTGTGTCTGCTGCCGACAGGCTCCTTGGCGCAGGCCGAAACCCATTTCATTGAAGCTGAAAATTTCACCGTCCAGGGCAATGGCTGGAAAGTCAGCAGCGGCGCCCAGAGCCGACGCGCCTCGGGCGTTCAGACCCTGCATGGCGCAAGCGGCGCAGTCGACAGCACCGCCACGCATGACTTCACCGTCACCGAAGGCGGCGCGTGGAAAATCCATGTCAGGCTGATGAACCACCCGCAGTATCGCGCGCCATTCGATGTGGAAGTGCTCTCAGGCCAGAACATCGTGGCGCAGGCCACGTTCGATCTCAAGGCTCACCCGAAGACCGATCGCTGGGAATATTACTGGGACAGCCTGTCTGCTGAGCTTCAACCCGGGAAGTACACCCTGAGGCTGCGCAAGCATCAGAACAAGAATGCCAGCAGCTACGTCCGCCACGTGGACTGCTTCTATCTGACCAACGATCTCAAGGCCCAGCCCAACCATCTCCCCTACGGACCGCAGACCTGGATGCGCATCACGCTGCGTGAAGGCCATGAAGGCCCGGTTCAGATTCACGTCTTCGCCGACCACTATCGCAGCCCGTGGTACGCCCACTATGCCATCTCGCTCGATGGCGTGGAGCGCGGCCTGAACCCGAAGCGTAAGGAAGCCCGCCTGGTCGATGGTCAGAGCACAGGCTGGGTGAACATCAGCGAGATGGTCTACCAGGACTCCGGCGCTCGACTGGTGATGTATCCCGCGCACACCTATCACCAGCACGCCAGGCGATTCAACGCCATCATCGAACTCGCCAGCGAAGCCGATGACAGCAAGATCGTCCGCCGCTTTGAAGTCGATCAGCAGCCTTCAACGCTGAACATGATTGTTCCGCCCAATCTGCTGACGGAAGAAAACATTCGCCTGCTGAGCATCGATCGTGAACATTCGATGGCCATCGGCGCCCTGGCCGATGCCAACAACTGGCCCACCATTGGCAAAAAGCCGAATAAATTTCCATTCTTCGTCTCTGCCAAAATCGGCGCAGGCACGCTGGCCAGCGACGTGGTGGATCGTGAAATCAAGACGCTCAACTACTTCGGCTTCAATGCGGGCGTCGATCATCCTGACTTTGCTCCTGGCCAGAAGCGCCATATCTCTCTCCATGGCATCGGCTGGTTCTACGACAAGACCTTCAGCAATCCCGATATCGAGAAGCATCGCGCTCGTGCAAAGATGCTCTACGAGCAGCAGATCAAGGCAGGCCTGACTGCTGACCAGATCGCCTACGCCATGCTGATGGACGAACCCACCGGCCAGTCTGCGGCGGTTCTGGCGAACGATCAACCTTCGATTGATGCCTTCCGCGCCTGGCTCAAGGGCAAGGGGCTGACGCCGGCCGATCTGCTGGTGTCGTCGTGGGATGAGGTCAAGCCCGTTGTCGAAACCAGCCGCAGCAATTTCCCGGCGCTGCATTACTACACGCAGCAGTTCCGCACTGTGGCGCTGGGCCAGTACCTGGCCCTGCTCAAGGACATGATCCATGAGAACTGGAAAGCCGACTTCCCCGTCAATGTGAACTTCAGCGACGGCGCGGTGTACTACGGGAATTTCTACGGCCAGGGCGTGGACTACTTCGCACTCCTGCGTGAAACCAATCAGAACGCGATCTGGAGTGAAGACTGGAGCAACCGCGGCTCAACCTATCACAACGCCACCTACAACGTGGAACTGATGCGTGCTGCAGCCCGCGAGAAGGGACAGCATCTGGGCCAGCACCTGATTGTCTACGCCGGCCGTAAGGGTTATGACATCCGCCTGAAGGCGGTCAGCGAAGTCGCGCGCGGCGTGAAGGTGTTCGACAGCTACGCTTACGGCCCGGTCTGGGCAGGCCACGATCGCTCGGCCTGGCAGAAGAACACCAGCCTGTGGAATGATCATGCTTCGGTCATCCGGGAAATCGGCGCAGTCGAAGACCTGCTGATGCCCGCAATGCCCAAGCCTGCGCAGGTGGCCATCCTCTACTCCTCCGCATCCGATGCGTGGACCCTGGGCGTCGATAACGCGCCGGGCTTCGAGCGTATGCACACCTGGCTGGCGCTTACCCACGCGCAGATCCCCGTCGATATCGTCCATGAACTGCAGGTGGAAAACGGGCTGCTTGAAGGCTACAAGGTGGCCTATCTCAACACGCCCAACATCACCGTCGGCGCAGCTCAGAAGCTGGCCGACTGGGTCCGCAATGGCGGCGTGCTGATTCTCACCGCCGGCGCGGGACAGTTCGATGAGTACAACCGCCCCATCGACACGCTCGACAAGCTGCTTCCCTTCAAGCGAAACAACGCTCAGAAGATTCAGCCTTTCCTGGGCGCAGGCCGTGACCTGATCAACCTGCGTCCTTCAGGCGTGGTGACCGTCGGCCAGAGCAAGGTCAACCTCGTTTCAACGAAGCAGACCTTCGAGAACGTCAGGCCGGCGGGCCAGGTGATCGTCACCGGCCGATTCGAAGATGGCTCCCCCGCTTCCGTCACTGTTGGCGTGGGCAAGGGCAGGATCATCGCTCAGGGCTTCATGCCCGCGCTGGATTACATCCGACAGGCCCTGCAGGCCCGCATCGATGCAGGCCAGAAGGATGACGAGCAGGCCCAGCCTGACGACAACCAGGGCATCCCGGGCGAAGAAGCCATCCTCACTCTCAAGCCCAATGAGAAGTCCTACAACCCCTGGCAGTACCCTGAAGCCGTGCGTCAGACCATCACCTCGCCGGTGACTCAGGCCAAGCTCAATCTGCCCATCCGCTGCAGTGTTCCGCTGGTGGATGCCGTCTACATGATCTGCGATGAAGGCGTGGTGGTTCCGCTGGCCAACTACACGCTGGAACCCATCAAGAGCATGACGCTCGAGCTGGCCGTGGATAAGCCGATCAAGGAAGTGCGATCGGTCCATCAGGGAGTGCTGGAATACACCCGCGTGGGCAGCAGCCACATCCGCGTCACGCTGCCACTGGATTGCACCGACTTTGTGACCATTCAGTACTGATGGATGATCTGATCGAAAGATCAGCCCAATGAAGTGTGACAGGCCCTGCCATCGTGCGGGGCCTGTCTTTTTTATGGCCCATCATTCCATCGACTTCATGCCTGCATCGCAGTGCATCACGCTATACTAAGCACATGCCACTGGTCGAAGTGAAAAACCTCCGGACTTACTTCCCCGTCAAGCGTGGCGTGCTTCGCCGCACCGTCGGCCACGTGCGGGCGGTGGATGATGTTTCCTTTCACATCAATGCCCAGGAAACGCTCGGGCTGGTCGGCGAGTCAGGCTGTGGCAAGAGCACCGTCGGCCGAACACTGCTGAGGCTCATCCCCGCCACCGACGGCGTGGTGCGCTTCGATGGCAGAAGCGTCTTCTCGGCCAGCAGTACGCAAATGCGTGCACTGCGTCGACAGATGCAGATTGTGTTTCAGGACCCGGTGGGTTCGCTGAATCCGCGCATGACCATCGGCCGCATGCTCGCTGAGCCGATCATGGTCCACAAGCTGGCCACAGGCAGCGAGCTCGACCAGCGTGTGGCCGATCTGCTGCAGCGTGTCGGCCTGTCGCCCGATTACGCATCGCGCTATCCCCATGAATTCTCAGGCGGTCAGCGACAGCGCATCGGCATTGCCCGTGCGTTGTCGCTTGAGCCTCGCTTCATCGTGCTCGACGAGCCGGTGTCGGCGCTGGACGTTTCGATTCAGTCACAGATCCTGAACCTGCTCAATGATCTGCAGGACGAGCTCAAGCTCTCCTACCTGTTCATCGCTCACAACCTGGCGGTGGTGGAACACTTCTGCGACCGCGTGGCCGTGATGTATCTCGGCCGCATCGTCGAACAGGCCGACCGCCAGACACTCTACGAAAACGCCCGCCATCCCTACACGCAGGCGCTGATGTCCGCAGCTCCGCGGACGGACCCGTCGCGCATCAGCAATCGCATTGTGCTTTCGGGTGAAGTGCCCTCGCCGGTCAATCCGCCTGCGGGCTGCTCCTTCCACCCCCGCTGCCCGCTGACACGTCAGCTTGCCCAGGAATCCTCCGCAGGCGAGACGATGTCACTGACCATCCTCAACCAGCCGACGCGCGTGATGACCCGCTGCGTGCAGGCAACACCGGTGCTGGAAAACGTGGGCGATAACGCAGACCACCAGGCAGCGTGCTGGTTCGCACAGGAAAGCCTCAAGCCGGTGGCATCGTCGGTGGCATGATGGCCTGCTCAAGACGCATATCTCCCTTGTGCCATTCCCGGGCTGACGGGAATCCACAGATCTTGTGACAAGCGCATGAAGTGAAGAAGGACGTCCGCTCCCGCAGGCAGTAAGCGAGTTCCCCTGAATCCCCGTCTGGGCGGGGATGACAAAGCGAGGCGCTCCACGCCTCAATTCGTCACACACAGGGGTGTGACCATTCGCAGCATCCGTGATTATTCAGATCGTGGTGTACGCCTGTTGGCCCGGCGGCGGGCTTCATTCAGCGCGTCAGCCATGCCGCCTGCTGATGGCGGTGTCTGCGTGTCTGCGGGCGGTGTTGATGCTCCGCCCTGCTGGCCCTGCGTTGAAGCAGCAGGCGGCGTCCCGGCCGACGCAGGAGGCATAGCCGCCTGTCTGCGGGCTGCTTTGGTGCGGGCCTCTTTCATGGCGCCGGCCTGGGAATCCTGATTGACTTCATCAGCGGGCGCACGCGGGCGCAGTCCCCTGCTTGAGCCAACCAATCGCGCCAGCGCGGCTGATATCAATCCGCTTCGCCTTTCAAAAACTTCCAGCAGCAGCATCACGATGGCCAGAATCGCTATCCAGTGCGCCACCGGCATCCAGCGAGGCAGACGCGTCAGATCATTCCAGATGCCCTGAACATCCACACGCTCCTGGCCGAGTGTGGCACGGGCAATCTGTTCCAGTGTCGCCTGGCCCTGATCCTCACGCACCGGCTCAAACTCCGGCGAGTAAGGCAGCATCACCGGCGGCAGTGTGTACACGCCAAGGCCGCCCATATCCACCGTGGCCAGCGCGGTGTGCGTGCTGTACATCGTCACCTCCACCGCCAGCGTGTCCGGGCTCACCCACTGCATGTCCGTCACCTGCTTGAGCGGAGCCTGGCCGGGCACGCCGCTGAGCACCGAGACGCTGGGCATGCGTGGCAGATCAAGCTGCTGACGCTGCGGGTCCAGATGCAGCTCAATGCGATACTGCCCGCTCTGCACCACCTGACGCATGAGCATATTGGCAGGCAGAGGCAGATTGCGCCCCGTGGTCCAGCGCGTCAGGCTGGCGATCATGCTGCCAAGCTCGTTCCACTGCGCGATGGGGCCGGTGAACTTGCCATCGACTTCACCAGAGTACGCCGCCACGCGGCCGGCGCCCGCCTGCCAGGTGGCCACAAACGGCGCGTTGTATTCATCCTGAGTCACCATGGCCAGATTCGCGCCATCCTTCAGATAGCTGAGGTTGTAGCCCCCTGCGGCAGGCGGCTGGCCGAAATTGGTTCCCGTGATGGAAACCATGCCCCCTGTCAGGCTCACGCCGGTGACTTCTTCAATGAAACTGCTGCGGGCCACCACAAATGTATCCTGCGCAAAGAGGCGAGGCAGTTCCATCGCATCCTGCGTGAAGTAGATGCGGCCTCGCCCGCGCCTGGCAATGTCTTCGAGCAGCCCGGCGTCAGGATCGCTGGGTGCCCCCAGACCAATCACACTGACGGTGATGCCTGCAGCTTCACACTTGTCCAGCAGCGATTTGTAATTGCCCGGATTTTCCGAGTCGGCCGCGTCTGAAAAGAGGATGATGTGCTTGGTGACAGGCTTGGCTTTGGCCACCATGGCCGCAGCGGCTTCGAGGGCTTCATACACATAAATGCCGCCACCCATCGACTGGCTGCGAAGCACGGTGTTCTTGATGGCCTGCGGATTGGTGACAGGCGTCAGCGGAACAATCTCATGCGCTGCGGTATCGACCGCCAGCACGCCAAGCTCATCCATCGGTGAGAGCATCTCGGCCAGCTGAGCCGCACCGAGGTTGGCCAGATCCATCTTGGTTTTACCACCTGACACCGGCGCGGTCATACTGCCTGAGCGGTCCATCGCCACTACGATGGCCACGGAGAACTTGCGATGTTCCTGACGCAGTTCCATCGACACCGGCAGAATTGGATCCAGCGGTGACTTGAAGTAGCCACCTGGCCCGAAGGACTGCCTGCCCCCTGTCATCAGCAGGCCTGAACCTGTCTGCTGAACCCACTGGCTGATGGTTTCCATGTCGGCAGGCGTCATGGTGTTGGCCGGGACGTTCTCGAGCACCACGCCGTTGTAGGCTGACAGCTGTTCCAGCGACCAGTTCACCTGGCCAGGCTGGCGCACGTTGACCTTCAGCCCGCCCGCACGAAGCAGGCTGCCCAATCCACGCCCGGCACCCTGAGGCGATGTGGTCACCAGCAGCACAGCACTGCTTTCTTCAATGCCTACCAGCAGACGGGCTGTGTTGTTTTCGGGAACGGGGTCTTCGCCCTGCCCGGTGACTGCAAGTGTGTAGCGCCGGGTGCGCACGGCCTGCTCGTTGTCCACCGGAACGATATCGCGGAACAGCAGGCGATTCACCCCGCCCGACATCTCACGCGTACCCGAGGCGATGACGGTCTGATCGCGCATCAGCTCATAGCGCACTTCCTGTCCCACAGGCGAGCGGATCCACGCGCCGATCATGAACGCTTCGCCGGGCGTGACCACGCGCGGTGCTTCGAGGCGTTCGATGGCCAGATCGTTCGACACCGGCCTGCCCATGTATCGGTAGTCCACCGGAATGGACCGTGACGCTGCCAGCCCGGCGACGATGGAGGGATCGGAACCCGTCCATCGGCCATCGCTGAGAATCAGCAGGCGTGATGAGCCTTCGGCGGGCACAAGTGACAGCGCCCGCTGCAGTGCATGCGCCAGATTCGATGCATCGGGAACCACCTGCTGCACCCAGGGCTGCAGGGGTCCGGAATCGGGCGGACGTTCCACCACTGCCGCCTGCCCGAAGGTGACCACGCCCAGGCGATCATGCCCCTGCATGCCCTGCCTGATGAGCGAAACAATTTCCTGCTGACGCTGGTCGGCGGCTTCGGGCATCGAAAGACTGCGGTCGGCGATCACGATGACCGTGCCATGCCGGCTGGGCAGTTTCAGCTGCGGCCAGCACATCGCCAGGATGATGGTTCCCAGCAGCGCCGCCCGCCAGAACTGCAGGAATCGCGTGGGCGCAGGCCAGAGCCAGAGCACCAGCAGTGCAGGAATAATCAGCAGCAGCCAGATGGGCTGAGCAAGGGTGACCATTATCGCATCCCTCCTGCAGAGCGCCACGACAGAAACGCATGAAGGCCCAGCACACCCATCGCCCCCAGCAGCAGCATCCAGGCGATGCTGGTGTACTGCCTGCGAAGCGTGGAGACGGTGACCCAGTTGCCATGGGTTTCGCTGGTGAGTTTCGTCAGATCAGATTCCTGGGGCGACAGCGCGTTGGCTGTCAGTTCAAAACGCCGGCCTTGCGCGACAATCTGATACACGCCGGCCTGCTGCGTGGTGATGACCATTGAGTGTCCCTCGCCGGCCAGCGACTGGCTGGTTCCATCAGGGGCGATGATCTGCACGGGTTCAGGCTTCACGGTGGTGTCCGTGGGTCGAGGCGGAATGAAGCTGGTACTGCTGCCCAGCCTGACGTTGACCTGATCCAGACCGGGCAGCGTGCTCTGACGCCAGCCCAGCAGGTTCCAGATGAGCACAGGGAATGCAGGCGTTGCACCGATGGTGGACTGATCCGGATTGAGCCTGATGGTGATGTCGTAATGAGGCCCGCGCAGCCCTTGTCGATCCTGAACGGACACCAGCGGCGTATTGCCTGCGGCCACCACCGTTCGGCCGGGCAGCGTCTCGATCTGCTTCGCGCCCCAGACCACGCCCTGCAGGTCCAGCCCCTGCGTGAGGGGGTGATGGTCGTCCATCAGGAACGGACCAATGAACGCGGCGGGCTCCTCTTCCACCAGCCAGCGCACGCGCCAGGTTTCAGGCGTGGAAAGCTGGCTGCTTTCCTGATCGCTGATGATCAGATCAGGCGACGACGCCACGATGCTGGCCCCCTGAGCCTGGGCTGCTCGGGCGAGCATCATGGCCAGTCGCTCATGTTTGATGCTCAGCCCCAGTCGCACCGGCTGACGGATGCCAGGCAGCAGTGTGACGGTGTTATCAATGGCCAGTGCATCATCTGCCAGCTGAGCATTGAAGACCGCCGCAGGGTCATTGATCTGCAGCCAGAGTCGGCGGACTTCGCCTGCATTGAGCGACAGCGGTGTCGCCGAGCCTTGAATAGTCAGCTGAGTCTGAACAGGCGACTCCGAAAGATTCGCCACTTCCAGCAGCACGCGATCCTGACCGGCTTCGGACGATCGCACGGCGTTGATGATGGCCACGTTGGGCCTGGCCTGCCCCAGTGCACGCCAGACCAGCCGATGCTCCTCCTGCTCCTGCGTGGTCAGTGTGCCTTCGGGCTTGTGATCGGTGAGCACCATCACGCGTCCTTCCGGCCCGGCCAGCTCGAAGGCCAGGGCGACCGCACTGCCCAGATCGGCCGCGGGCGAATGGCACGTCCAGTTCTGAAGTGCTTCATCTACCTGCGACATCTGCGTGAGCGTGGTGGAGAGCGTCTGCGGCGTCTGCCTGGCCAGAACGAGTCGGACAGACAGTGGCGATTCACCCGCGAGCGTCTTACGCAGTTCATCGGCGGCCTGCTGTCTTGCACCGGCCTGCATGGAGTAGGAGTCGTCGAGCACCACCACCAGCGGCCTTTGTTCATGGCCAAGCAGCACACGGGGATCCGTCGCCGCCAGAACGAGCAGCAGCAGCGCCAGCAGCTCCAGCAGAAGCAGCAGAGGAATCTGAATCTTCTGAACGCGCTGTCCACCTTCACGGGCTTCACGCTGATGCATCCACAGATGCAGGCTCGACACTTCCTGTCGCTTGAGGCGATTGCGCAGCCAGTAGATCGCCACCAGCGCCGGAAGCGACACCAGAGCAAACAGAGCCAGTGGCAGCGTTAATAAAGGCATGCGTCGTGTTTCTCTACTTCACCTGCAGAACCTGCTGACGGACCAGTTCCTGCAGATCCCACTTCTGTACAACATCTTCAGCAGTCAGCGTGATGAGTCGCGCCCCCACTCCCGCCGCGGCGGATCGCCAGAGCTGCTGGTGGCGATCGAGTGTTTCCGTGAAACGGCGTCTGGCCGTGGCGTCGACGAAGAGTTCCACTTCGTGTCCGGTTTCACTGTCGACCAGCCGCAGATTCCCCTGCTCGGGCGGGGTGATATCCGCTCTGGCCAGCACCTGAATGACCACCAGACTCGCTGCATCCTGCGCCAGACGGCGCATCAGCGAGAAGGCATCGCCGGGCCAGAGCAGATCGCTGATGAGCACACGCACACTCTGCCTCCGCCAGGTCGGGCCCAGGCGGGCCATGGCTTCGTCCAGCGGCGTGGTGCTTTCAAAGCTCAGCCCCTGCCAGGTGGCAGGTCGATCGCCAGCGCCGCCAATACGACGCACCGCTTCGCCCGCCCACCACAGTGCATGAGTGAAGTTGTGATTGCCAGCCGCAGCCACCATCGCGCCGGCCAGTCCAAGGACGGCGGCGGCTTTGCTGGTTCCTGACAGCTTCATGGAACGTGAGCCATCAACCAGCAGATCAAGATGCGGCGAGACTTCTTCGCGATAGAGCTTGACAGTCAGCCTGTCGCTGCGTGCATAGCCCGACCAGTCGATGCGGCGGATGTCATCGCCCGGCTGGTAGTCACGATGATCCATGAACTCCAGCGAACTGCCCGGCCGATGGCCCAGCCTCGCACCCGATGCGCCCTGTGGGGCAAGGCGAGGCGGCTCCAATCGATAACGTGCGCCGGCGCGTTCGCCATCGAGCAAGGCCTGACGATACAGAGCATCCATCAGGGTCTGACCTCAGGCTGGGGTTCACTGGTGGCCATCTCAACCGCAGGCGTGGCATGCACGACGGGCTTGGGCAGCGGCTTGAATGCACGGACCTGCTTCATCAGCCAGGGGACGCTCAGCATCAGCATCAGCCCCATCCCCACCAGGCCGAAGAGCATGACATCATCGCGTTCCCCCCCCGCGATAAAGGGCGCCATGGGATTGGTCAGATACCACCACAACTCCGATCCACCATAGCTATTCGGGTTCACCAGCACCCTGAGCATGGGCGGCCCCATCGACCCCACTGCCATCAGGGCCAGCACCATGGCCAGGGTTGTTTCCGTCCGGAGCTTGCCTCTGCCCACCCAGCGAACGATCAGCCCGCCCAACAGGGCATAGGTGAACATGTACCCCATGAAGCCCACGGCTGTTGTAATGGAATCATTGCCCGACACGCCGCCCAGGAAACTTGGTGAGTAATAAGCGATCGCACCAATTCCCACACTGACCCCCAGACTCAGCAGGGTCATGACCAGCGACCAGAGAATGCCTCCCGCCGAGCCGCTGTAGAAGAAGAAGGCCACCATGCGTTTGAGTCTGTTTTCGGGAATCGCCGCCTGCACACGCAGACCGGGCTCATCGCGCTCGCATGCGCCGACCATGACTGTACAGGCCAGCATGCAGCTGGCCATCACGCTCCAGCCCAGCAGGATGTCAAGATCCCCCGTAATCAGGCTCACCCCCAGGGCCAGCAGGCCTGAGATCACCCAGCAGGCGCTCATATAAATACGAGGCAGCAGCGCCCGATTTGAAGAAGGCGGGCTGATCATGCTTGTGGCCGCCAGGATCATCAGCCCCTGGCCCATCACCGTGTAGGTAACGCCCAGCAGGACCAGCAGCCACATGGATTCGTAGAAGCTGGCCCAGCCTTCGATATACCGGCCTGACCAGCTCAGCGAGTTCACCAGCAGCGTGGTGAAGATCACCAGGCACCCTATCGCCAGCCCGAGGCGCGACAGCAGCGATTCCCCGAGCGTCATCATGAAGATCACAGTCGCGATGGCGATCAGCACGGTCATGTAGTCAATGATCATCACCAGCAGAATGGTGGGAACGTCAATGCCGCGCAGCATGTAGGTCAGCACCATGAAAGGCGCCATGGTGCTGAAGAGGATGAAGGTGAGCACCGCCCCGGACAGGAACTTGCCCCAGATGATCGAGACAGGCCTGATCGTCGTGGTGTAAAGCAGGTCCACGTTCTGGGCTGATCGCTCTGCGGCGAACCGCACGCCGACATAGATCGGAACCAGATAGATGCAGCCAATGAGCAGCAGCGTATGCAGGCTCCAGAACATGTTACGCCCAAGGCGGAAACTGTAGTCCGACAGGGTGTTGTCAATCAGCAGCACCATCGTCACCACGATCAGCTGGAACACCAGCAGCAGGTTGATCAGTGCCAGGATGAACTTGGAGCGCACGGCCTGTCGCAGTTCCTTGACCACCACCGGATTCACCCGGTCATCCACGTAAGCCAGGATGGTACGAGGAATCCCCAGGCCGTTGCCATTGGACGCCGGGCGGGCAGGCGGATTTACCGTTGTTGTCGGGTTCTGGCTCATCACTGCACCTTGCCTTGGGTGATATTCATGAAGATGTGTTCGAGGTCGACCTTCACCTGCTTGAATTCCAGAATGCGGAAATCCTTCTTGAGCAGGTCGGCCAGCAGGTCACAGCAGTCATCTTCCGTGCCCATGACTTCAGCCTGCACATACTTGCCATCATGGCTGGCCTGCACGACGTTGGGCGTTTCCAGAAGCGTCTGCAGCAGCTGATCCTGCTGATTGCGCGTGCGAATGGCCACCATGCGCTTGGGTGACGATTCGCTCTGGTTGCTCATTTCATCGAGCGTGCCAGCGCGAAGCACGCGGCCTCGCTCGACGATCACCGCACCATGACACATTTCCGCCATCTCAGTGAGGATGTGCGAACTGATGAAGATGGCTTTGTTCTGGGCAGACAGGGCATTGATCAGTTCGCGCAGTTCGATGCGGGCACGCGGATCAAGACCCGCGGCCGGTTCATCCATGATCAGCAGCGCTGGATCATGCACCAGCGCGCGAGCCAGGCTCACACGCTGTTTCATGCCCTTGCTCAGCGCGGGAAGCACCTTCTCGCGAATGCCCATGAGATTGGTGAAGTCCTCCACCTGCTCGACCATGGTGGTGCGCTTCCTGCCCTGCAGGCCGTAGGCGCGGGCGAAGAAGTCGATGTACTCATGCACCGTCATGTCGCGGTGCGCAGGCAGGGAGTCGGGCACGTACCCCACCATACGGCGGGCCAGTTCAGGCTCCTGCACAATCGACACACCATTGATGCGCACATCGCCGCTGGTCGGTTCATCGAGCGTGGCCATGATGCGCATGGTCGTAGTCTTTCCCGCACCGTTAGGGCCGATGAATCCCACCACCTGCCCGGCGCCGAAGTGGAAACTGATGTTGTCCACCGCAACCGTGGAGCCGAATTTACGGACCAGTTGATCCACTTCAATCCGCATGAGCTTCACTCCTGTCCGTGAGTGTGCTGGCATAACGCCCGATGACAACGGTGCGCGATTCATGACGCTTGAGCCCGTCCAGGCCTGTTTCCGCAAACACAGGATCAGTCAGCGTGGCCATGTACATCCCACGTTTCAAAAGCGTGGGATTGGAGGTCGTGAGCGGACTCTCCACTGCGTCAGGATTAGCTCGCCAGTTCACTTTTGCCAATGACTCAAAGACGGGGGCATTCTTCTGCGGGTCTGAATGAGGATGTCGCGTCAGAACAACGCGTTCCCCGGCTTTGATTGGATACTCACAGTGATGGGTATGTCCCTGCTCGTCGGTCAGCCAGAGGGTTTCAATATCCGAGCCCAGGCCGTTGACGACGGTGACACTTCCATTGGCATCCTGCGTCACCTGCAGCTGTTCACGACGCAGTTGGCTGTTCTTGTAGGTGAAGTAGGCAGGAACGCGGGCACTGATCCAGCCGCGATTCAGATGCTGGCCCTTGCTCCAGTCGATGCTGCGATCGGCGGATTCAGAATGCCGCCACGAATCGGTCCGGTTCTGCAGGCTCACTTGCGATTCGCTGGCAAAGCGCAGCCCGTCGCCCGGCTGAAGCGGCGCATACAGGCCGATCCAGCCAACGGTATTGGCCCGGCCGGTGGTCTGATCCAGCATGGTCAGCGTGGAGGTACGCCCCTGAGGCGAAATGCCTTCCGCCAGCAGCGCGAAAAGCAGCGCCGCCACAGAGAAAGCAATCGCAAACGCCGGGATGGTGACCAGAATCCAGATGCGCTGGTTGCGATAGGAGAAAATGATCATGTTCACCGGGCCGATGAGTATGGCAAAGACAAGCATCAGCGCCACCATGGCTCGCACGGGAACACCAGCTGAATCGATCACCGCAAACTCATCATTGGAATCGGAGATAGATTTCTTCTCTGCCTCACGCGTATTGAGAGGCTCCCAGAGTTCCTTGTCCACTTCCTGAAACTGCGCTTCCGACCAGTCGGTAACCTGCGGGGCCGTGGTCCTGGCCACGATGCCCCAGCCCATGGGCAGGAGCTCAACGCCATGCTTGATTGTCGTCCTCGTCATCGGGCCGCCCATGTTTCGCCACTGCGCAGGGACCGACCAGTCGCCGATGACCATCAGCGAGCCGCCGAGTTCCACATAGGTCTGGATGGCAGTGCGCACCGGACTGGAAAGCGACCGCATATCGGCTGCGGTCAGGATGATGCTGTCGTAGGCGCTGTAGGCCTGCCAGCCATCACTCCACATGGACACCGGAGATGAAGCGCGGTCCAGCACAAATTCGTTTTGACCCCAGCTGTGGGGGCTGGAAGCCTTCGCCCATGCTTCAGTGTGTTTCTCAAGTGCGTCACGCACATCCCCCACCACGCTCGGGGTGACCAGAACCAGCCTGTGCGCGTTGCCGCTGGAACGATAGGGATGGTACGACTCATACCCCGAAATCTGCAGCGAGACAACATCATCCGTGAAGGCCTTATTATTGACCTTCACCAGCATGCTATAGCCTGACAGCGTCATCTCAGGCTGCCAGAGCGATAGATATGCCTGCGTCTGCGGGGCCAGGCTCACCGATCGCTGGAGTTTGCCCACGCTGGAATTCGCATCCCCCACTTCGAGCGTGACGGTGTGTGTCTTGTCCAGTGAGGTGTTGAACACGCGAAAGCGATATTCCACACTGCCATGCCTGAAGCGCTGTGGCCTGGGGATGGCCACTTCATCGACCATCACATCATCAAACATCGCCGCATGGGCCGAAGATGCTCCGCATAGACATGCAAGAAGCATCACCAGCAGGACCATGACATCCTTTACCCCGGTCAGATTTTTTTTCATGCCTTAGCGCCTACCTGGATGTCTGCAGGAATGTTGAGCCCCGTGATGTCAAGACTGCTGATCAATTCACTGACCACCTGTTCCGTGGTGACCTGATCGAAGCGGGCCTGGTAGTTGAGAATCAGGCGATGATTCAGCACAGCGGGCGCGACCGTTTTCACATCCTCAAAGCCCACCGTCGGCCGCCCCGCGATCAGGGCAATGGCTCGGGCCGATTCACTCATCGCAATGGCCGCGCGGGGCGAAGCGCCATAGGACAGATACTTGCGCACCCGGTCCGTCGCTTCGGGGCTCTGCGCATGCGTCGCCGCCACCAGGCGCGAGATGTAACGCGACACCGGGCGAGGCAGCACAATCTGCTCCATCACCTTGAAGATCGAATCCAGATTCTCTTTCGAGACGGTCCACGTGGGCTCAGGCGCGGAGCCTCGCCTGCGCGTGGCGATGATGCGCTCGAGCGTATCGACATCCACCCCGATCACGCGCAGCTTGAACATGAAGCGGTCGAGCTGCGCTTCAGGCAGTGGATAGGTGCCTTCAAGCTCAATGGGGTTCTGTGAGGCGAGCACGAAGAAGGGGTCGGGCAGCGGTCGCGTCACGCCCAGGCTCGTCACGCAGCGTTCCTGCATGGCTTCGAGCAGCGCCGACTGCGTCTTGGGCGAAGCGCGGTTGATTTCGTCGGCCAGCAGAATGTTGGTGAACACCGGGCCGGGCTCGAAAGTCATCTGACGCTGGCCCTGCTCGTTTTCCTGCAGAATTGAAGCGCCGATGATGTCGCCAGGCATCAGGTCGGGCGTGAACTGAACACGCGAGAAATTCAGATTAAGCACCTGCCCCAGCGCCTTGATGAGCGCCGTCTTGCCTACGCCGGGCAGACCTTCAAGCAGGATGTGGCCGCGACTGAGTACGCCCGCCAGCACCATGCGATGCAGCTCAGGCTGACCGAGCATGATGGCATCAAGCTGTTCAAGGGCCCGGCGGGCAATATCCACCGCAGGCTGAAGCTGCTCAGGTGTGAGCAGAACGGGCGAAGATGAAGTTTGCGTTGTAATTGGAAACCCCCTGCGATGTCCTTGTATTTCATACGCGTGAAGCGTGAAGAAAGTTTACTCGTTTCGATCGAAATATTTCTGCACTGCCGCGCGGTGGCGAGGCAGCAGCGTCTGATTCACTGAACTGCCTGTGGCGTTCTGCCCCTGAAGCGCCCCGCCTGTTGACGCTGCGGGATCAGTGGTGACCTCCGGCGCGGTCAGGCTCATGCCCACGCGCTGGCTGTCACGAACCGCCGCCATCTCCGCCGGCGGGAGTACCTGATCCTTGAACGCCGTGTTTTCAGAGGAGGATGGGTTTTCGTTCCAGGTCATGGGCGAGAGACCACCGCCCCGGCTGATGCCACCAGAACCCTGCTGCATGAGTTGAAGCAGCACTTCCTCCACGGCCATGCCATTCATATTCTCCGCCAGCGCCTGGGCGACGGATTTGCTATCCATCCCACCCTGACCGGCCTGAGCGTTCTGGCCTTCCTTGCCCCCTCCCTTGCCCATCTGACACATGGCCTGGATTTTTTCGAGCGTGGCTTTGTCGGCCATGCCTGCTTCATTGAGCTTCTGAAGCATCTGCTCGAGCTGCTCCTTGGACATCTGCATGGCCTGGGCGAGCTTTTCCAGCTGCTCGGAGGTGAGCTGCTGCCCCTGCGCCATCAACTGCTGGGCGGCCATCATGTCCTTGAAGGTCTGGTTATCCGCCGCAGCGGCCTGCGTCATCGCTTCGAGCGACTGCATGGCTTTGGCCAGCTGCTCGGGAGAGAACATCTGCCCGTGATCCTTCATCGCCTGAGCGAGCATCTGGGCCTGCGTCATCTGCTGAGTCTGGGCCAGCGCCTGCTCGGCGGCCTGCTGGGCGGCGTCATCCATGCGCGACTGGATGTGATCGAGCGATTCCCACGTCTTGGCCGGGTCGCGGCCATCGGCCTCTTTACGGATCTGCTCGAGCTTCTGCGCCAGTTCCTGAGCCTGTTCAGGCGTGAGGATTTCTTCTTTTTCCAGCACCTGCAGCTGTTCCTGAAGCTGCTGAACATTCTGCGAGACATCCAGCGGACGGGATGTCGTCACCTGCGTCATCCACTGGGGCATGGCAAAGGCCATGATGACAAACAGCCCCCCCGCCAGCGCGATAAGTACCGGGCGTCGGCCTTTCCATGTCAGTTCGGGCAGGGTGATGGCAGGCAGCGACCAGCCGGCCTGATGCGCCTGGGCCATATATAGACCGCCGGCCTGGCTGTGAGAATCGATCAGGGCTTCAACCGTCTGGGGCGCCGGTCGGCCGCGAAGCGCCAGTACCCAGGCGACAATAAGCAGCACACCCAATCCCACCGCGCCCCAGAGCAGAGGCAGACGGGTCATATCAAACGCCACACGCAGCCCCAGGACCACCACACCCCAGGCCAGGCAGTAGCCCCCCAGCAGCATCAGGGCGTGGCGGGCAAAGAGCAGCTTCGCCACGGAGAACCGCCAGCGTTCTACTGCCTGTGACATGGCTGCAGCGTTCTGAGACATGGCGTCTCCTTTCAAGTCCCGGCGGAATGTGACCCCATCCCGGCCGGTAGTCCTACTATATAAGACGCATGAGTTTGTACTTTGTATGACAATTTTTCAGCAAACGCCACAAATTTCATGCAAAGTTCCGACTCGCCGATGGATACAACCGCCCTGCTCAAGGGGGGCCGGGATCGGGCTTGTCCTCCACCGGGTATAAACGCCGGGCCGACGGGCGTTTGCCACTGTCCCGGCCGGCGGGTAGACTTATGGGTTCAAGATTGCCTGCTCGCAGCGGTCCCATGACTGTTTCGGGCTGGCCATGTTTAATTCATCCCTAAAGCATGGAGTAGGCGCATCCATGAGTGAAGCTCAAAGCGGTACTGCAGTGGAAAGTTATGCCAAGGACACAGCAGCTTCGTTGAAGTATTTCGAAGCTGGCCAGCAGCATGAGAAGAATGGCGATCGCATGGCCGCGATCGAAGCCTATGAAGCTGCCTATGCCGCCGACCCGGACAACAGCGAAGTCTGTTTCCGCCTGGCCTATTGCCTTGACCTGATGGGCGAAGATGACGAAGCCCTCCACCTGTACGAACAGGCGGTCCAGGTTCCTTCGCCTTCCCTCAACGCCCTGATCAACCTGGCGATCCTCTACGAGGATCGCAACCAGTTTGCCCAGGCTGAGCGCTGCATCCGTCAGGTGCTCACCACCGACCCGAACCACCCCCGCGCCAGGCTGTACATCAAGGACATCCTGGCCAGCAAGGGCATGGTCATTGAAGACGAAGCGGGCAACCGCGACCTGCAGAAGCAGCAGGCCCTGCTCGACACGCCCGTGACGGACTTTGATCTGTCGGTGCGTGCCCGCAACGCCCTTCGCAAGATGAACGTCCGCACCCTGGCCGACCTGCTCCGCGTGACCGAAGCCGAACTGCGTGGCTTCAAGAACTTCGGCGAAGCCAGCCTCGAAGAAATCAAGGCCATGCTCGCTCAGCGTGGTCTGCGTCTGGGCCAGGCTGTCGATCAGCACCAGTCGGCCGTCAAGCAGGCGGTGTACGATCAGCTCAAGTCCGCCACCGGCGGCGATGACGCCACGCTCTCCAAGCCCGTCAACGAGTTGGAACTGTCCGTCCGCGCCCGCAAGGCTCTGGCCCTGCTGGGAATCAACACGCTGGGCGACCTGTGCATGCGTACCGAAGCCGAACTGATGGGCGTCAAGAACTTCGGCATGACCAGCCTGATGGAAATCAAGGAAAAGCTCGCCGAAAACGGCCTGAGCCTGCGTACGCTCGACGAGTAATCCTCGCTCGATCCTCACGAATGAAGAAAGCCTCGGTGAAAGCCGAGGCTTTTTTGTTGAGTGGGGATGGTGGAGAGTGGTGTGCGTTACGGATGAAGGACTTCTGCTGGAAGCGAATTTGAAGGGGCAATGGTGGTCAGGCCCAGCCATGCAATGGCTGGGCTTTGAGGGGCACGCGAATCGAAAATCAGAGACAGAAGAATCCGAGTCGAGAGTCGCGAGAGTCCGGACCTCTCCATTCCTCACACACGAACGCCATTCCCCCACAAAGCCCAGCCGTTGCACGGCTGGGTCTTGCCCTCATCAATCCTCCCAGTCTTCCTCAACCACCGCCCTCCTCCCCCAACTAAAAAAACACACAGCGCCACCGCGCCGTGTGCCTTCATACTTCATTCAGAATCAGCGACTCACTTCTTCGCCGGCGTCGCCTCGAGGATCAGTGCTTCAATCCAGTTTCGCAGGGCATCGCCGCCCAGAGCCTTGGATTCATTCTTCTCCTGCAGACGAAGACGGAACATCTCACGACCAATGACGATGCAGCGGCCCTGGCCCACCTGGGTAATGAAGATAACCGGGGCATTGTCGACGGTCATCAGAGCCTGGGCATTGCTCGAAATTCTGCTGACCCCATACGCCGCAGAGAAGGCATTACGCAGTGCGTCACGGTCCACCTTCTCACCCGCAGGCAGCGTCTCATTGAACTTCACCTGACCATCACGAATCACGCGGTAGCCTGCAAAGCCGATCTGCTCCAGGAACTCCTTGTCGGCATCCTTGAAGCTGCGCATCGCGGTTCCCAGCAGCAGCAGTCGGCCACCACCGTTGAGGTATTCCAGAACCGCTTTCTGCTGAGCCTTGTCCGACAGGCCATCAGTCTGGCCGGTGACAATCACCAGGGCGTGATCGCCCCACTGCTCCGCCGAGACCAGCGAATCATCAAGACGGATATGCATTTTCAGCGGGGTAAGAATCTCCCGGCGGATGGTGCGCGTTTCACTGCGGCCGTAGTTCTCGCCAAAGATCAGAACCGGAGCGCCCTTACGCTGCGGCGCATCAGTAGGCAGCTTCCAGAGCTCTTCCACCGCACCCGTCATCGGTGTAGTAGTCGCTGCTTCGGTTGAGACAGGCTGCTGAGGCGCAGCGTTGACCACCTTGCTGGCTGCTTCAGGCTTTTTCGCAGCTTTGACCGGCGCTTTGGTTTCCTGCAGCAGCGGCCGAGTCAGGCGGGTTTCCTTCTGGATCCCCAGCATGGCTTTGACCGTGGTGTGCCACTGACGGATTTTGCTGTCGTTGGTGAAGGCGTACATCCCTTCGTCAGGCCCGGGGATGTTGCGATTGGCCAGCAGAATGTCCTCACGCTTTTCACCCAGTTCGTAGAGACGCTCGAGCAGCGCCTGCCTGGCCTTGGGATCGGTGCGTTTTTCGACGACGCCGGCTTTGAAGAATTCCAGATCAGCGCCGTATTCGGCCAGCTGACGGTAACCTTCCAGCAGTTCAAGCATGACACGCGTGTAGTCCTGCCCCACGCGATGCAGGCCGATGCGCTTCGCGTATTCTTCCTGTCCCGCAGCCAGCTGTTCAGCTCGCTTGAGATGGGCTTCTGCTTCTTCCACCACCGCAGGCGGGAAGAGGATGCCCCAGGAGTTCACGATGTTCACATAGGCCACGCCCAGCGTGTCCATGACCTTGCGACGCTTAGGCCAGTTGTTCTGCAGGTGGTTGTGATAAGTTTCAAAGTAGGCCTGCATGGCATCAGCAGCCGGGCCATAGGCATGGATGTAGTAGTCCTTCATCATCTCGTCGTACGAGATGTTCGGATTCCACATCGTGCGGGTGATGGCCCAGACGTTGGTGCTCTGAGTGGCAAACGACTTGCTGCCTTCACCATAGGCGGCGATGAAGCCCAGCTGCGCCGCTTTGTTCAAAGAGCGGTGAATCTGCCTGCTGTGCTCGAAAGGCAGATCCAGCAGGTAGTGGTTGCCCCAGCCTTCGCGGACGACCATCTTCGCATCAAGCTTCTGCCAGCCCGCGATGTTTTCGAGCCACTGGTCATACGCCAGCGGGTCCAGATGCGACTGAGCCTGGAACACGAAGGACAGATACAGATTCGGCTCGAGCTTTTTGATATTGACAGGCGGCTTGTTGTAGAAGGTGTAGGCGAACATGCCCACGCCCTTGTCAGGCTGCTTTTCACGAACACGACGGGCAATCTCGTTGGCGTAGGTGAAGATGCGGTCGCTGATCTGCGGCGTGACGTTGTCGTAGCTCAGAAGCCCCGGAACATCGAGCGATGTGCAGCTGGGAATCCCCAGTCGCTTGTGCTCGGCCGACTTGGTTTCCTCGTCGCACTGACAGAAGCCGCCGCCGTCGCTGGGCGAGATATTGGTGATGGCGCGCTTGGTGTCGGCCAGCACATACTCGACCATGCGTTCAATGACCTGCGGATGCGTGGTGCACATCTGCGGACCGCGACGCTTGCCGTTGACCAGCGCGAACCATTCAGGGTTGGTCTGGTAGTACTTGTTCTCTGCCTGCGGCGTACGCAGATCGAAGGCGTAGTACCAGCTGTGGCCGAAGATGGCCGCGGGCACCCAGCCCAGGCGGGAACGCTTGTACCACAGCGCGGAATCCTGCCTGAATTCATCCGTCTGATAGCGGGTGTAACCCAGCGAGATATCGCGAATGATGAAGTCAGGCTGCTTCCTGACATCGAGCACTGGAACCACCGCAGCCGGGTTCGAGGGAACGTGTTCACCCGTTTCGCCAGGCCAGAACCATTTCACGCCCAGGTGATCATCCAGGAGCGTATAGACCGCCAGCTGCGAGCCGGAAGCCACGCTGCCCGAAGTCGCCCTGCCCGGCGCATCATCGCCGGCCAGCACCGTGCCATGCGGAATCGTGCGGATCATCCACTCTTCGCGCAGCCAGGGCGACTGCGCACTGCCGATGGCCTTGTCCGCCATCGCAGGGCCGACGAAGAAGCTCAGCCCGTCTTCAAGCTGATAGTCCTGCCCTGCTTTGACCAGCGGCATTTCCCGTCCGAGGATTCGGCCGGTGTAGTGCGCCAGTTCGTGCGCGGCATGAAGGGTGACAGGCAGCGCATCTTCCGCCACGACCACCCGCTGATAATCAGCCAGCTTGCGAGGCGAGACGCCCTGCCCCATGGCCTGCGATGACCATCCCAGACACAGACCCGCAAGGACCATCATCGACAGCAGCAGACGCACGGGAATCGACATGACACAGACCCTTCAAGCTTGGAAAGAAATCCACTCAACTGCAGGCGTTACTGAATGTAGGCAGGGTTGAACAGACGCAGATAGTTGCGACCCGGCTCGGTGGACGCCGTCACAGCGCCATTAAAGGCGCCATCTTCGTTGTTACGGTTGGCCACGTGGCCGTCGACATAGGCGATGGTGGTGTTACCGCCTGGATGCTCAAAGAAAAGCGAAGGCAGCTGCGACCCTGCCCCGCGCGTCTTGGAGATGCTGTGGCTGGTCGGGTGGCTGTATTTCTCAATCGAAAACGCGACACGGCTGGGAATGCGCACATCCGAAAAGCGATAGCTGTTCGCATCGTACTCGCTGGCGTTTTCACCTGTCCCCTGCAGGAACTGATTGCCCACATAGGTCGCCCTGCTGCGTGCCATGGGATACACCAGGTCATTAAATCGGCTGGCCTGTTCCGGGCAGATCCACGAAGGCGAAGCGGCCTGCGTGACCACCGGCTGCGCCCCCAGATAGGGGTCATAGAGGAAATGCCAGAAGCTGTAGCGGTTCTTTTCCTCCTGCTCCGCAGCGGTCAGCGGCGTACCGACAGGCTTGCTGCGCAGTTTCAGGTCCAGACCGATGTGGTCCTTGTTGTCAGCCCCGAACGAATAGGCCGCGGTGATGTGCTGCTTGGACTGTGCGAAGCACTTGGTGCGCATCGCCGTCCTTCTGGCCGAGGCCAGCGCGGGCAGCAGAATGGCCACCAGCAGCGAGATGATGGAGATGACCACCAGCAGCTCAATGAGTGTAAACCCACGGCCGAAACTGCGAACCATGATGTTTTTCCTTGCGTTGCTCATATACCGATCCTTAGTGACACGACCTGAGAGATGATTTACTGGGCCTGAACGGGACCGACCGTATCGCCCTTGACCAGAAAGGGTTGAACGATCGTGAACTGATGCGAAATGTGATCCCCCATCTGAAGCAGATGCAGCATCATCTGACCAGCAATCTGGCCCATGACCTGCTTGTCGTAGCCCATCGATGTAATGCGCTTGCCTGACTGCGTGAAGAGCCCCATGTCGTCGATGCCCAGGATGGAAATATCCTTCCCGAGCGTCAGGCCGCGACGTTCAAAGACATTCCCCAGCCGCTGTGCGCCCGGGTCGCCGGTGAAGACGGCCGTCACGCCCAATTCAAGCACGCGATCGGCCATGAGCTCGTAATCAGCATCCGTCAGCTTGTCGACCCGGGGCATCAGATCGTCGTAGAACTCGATGCCATGTCTTTCATTGGCTTCCTTGAAGCCTTCATAAAGCGTCCGGGCCGGGTAGTTGTCGCGGGTGGCCATGACCAGCGCCACCTTGCGATGGCCCATTTCATGGAACACCTGGCTGGCCTGGCTGCCAATGCTGCGATGGTTCACGCTCACCGCGCTGAACTCGGCGTTCTCAGGCGAGCGGGCAAAGACCACCATTGGAATGCCCGAGGCAATCACCCGCTCCAGGTAGCCATGCTTGGGATAGGCCCCCATCATGATCACCCCGTCGCACTCGTGATGGTCCAGCGTCTGGGTGAAGACCAGGTCCTTATCCACGTGGTCCAGACCCGGGAAGATGGTCATATGGGCCCGGCTGGTGGTCAGTGCCATGCGGACGCCTTCAATCCATCGACGGCAGTATTCCGCCAGGATGCCATTAACCATCATGTTCTGGGTATAGACCACCGCAATACGGGCCGGCCTGCGGGCTTTGCGCGGCTTGTAGCGCATGCGGCGGATCACCGCTTTGACGTGCGAACGAGTATCCGAACTGACATTGCGCTTGCCATTGAGCACCAGCGACACCGTGCTGGGGGCCACTCGAGCTTCTCGCGCTACATCCAGAATCGAATATGCCATGACTGCTCCGTTCAACGCCCCGCAGCGGACAGAAATATCAAGGTGGCCCCACCCCTCCGACAATCCGCCATGAAATGTGATGCTCACAATCTATCACGCCACGAGGCAGACACCAAAACAAAACAATTATCGAAATTTGATACTACTTATCATTTTAACAATACATATTTTATATCTGTTTTTATGCGCATTTCGATGCGCATATTGACGACACGCCATCACCTCCATTAACAGGGCTTATAGATGGCGATATGCCGCCACAGGTATCAATATGCCTGCCCCAGACAATACGATAGCGCGGCCAAGGTGCCCTGGCAGGTTGTGGCTCCAGGAATCGAAAGACGTGGATATAAAAAAGCCGCTGCGACATAAGTCACAGCGGCTTGAGATTCCATGATTGAGGATCGGTCTTACTTCTTGCGACCAGCCGAGGCGAGCCTGGCTTTACCCTTGGCAGCAGGTTTGGCGGCCTTGGCCGACTTTTCTGCTTTGGGGGCAGCTTTGCTGGCTGTCTTCGACGGCTTGGCTGCGGGCTTGGTCACTGCTTTGCCAGCCGACTTGGCCGGGCCTGCTTTGCCCGCAGCTTTGGCGGTCGACTGAGGCACGGCTTTGCCTGCCGACTTGCCCTTGGAAGCGCTGGCTGGGGCGGGCTTGGCCGCTTTGGTCTTACCGCTGGCAGCAGCCTTGGCGGGCTTGCTGGCCGACTTCGCCGGGGCGTTCTTCGCCGGAGCGGCCGACTTGCTGGCGGACTTCTTCGCCGGGCCAGCTGACTGCGTCGCCGCTTTGGCCTTGGGGGCCGGTTCCGCCGCTGCTGCAGCTTTACCCTTGGACTTCACCACCGACGCCGCATCGGCTTTGGCAGCTTTGCCCTTCTTCGCGGGCTTTTCAGCGGGTGTAACTTCTTCAACCGCAGCAACTTTGGCTTCTTCAACCTGCTCGGCCGCCTTGGCAGCTTTGCTCGCACCCCTGGCGGGCTTCGCGGGCTTGGCGTCGGCCTGAGCTTCGGCCTTCTCAGCCTCGGCCAGGGCCTTTTCCGCCGGGGCCAGCAGGAGCTTGCACTTACGCTTGAGCAGATCCGTCAGGAAGCTGACTTCTGCTTTGGAATTCGGGGTCCAGGTGGCCCAGTGGATCGCTACCGCGTGCTTGGCATTCTTGATGCCATCGCGGATGAAGCGATTCAGACGCTTCAGGGGCAGCTGTTCGATGATGTCATCGCTCAGCGGGATCACAATAATCGGATTCTCGACCCTGGGAACCAGATACACCAGCGTGTGAGGCTCAGCCAAGCTCGCGTCATGCAGGCGATACTGAATCGTCCAGTTCCAGGCCGAACCATACCAGTGGATCACCTGATCCACCTGCTCAAATTCCGTCAGTTCCTCCATCAGCTGCTCAAAAAGCCTGCGATGTTGAATCTTCAGGGGGTCCAGAAGCTGGAGCAGTGTCGGCTGAGTCCAGCGATCCTGCCAGGGCAAACGAGATGTAAGTGAGCTTGCACTCATAAATTAAACCGACCGGACGGTCCATTTCCTTTCACTTTCCCCGGAAGGTGGTTTCTCCCCGTACCCGAACAGGTCAGCCCGTCGCATTCCTGAAAAAGCACGGTGAACCGTATTCATTCCCCGGAACAGACCTGCCAGCAGCTCAATCCGCCGGCGGGTCACAACAGGACGCCACTTTAGCAGAATCAGCCCGTTTCGCAACCGGATAATGCATGTAACTGCAATTATCAAGTATAATTAAAATGAATAACGTGCACCGACGACATCGCCGTGCACCGTGGATACCCGGTCTATCCTGTGCGGTGAGGTAAGGCAGGCCCGGAATTGGATCGCACCTTTCCAGGGCGATTTTGCCCCCCTTTCATACCATAAGACGTTTGAAGTTCAACATCAGTTCACCATTTTCGACGGGATATTGTCTATTGGCCTCAAATAAGGCAAGATACAGATTGGTACCTCGGCGAACCGGGATATCGACGACAGGCAGACAACGCAGTACCATGTCTCCTGTCCTCCGACTTGGATAAAAAAGGACAGGCTGATGCCTCATCGCTATACCAACCGAATCCTGTATTCCCCTGACGTCCCCCTGCCGGGCGCAGAACTTTCCGAATCCGAGCAGGCCGATCTGGCTTCCTCCACCATTCTCATCGTGGATGACAACGCCCAGAACGTCGAACTGCTCCAGGCTTATCTCGAAGCGCTGCCCTGCCGCATTGTGACGGCGTACGATGGCATCGAAGCCATGAAGTACATTGAGGACAAGAACCAGCCAAAGCCTGACCTGATCCTGCTCGATGTCATGATGCCCCGCATGAGCGGCTTCGAAGTCTGCCGAAAGATCAAGGAAGATGTGAGCACCCGCTCCATCCCCGTGATGATGGTTACTGCCCTCAACGAACTGGGCGACATTGAGCGTGGCGTGGAATCGGGCACGGACGACTTCGTCACTAAGCCGGTGAACAAGCTCGAACTGCTCACCCGCGTCAAGTCGCTGCTGCGTGTCCGCCACCTCAAGCGCGAGCTGGATCGCACCATGGCCTACATTCAGGACATTCAGGGCGCACCCCACATCAGCAACCCGGGCATCGTGCCTGACGACCAGCCCTCGTCGGACAAGCCCGGCCAGTCGCGATAAGCCCGCATCCTTATATAAAGAACAAAGCCCAGGTCACCATCGACCTGGGCTTCTTTATTTTGAGTGGATCAAGACCGGGCCGTATCACCGGCCGCCGATGGTAAACATGTTGGTCCGCCGTACGCCCCCAATGATGCCATCGTAAAGCGTTGAACTGACGAACCCGCCACGGTGCCACAGGCGTGTGGCCAGTTCTGACTGAACCTGGCCGGCGTGCCCATCCATATACAGGACGTTCACCGTCTTGTCATGCCTGCCATTGATGGCGTCATCCTTGTATCCGTTGAGCATGGCAGACGACGTGAATGAAAGCGTAACACCATAGGACACACTTCCCGGGACATACGCCCCCTGATAGTCGGCGGTGTTGGTCTGATTCAGACGGTCTGTGCGCATGTGGGCAATACCCCAGTCCATCATGTAGACCTTGTCGGAAGCCCGGGGCACTTCTGAAAAGCGATATCTCACGGGGCTGCTGGTCGTAGGCCGAGTGGCCCATCCGCCTCGATGGTCCGAATGGAAACCATAGGTCGAGCGCCACAGCGGCCCGACCGCTCCGAGGGATTCGGTTGTAGCTTTGAGTGAGGGGCAGATCAATGGCTTGTAATCGGGCGCCGACTGAATGATGAACTTACCCGGATTCGCTGCGCCCGTTTCCGGGTAGTAGGTATAACCCACCCACTGCCCGGTCATATAGGCTCGCACGGCTACGATGGGAAAATTCGGAACGGTTGTCTGTGTCGTGGGCGTAGGCAGAAGATGCTCGTTATGCCATTTCACCGGAAACAGATCTTTGTTGTCATACGAATAGGCTGCCCCCGCGATGCCAATCTGCCTTTGATTCGCCAGACATTGCGATACCTGGGCCGATCCTCGCGCTTTAGCCAGCGCGGGCAGCAGCAATGCGATCAGCATGGCAACGATGGAAATGACAACCAGCAGTTCTATTAACGTAAAAGCAGACTTCCGACAGTAAGTCCAGGAGCCCTTGAACACCCTTGATTCCATGTTCATCCTCCTGCTTGCGCTCAGACATGATCACAATGCAAACCAGCCGTAGGAACTACATGGAGAGCAACGCGGAAACTAATAAAGACGTGCTGTCCCTCTTTCTTATTGTATTGCTGCATACGGATTTAAACAGAGATTCTTTTAACCACTGCCTAATCACGATAAATTAAAAAAGCTGGCGGGATGACCGCCAGCCCGCTGCATCTGGATGAACTAAACCCGGCCAGCGGGTCTCAGCGTGTCATGCGGAATATCCGCCGAATCACGGCCCGGCGACCGAGAACATATTGCGATGCTGCCCTCGATGGTAGAGGTTGTTGGTGGCAGCCGAGGTCGAGGTATTACCTGTGTAGAGCGCTCGGCCACTGGTAGTAAAGGCGCGATGCCAGGCGTTGGTGGGAATTTCTGAATCCACCGTCCCTGCGTGGCCATCCATATAAAGGATGTTCACGCGTCTGGTACGTCGGCCGTTGTCGACATCGTCGCCGTAGTTGCGGATCAGCAGCGCTGAGCCCAGGTCGTTACTCACCCCATACGCGCCGGCGCCGGGGACATAGGCTCCCTGAAAGGTTGCGGAATTAAGCTGGCCCAGGCGATCCATGCGCATGTATCCGCCACCCCAGTCCATGCCGTAGACCTTTTCGGATGGACGAAGCACTTCTGACATGCGAACGCGCAGTCGGCCATCACCAGGTCTGGCCCATCCGCCACGGTGATCATTATTAAAGCCGTAACTGTTTCGCCATTTCGGGCCGATCGTGCCCAGGCTGGCATCGGTGGCATTGAGGCCGGGACATTCCATGGTTTTAGGATGAGGCGCCGTACCATTGCCCACGGTGTAGATCTTGGAATCGCCGGCATTATTGAACGAGATAGGAACCCATTCGCCGGTGAGATACGCGCGAATCGCAGCCGAGGCAAAATATTGAACCCCGGTCTGCACGATAGGCGTGTCCCGCTCATCTTCTCGATTGAAGAGATAAGGGAAATCATCCTTCGAGTCGTTGGAGTAGGTTCTGCCCGCGATGCCGATCTGCCTCTGGTTGGCCAGGCATTGCGTGGTCATGACCGCCGACCTGGCCTTGGCCAGCACAGGCAGCAGCAGTGCGACAAGCATGGAAATAATCGCGATAACGACCAGCAGCTCGATAAGTGTGAAGCCCGAGCGATGCCTGCTTTTGCCCATGCCTGTAAGGCTTGAACACCCCATGGAAACCTCCCGTAATGGCATTGACAGGAATTCTTCGCTGCTCCCGGTCAACCCGATCCAGGCCGATGTCAGCATCATCGAAATGCAATGCTCTATTCGATTATGACTGCGCCCCGTATGTTCAGGCTGTCAGCAGTTAAGTCTCTGACAGAACTTCGATCATAAAACTGCACATACCTGTATACAACCAAAATTCGCCATTTTGGATACCCGTCAAGGGTAAATACCCGCTGAATTCCTCTGATATGACGGGTGAACGGGCAGCTTTCACAGGCGGTCGGCCGTCATATCCCCACCCCTTCATCTGATTTTCAACTTTTTGTAATCAACCTGATTAAGCCACCCCCTGTGATTCCCGATGTGTGAACAGCAGTCATTTTTACGGCCGAGCCTGATTCTTGGTCTGACTGCTCCTCAACCTCGCAGCCCCAATCCATGGGATGGAGTCAAGGCTGCAGCGGATGCCGTGGCAAGAAGCCCTGATGAGGTATGGCATCCGTGAGCTGCGCAGTCGGGAGCGTTCCCCGGCTGTCATTCAGGGCAGCAGTCAGTGAACAAGGGAGCCTGTCTCTCACACATCACTAAGGCAGGCCGCGTTCTCCAGGGAGATCATCAACCATGAGTCGTATCAACACTAACACCAGCTCTCAGCTCGCCCAGCGTATTCTCAACACCAACCAGACGAACCTGACCAAGACCATGGAACGTCTGAGCACCGGTCTGAAGATCAACCGCGGTGGCGATAACCCCGCCGGTCTGATCGCCAGCGAAAAGCTGCGTGCAGAAAAGATCAACATCGCCTCGGCCATCAACAACGCTCAGCGTGCCGACCAGGTCGTCAACATCGCCGAAGGCGGTCTGCAGGAAATCAACGCGATGCTGCTGGAAGTGCAGAGCCTCGTCGGCCAGAGCGCCAATGAAGCCGGTCTGTCTGACGACGAACGTCAGGCCAACCAGCTGCAGATCGACTCGATCCTCCAGTCCATCGACCGTATCGCTTCGACCACCAGCTTCGCCGGCGTGAAGCTGCTCAACGGCAGCTATGACTTCAACGTCAGCAGCCAGAACGCCAAGGTCGCCGACTACGAAATCAACGCAGCCAAGATGGAACATGGCGGCTCGACCAGCGTGTCGGTCGTCGTCACCGCTTCGGCTCAGCGTGGTACGCTGTTCGTCAGCGCCGGCGGCAGCTCACTGAACCTGTCCTCGGCCGACGCCCGCTTTGTCTTCGAAGTCGCCGGCTCCAAGGGCGCACGCCAGTTCACCTTCGCCTCGGGTACCACCCTGTCGTCCGTGGCGACCTCCATCAACACCTTCAAGACCGTCACCGGCGTCTCGGCTGTGGCCTCGGGTAACTACCTGAAGCTCAAGAGCACCGAATTCGGCTCCGACGAGTTCGTCTCCTTCAAGGTCAACGAACACGGCGGCCAGGCTGGCAGCGTCTTCACGGCCAGCACCACCAACGAAAACGCCGTCAAGACCTCCAGCGCTCAGGCCCTGTCTGCTCTGACCAACGCCGTTCGCGACAGCGGTCAGGACGTGGGTCTGACCATCAATGGCAACACCGCCACCGCCAAGGGCAAGAACGCGGGCATCAGCTCCGACGTGCTGGACCTCAAGCTCAGCCTGACCGATGCCGCTTCGCAGACCCTGGGTTCCTTCAACGCCCTGACCATCACCGGCGGCGGCGCGAAGTTCAACCTCGGCCCGACCGTCGACATCACCAACCAGGTGAGCATCGGCATCAAGAACGTCGCCGCCCGTAACCTGGGTTCGGCTTCGGTGGGCTTCCTGTCCGATCTGGGCTCCGGTAAGGCCAACAACATGGTCGATGGCAACATCGAAAACGCTCAGAAGATCGTCAACAAGGCCATCGACCAGGTCTCGAGCCTGCGTGGCCGACTGGGCGCCTTCCAGAAGAACGTCGTCGGTGCGACCATCAACTCGCTGGGCGTGGCTCTGGAAAACACCACCGCTGCAGAAAGTGCGATCCGCGATACCGACTTCGCCACCGAAACGGCGAACCTCACCCGCTCGCAGATCCTCGTGTCCGCCGCCACCAGCGTGCTGCAGGTGGCCAACAGCAGCCCTCAGTCCGTCCTCCAGCTGCTCTAACTCATCTGAGACTCACTCAGATCTGAGCAGCTCGAGGTCACTGTGCTGCACCTCCGTTAAGATCTCCCAGGCAGACGACGTTCACGCGTCGTCTGCTTTTTTTATTGCCATGCAGTGCTCAGCAGCACTCCACTGCATGAATCCTGGCTCGCGATCTTTATTTCTTCGATTTCAGGCAGGTTGACTCAGCGTCCTGATAACTCGCTGTCCATGAGCAGTCGCGTCGGGCGGTCTCACGCCCCCTTCACGCATTTCTATCTGTAACGACCAGGCAAATCCTGCGAAATATGCGGAAAACAGCGATGAAAAAAGCTGTATCGCGCTTAATCAGCATGCAGAAAGTGCCGATTGTGACATCTATGCAGGCAAGTATTGCGCTGCATAGAGGGGCCATGCCAGAGTGTTCCGATAATCGGTTTCTCAAATCCGACTACGGCCAATCTCAACATTGCTCCGAAAAGATGGTCTGCGAATCGCACGCCCTGCAGTCGTCACTGCGGGTGAACGAATCCGGATCCCGTGTTTCAGGCATGAAAGTCAGGCGACTTCCGGGGAAAGGAGTGTCGGCATGAAATGAACCAAACGATCTCCCGCCTGTTTCAGGCATGAAACCAATGTCTGCTTCGCATCAGTCGTCAACGGTTATTGAGAGTTATTTAAACCCTTGGGCATGACGCCCAAAGCCTCAATGGCTTCAACACCCACCAGGTTCACGGAGGACCTTCAACCATGAGTCGCATCAACACCAACACCAGTTCTCAGCTCGCTCAGCGCATTCTGAATCAGAATCAGAACACCCTGACCAAGACGATGGAACGTCTGAGCACCGGCCTGCGTATCAACCGCGGCGCGGACAACCCCGCCGGCCTGATCGCCAGCGAAAAGCTGCGTTCGGAAAAGGCCAGCATCTCGGCCGCCCTGGGCAACGCTCAGCGCGCCGACCAGGTCGTCAACATCGCTGAAGGTGGCCTGCAGGAAATCAACGCGATGCTGCTGGAAGTTCAGAGCCTCGTCGGCCAGAGCGCTAACGAAGCCGGCCTGTCCGCTGAAGAACGTCAGGCCAACCAGCTGCAGATCGACTCGATCCTGCAGACCATCGACCGTATCTCCTCGACCACCAGCTTCCAGGGCGTGAAGCTGCTCAACGGCACGTTCGACTTCAGCGTCGACAACCAGCACACCAAGATTGCTGACAGCCAGATCAACGCCGCCAAGCTCCAGCACAATGGCACTGCCGACGTCAACGTCGTGATCACCAACTCGGCTCAGCATGGCACGCTGTTCATCAGCGCCGGCGGCACCTCGCTGGACCTGTCCTCGGCCGACGCCCGCTTCGTCTTCGAAGTCGCCGGCGCCAAGGGCTCTCGCGAATTCACCTTCGCTTCGGGTACCACCCTCTCGGCCATCACCGCTTCGGTCAACACCTTCAAGACCGTCACCGGCGTCTCGGCTACGACCTCGGGCAACTACATCAAGCTCAAGAGCACCGATCTGGGCTCGAGCGAGTTTGTCTCCTTCAAGCTGGTCAACCGTGGCGGCCAGGCTGGCAGCGTCTTCCAGGCCAGCTCCAACAACGAAAACGTGGTCAAGACCGCCAGCGCTCAGACTCTGGCCACGCTGACCAACGCCGTGCGTGACGAAGGCATGGACGTCGGCGCCACCATCAACGGCGTGACCGCCACCGCCCGTGGCAACGTCGTGAGCGTCAACACCGACGTGCTCGACCTGTCCCTGACCCTGACCGACGGCGGCTCTCAGGCCCTGGGTTCCTTCAAGGCCTTCACCATCACCGGCGGCGGCGCTCGCTTTAACCTCGGCCCCACCGTGGACATCCTCAACCAGGTCAGCGTCGGCATCGGCAACGTCGCCTCGCGTAACCTGGGTAACGCCACCGTTGGCTACCTGTCTGATCTGGGCTCTGGCAAGAGCAACAACGTTGTCGATGGCAACATTGAAAAGGCCCAGAAGATCGTCAACAGCGCCATCGATCAGGTTTCGAGCCTGCGTGGCCGCCTCGGTGCGTTCCAGAAGAACGTCGTCGGCGCCACCATCAACTCGCTGAACGTGGCTCTGGAAAACACCACCTCGGCCGAAAGCGCCATCCGCGACGCGGACTTCGCTTCGGAAACCGCGAACCTCACCCGTTCGCAGATCCTGGTGTCGGCAGCCACCAACGTGCTGCAGGTTGCCAACAGCAGCCCGCAGTCCGTGCTCCAGCTCCTGGGCTAATTTCACAGCGACTCCGGAACCGTCCGCTAAACGCGGACATCCGATCACTGATGCGGAAACGACGGCTTACCGGCCGTCGTTTCTTTTTTATGTTCCGTTCGTAACGCCCAGAAAAAAATCATGGGCCAGATACAAATTGCCTCACATGGTGTTTGCAACACAGCTAAGTGATGGGATGATTACGACGAGCCAATCAGACAGGCGTCATCCGAGAAAAGACCGGGGCAGACCTGATGAACGCCATGCGGATCATCTGCAGATCGATTCGATCCTGCAGTCCATCGCCCCCATTCACAGCTGATCCGCACAACGAAAAACGACGGCTCATCGGCCGTCGTTTTTTCACAGGGTTATGGGAGATGGTCCGTCATCGGTCGATCATGGCTCAAGCCACTTGGTCAGAATCCGTCGATCGTGGTCCTCAAAGCCGGCTTTGGTGTAGATGGTGCGGGCCTTGTCGTTATGCGGGTTGAGCTCAAGCCGGATCGTGGAGACCTGCTGCTGCCTGCCCCAGATTTCCGCACAGGCGATGGCCCCCCTGCCCGCGCCCAGGCCTCGCGCTTCGGGCAGCAGGTAGAGTTCATCGAGCAGAGCGAAGCGGCCATCAAATTCCGCGCTGAATCCCAGTGTCACCAGAAAGTAGCCCAGATGCAGCTTGTCATCCTGCAGCAGGAATGCAGCGCCCAGTTCGGGCGAGGTGAGCAGATCAAGCAGCGCCCTGCGTGCGCGGTCTTCTCTGAACGTCAGCCCTTCCTCGGCGTAGAACGCACGCATCAGTGAAAGAATGGAATCCGCGTCGGCAGTGTTGGCGCGGGTCCAGTTCAATGATGGTGAAAGCATGCATACTCCTCTCTTCCCTGCCCTTCCTGGATGATTCCCCTGACGTTTCAGCGAGGCGTGAGCGGGGCATCGTGTGACGCCAGCTTATCCATCGCGTTTTTATCGGTCAGCACTCGAATATTCAGGCTGTAATCGCGCCACTCGCCCGGCTCAAGATAGCTCACCGCCAGCGGATGGTTGTCTCGGGCTTTGCCCAGCAGTGAGCCGGCGTAAGGCTCAATCCCTGCGACAAACACGCCGCCTGGCCCGAAAAGATGCCAGTTCGCCAGGCGAGGCAGCTGTTCGACGGGATACTCAAGTTCCAGCCCGAGCTTGAGCTTCGGATTAATCAGCCCGACGTGGGCATTGCCCTGCTCATCTGCAGGCGGATCGATCAGCAGGCCGCGCTCGCCGCCGTTGACGTGCTCGGGAATCACGCCCGGGACGCGCTTGAGGCTCTGCATCTGCTTCGTACTGATCTTACGCAGCAGCGAGCCATCTTCTCCAACGGGGCACTGCCAGTATTCCGCCTGGCCGCCGAGGATGAAGCGGGCGTCCTTATCCAGCAGAGGATAGCCCAGGTTCACGTGGTAAAGCCAGTTGTGCGCGACGCGCTGATTGCCCCGGTTGATCACGCGATCGCTGATGCGGATTTCCGGCTTGCCCAGCGTGCAGTGAATGGTACGCCTGGTTTCCACGCAATAGCCCAGCGCCCGCACATCGCGCGAAACGAGTGTGAGAAACATCTCGTTGTTGTTCTGGCGCGGATCGGGGTTGAAGATCATCTCCACCGCAGCAGGCGAGTTGGAGTAATGGCCATGCTGCGTGGTCTGGATGCCATCTTCAATGCGAGGCCCGCCCATGTAGCGCGGGCCGCAGGTGGTCAGCAGCCCGACAGGAAAGTTGTTGAGCCAGGCCGTGGGTTCAACGTGCGCCGCCATCGTGGGCTGGCGCAGGCCGACCTGCGAGAGATAGGTCAGGCTGTGCTGGTTGTAGAAGGCGTCCACGATGTCGCCGCCTCGATCCAGCGAGACGGTGAACCGCAGGCCTGAGCCGGTGTTGAACATCGCCACGCGGGTGGGCAGCGCCGGGCTGCCCATCCCCGGACCATAGGCCGGCGTATCGAAGGTACCCGTGATGATGCCTCCCACCTGATGCACGTTGTCATACAGAAACTCAGGTGACGCCGATGCGGGCTGCGGGGTGGAGGGATCGGAAGAAGGTGACGATGAAGACTTGCGAGCCTTGCTCATGTTCGGTTCCCGGCGGCGAGGCGCTTGCCTCGGGCGTAAGGTTTTCCATGACTTTTCACGCTGCGAATCGCGCGTACAATTTACCCCATCGCATCAAGGGATGTGTATTGTGGAGTTCAGCTATGCCCATGTATGAATATCTGTGCGAAGACTGCCATCAGGTCACCGAAGCCCTGCGTTCGATGGCCCAGGCTGATGATGCCATCGCCTGCCAGCATTGCCAGAGCACGAAGACGCATCGTGAGCACAGTGTTTTCGCCGCCGCCACTTCCGGCGCGACCGGCCGATCGTCCTCGCTGCCTGTCGCCGGTGGCTGCTGCCCCTGCGGGAAGAATCAGGGCGCCTGTGGCATGTAATGTCACAGCGCGTAACCCACCCGAGTTGTAAAACATCCGATCCCTCTCCGCCCGCTTCGCCTGAGCCTGAGAATCCCTGCCTGGGATTTAGAGCTCAGCGAGGATGCAATGCTGCATCCCCTATTCCACCAGCGGGACACGCTATGCAATTACATTCTTCAAAATCTGATTTTGCGCATAAAAAACGGGCGAGCAGCGGTGGCCGGCCTCGTCGGGGGGGTGGGGCCAAAAAGGTAGAGGCCGATTGGGTCTGCTCGCCCATTATCGTGTCAGCGTGAATCGCTCCACGCTGAGGTGCGTTTTATGCGTATGTTGTAGAGGTGAGCCCTGTATTAATTCTTTCTGCTATCCCTGTTCCCACTGCTGAGGCCCCTGGCCTCAATTGACTGTCGTTGAATACACATCAGGCGTTCGGCGGTAGCTGTCATCAGCGTACTGCTGGCAGGCGCGGCTGAGCATCTGCTTCACGCGCTGCCTGAGCTGTGGAGGACTGATCACCTCCACCTGGTCTGCATAGCCACAGATCCACCACGAAATTTCATTCAGACCGTCAACTTCATAGGTGACGCGACATCGCCCATTGGGCAACATCCGATGTTTTTGAGAGGCATGCCATCGGGTTTCTACTACATTACTGGCGACTCGAGCCGAAAATTCCAGTTCGACGTCATAAATTGTGCCTTCCGGAATTAATTGCCAGGCTTTGCCAATCTTGTCCTGAACGGTGAAGTTTGTCGGTCTGACAAACAGCCTTTCGAGCATCTCAATCTGAACAATGCGGCCGAGTTTGAGCAGCCTGACTTCCTGATGGATGTCACAGTATCCGATGACGTACCAGGCCCGCGATGCAAAGTGCATGGCGTAGGCTTCGAGCCTCATCACCTGAGGCTCAGGATCCGACGGCGCCCGGTAGGTAATCCTGCAGCAGCGGCCTTCATCAATGCACTGCTGCAGATGAATGTAGTGGTTCGCTTCCTTCTCATCCTGTTCCAGCTGCGCACCGTGATCCACACTCACATGCGACAGCAAGTCCTGACAGGTCTGGCGGATATCCTCCGGAACCATGGCGATGAGCTTGGTGACTGCGGAAATCGCCGCTTTGCCAAAAGGCGTGTTCTTGCGGGCCGCAGTGGTCTTGGCCATCAGCATCAGGCCCATCGTCTCAGCGGCGCTGAGATTGATAGGCTGCAGGAAGAAATCCTGGTTAATGCGATAGCCCTTGCCCTTTTCATGGTGATATGGAATGCCAGCAAGTTCCAGCATGTTCAGATCCCTGAAAAGGGTACGACGACTCACGCCGAGCTGCTCCATCAGCTCTCGACTGCCATAGCCCTGCTGACTCTGCAGCAGGACAATTAACCTCAGAATGCGATGCACACGATCCATGTGTGTCTCTTTGCGACATTATGCAATAGGCATCGACAGAACCGGAAGAAAAACAACCTGTTTGCGGTGCCAGTTATATGGCACCTAAGGGATTACCTGATGGGGTATATACAAAATAACCTTAAATGTAAACCCCAAATTATGATTTTAACATAGTGTTTTCAATACTTTAACACATCGCTGTGTATACCGAACCCCTTACGGATCGACCTTAACGACTGGCTCTACTCTTGTCCGTACATATATCCGGAAAGCTTAGTGGAGCTTTTTCAAGGATTTCCATTGCAGATTCATGCGGGACCGCAACAAATAATGCCCTCATGCATGGTGCATAAGGGCATGAAATCAGCAAGTTTTAAGTACAGACTTCAGATCTGATCAGCAAAAACGATCAGACCATGCCATTGGTTCGCATGCTGGTGATGCGAGGCTGCAGGTTACGTCCAGGGCAGGCGGTGGGGTTGAGTTCCTGGTGCGTATAAACCCGACCAACGGGCACGCGATACTGCTTGCGCAGGTAGGCAATTGCCCGTTCGAGGGAATTCAGTTGAACCGTGGTGGGCGACTGCTTGTCGAAGTTGCCCAGCATCATGATGCCGATGTTGTTTTCGTTCTGGTTACGGACGTGGGCCCCCTGATAGATCAGAGGCCTGCCTTCCCAGATACGGCCGGCACGGTCGATGATGAAGTGATAGCCGATGTCCCCTGCCTGCAGTCGCTGAATGTGCGAGGCGCGGATGGTTTCCAGGCGATCACGGGTGGAGAGCATGTCGCTGAACCACACCGGCGTCCAGCCTTCGTGATGGCAGGTGATGCGCGTCACGTTGTTCATGGGGTTAATGCGACCGACAATCGGAGGCTTGGCCGCCCAACTGGAACGGGGCATCGCATTGAGCGCGATGGCTGCAGGAGTGGAGGCCAGGCTGGGGTTGGCCGCCGGGGCAGGCGGGAGCGTGGGCGCAGTGGACGTTGATGCCGCAGGCGATGGCGTGGTGGGAGGCAGCGAAATCGTGCTGGCCTGCGGACGCGTGACCTGCGTGGGCCAATTGGTGCGCGGACGATCCACGACCTGGCGCTGCTGTTTCTCAGCGCAGCCAGTCACCAGCAGGCCAAGGCCAGCCAGAAGCATTTCACGTCGCGTCAACTTCATGGTGAAACTTTCACGCCAGACGGTTCAGTGGATTTACAGATTCAACTATAGGTGTCGCGCCAGGCGAGCGGTTGATTATAACCAACCTGACCGGGCAGGTCCTTGCCTTATCGACCGACACAGGAAAGAGGCTCCAAAAAAACCCACCCCTTCCCCTTTTCCGCATTTTTCACCCATTTTCGATGTCGCCGGCCGCAAGAGTAACCATCTGTTCATCCTGGTTTTGCGACTCAGCATCGCGAGAACGGCGTTCCAGGGGCAGCGTCACGCAGAAAACGCATCCGACGCCGTTGGGGCCGTCCCACAGATTGATGCTTCCACCATGCAGCTCGGCCACGCTGCGGGCAATGGCCAGTCCCAGCCCTGTTCCCAGACGCGGGCCGGAGGTGGAACCTCGCACAAAGCGTTTGAAGATCTTTTCTTTTTCCAGAGGCGGAATCGAAGGCCCCTGGTCGATGATCTGAATCTCCACCTTATCGCCTTTGGGCTTGACCTTCACCCACACCGTGGTGCGGGCAGGCGAATACTTGATGGCATTGCGAATGAGGTTGCCAATCATCGCATCACACAGATCGGCATCGCCGCGGATCGACAGCCCGTCGGGAATGTCTTCAGGCATCGGCAGTTCCACGCAGAGCTTGATCTGATGCTGCTCGGCCAGCGCCATGTTGCGGGCCACTGATTCCACTGCCAGATCGTTGACCGATTCAAGCCGCTGCATCGTCACCAGACTTCGGCCGTCGGATCGGGCGATGAGCAGCAGACTCTCGACCAGTCGGCCCAGCCGCCGCATTTCCTGCTGAACCGAGCGGACGAACTTCTGATAATCCGCTTCGTCAGGCCGGCTCATTTCCAGCACCTGCGCTTCGCTGAGCAGGATCGACACCGGCGTCTTGAGCTCATGTGATGCATCATGAATGAACCGCTGCTGCGCGTTGAAGCCTGCTTCCAGGCGGTCGAGCATCTGGTTGATGTTCTTGGCCATGTCCCCCAGTTCGCCGGCCATCGATGACGCATCCACACGATGGTCCAGATGTTCAGGCGTAGTCTGCGCAGCCAGTTGCTTGATGTCTTCGATGGTGTGAATAGCGCGATCGGCGGCGAACCACGATGCCACCGCCGCGGCCAGCAGACCAATGGGGATCCCGATCAGGAACATGCCGCGCAGAAAGTCCTTGGAGTCATCCACATGCTGGGTACTGGTAGCCACCTGGACCACGATGGGATCCCGGGCGACCGGCCTCATGTAGAGGGTGGCCATGCGCAGCTGTGTGGCCGGGCCCGCGACATATTCCACCGCTTCCCCCGCCAGCGTCTCAAGCTGACGCCGGCCCTGCCTGGCGGACTCAATGACCTCGGCTTTCACGGGCAGGCGATAGCGTCCCAGTTCCTGGCTGCGCCCCAGCAGATTGCCCTGCGCGTCAGTCACCTGGATATAGAAATCCCGGAAAAAGCCGGTGTGATGGTCTTCGCCAAGAATGTCGGAAAGCTCGTGCGAATCAAAAGGCCCCTGCATACGGCTCATGCGTGCAGCGATGCTGTCAGCCCGGCGGAGCAGCTGTTCATCGAAATACCCTTCGATGTACGATTCGCGCGCAGTGAGCGCAATAACCCCCAGCACCAGTTGAATGGCACCGAAAATCAGCGTAAAGGTCAGAATAAGCCTGGCCCGCAGCGAGTGGATCATCAACGATCCTCCGATGACCTGCCCGGTCAGGACGCCTGCGGATTGGACACTGTGGCAGCCACATCAGCAGGAGCCCCCAGACGATACCCCGAACCGATCACCGTGTGAATCAGCGGTCGGCCAAAAGGCTTGTCCAGCTTCTTGCGAAGCATCGACACATACACATCAATCACATTGCTGAACGGATCGAAGTTGATGTCCCATACATGCTCGCCGATGGCTGAGCGTGTGAGCACGCGCTCGGGGTTTCGCATGAAGTATTCCAGCAGCGAAAACTCCTTGCGGGTCAGGTCGATGAGCTTGTCGCCGCGCGTGACCTGCTGCTTGGCCAGGTTCATGCAGATGTATTCAAATCGCAGGATGGCGGCTTCCACTGGCGTGGCCCGGCGAAGCAGAGCCCGCAGCCTGGCAACGAGTTCCTCAAAGTCGAAAGGCTTGGTGAGATAGTCGTCCGCCCCTGCATCCAGGCCGAGCACTTTGTCGTCTGTCCCGGACAAAGCGGTGAGCAGCAGAACGGGCGTGCAGCAGCCCCTTCGCCGCAGGTTTCTGCAGATATCAATGCCGCTATGATCAGGGAGCATGACATCCAGAACGATGACATCGTACGACTCGCGGATGGCTAATTCCTCTCCCTCCCGGCCGCTACTGCATACATCCACAGCAAATCCATGTTCCCCTAATCCCTTGGATATAGCAGCGAGCATTTTGGGATGATCTTCAACCACCAGAACGCGCATGACGCCTCCCCTTGGATCGTTTGTTGACCACTGGTGCGCAAGCCCTGACTACAGGCTTATTATTCTGCACCATAACATCCTTAATTCTATTTCATACGTTCTTAATCCAACCACCGGGGTTCCCCTGAGACAGATGTGATCCTCATGGAATAATCGCATCCTGAATTTACTTTTTTCTTAAAGCATGCGATCACCCAAAGGGTATACCCTTGATCACATGATAAAACGGGTTTTACATAGGGGGCGGTGGCAAACGCTGATCTGCTCATCAGGGCGTCCCGGTTTCTGAGGCTGCAGGTGCTCATACCCTTCGGGCAGCCTACAGTTACGATGGTAAAACTGCCGCACGTCTTGGCGGCTATGCTTTTCCGGCCGCGCATGCCTGATGCCAAGGCCTTATTAGAAGATTGTTCCTGCCTGGGAGATATTGATGAAACGTCTGGCGATTGTTGGACTGATCGTAGCGCTGATCGTTGGCGGTCTGGGCTACTACTTTTACCGCCAGCGCACTGCGGCAGCGCAGACCGCTACTGCGGCCAAAGTGACCGAAGCCAAGGTTCAACGCACCGACCTTCGCACCAGCGTCTCGGCCACCGGCCGTGTGGTTTCCAATCTCGACGTGGAAATCAAATGCAAAGCCAGCGGCGAAGTGATCAAGCTCCCCTTCGACGTCAGCGATGTCGTCAAGAAAGGCGATCTGCTGGTGGAACTCGATCCGGTGGATGAAAACCGCGCCGTCGCCCAGGCAGTCGCCTCACTTGAAGCCTCACAGGCCAGACTGGCCACAGCCCAGCAGAATCTGCAGATCGCCGAAGGCAATCTGCGCATCGCCACCGCCAAGGCCCAGGCTGCTCTGCCCGCGGCCCAGGCCCGCGAAGCCGACGCTCGATCCAAAGCCCAGCGCATGCAGCAGCTGATGGAAAAGAAGCTCGCCAGTCAGGAAGACTTTGACACCGCCCAGACCACTGCCGCCCAGGCTCTGACCGAACTGCGCAACGCCGAGCTTGCAATCGAAAACCTCAAGATCGAAGAGATGAACCTGGAGCTGCGCAAGCAGGACATCCGCCTGGCCCAGACGCAGGTGCAATCCGACCAGCTCACGCTCGACAACGCCCGCCAGCGACTGGCCGACACCAAGGTGGTCGCCCCGATCGATGGCGTGGTGGCATCACGCGATGTGCAGATCGGCCAGATCATCTCATCAGGCATCACCAACGTGGGTGGCGGGACCACCGTGATGGTCATCTCTGATCTGTCGCGCATCTTCGTGACGGCTTCGGTGGATGAAAGCGACATCGGCCGGGTGAAGCTGAATCAGGATGTGCTCATCACCGCCGACGCCTTCCCTGAACGCCGCTTCACGGGCAAGGTGATTCTCATTGCCACCAAGGGCGTCAACAACTCCAACGTGGTGACCTTCGATGTGAAGATCGAAGTCACGGGCAGGCAGGTGGCGCTGCTCAAGCCTGAGATGACTGCCAACGTGCAGATCATTCTGGATCAGCGTGAAAACGTGCTGGCCGTGCCCGTCGGCGCTCTGGAGCGCCGTGAGCGCAAGTACTTCGTGAACGTGGTGGACGCAGCCGGTCAGGTGCGCGAGCAGGAAGTGGAAGTCGGCCTGTCTGATGGCAGCCTGCGTGAAATCGTCTCCGGGCTGGAAGAAGGCCAGACCGTTCAGGTCAAGCCCGCGCAGCTCGACAGCCGATGGGTCAGCAGCAGCAACCGGGGCATGCGCTCCCCCATGGGGGGCCGGCGATGAGCTCCCTGCACGCTGCTGGTCAGAATCTGATTCAGGTCAGCCACCTGATCAAACACTATCACCTGGGCGGCCAGACCGTTCGGGCGCTGGACGATGTCTCTCTGAATGTTCAGGAAGGCGAGATGCTCGCCCTGCGTGGTCCCTCAGGCAGTGGCAAGAGCACGCTCATGAACATCCTGGGCTGTCTGGATCGGCCTGACGCAGGCAGCTACATGCTCGCCGGGCAGGACGTCTCCAAGCTCTCGAACAACAAGCTGGCGGAGATTCGTAACATCCACATCGGCTTCGTCTTTCAGAACTTCAATCTGCTGGCCCGGGCCACCGCGCTGGATAACGTGGAACTGCCCCTGCATTACGCCGGCCGATCCGACGCTCGCGCCAAAGCTCTCGAAGCGCTGAAGATGGTGGGCCTGGGAGATCGTGGGCATCATCGCCCCAATCAGCTATCAGGTGGTCAGCGTCAGCGTGTGGCCATTGCTCGCGCGGTGGTGCATGAGCCTTCGATCCTGCTGGCCGACGAACCCACCGGCGCACTGGACTCTCACACAGGCGAAGAAATTCTCGACCTGTTCAAAGCCCTGAACCGTCAGGGCAGAACCATTCTGATTGTGACCCACGACCCGAACGTGGCACTTCACTGCAAGCGTGAAGTGGTGATTCACGATGGCAAGATCATTGCGGATAAGCCTGTCGATCCCAATGCGCTGGCCCAACTCAAGCCGGAGGCCGGTTAAGCGATGCTCTTCTGGATGATCATCAAATCGGCCCTCTCGAGTCTGATGGCCAACAAGCTGCGCTCGATCCTGGCGATGCTGGGCATCATCATCGGCGTGGGCGCAGTCATCGCCATGCTCGCCATCGGCAGCGGTGCGCAGGCGCAGATTCTCGACCGCATCAGCGCCATGGGCAGCAACCTGCTCATCGTCCGCCCGGGCCAGCGCGGGTCAGGCGGCGTCATGTCGGGCACACAGCAGACCCTCACCGTGGAAGACGCGCTGGCCATCGTCAATGAAGTTCAGGGCGTTGAGCAGGTCACCCCCGTCATCGGCGGGACGGCTCAGCTCAAGTACTTCAACCGCAACTCGCGCGTCAACGTCACCGGCGGCGCAGTGACCTACTTTGGCATCCGCAATTTCACCATCGACAAAGGACGCATCTTCACCGATGCGGAAACTGAAAGCTCGGCGCGCGTGGCCGTCATCGGTCCGACGACGGCCCAGAACCTCATGGGCGACAGCGACCCGGTCGACCAGATCATCAAGCTCAATGGCATCAACTTCCGCGTCATCGGCGTGCTGACTTCCAAGGGCGACCAGGGCTGGTCCAACCCGGACGACCAGGCCATCATCCCCTACACCACGGCCATGAAGCAGGTCTTCGGGCTCACGCGTCTGCGTGAAATCGACATCCAGGCCCAGCATGAAAGCATGCTCAATCAGGTCCAGACCGATGTAACGCTGCTGCTTCGCAAACGCCACCGGCTCGGCGACCGATACGACAACGACTTCACCATCTCCAACCAGGCTGAGATTCTCGCGCAGGCCTCGCAGGTGACACAGACCTTCACGATTCTGCTGGGCAGCATCGCGGGCATCTCGCTGCTGGTAGGCGGCATTGGCATCATGAACATCATGCTCGTGACGGTGACCGAGCGCACGCGCGAAATCGGCGTACGCAAAGCCATCGGCGCCAAGGATCGTGACATCCTGCGTCAGTTCCTGCTTGAAGCGATTCTCATGAGCGGGCTGGGCGGACTCATCGGCGTGGGGCTGGGCATCGGCATTGCCATGGGCATCAGTCGCTTCACGAGTTTCAGTACCATCGTCACAGGCAGCAGCATTTTCTACTCCCTGGCTTTTGCCTGCAGCGTCGGCGTGTTCTTTGGCTTCTACCCGGCCAAGCGGGCCGCGGCGCTCGACCCCATCGAAGCATTGCGCTATGAATAAACACACTCTGACTCAACTCGGCCTGTCGCTTGCGATGCTCACCACGGCGGTATCATGCGCCGAGATCAGACGATCCCCCAAAGCCGACAACTTCGTGGATGTACGTCAGCAGCTTGCTGAAGAAGCACGCGAGCTGCCCACGCAGTCCACGCAGGAAGAAGTCAGCGCCACCTACACGCCCATTCTGCCGGTGTCGGGCGAAGTGCCCCTCTCGCCTCACACCGCCATCGTAGCGGCGCTGCAGAATCAGCCCGCCCTGCTGCTGGAAAAACTCAATCCGCAGATCCGCGAAACGTATGTTCAGCAGCAGCAGGCGCAGTTTGATCCCGTGCTTGGCGCCTCCATCCAGGCCGGCCGCTCCCGCGCGGTTTCGCCTGACCTGCCCGCCATCACCAGCAGACAGGAAACAGTCTCAGGCTCGGTGGGCGTCAGTCAGTTCCTGCCCACGGGGACCAGCATCGGCCTGTCCACAAGTCTGGATTACGCTGATCGTCTGGAAGGCACGCGCGGCTCATACGGCGCGGGCGTGGATCTGTCGATCACACAGTCACTGCTTCGCGGCGCGGGAGTGAAGGTCAACCTCGCCAGCCTCAGGCAGGCCCGCATTGATCTGCTTGCTTCTGAGTATGAACTGCGAGGCTATGTCACATCGCTGGTTCAGGAAGTGGAGAACACCTACTGGGATTACGCACTGGCCAAGCGGCGGATCGAGATCTACAACGAATCGCTCAACATCGCCAAACAGCAGCTTGATGAAGCCCGGGAACTGGTCAACGTGGGCAAGCTGGCCGAGGTCGAACTGGCCGCGGCGGAAGCGGAAGTGGCACTGCGCAATGAAGACCTCATCAACGCCAATGCCAACCTTCAGACGCTGGCGCTGCAGCTGCTGCGACTGGTGGGCCCGACGCAGCCTGACCTGTGGGACCGCCCCATCACGCTGCTGACCGAGCCCTTCGAGCCGCAGGGCATTATCGACCCGGTGGCTGACCACGTGGCGCTGGCGATGAAGATGCGCCCCGACCTCAACCAGGCCAGGCTGCAGATTCAGCGTGGCGATCTGGAACTCATCAAGACCCGCAACGGCCTGCTGCCTCGACTGGACCTCTTCATCGCGCTGGGCAAGAGCGGTTACGCTCGCTCCTTCGGCTCGGCGTACAACAACATCACCACCAGCAGCAGCTATGACGCGCTGGTCGGGCTGGACCTGCAGTACCCGCTGGGCAATCGCGATGCGCAGGGTCAGCACCGCCGGGCGCAGATCACGCGCCAGCAGGCCGCGCTTTCACTGGAAAATCTGGAACGCCTGGCCATCGTGGATGTGCGGTCGGCCTACATTCAGCTGGATCGCACACGACAGCAGATCACCGCCACCGCGGCTACGCGCAGACTGCAGGAAGTCACGCTCAACAACGAGACGGAAAAGTTCAGGCTGGGCAAGTCGACATCACTGCTCGTCGCTCAGGCGCAGCGCGATCTGCTGGCGGCGCAGATTGAAGAAGTGAACTCGGTGGTCAGCCACCTCAAAGCCGCAGTGAATCTCTTTGCAGAAGAAGGCTCCCTGCTGGAACGTCGCGGCATTGTCGCGCCGGGCGCGAAAGGCGTAGATGGCCTGTACGACTGGAAAGACCGCTGATTCTCACCACTGCGGCGTGATTCACCACGGATCATCCCAGCTCACCACCTGAGCCTGCTCACCGGTTCCACCCGGGCGGACGATGCCACGCACCACATGCGTGGCGCTGCCATGGGTTCCGGTGACGGTGAGCGTGACTGGGATAGGTGTTTCCTTCACGAGCCTGACATTGTCGTAGCCGATGCTCTGAAGCACCGAGGCCACTGCGTTGGCAAAGAATTCCACGCGGACATTCCCTTCAGGAACCGTGCTGCCTGTCTTGAATCGCAGGGCACGGGTGGCGAAGTTGCCATTAAGATCCAGCAGGGTCAGCAGCTGACCATCGCCTGCCTGGGCCACCGTGGTTCCGCCGACTTTCACACGCAGACTGTAGCTGGGCAGCAAATCGAGCACGCCGAGCTTTCCAATATCCACGCGAAGCGAATACTGCGTGTTGGGTTCAAGCTGATACGCCACTTCGCGTGAGACGGTGGCATTGGCCACCACCCCTACCTTGAAGGAGATCGCCATGATGTTCGATCCCTGCGTGGCGTAGCTGGAACCTTTGATTTCGATTGTGGGAATGGTCAGGCTTGTCACGGCGCCAAGCAGCCCGCCTCGCGCCACACTCCAGCCGCCAAGCGTGCCACTCATGGTTGGCGCCAGCAGACCAAGGATGCCTTCATTGAGTTTGCCTGCGCCCGATTCAAAACTGGGATTGCCCACCGTCACATCCACCACAGGCGGGTCGGGGTTGTACGACGCGATCAGGCTGGCTTTACCGCCATGAATATCAAGCTCGGTCACCCACGTGCCATTGGTGCGCAGAGCCTGCCAGTTGGGCTCCTGCTCGAGATAAGCAATGCCAAGGCGGAGCCCCGATTCGGCGATCTGTCTGGCCTGGGTGTGATCGTCAATGACTTCCACCACCTGCGTGGTCATGCTGGCGGTGGAGACAAACGTCACGCCCACCACGGTTGCAATCGCCACGGCCACGAGGACCAGCAGCATCGCGCTGCCTCGACGAATGCGTCGGCCTGGCTTGCTGGACTGGATGTTGTGTTTCGACATGGCTCCTCCCGTTGCATGTGGCTTACGACCCCTTTGCTCGCAGGCTGGCGATCATGCGAATGGCCTGATCGTCAGGCGAACCGGTGAAGCGGATTTCAATCTTCATCAGCCTGGCGGACTGCGGAGCTGCGTTATCGAGCGTCAGCTCCCACTGCATGACGTTGTCGAGCACCACCTGTGTCGGAAAATTCGCACTGCCTGCCAGCGTCGACGTGACATTCGAAAACGCAGCATTCAACTGATAGGTGGTATTGGAAGCAGGAGCCAGATCCTCCGGCGCTTCGCTGATCCAGATCTGCCTGGCGGCGGCGTTCCACTCGAGTCGGCGAAGCTCGGCCAGATCGGGCTTATTATTGCCATTAACGTCGCCCTTCCAGAACACCAGATGCGTAGCATCGGCAGCGAGCACCATTGCGTTGGAGCGACAGAGCGTGCCCAGCCTGGCCAGCGCCACCTGTTCACGCGTCACACGCATCCGCGTATCTTCCTGCAGCTGGGCCGACGCCTGCGTCCCGGCGAGCATGAACATCACCCCCAGGCCGATGATGGCAATCACCGCCAGCGAAAGCAGCATCTCCACCAGCGTGAAAGCGGCGAAACTCCGGAATGGAAGTTTGAATCGTCTCTGGCTCATGGCGTGACAGGCTCCGGAATAAACTGCGAAATCCGCCACTGCTTGCCCTGCTGATGTGTCACCACGATGGTCACCGTGCGGCCGGCGAGCGTGATGCCCTCGAGCTGCGGAACGCTGATATTGGTGGTGGTAATCGTCACCTTGCGCGAGAACTGCTGATCGAGCCCGGTGTAAAGCTCGCCGGTGAAATCCTCAAGCTCGCCGGGCTCTTCGGTGAAGTTGTGATAGTTGATCTGATGCCAGCTGGCGCGGTTAGCTCCACTGCCCGCGTAAGGCCGACTGACGATTTCTTCCATCAGATGCTCGGCCAGCCTGATCGCGTGCACGGCCAGTTCGCTGTGCTGCAGATGCTTCTGCCCGGCCACCGCGACATACGTCACACCCAGCACAGCCACGGAAAGCACCGTGATGGCCAGCAGACATTCCATCAGCATCAGCCCCGCGCAATGACGCAGCGATGAGCGATTGGCCGAGGCTCTATGTGTGGTCATATCGATGCGTCGCAACGTCATGGACGCCCCTTCCTGGAAAAGGACTCTCCTTGTTCCTATCGACGCAAACCCACTTCCCATTAATCACGGAACTATTTTTTCTTTATTTCCAGTCAACCTGCCCGTGCACTGCGACGATGAATGGTCATGATGACCCTTCGCCCCCTTCATACCGGCTGTCGAACGACGCTTCGCTTTGGTTTCACACTGGTGGAACTGCTGGTGGTGATCGCCTGCGTCGCCATCGCGGGCATGCTGGTGGTTCCCATGGCGGGGAACACCGAATCATCGCGTCTGCGCTCCGCAGCCAGGCAGGTGGTGGCGGATCTTCAGTACGCCCAGATGCGGGCGATGGGCAATGGTCTGGATGGCTGCATGGTAGTCTTTTCGCCGACAGAGCCTCGCTATCACCTGGCGTCGCGGACCGATCCTGCGCAGCCCATCAATCATCCGAGCGATCGCCAGCCTTATGTCACACATTTTGGTCAGGGCAGAGTGAGCCACCTCAAGGGAGTGACCATCACCGGCGTGTCGGTAGGCGGGGACCAGAAGCTTGGCTTCACCACGCTTGGCGCGCTGGACCAGGGCACTGCGGCCACCATTGATCTGCGATGTGGCTCTTCCACGCTGCGCATCACGCTCAACCCCACCACGGGCGATGCCACCATCGAGTGATATCACTCTCCTGCCTTTCAATGTGGATTCAAACTGATACCATGGGCAGCGCATCGATTTCGATTCGTTCCTGCCAGCATGGATCATCGCATGCCAGACTCCCTTCGCATCGTGGAAATCCGGGCCCATGAAGTGATCGTCCCCGTTCGGCCGGGCCATGCCGACAACCCCGAACTGGCCGGCCCGCCTGAACCCGTTCCATGGTATGACCTGCCCATCTGTCTGCTGGAAGTGGTCTACAGCGATGGCATCATCGGTCTGGGCGAGATGGATCGTGGCCGATCGCTGGCAAGCATCGCCGATACGCTGCAGGCGCTCATCGGGCTGAAGGTGAATCCAGGCCTGATGCTGGGCAATCAGCCCGAACACTGGCGGCCGACCTTTCCCCATGCTCTTCAGGAACTCTTCCCGCTGCCGCTGTGGGCTTCGACCACCGCAGTGAACTACGCGCTGTCGATGGCCTCGCTTGATGCGCAGGGCAAACGCCTTGGCGCACGCGCGGTTGATCTGCTGGGTGGAGCGTATCGGGAATCATTCGCGGTGGACTTCTGGTGCGCCCGCCGCACGCCGGCCGATCTGTCGAAGCTCGTGGAAAAAGCCGTCAGCCTGGGCTTCCGCGGATTGAAGATGAAATCGCGCGCGGGCGATCCCACCGTTGAGCAGGCCCGAGCCGTGCGTGATGCAGGCGGACCACAGTTCGGCCTGACCATCGACCCGATGTTCCAATGGCTCAGCCCCAATCATGTATTGACCACCATCAAGCCGCTCGAAGCGCTGGGGATGATCAACCTGCGGATTGAAGACCCCTTCCCGCAGGATCAGCCTGACTTCTGGAAGCGGTGGCATCAGGCCAGCAGCATTCCGCTGATCTGGCATGCCCGCACCGCCGCATCCCTGCGTCAGGGCATGCAGTGCGGCTACAGCGACGCGTTCAACCTCTCAGGCGGCATCGCCGAGGTGCTCACGATGTCCCACGCGCTGGAGATCCTGGGCAAGATCTGCTGGTTTGGTTCCTCCATTGAGATGGGCGTGGGCCAAGCCTGCCGGATGCACGCGGCGGCGGCGTCACGCACCTGCACCATGGCCTGCGACTTTGTCAGTGGGATTGTCCGCGAACATACGCTCATCACCTGGGACTGGCCTTATCGCGAAGGCAGGCTGCCTCTGCCCGCCGCCGGGCCGGGGCTGGGTGTCGAACTCGACCGCGATGCCCTGCGTCATTACATCCGGGCCCATAAAACCTTCCACTGAGCGTTTACGGTTTATTGTGAAAATCTCGATCTGCCCTGATCCACGCCGCCACAGCAGGCTGCAGCTGGCTACAATGTTGGCCTGAAGTTTTTTCACTGCCAACAGGTTTACCCATGAATCCCAACGCGACCGGTCTGTTCAGCACCACAGCTTTCCAGGGCAAGATTATTGGCGTCACTGGCGCCGCTTCCGGCATCGGCAAGTCGATGACCGACCTGTTCACGCACATGGGCGCTTCGGTGTTCATGATGGACCGCAACCTTGATCGCCTGGAAGAAACCGAAGCCCTCTTCAAGAGCCAGGGCAAGGACGTTCACGCCGTGCCTACCGACGTGAGCAAGTGGGAAGACCTCGAAAACGCAGTGAAGGTTCTGCGTGAAAAATGGGGCAGGCTCGATGGCTGGGTCAACAACGCCGGCGTCAACGCCGTGGCGCCCATCTCTGAACAGCCTGAAGAAGCGTTCCGCAACTGCTGGGAAATCAACACGCTGGCCGCCTGGCGCAGCCTCAAGCTCACGCACGACCTGTTCCCCAAGGTCGGCGGCGCAATCGTGAATATCTCCAGCATCCTCGGGTCGCATACCCGCCCCGGTAACATGGCCTACGCCAGTTCCAAGGCTGCGCTCGAAGGCCTGACCCGCGCGATGGCCATTGAATTCGCCCCCCGCCGCCTGCGCGTGAACTGCATTATCCCGGGCAACATCCGTGTGCAGCCGACGGTGGAAGAACTCCAGTCGCGTGGCGTTGATTACCCCGAATATTTCTATCTCTCGGCCAAGCTCTTCGACTTCATGGCCATGTACGCTCAGCCCATCCGCCCCAACAGCGGCCCTGAGGACATCGCCAACATGGCCGCGATGCTGCTGTCTGACGCCTGCCCGTTCATGACCGGCGAAAGCCTCATCATCGACGGCGGCCTGAACGTCGAAATGCGCTCGATCATCGAATACACCAGCCAGGAAATGCTTGAGTCCATCGTCCCGGCGATCCAGATGCGCGAACGCCGCGACCAGCTCAAGGCAGAAGCCATCGCCCGTGGTGACGTGGCCCCCAACGCCAGCGCTACCCGCCCGGAAAATGCGCTCAAGCGTGACAACAATAAGGTCAGGTAAGCCTGCCGCCCTGGTCAGCGATCACGCTGCACTCTGGCTGTAGAACTCATCAATCCATCGCAGGGTCTGGTAGTAAAGTGGTGCGACTTCCTGCTGAGGCAGCAGCAGCTTATGCCCCAGCTCGATGACGCTGCCCCATGCGCCGCGCTCCGCAGCGCACACCAGGGAATAGATCATTCCCAGCGGACTGCTGTGATCACCCAGCAGCACGCTGCGCACGTGCGATTCCACAGGCAGCGATCCCAGCGCCTGCTCCATCGTCGTATGGAGCATGACATCAATCGTTGAGAACAGCCCGGTGAGGAAGGCGTCGAGCGCCTGGGCTTCGAGATGCAGCCGATTCGCCACCAGCTCGCAGAAGCGGGCGCGCACCAGACTGGTCACCAGCAGTTCATGCGGGCTGCCTGCCCCCAGCGCGGTGATGGCCACCAGCGAGCCCCACTTGCGCACGGCTCGCTCGCCCAGCAGCGCCAGGGCCTGCTTCACCGAGGTGATCCGCCTGGGTATGCCCATCGCCGCCGAGTTCATGTAGCGCAGCAGATGCGTCATCAGCGCCACATCGCTCTTGATGATGCTCTCGAGGGTTTCATAGTTGAGCTGAGGCTTGGACAGCTCCGACAGGAAGCGAAGCTGAATCACCTGCGGCGTGGTCAGCGCTCGATGCGTCGAGGTCTGGGGCTCACTGAAGAAAAAGCCCTGAACATATTCCACGCCAAGCTGAAGGGCTTTGTCGAGCTGCTCGTGCGTATCAATGCTCGCCGCCAGCAGTGACGGGCCGCTGTAGCCTTTGCGATGCAGCAGCGTGTGCAACTGCTCAGGCTGCATGGAAGCCAGATCAATGCGGATGATCTGGGCCAGATCAAACATCGGCCAGTGACGATCCGTCGCCATGTCCCCCTGAATCGCCAGCGTGTAGCCGGCCTGCCTGGCTTTCTGGCTGCTGGCCAGAACCGTTTCATTCAAAGGCATCGACGGGGGAAGCTTCAGACACGTCCGCTCCGGAGGAAGCAGCATGTACTCTTCATTGCTGAGCACCTGGGGTGTCACGGGAATGAACAGTCGGGACTGGCCCAGCAGCGGCTCAAGCCCCACCACGTGCAATGCCTGATGAATGGTATGACGACAGATCTCGCTGGCCAGATCGGTTCCGGGGTGGACCTCCCCAATGAGTTTCGTATCCAGTTCATAGCCGATGGTCTGCCTGCCGGTATCGAAGATCGGATGGCGGGTCAGAAGCACTTCGTGCGAACACCCCGCCTCCGGTGAGGCCGACACTGCCGTGGGGGTCAACGGTGCATGGGCATGGGCGGATGACATCAGAATTCACCTCTCAAAGACAGTCAGAGCCTGGACCGCAGGGCGCCAAAATCAGCCTGCTACCCTCCGGGTCTGCCTTTATGTCATCGGCGTGTAAAGGCATGAGGTAAACCAAAACGGAAATATTCGATCCATAAAAATGCTTTTGAGATCAAGTACCCCCTTTCGTTGGTCGAAATGCTGCATATCACCATATTGGAACCTGACATTCCGGATTTATCACCGCGGGGAAAATCGGAGTGATCTGGGGAGCCTGCAGCATGCTTGGAAAGTTGTTCAGACGAAACACGACTGGCGTCATTGGCTGTTCGCTGAGTGAAAACAGCGTCCGCCTGGCCCAGTTGGATCCCGCCAACCCGCGTGAGCCGCGCCTGCTGACCGCCACGCAGCCGCTGCCTCGCCTGGAGCCTGGGCGTCCGCAGCCCTGGCATGAAGCCCTTCCCGAGGCCATCCGCACCTTGCTGAGCGAACACCGCTTCCATGGCCGCGAGATGGTTCTGTGTCTGCCAGCGAGCATGATGGGCTACCGCCGCCTGCGCCTGGCGATGATTCCCGACACCGAACTGGCCTCGGCTGTGCACTGGCGCGTCGCCAAGGAACTGGCGGTGTCCGTCAAAGATATTCAGTCAGGCTATTTCGATGTGGGCCAGCTGGAAGACGCAGGCAAGCCCTGTCGCGACGTCATCGCCGTGACCGCAGCGACTGCCGACATCAATCCCATCCTGCAGATCTTCAGCAATGCTGGTATCCACGTGCAGGCCATCGATGCTGCTGCCAGCGCGCTGACGCGCGTGCTGGCAATCAACACCCATGCTGATCAATCCCTGATGATCGTGGAAGTAGGCGTAACCAGCTCGGCCGTCATGGTGGCGCGAGGCGGGGTGCCCTGCTTCATCCGCACCATCCCGGGCGGGCGCAAGCAGATCGTCGAACGCGCTGCTGCCCGACTTGGCCTGGACACGCCGGGCCAGCAGATTCTCTGGGACATTCTCGATCACGAAAACGCCGGCCCACCCGCCGATGACACCACGCTGCATACCCTCTGCGAAGTGGCCATGCTTCACGCCGTGGAACTGGCGCACGAGGTCAAGCTCTGCTCGCATTACATGCTCAGCCTTGATGCTGGCTCGCTGCTTCCCCAGACAGGCTGCATCGTCGGCGCCGGGCCACAGGAGGACATCTTCCTGAGTCGAATCAAGGAAGCATGCGACATGGACATCCTGCCACTGGACAGCACACTCTCCTCGCCCATCCGCCGGGCCATTGAGCAGCACACCAGCGACGCATCACTGGACAACTGGCTCACCGCCATCGGGCTGGCTCTGTATGACCACTCGTCACTGGCCCAGGAGGTGGCAGCATGACACGCATCAATCTTCTGCCAGAATCGTACAAGCTGCAGAAGCAGCAGCATCAGCAGCGACGCCACATCAGCCGGGTGGCAGTGATCAGCGGCGTGCTGCTGCTGGCCTGGAGTGCTGGCATGGTCATGCAGCTCAAGCAGGTGGACCGCCAGGCCCAGCAGGCCCGCGCGCAGCTGCCTGCCCTCAAGCAGGAAATCAAAAAGCTCGACGACCTGCATGCTCAGCGCGATCGTCTGCAGCAGCAGACCCGCATGCTCGAACGTCTGCGCGATCCCATTTCACCTGCCGCAGTGCTCGCGCTGCTGACGCAGCTGTTTCCCGATGACGCTGTGCTTCACGGCCTGGTCATTCAGGTTCCCCCGCCTGCGATTGAACTGCCACGCGATCCGCAGAGCCCGCAGAACCGCCTGCGGTCCGCCAAAGCAGCATCTCCGCCGCCTGCGAAACCCATTGTCATGCAGCTTGAGGGGATGGTGGTGTCTGACGTGATCGCCGCGCAGCTGGCGCGTCAGCTCTCGCAGTCAGGCCTGTTCCGCAATGTCCGGGTGGAGAACACCCAGCAGCTGAACCATCAGGGCCAGGCCTTCCATCAGTTCCGTGTTTCCATCGAAATTCCCGTCGAAACGCCCGCCGCGAATCGACCTCCTGTGACCCGAGTAGCCTCACGATGAATCTCAAGCAGATCACCCATCTGGTTTACGCATCGGCTGCGGTCATCGCTCTGACGATGGGCCTGCTCCACTGGCGGCTGATCTCCAGCGCCAACCAGAGCCTGGCTGCGGTGCAATCAGAAATCACACTGATGCAGCAGCGGCTGGCGGTGGACACAGTCCATCAGCAGCTCGACTCGCTTCACGATCAGCTTGCCCGCCAGCAGGCTGCAGTGCCTTCCAATCGCGAAGTGGCACCGATCATCGAAACACTGGCCCGCGACCTGCAGACCATGGGCGTGAAGGAGCGATCCATCAACACCGAACCCGTCACGCAGACCGGGCATATCATCCATACTCCTCTGATGGTGAACTTCCGCAGTTCGTTCCAGACCGTCTTCAACTGGCTGGAACAGGTTCAGCAGTACGATCGCCTGGTGCGCGTTGAACGCCTGATTCTCCGGCGTGAAACCACCCTCAACGATCGGGATGAAGTGCTCTCTGTCTCTGCCCGCCTGATCGTCTTTGGCCAGGCTCAGGAGGTCGCACCATGACTCTCACACGCCGCAAACCTGCTGTGAAAAACCAGACCTTCCAGCTGGTGGTTCTGGGTGTGCTGATTGTCGTTGCAACCGTCGTTGGCTTCATGCAGCTTGGAGGAAGCTCTCCCGCTGCGGCGCATGCCAGCACAACGGTCGTCAACTCACAATCTGCTAAATCCAGCACCAGCGCATCTTCAAGCGTCCCGGCCGATCTGACTGTCACCTGGCCTGTCCGCATTGAGCGCGATGTCTTCACCTGGAATCACGATGTCATTCAGACGCGGCCGCAGCCTGTCGTGGCCGGGCCGAATCAGAATGCCATTGAACGGGAAGCCAGAGCGTCCATCCGCCTGCAGGCCATCATGCTCGACGGCCGGCCGCGCATCCTGGCCAATGGACGCATCCTGGTAAAGGGTGAAGAAATCGAAGGCTTCACGCTCAAGGAAATCAATCACCGTCACATCGTGCTGGAAAAAATGGGCGTCCAGGTGCTCATGAGCCTTTGAATCCTGAAGTGAACCCTATGAGTACGCTCACGACAACATTCTCCGGTTCGCCAGCGTCGCCGAATCGCCCCATGCGATTAGGTGAAGTGCTCTGCCAGCGCGGGCTCATCACCCACGAACAGCTGGCCAAGGCTCTGCACGAGCAGGAAACCGCATCGCCCCGCAAGCAACTGGCTCAGATTCTGCTTGAAAGTGGCGTCGTCTCTGTTGAAAGCCTCACGCAGGTGCTGGCCGAATGTGTCGGTATTCCCTTCGCCCGCCTGACGCCTCGACTGATTCAGCCCGATGCCCTGTGCACGCTGCCGGTGGACTATCTCGAAAAGCACAATCTGCTGCCCATGTCCAAAGCAGAGGGCTGGCTGACGATTGCTGTTGAGCAGTTCACCAACATTTTTCTACTCGAAGAAATCGCGCATCGCAGCGGCATGAAAGTTCAGGTGATCGCTGCGGTCCCTGAAAACATCCGCGATACCAGGCAGGCCGTGCTCAGCCAGTCAGGCCTGGCGTCCACCACAGGTAGTTCGCGAGCCAAGACCGAGACAGATCTGGACTCGCTCCTTGGCCCCATGGCCGTGGATGAAGTGAAACTTGTCGACCAGGCCGAGGAAGAATCCACACGCGATCTCGAAGCCAACGCCACCGATTCGCCTGTGGTCAAGCTGGTGAACTTCATCATCAAGTCGGCCGTGGAAGCAAGGGCAAGCGATATTCACATCGAGCCCGACGAGGGCAACTTCCGTGTGCGTTTCCGCGTCGATGGCGATCTGATCGAGTCCACCCGTCCGCCGGCTCGCATGTTGCCTGCTGTGGTCAGCCGCATCAAAATTCTTTCCGGGCTGGATATTTCCGAACGTCGTCTGCCTCAGGACGGCGCGATGACGGTCACACTCAACTCCCGCCCGATTGATCTGCGTGTTTCCACCATGACCACCAAGTTTGGTGAGAAGGTGGTGATGCGTCTGATCGATCGCGATGCCACTGTCAAAGGCTTGGACTCCCTGGGCTTTGCACCGGACATGCTCAGGCGATTCCGCCAGGCCACCAACGCCGCCAACGGCATCGTGCTGGTCACTGGCCCCACAGGCAGCGGTAAAACCACCACGCTCTACAGTGCGCTAAGTGAGATCGTTGCCACGCGATACAACATCAGCACCATTGAAGACCCGGTGGAACGCCGACTGGCCGGGACGAATCAGTTTCAGATCAACACGCATGCTGGCTTCACCTTCGCCACCGCGCTGCGGGCCCTGCTGCGTCAGGACCCTGACGTGATCATGGTTGGCGAAATCCGCGACACCGAAACCGCCAGGCTCGCCACCGAAGCGGCGCTCACCGGGCACCTGGTTCTCTCCACGCTGCATACCAACGATGCTCCCACTGCGGTCCCGCGTCTGATCAACATGGGCGTGGAGCCTTACCTCGTGGCTGCATCGCTGCGGGCCGTGCTGGCTCAGCGACTGGTCAGACAGCTCTGCCCGCACTGCAGAACCTCGGCCCCGCTCACCGAAGCGGCCCGCGCGACGCTGAGCCACCTGTGCAAAGACCAGTGCCCCATCGAAAACGCCTGGACCGGTCAGGGCTGCGTCAGCTGTCGCGGCGCAGGATCGATCGGGCGAATCGGTGTCTTTGAGCTGATGCTCCTCAATGAAGAAATGCTTTCGTTCATCGCACGCGACAAGGGCATGAACGGTCTGCGAACTCTGGCCCGGGAGCATGGCTGGACCACCCTGCTTCAGGATGGTCTTGAAAAAGTCAGACAGGGACAGATCAGTCTGGAAGGTCTGCTCGAAATTGTCTCGAGCAGTGTTGAGTAAAACGTAATCGACGGACAACGCCATGACGACGTTCAACTATCAAGCCCGCAACGAACAAGGCCAGTTGCTCTCAGGCGTCATCAAAGCCGCGAGCATTGACGATGCAGGCGAAATGCTCAGCCAGCGCAATCTCTTTGTGCTGGATGTGCAGCAGGAAGCCACCACGCTCACGCCTTCTTCGCGCTATGGCAAAGCCAATCGCGCCCAGGTGGCCTGGCAGATGTCGCAGCTGTCGATCATGGTGGAGACAGGCATCCCGCTGAGTGAAGCGCTCGACTGCCTGTCGCGTCAGGCGACCAAGCCGAAGGTTCAGGTGCTGCTTGAAGACGTCAGCCGCAACGTGCAGGAAGGCGCTGCCCTGTCCACCGCGATGGCGATGCACCCCAACAGTTACTCGCCTTCGCTCGTCGCGTTGATTCGCGCCAGTGAAGTCAGCGGGACGATGGGCACGGTGCTGCACCGCGCCTCGACGTATCTGATCAACGAACTGCAGGCCCTCAAGCGACTGCGCGGGGCGCTGATGTATCCGGCGTTCATGTTCATCACGTGTGTGACGGTGACCATCTTCCTGCTGGGCGTGATTCTGCCTCGCTTTGAAGCCGTGTTCGCCAGCCGCGGTGCGATTCTCCCGCTGCCCACGCGTGTGCTGATGGCCATGAGCGCCAACTTCACACAGTACTGGTACATCTGGCTGCTGGTCACAGCGATGCTGGGCCTGGGCCTGTGGCTGTGGCCACGCACGCGCATTGGCAAGACTCAGATCGACCGCATGCTCATCCGCCTGCCTGTGCTGCGATCGATCTTCAATCCGCTGTATCAGAGCCGCACGTTCCGAACCTTCTCGGTGCTGCTGGATACCGGCGTTCCACTGGTGGAAGCTCTGGCTATCGTGCGCGATGTCACGCCCAACGTGTTCTATCAACGGCTGTGGATGGAAGTGGATGAGCACATCCGTCATGGTGAACCGCTGGCCGGCCCGCTGCTGCAGTCGGACCTGATTCCTGAGTCCATCGCACAGATGATCGACAACGGCGACCGCTCCGGGAAACTCGGGCTGGTGTTCACCCGCCTGGCCGACTTCGTGGAAGAGGAATACAACCAGGCCCTGCGCACAGCCACGCAGATGATTGAGCCCCTGATGATCCTGATGATGGGCAGCGTGATCGGCTTCATCGCCGCGTCGCTGATGCTGCCTCTCTTCCAGGCCGGCCGGGTCATGTCCTCGTAAAGATGAGACTCAGAACTTGCGATAGCGCTTTATCGCTTCAGTAGGCGTGATGTTGTACGCCTGCCTGAACGCTGCGGAGAAATGCGCCACCTGCGTAAAGCCGAGCTCGAATGCCATCTGCTTGATGCTCATGCTGCTCTGGGTGATGTAGTCCATCGCCTTGGCCATGCGGCGGCGCTGACGATAAGCGATCGGCGTCAGACCGAACCGCTTCTCAAAACGCATGCGCAGATGGTCGGCCGAGTAGCCACACTGCCTGGCCAGCTGCTCCAGTGATCGACTCGCCGACGGATCGTGATCGATCAACGATCGCAGCCGCTGCTCGGGTGACGCATGGCCCGGAGGCTCATTGTCGAGAAACTGCTGAAGCACGTGAAAGACCATCAGCTCCACGCGCAGATGATTGGCCGGCGTGGGGCTCTGCAGCAGCTCGGCCATGCGCATGAAATAGGACTGCCACCAGTCCGCCATCGCCGGCTCCACCGCTACATACGTGGGCAGTTCGAGCCACTGCTGCTCATATCGCACCTCCAGCCGATGCGCACTGCGGCTTTGCCTGATGTCATCTGACCGCAGAAAAACAACCCAGTTTTCTCGATCCGGTCCAAACTCGAAGCTCACCTGCGTCTGATCAGGCACAAGCGTCAGCAGCGGACACTGCGTGATCGCCGGGTGATCTGCAATCTGATAATGGCGCAGACCTTTGTACATGAACCCCAGAAAAACCGCATAAGTAGTCTGCGTATGCTTCTGGGCCAGACGGTAGACGCCTGCCCCCATCACCTGAATATTCCACTGCATGGCTGATCCCCGTAGGGCCGATGAGATTCCTCGGTTTTTCGATGCGTTCAAAGCTTAGCAACTTTATCCGCCACGTCATAATACGGAGAACTTTCATCCGGAGCTTCCACATGACACTGGCTTCTGCATCCACCACCATCGCCTCTGCCAAGAAGGAAAAACCCATTCGCCTGGGGGTCATCGGCGTCGGCCGAGGCCAGTCCTTCATGAACAGCGCCACCGAAGCGCTGGGCCTCAAGCTCGTGGCCATCTGCGACACGTGGGAGGAAAAGCTCAAGGAGGTCGGCCAGAAGCACAACGTGGCCACTTACACCGACTTCGACAAGATGCTCGAGCACGACATCGACGCCGTGGTGCTGGCCAACTACTTCCATCAACATGCCCCCTTTGCCATCAAGGCTCTGAAAGCAGGCAAGCATGTGATGTCGGAAACGGCGTCATGCGACACGCTGGCCGAAGGCGTGGAGCTCTGCAGAACCGTTGAGCAGACCGGCCTGGTCTACATGCTCGCCGAGAACTACCCCTACACGATCTTCAACCAGGAACTGCGACGCATCTATCGCAGCGGCGAGCTGGGCTATGCCATCTATGGCGAAGGGGAATACAATCACCCTATCAGCCCGGATTCACCTTACTGGCGTCGTCTGGCCCCGACGCTCAACCACTGGCGCAACTGGCTGCCTGCCACTTACTACTGCACGCATGCGCTGGCCCCGCTGATGTACATGACCGACTCGATGCCTGTTTCGGTTAACGCTCTGGCCATCCCCTGGCGGGATGACGACAAGGACTCTCGCTGGCTCCGCCGATCCGATGCAGCGTCGGTCACGCTGTGCAAGATGGATGACGATTCGGTCTTCAAGCTCTTTGGCATCAGCTGTCCCGGCCACAGCTGCTGGTATCGCCTGCATGGCTCTCAGGGCGCAGCGGAAGTCGAACGCGGGCCGGGCTACTTCGGAACGCAGCGTGTGCGCGTGTGGCACGAAGAGTGGCAGGTTCCCCCGGGCGGCGTGATCGATCGCACCTACTCCCCCAACTGGCCCGATCATGCCGAACTGGCCAACAAATCCGGCCACGGCGGCGGGGACTTCTGGACCAACTTCCACTTCGCCCGCGCCATCCGCGGCATTGAACCGGCCTATCTCGATGTGTATCGCGGCGTGGCGATGTCGGTGGTCGGCGCGCAGTCGTGGCGCAGTGCGCTCAACAATGGCACGCCCTTCCCGATTCCCGATTTCAAGCGTGAAGAATCGCGCAAGGCTTACGAGAACGACCACTGGTCGCCCTTCCCCGATAAGCCAGGCGAAAAGGCTCCGCCTTCCGTCAGGGGTCTGAATGAACCCCGGCCGGAAATCGTCGAGCAGTACATGGCCAAGGTGGAAGCCGATCGCGCAGGCAGCACCGCAGCAGCTAAGCACTGACCCATCTTCCCTGATCGCCCTGGCGGATCTTGCGCAGCGTTTGCACAAGGTCCGCCTGTTTTTTTGTCCGGATTAGTTGAGGGAGTGCAGACGTCTTGCAGGATCGTGCAATGTCATTCATGCTATCAATCAGACAACGCTCCATTAAAGGACGCCGCCATGCAGCTGATTTCCCGGGAGGTATTCACACCGCATGATCAGGGGCGATGCGTGTTCCCCGGATTCATCTGCTACATCAGCAGTGACAAGCCCATCCTCATGCACCGCCATGGCTGGGTGGATGGCTCAGATCAGTACGACGATTTCAGTGACGCCATCAGCACCGACAACGGCCACACCTGGGGCCCGCGCCAGCTTCGCCTCAAAGGTCAGAAGACCGACAAAGGCATCGACCGCTACGCCGAGAACGCCGCGTTCTTCGATGCGAAAACCCAGCGGCTCTACACCATCACCACGCACGCGCACTACAAGCCCGACAAGCTTGTCTCCCGCAATCACTGGCAGCTTGAATTCAACCACTACGATGTGCGCACCGGCCAGTGGGGCACACCCTGGCGCAGCCGACTCGGCCACGATGCCAGCGGGCTGATGCTCAGCTTCAGCAATCCTATCTTTCTGAATGACGACTGTGTACTCGTGCCCGCGCAGAAGCCCATGCCCAATGCCGATGGCGAGTTCAAAGCCATGCCCGGCTACTACCATGTGCTGCTCGAATCGCTGGTACTCATCGGCCAGCGCAATGCAAAAGGCGATTTCGACTGGACCACAAGCAGCACGGCCAGAGTCAGCCACGAGAAAAGCTCGCGCGGCGTGTGCGAGCCTGCCATCGCCAGACTGCGTGACCAGCGCATCGTCATGGTCTGTCGTGGTGATAACGGATACTTCCCTGGAAAGCCGGGCTGCAAGTGGGTGTGCTATTCGCACGACGACGGCCGCAGCTGGGGCGAAGCCTCGCCAATGACACTCAGCGATGGCAGCCTGATTGAGTCGCCCGCCAGCGGCTCGGCGTTGTTCCGCTGCGAGCGCACCGGACAGCTTTACTGGCTGGGGAATCTGGCATTGGATGGCATGCGGGCCAATGGCAACTGGCCTCGCCATCCGATGGTGCTGGCACGGGTTCAGGAGCAGCCTTTCGGTTTGATCCGCGAGAGTTTCCTGATCGTCGACACCCGGCTGCCCGGCGAATCAGAGCGCGTGCAGCTGTCGAACTTCCGGTTCTACCAGGACCGCATCACCGGCGAGTTGGTGATCTTCCTCACGCGCTTTGGCGAAACGGACGAGAAGAATTTCAAGATCGCCAATTACTACCACTACCGCGTGAAGCTGGATGAGTGATACGGGTTCCCCGCGTGATGCCAGCCACTAGTCTTGAACTCCGCCTTCGCCCCTTCGTCATGCCCGCGAAAGCGGGAATGATGGAATGAGAACGCCTGTCCTTCTGTGACCTCACAGCCATTGCATCACCTCAACAAAAAACCCCAGGCCGTGAAGCCTGGGGTTGTTGTTTATTCAACGTTCAGCGTTATCTGCCTCAGGGAGAAACTCACTTCGGCTTATCTGCTTCGACCACTTCGCGGGGCAGCAGCAGTTCGCTGGGGTGTCTTGCCATGTAAGGCGGGACGGTCATGAGCAGCTTCCTTCCGCCGCCACTGAGTGACCAGGTCTTGCCATCTTCGCCTTCAGGAACGGGGATGCTGAAGTAGCCAGGGGTAGTGGTCAGGACGTAGTACTCACGCCCCTTGCTGTCGAACACCTTGGCGCCGCCATCGGAGTAGCCACCGACCACCCTGGTGCCCTTGGGCACGTAGAAGTACAGGTGGTACCTGCCACGGATCAGGCTCTGTTCCTGGCCTGAGGAGGGGATGCTCACGCGGACGCCCTGGGGCCAGCGGATCATCATGCCCCTGCCGCTGTCGAGCATTTCAATGCGATGCAGGCCCTTGTATTTGCTGGTCATCTCACGCGAATGGAAGGTTCGATCCATCGGAGCCTTGACCACTGCCACAGGCTCATCCGTCGGGTTTTCCTCGGCGTAGACGTTCATCGTGACCTGAGCCGTGGGATGCACAGCGATCTGCCCGGCGTTGATTTCAAAAGGAATCGTGCCCGGCTCATCCAGCCAGAGCAGGAACACATGCTTGCCACGTGTGTAGCCATGCGTGCCCATGGGCAGCGAGGTATCGAGCTTCAGCGGCTCGGCCGACACCAGTTCATCGCTGTAGCTGACGGGGGTGAAGTCGGCGATTTCGTTATTTTGAATGCCCTCAGCGATGAAGGTGGCGATGTCCTTCTCCGTGAAAGGCTCGCTGGACTTCCAGGGGTTCTTGCCATCGGGGACACTCCAGATACGTTCGCCGGTAGGCTTGGCGAAGCCGCCGCCTCGCGTGTCACGCCACAGGGCGTAGCTGTGCACCATGTGGCTGTGGCGGATGCGATAAGCGAAGCTCAGCACCGGAGCCGTCGCCTCCTCGCTGCTGACGCTGCGCTGCATATTCCAGAGCAGTTCAACATAGCGGGTGTAGAGGGTCAGATCGTGGAGCCTGCCACGAATGCCCGGGTCATCGGTGAGCTTGTGGGCTTCATCGAGATAGCGATACATGCGGCCGATGAGGTCCGTGCTGAACAAAGGCTTGTTGCCACGATCCAGCAGCTTGTAGAACTCGCGCATTGGCTTCTCGGCCGGGCCGAAGGCCTTGACAAAGAAGTCATCGAGCAGGGCATCGACATCTTCATCCACATTCCAGTAGAGCCGCGAGGCAATGTAGTACGACAGGCCCGCGCCGCCCCAGCTGTCGCTGGATTCAGCGGTCATCAGCCTGGCGCCATTGCGATAGAACTTGCGGGTGTTATTCACCAGGCGATTGAGATCGGAAGCGGGAATACCGCCCGGCCTTTCCTTGTGGCTGACCACCACGCTGTAGTACTCGCGGATGCCCAGCGTGGCCCCCTGTTTCGCCCAGCCCTCCATGAGCTGATCGACGGTGTAGCCGCCCTTGATGAAGCCGGTAGCCACGCCCACGAGCACGCGCGGATGCACGCGGATGCTCGGCGGCGGCGAGTGTTCATGGTAGGCGTACATGCCCACAAACTTGTCGGGATACTTTTCTGAAAGCGCCTCGGCCACTTCATTGGCGAGGGTGACCACGCGGTCCGACACGCTTTTGAAGAGTTTTTCTTCTTCAGGATCATCCCACCCGCCGCCGTCGCTGGGGTCCATCGAGACCGAGATGGCGTTGGGGTTCTTCTCGAAGTATTCCAGAGCGTAATCCACGACCAGCTTGCGCAGGCCGGGATGGCCCACGCGGAATTTCACCGGTCTGGTCGAGACGAGATATTCGGGGTGAGCATCGAACTCGGCCTTCTTGGCGCGGTAGATGGCATCCCATGCATGGCCCATGGAGACATTCAGACTGTCAGCCATGCGGTTACGGCGGTCCCACCGGCTCTTGGCTTCGAGACAGTCGCGCCAGTTACCAAAGCCGTACCAGATCCGCCGACCGAGATAGTGCGGATGCACGCGGGCATTGACATCAATCACAAGCGTGGGCGAGGAAGGAATGACTTCCCAGTTCGCGCCGGGGAAGAACTGGCGATAGCCGAGCCTGTAGAGCAGGTCCCACACGGCGTTGTTCACGCCGCGCGTCGTCCCGGCCAGGACGTAAAGCCCCTTCTCATGCGAGCGGAGCAGATAGTCTTCGCGCTGGAAGATGTCGTTGGTATCAAAGGGAGATTCGAGCGTGATCGACGGGAAGTCGGCGGCGGTTCCCAGGGCAATGCCCGTGGTGCCATCGCCCACCTGAATGTCGAAGCTGGCCCCGCTGATCTTCGAGAGATACTCTGCCAGTTCTTTGGCGGCCTGCTGCGTGACAGGGTCGGCCGTCGCGGAGATGATAATGGCCTGTCTGGCTTTCCCATCCTTAGCCAGCTCAACCCCTGCCGCGTGGGCGACCGAGGCCATCAGCCCTACCATCAGACCCATGAATATCAGTAGATTCCCAGCCCAGGAACGCTGATGTTCCTTACGATAGATGAAAGCATTTATCATAGGGAAACATTGTACGATTGCCTGTGGCGATGTCCATGAAAATCTGGCGGGATGGCGGGTATCCATCTTCCATTCATCCGCCATGGGCAAGATCTGTGGATGGTCGCTTTCGCGGGCATGACGCAGGGCAGATCAGGCCTCTGCTTTGGCATACGGGAACAGGTCATGCATCGGAGCAGTTGAAAGGGCGGCGATGAACTGCGCCAGCCTGCGGGCTTCTTCCTCCACCATGATCTGCCCCTTGGCTGCGGAGGAGGCGCGGGTTTCGCCGCCGGCGCTCACCGGGACGTAGCCATGCCACGGGCGGACATAGAACGCCAGGCCATCGGCCAGCGCTTTGCAGTCAGGCTGCTGCATCGGGAAGTTGCCCAGATGCTGCGTGCGCACCAGATCGGGCTGCAGGTACATCATGCGGGAGGTTTCGGCTTCGCCGCCATGATCGGAGGGGTGTTCGATCACGTGGCGTTTATCCGCAGGCAGCAGCTCATAACTGTGGATCATGCAGACAAACGCCCCCTGCCCCGGTCGATGACGGCCGATGTGTTCGCGGATCGTCGCACGAATCGTATCCACATTGCCACCATGCCCGTTGAGCAGAATGATCTTGCGGATGCCATCCTGCTCCAGCGATTCAATGATGTCCAGCAGCGTGAGCATGAGCGTGCGCACACTCACCCTGCAGGCAAAGGGAAACGCCTGGAAGTTCACGTTGTTACTCACAGGCAGCGTGGGATAGAGCAGCGCACGTGCCCCCATCATATTGGCCTGGACCACCGCGCGGCGCGCAACCCCTTCCACCTGATACGTATCGGTCCCGTAAGGCAGATGCGGGCCATGCGGCTCGGTTGATCCCACCGGAATCACCACCACCTCAGGCGACAGCTGGCGCACCTCATCAATGGTCATCTCCACCAGAATGCCCGTCGCCGAAGCAGACGAATTTGATGGCGCTGCAGTGTCGGCTTTGGGGGCATGTCCAGACTGCCTGGAATCCTTCATAGATCGATCATCCTCAGGTGTTATTTGTAAGCCATGATGTTCTGACGCGATTCCCATCCAGCATTCCCGCGCGGCGGGCATGACACACGGAGGAACGCAGCCTGCATAACACCATCACCCGTGTGCATTCAGATGGTGGTCGGGGGCAGGCATCTCATGGAACCCGATCGGCCCTGACGATATCGCATCCTTCGATTGCCAGCCATACAATCGGCCGACATCCTTTTATAAAAAATCGACTTTCACAATCCCCCTTCGTTTTTTACAATCCTTCGCACACCGCAGGATTTTCCGAGGGAATCTGCGCAGGATGTCTGCCTGCCCTCCGGGCCGCTTTTCTTTTAACCGATGCAATCAGCCCCACTCACTCACGCTTCGATTCACGATCTGACCGTTGAGTTCCAGCATGGCGGAGGCAGCTTGTGGCATCCCACCTTCCGCCTGGATCACGACTGGTTCCGAAAGAATCTGATCGATTACGACTTCTGGTACATCTATCAGGGCGAGGGCTATCTGCGCGATCCTCAAGGGCGAACGCTGGCGCTGCATCAGGGCACCTGCCTGTGGATGATGCCCGGCTCACTCTTTGAAATCTGGCGCAAGCCTGGCAGTAAGTTTGGAACGCGCTACTTCCACTTCACGCTCACCGATGCGAATCATCAGCCTGTCGGGCCCGAAGCGCTGAGCCATGTGCCACTGATCGGCGATATGTCCACCATGGCGCACTTCGAGTCCACCACCCGGCGCATGAGCGATCTGATTGCCCTTGAAAGCCAGTCGGCCGAGCAGAATCTGCTTCAGCAGGCCAGACAGACCATCAGCCAGCTGCTCAAGGGCCTGCTGATGGATTACCTGCTGGCGACGACCATGAAGCAGGTCTACAGCCGCGATGGTGTGGAAGAGAGCCAGTTCAAGATGGCGCTGAGTCTGGTTTCGCAGATTCACGAGAACCCGGCCGCGTTCGATCTGTCACACTTCACGCAGCGCATCGGCTACAGCGATGACCACCTGCGCAGGCTCATCAAGCGCGTGGTGGGGCTCACGCCGCATCAGATCATCATTGATGCCAAGATCAAACGCGCGCGGTTCCTGCTCAAGGAGTCCGATCACTCCATCAGCGACATCGCCGACGAGCTGGGCTACGACAACATTCACTACTTCTCGCTGCAGTTCAAGAAGATCACCGGGCTGTCGCCCAGCGCCTACCGCCAGAGCCAGCGCGCGACATAACCCCGCGCGAGGCAGGCTTTTTTTCTCGATCGATTGTCTGAGGTATCAGTGCTTGAAGCTGGACAGCGCTTCATCCATCGTGTCATACAGCGAAAGGATGCGGTCGAGCTTCATCGCCAGGAAGGACGTTTTGATCAGCGGGTCGGCCACCACCACGTGGAACTGTCCGCCGACGCTGGCAATCTTCTTCTTGACGGTGATGAGCATGCCCATCATGCCCGAAGGCACATAGCTGGCCCCGACCAGATCGAGCACCACGCGGATGTTGTAGTGATCGGTGATCTGCGCGCTGACTTCATAAAGCTCGCGCACGGCCTGGCCATCGGTTTTCCCATCCGCCAGGGTCAGGAAAATGATGTTTTCCTGGCGCGTCATCTGCACGCGGGTAAAGGCGAGTTCATCCGCCGGGTCGCTGGCGACCGCGTGCGGGTGATACTGCGAAGGCTGGTGGGGTTCAATGGACATCGCGCATCATCCGATTCATATGAATCACCTGAATTATATCACCACCTGTCCGGAAACCCGATCAGTAATTCCCCTCCCATCTGTAAAAATTGCTCTGTTCAGCAGTCACATCATTCTGCAGAGGTTGTCAGACAGCCCAGTACGCTCTGCGCTCCTTATTTTGTTGACAAAATCCGTTGATTTTCGCATCACACTTCCGACAATGGCGGCATGCCTCACGCTGCGAAATCCCAGGCGTCACAATCCTGTTACGATCGGCTGCGGTCGCTGCTGCTCTACGGCCAGGTCCCCCCGGGCCAGCGGCTGCGCGAAGCGCACTGGGCTCAGCAGCTGGGCGTGAATCGCACCGTCTGTCGTGAAGCGATGGTCCGCCTGGCGCATGAAGGGCTCCTTCGCGCCGGCGACAAGGGCGGCTACTTCTGCCCGGTCTACGAACAGGCCGACCTGGATCAGATCTGGGAAACCCGGCGCGTGCTGGAACTGGCAGCGCTGGATCGACTGCTTACTCAGCCTGACCGCGCCGCCATCGCTCAGGAACTGCGAGCCACCGCCGACACGATGGAACAGCTGCTGCAGATGCAGCTTTATCTGGGCTTCATCGAAGCGGATCGCCAGTTCCACCGTCAACTGGTTCAGCGAGCGGGTAACGATCATCTCACGCGTGTGTATGAGAACGCGGCTCTGCCTCTGGTGGTGGGGCTGGCCGGGCTGGATCAGCTCGTCAGCCACAATGGCGGAGAGACGCTGCGCGAGCATCGCGAACTGGCCGCTGCCATCGAAGCCGGGCAGGCCAGCACCGCCCGTCGAATTCTGCGCCAGCATCTGCATGGCCAGCTCTGCAGTGCATCGCCTGTGAATTGAACCGCCCATCCCACCCAGGCAGAACCCAATGTCAGCCCCCGATTTCTACTTTGCGATCAACGCCATCTTCCGCCATATCCATGACACGCATGGCCGAAAGGCGCTGATCCACTACTGGCAGCATCTGGGCAGTGAGTACTACGCCTCACGCTGGCAGAGGTGGCGCGATGGCGGGCTGCCTGCCATCGCCGCCGACTGGAAAAACTACTTCGAGCACGAGCCCGGGAGCGAGGTAGACGTCACACTCGAACCGCATCGCGTGGTGCTGGACATCCGCACCTGCCCGGCCATTGGACACCTCAGGCAGCATCACAAGGACATCCCCGATTACTTCTGTGAACACTGCGACTACATCACCACCAGCATGGGCCAGCAGAGCGGCCACGCGTTTGAACGCACAGGCGGCATGGGCAGCTGCAGACAGGTCTTCACACCGCTGACGACCTCCGCAGGCAGCATCACTTCCCCTTCTTCGTCACCAGTGGAAAGCTGAGGCCTTTATGCTCGGGTGTCAGGATTTCTGTGGCCATTATGACTGGACCTTCGCGTTCCTCCGTCAGCAGTATGGCCAGCAGGCGGTGATCGATCTGTGGTCGCAGGCCATTGGCGGCGAATCGCAGAACCACTATCACCTGGCCGCGCTCGAAAAGGGGCTCAAGGGCCTGTACCACACCTGGGTGGCCACGGGCGAAGATGAACAGTGCGACTGGACCTTCACGCTCGATGAAGAGCGCAATGTCCTGCGCTGCGATATGAGGCAGTGCCCCAGCAAGGGCTTCCTCCTGCAGAACGACCGCGCCGCCGACGAAGATTACTGCGATCACTGCGCCGGGTGGATCATTCCCCTGCTTGCAAAGACAGGCCATCACATCACCGGCCATCAGCACAATCACGCCGGGCAGTGCTGGTTTGAGATGGCGAAGAAGGATCAGCCTTCACAGTCGCCCGCGAGTTTTCCGGACATCCGCACCGATCCCCGCTGGCAACAGGGCTATCTCGACAGCTGGCAGAACAATCACAAGCTGCCCCTCCTGCCTGAGGTGTGCGACGCCGCCGACGCGTGCGCAGTGCTGGCGAAGTGGTTTGAAAGGTTCGATCAGCTGCATGTCATCGGCCGCGGCCCCAGCGCCCGGCTGATGGAGCCTTCGCCCGACGCCGCAGTGCTGGTGACCGATCCCACCTACGCCACGCAGGATGTCTACGCAGGCTCGCCTGCTGCGGTCCTCTTTGGCGACAGGCCTCTGCCTGAGATGCTCACGAAGTGCGCCCAGCGGTTCCATGCCACGCCCCCTGCAGACAGGCCGCTGCTGCTCAGCGCCTATCTGCCTCGGGCGCACTGGCCGAAGTGGTCGTCGTACAACCTGCCTCGACCGATTCCGATTCTGCCTCTGCTGCTGCGCGAGGGGCTGTACACGCATCAGCCTCACCAGCCTTACCCCACCACAGGCACGCTGCTGGTGCTGCTGGCCGTCGCACTGGGCAAGCCGACACTGGCGACGGGGATTGATCTCTACCAGTCAGGCGGGGATCACGCCGAGCCCCAGCCGATCAGCGAGCCGCACAGCCTGTCGTGCGAACTGACCTGCCTGCAGCAGGCACTGCTGAAATCTCAGGGCAGCCTGACGCTGACAGGTGAATCCCACCGACTGCTGCGCATAGGTGGGTCGCGGGAAGATTGAGAAGTGTGGACAGTCCAGGTTAGATGTTACAGCCCCCTCCTTGTGTGCGGACTACCTTTGTGTCACCCCTGCGCGGGAGTGACGAAGGGGGGAATACAGCTCTGACGCAGACCTCCCACCACGCATCAACCCTCTCTTTTGCCCTTAACCCATCTATTTATAAGACTTAAAATCCAAATCCTCATATTGCATTAATATTGCCTATTCGACACCTCCATGCATATTTTAAGGCAAAACTGTTGCCTGTATACCAGACTAGAGGTACGTTTACAGGGCATGAAATTGACCGATTCATCCTCGTCCTCTGGCCGTATGCGACCTGCTGAGCGGGTCAGGCAGTACATCGACGACAGGCTGGCGCAGCACAACCCTGCCCAGGAAACCCGCTTGCCCACCGCGCGGGAACTGGCCGAGATACTCAAGGTCAGCCCGCGCACGGTGCTGACGGTCTACCGCCAGTACGTGGCCCGTCAGCTGCTTCGCACGCAGGCAGGCGGCGGGACGTATATCTCAAAAAGCACCAGCCGCCCGGCCATACGGGAACCCATCCGCATCGGGCTCAGCGGCCTGCCTGCGACACATGACATTCGCCTGGCGTGGGGTGGGTTGATCTGTGCGGGCGTGATCGATGCCGCTGCGGCCAGTCAGCCGCCCTGCTCGGTGATTCCACTGCTGACCAGCGATGCCAACGCGACCGCATTCGCGGGCATCCAGACCATGATCGACCGACTTGATGATGTCGATGGCCTGGTCCTCTTTCCGGCCCATCTGCGTTATCCCGAGCTGATCGACGCCTGTCAGCGGGCAGGCAAGCCGGTGGTGTTCGTCAATCCGCCTTCGGATATGGCCACGATGAATTTCGCCTCGCCCGATTTCTACGGCGCGAGTCTGCATATCGCCCAGTCGCTGCTTCAGGCCGGCCGGCGTTCGCTGGCACTGCTGCTGGCCGGCTCATCGCAGCCACCTGAACCGGGCCAGCGCTGGTCGGTCAGACTGGGGGTGTCGAGCCAGCATCGCATCAACGGGATGATGGCGGGCATCGGCCCCAGGCTGGGCGTGGATGTCAGCTTCCACGTCCTGGTCGCCCCTTCCACGCACGAAGCCGACGCCGCCAGGACCATCGACGCGTTTCTCGACAAGGGCAACACCTTCGACGCCCTGTACACCTCAGGCGACTTCCTGGCCGCGGGCGCCATCGACGCGCTGCTGCGAAGGGGCCTGCGCGTGCCTGAAGATGTCAGCGTCATCGGCGGAACCGGGACCGATATGAGTCAGACGCCTTACCCCATGCTCACGCGCATCGCTCAGCCGCTGCGCGAGACAGGCCAGGCGCTGGCGGCCATGCTTCGACAGCTCATCACGCAGCCAGGCTCGTCATGCCCGGGCATGTATCTGCCCACACCGATCATCGGCGGTGCCACGACCAGGCCCATCGAAAACCAGCTGCTCCAGGTGGGCCAGCCCGCCCGGATCGACAATCCGCTTTCCCCTTGAAACCCTCGTTTACTTCCACACCATGAAAGGTTGAATCTCATGTCCTCGAGTTTGTCCCCGATTCGCGTTGGCGTTGCAGGCCTTGGCCGCAGTGGCTGGAACATCCACTGCGCCGCGTTTGGCAAGCTGCCCGATCACTACAAGGTGGTGGCTGTCACCGACCCCGATCAGGCCCGCATGCAGGAAGCCAATGCCAAGTTCGGCTGCGCGATGCACAGCAGCTTCGATGCGCTGATCAATGACCCCAACGTGGAACTGGTCGTCGTCGCCACGCCCAGCAAGTTCCATGCATCCAACACCATCTCGGCCCTCAAAGCAGGCAAAGCCGTGGTGTGCGAAAAGCCCTTCGCCACCTCCGCCAATGAAGCCGATCAGGTGCTCAAGGTCGCCGATGAAACGGGCAAGCTGGTGGCTCCGTTCCAGAACCGTCGCTTCGCGCCGGACTTCCGCAAGGTTCAGGAGATTCTGGCTTCGGGCAAGCTCGGCCGCATCACGCAGATCCGCTGCTGCGTGCACAGCTTCGGCCGCCGCTGGGACTGGCAGACGCTGCGCGAATTTGGCGGCGGCGAACTGAACAACACCGGCCCGCACTTCCTGGATCAGCTGCTGGAACTGCTGGGCGAAGGCGAACCGGAAATCTTCTGCCATCTCGACCGCGCCCTGACCTCGGGCGACGCCGACGACTGCGCCAAGGTCATCCTGCGCATCCCCGGCCGGCCGCTGGTGGAACTGGAAATCTCCAAGGCCAACGCCTATCCCCAGAAGAACTGGACCATCATGGGCACCAGCGGCTCGCTGACAGGCAGCATCACCGAGCTGTCCTGGAAGTACGTCGACTTCTCGAAGATGCCCGAGCGCCCCGTCGATCGCACGCCCCAGAGCGCCGATCGTCAGTACAACCGCGAAACCCTCGAATTCACCGAAGAAACGTGGAAGGCCAGCCCTGAAGAATCCGACCTGGCCGACAACTACTACCGCAGCATTTACGGGACGATTCGTGAAGGCAAGCCCCTGGTGGTCACCCCCCAGAGCGTCCGCCGACAGATTCACATTCTCCAGCGCTGCCACGACCTGGGCGGCATGTAATGCGCCGATGATGAATCGGGCGAATCGTCATTAGCTTCATCCTCCATCACTCACCACCGCACTCTAATTCTCACAGGACACCCCATGAGCACTATCAAGAAAATCGGCCTGATCGGCCTCGATACCTCGCACGTGACGGCTTTTGCAAAGATCTTCAATGATCCGAGCTACGAGCATCACATTCCCGGCTTCAAGATCACCCACGGCTATGCAGGCGGCTCGCCCGACCTGGAAGTTTCCTACAGCCGCGTGGATGGCTTCACGCAGAAGCTCAGGGATGAATTCGGCGTCACCATTCTCGACACGCCCGAAGCCGTGGCGAAGGAAGTGGACATCGTCTTCATCACTGCAGTGGACGGCCGCGTGCATCGCCAGCTGTTTGAGAAGGTGGCCTCCTTCGGTCGCCCGACGTTTATCGACAAGCCCTTCACCTCCAATCTCGCCGATGCAAAGGCCATCGTGGAACTGGCGGCGAAGCACAACATTCCACTGGCCAGCTGCTCGAGCCTGCGCTACTCCGATCGCCTGACCGAAGCCCTCAACACCGCAGCCAGTGATGACCCGGTGGTGTCGGTGGATGTCTATGGCCCGATGGCGACACAGCCTCAGTTGCCCGGCCTGCTGTGGTACGGCGTGCATGGCGTTGAAATGCTCATCCGCGCCATGGGCCCGGGCTGCGTGCGCGTTCAGACCACCACCACCGAAACGCAGGACGTTGTGGTGGGCCAGTGGGCTGACGGCCGGCTGGCGACCTATCACGGCCTGCGCAACAGCCACAGCCGCTTCGGCCTGCTGATCCACCGCAAGAGCGGCGTGCAGTTTGTCGATGCGTCGAACCTCACCACCCCCTGGTACGTGAGCATGCACCAGGACGTGATCCCCGCGTTCCTGCGTGGTGAATCGCCCTTCCCCGTTGAGGACACGGTGGCGGTGATGGCCTTCATCGAAGCCGCCAACATCAGCCGCGACAACAACGGGAAGGTCGTGGAGACGCAGTAAGCCTTCCTTCGCGGATACAAGCTGTTCACGAGACGGACGCCTGTGATGGGCGTCCGTTTTTTTGTTGGGCTTCTGGAGTTGCGTCATTATGGCGTGGGGATTTCATGCAGAGATGCCAGACGCCCATGTCCCCTTCCCTAGGGAATATACTCGACCTCAAAATAGTCCTTGACAGGACTATCGTTCCTGCTATCATCCAGGCATGTCATCGAAAGAGCAGACAAACCGACCGCCTGCCAACCTGCAGGAAGAGCTGGGGAAGAAGAACCCCTTCGACATCCCGCAGGAGGAGGCCTATCTGAACCTGATGCGGACTGCCGACGCACTGTCAGGCCAGGTGCGGTGTCTGCTGGCGCAGTACGATCTGTCCGAGCCTCTGTATAACACGCTGCGGATCGTGGCGGCCCGAGGGGCTGACGGGATTCCCAGTCAGAGCATCGCCAGGGACATGGTCTGTCGCAGTCCGGATATGACCTCGCTGGTCGACAAGCTCTGCAAAGCCGGGCTGGTCGAACGGGCACGCTGCATGAAAGACAGGCGACTGGTGTATGTCCGCATCACGCCCAGGGGGCAGGAGACGCTCAGGAAGATCCGCAAGCCTGCAGTCGAGCTGCTCCAGAGCATGTTCAGCGAGCTGAGCCCTAAACAGCTGAGCACCCTCAACACCCTGCTTTTCGCGGCCCGTCGTACGGAAAAATCCGAACTACCCGCGGGGGAATAAACCTGCGATACTCCAGGTTCACTGAGCATCGCCCGACACTCACAGAAAAAAACAATCCCGGCTTCGTATGGTGCGAAGCTGAATAAACGACCCTCAATAGTCCTTTCAAGGAATTTCGTTAAAAGGAATAGCAACATGACCGCTCTGAATCGCTCCCTCGTTCCTGCTGTGATTGCCCGCCCTGCCAACCGTATCAGTGCCCTGGCCACTGCCAGCGATCTGGGCCCGCTGCTGATCCGTGTGATGATCGGCGTGGTGTTTGCCTTCCACGGCGCCCAGAAGCTTTTTGGCTGGTTTGGTGGCTATGGCATTGAAGGAACCGCCAGGGCTTTCGAGAGCCTGGGCATCCCCTTCCCGACGCTCAACGTCTATCTGGCAGGCGGCGCGGAATTCTTCGGCGGGCTGTTTCTGATCATCGGCCTGCTGACACGCCCCTGGGCGCTGATCCTGACCTTCACGATGATCGTCGCGGTGCTCACGGCCCATCGCTCGGCGTTCTCGCTGCAGCACAACGGCATGGAGTACGCACTGACGCTGGGCGTCGTCAGCCTGGCGCTGGCGTTCATCGGAGCCGGGCGCATCAGCCTGGATCGCACCCTGAATCTGCCTGCGGCGTAAGCGCAGGCTTTCGCAGCCCGTCGGCTGCATCCACACGATTTTCACCCTCTTTCATGAGGAGTCTGCCATGACCACCGGAACTTCCAGCATCAACCTGACCTATCGCCCGGCCAACGATCGCGGCCTGACCGACATCGACTGGCTCTACAGCAGGCACAGCTTTTCCTTCGGGAATTACTTCGATCCTGCCAATACGCACTACAGTGTGCTTCGGGTGATCAATGATGACATCATCGCTCCGGGCATGGGCTTCGGGGAACATCCTCACCGCGACATGGAAATCGTCACGTGGATGATCGACGGGTCACTCAAGCACGGCGACAGCCTGGGCAACCTGATGGAACTGCGCCCCGGCGAACTGCAGGCCATGAGCGCAGGCAGCGGCATCCGTCACAGCGAATTCAACGCCTCGACGGACAAGCCTGCCCACCTGCTGCAGATCTGGCTGATGCCCGCCGAGCGTGGCATCAGCCCGCGATACGATCAGCGGACGTTCGACGCCGCGAATCGTGCGGGCCGATGGGACACGCTGGCGGCAGGTCCGCGTCAGCTTGAGCAGTACCCCACGGCGATGCCGATCTACCAGGATGCGATGATCCGCGTGGTGGATCTCAAAGCCGGCCAGTCGGTGGATGTGTCGCTCGACGCCGGCCGCAAGGGCTACCTGCATCTGGCCACGGGCAAAGCTGCTGCAGCATCGCAGCAGATGAACGCCGGCGACGCCGTGACCTTCGACGGCGGCGGAACCTTCACTCTCACCAGTGAAGCCGATGGCACCCAGGCCCTGTTGTTCGATCTCCCATAAGGGAAGTAAGTGTGAGATGCGTGAACTCCCGCAGCGGATGATCCCTGCGGGAGTTTTTTGTTTTCAGAGATTGCGATTGTGCATCGGAGAAGACCCAGGCATGCAATGCCTGGGCTTTGAGGTTGAGAAATCGGAGTGTTCCGGTGAAAAACGCGCGATGAGGTGAGAGAAACGAAACGTTGTGTGGAGAGCGAAAAAGAACGTAGCGCGGAGGGAGAAAAAGAACGCAGCACAGAGAAAAAGAAAGAGAAAGAGAGAGACAGAAAGAAAGAGAGAGAGAGAGAGAGAGAAAGAACGCTGTGCGGTGAGATTCTCCCCCAAAGCCCAGCCATTGCATGGCTGGGCAACAGCGCCCCAGCAACCATCCCCTCTCATCTCCCCTGCAGCATCGGTGAGCGCTGCAGGGCATCGAGGGAACGCGTGAGGGCGCTTGCCAGCAGCAGTCCCAGGAACGCCGCGGGCCACAGGCCGCTGTAGTACATGGCCATCATGCCCGCCGCGCCGATGATCAGGCCGTAGAGGATTTTGCCCGAACTGCTCATCGGAGCCGTGACCGGGGCCAGGATCATCAGGATCCACAGCAGCGGGCTGGCCAGCAGCACGTAGCCCACAAACACAAAACCCACCGACAGGCCCATCTCCACTATCCGCATGCCAAGCAGGGTCCAATGGCCATCCACGCGAATGGGAAGCAGCAGCAGTGTCAGCGTCGCCGCAAGCATGCCCCCCGCGGCCATGGGCCACCAGGCCAGGCCGCGATAGATGATGTACAGCCCCAGAATGATGATGATGGCTTTGCTCGTGGCCCCCACCGGGCCGGGCACACAGCCCAGCAGCAGTTCTTCCACGCGAGGCAGCTTGCTCTGGCTCAGCAGGTCAGCCAGTCGCCCCGGCTCACCGGGAATGTCACTGCCCAGCAGCATGCGCACCGGCTCCGGCCGGCGCATGGCGTGATGGCTGTGAAGCGTTACATCTTCCCACCAGGCCCCCATCGGCGCGGGCATCACAGGCAGGTCGTAAAGATCGCCAAGAATCACATGATCGAGCTTGAGCACCGCAGGCTCGGTGGTCATGCTCCGCCCGGCGTAGGGTGCACTGGACTGCTGGCTGACCAGCAGCGGAACCACCCACACCAGCACGATGACCGCAGCCACCGGATGAATGCGCAGCCGATGCGATCGGCCGATGACGTGACACGCCAGACCCAATGCCACGCCCGCGATGATGGGGATCATCGGATCGCGCATCACAGGCAGGCTCACGCCCAGCAGCAGGCCCATCGTCAGCACATGCAGGCTCGAATCGTTCTGTCTGCGAGGCCAGAAGACCTGACACGCCATGGCCACCATCAGATAGGTCACCAGCGTGGCCAGCCAGGTGGCGCTGGCGCCAAGCATCCCGCGCCAGCCAAAGAAGATCACCCCGAGCGAAAGCATCAGGCAGGAGACGATGAGCCAGAAGGTATCGATCTGCGTGCGATGGGAAATCGGCGCCAGCCAGGGCGGGCCCCAGGCCTGTCGCGGGTGCGGCCGGGCGCTGCGGGGGCGCGATCCGCCCGCCTGCTCGCCTGCATCGCTTAAAGGAGATGTCTCTCGATCAATCCGTGACATGCCGCAAAGGATACCTCATCCTGATCTGCTCAGGTCGCAGGGCGATGCTGTTCGGTGCACGCCCGAAAGGTTTGAACCAGTGGCAGTTCTGACGGGCAGACGTGCGAGCAGAGCCCGCAGTCGATGCAGAACGACAGCTGATCGATCAGGTAATCATCGTGACGGTTGGCCTTGGCCAGCTCGAGCATATGAGCGGGGCGGAGCGAGGTCGGGCAGACGTCCGCACACCAGCCACAGGAGATGCACGCCTCGGCGGCCGGCCGATGGGTGCCCTCAAGAATGCTGATGAGCAGCTCATCATGCGGGACGACCGATCCGGGCTTGCCCGGTGTCATTTCGCCTCGGCGAAGCAGCCGGCCTGTCATCGGGTTGCCCATGGCAATGCTCAGAGGCTGACGCTTTTCAATCGCCAGTCGGGGATGCAGCGACGCCAGCGGCTGGCCGGGAATGGCATACGCCGCCGCCAGTGGCGTGCGCGATTCAGGCTGGGCAATGAGCATCGGCCTGACGAGGTCGAAGCGTCGCAGCGTGAACCACCTTCCCACGCGGATGGCCGTCCAGGGGGTGATGAGCATGACGCCCACACTCACCGGATTGGCTTTATGAGGCAGCGCCCGCTTCCCGGAGGCATGCACCCAGGTGACCATCGTGGGGTTGGCGCTGGGATAGGTGTTATGAACGGTGTTGAGCTTCAGGCGATAGTTGCGACAGCTCGGGCGCAGGCGGGAGACCACCGCGCCGGTCTTTGGCGCCACGATCATCACGTGACGGGCCCCGATCAGATCCGCCAGGATGAGCGTGCCCATCACGGTGTCGTCGGGGAAGCTCGTCAGCAGGCTGCTTCGATCCGGGTAAGGCGGATATTCATCGAGACCGATGCAGATGAGCGTGTCAGGCGGCGAAACCTGCGCGGCGTGCAGCTGGGCGATGAGGCCCACGCCGCCATCGTGGTCCGACCACGGGCCCACGTGCTTCATCGCTTCAAACCACTCGGGCAGCTTGCGACCCCTTGGCGGGCCCACAGGCAGCGAGGTGGGAACGGTTTCTTCCAGGGGCTCCAGGCGCAGGCGGTAGGTGCCATCAGGCAGCGGAACCATCTCACGCACCAGACCATGAATCGGGCTGACGTAGGAGGCTTTGCCCAGGGCACGGGGCACGATCAGAGGCTGGCCCTGCTTGACGATCTGCCCGGTGAGCACCTCGGGGCGGTCACGCAGGAACAGGTCCAGGGGCATTGCGGGCAATGTCGCCGGCGGCGGCGGCAGCCTGACGGGCTGGCCGGCCTGAAACTCCATGCCGCCTCTGAATTTGCCCATCGCTGTGAATCCTCAATGACACCCGACTGCCCAGTCGCCTGCCTGTCTCCTACGGGGGCTCAGGCGGCGGAGCCATCTTCTCTACCCGGCCCGGCGCGTCAACTGCCGATATCAGTTTAACTTCTGGTCCCGCAGCCCTGCTGGCAGGAACAAAAACCACTCGCAGCCGTCTAACCGAAGCCAGCCCAATCTAATAAAGCTATAATAAAGCATTGGAGGATTACTGAATGCTTTGGCAACCCCCACTGCCTGAAAAATACACCGCCATGACCTCGGATCAGCTGGAGCAGGCCATCCGCGCCCGCAAAGCCGAGCTGGGCGATCAACTGATCATCCTTGGCCACCACTATCAGCAGGATCAGGTGGTTCAGTTCGCCGATTTCACCGGCGACAGCTTCAAACTCAGCCAGCTGGCGGCTGAAGCAGTCACCGCCCGCGGCTCGAAGTATGTCATCTTCGCCGGCGTGCACTTCATGGCCGAAAGCGCCGACATCCTCACGCCCGAAGATGTCGCCGTCATCCTCCCGGACCTCTCGGCCGGCTGCTCCATGGCGGACATGGCCGACTACGACGACACCACCGACGCCTGGCAGCAGATCCACGACACTCTGGCCGCCCACGGGCAGGCCGATTCCGTGCGTGTCATCCCCATCTGCTACATGAACTCCACCGCGGCCATCAAGTCCTTCTGTGGCGAGCATGGCGGCGCGGTTTGCACCAGTTCCAACTGCGACCGCATCTTCCGCTGGGCTCTGGCCGGTGGCGATGAGCCGCTCAAGCCGGGTCAGTCGGTCAAGATTCTGTTCCTGCCCGACCAGCACCTTGGCCGTAACACCGCTGCGGCGCTGGGGTATGACGTGACCACCGATATGTCCACCTGGGACCCCAAAGCCGCTGCGGGCCTGGGCGGGCTGGATGAGGAAGACATCATCCGCTCCACCTTCCTGCTGTGGAAGGGTCACTGCTCGGTGCACAAGCTCTTCCGCCCGGAGCATGTCGACCAGATGCGGGCCCAGTGGCCTGATGTGACGGTGATCGTTCACCCCGAATGTGCCCATGAAGTCGTCCAGAAAGCCGACATCTCCGGCTCGACGGAAAAGATCATTCAGTCCATCCGCAACGCCGAGCCTGGCACGAAATGGGCCGTGGGCACGGAAGTGCACCTGGTCAACCGCCTGGCCAATGAAGCCAGGGCCCGTGGCGTGGAAGTGACCATGCTCTCAGGCTGTCAGTGTCTGTGCACCACGATGTATCGCATCGACATGCCCCACCTGCTCTGGACCATGGACAACCTGGCCGCGGGCAAGGTGGTGAACCAGATCAAGGTCCATCCACATGTGCGTCACTGGTCGCTCAAGTCGCTGCAGCGCATGCTCGACGTGACGGCCAACCCGAAGTGGGCTGCAGCCACCGAGACAGCCGCCGCGCGTTAATCAACCTCACCAGCCACAGCCCCGGGGACCGTGTCCCCGGGCTTTGTTTTTCCGTGAACCGGTCCATCCCTCACCGGTCCAACCTTGGACCAATTTCCACCCCCCAAGTATCATACGGCGATGCACATTCTCAAGGCCCATGAACTGGTCAAACGCTATGGCGAGCGCACCGTGGTTAACAAGGTGTCGTTCCATGTCGCCGAGGGCGAGATTGTCGGCCTGCTGGGGCGCAACGGCGCAGGCAAGACCACCAGCTTCCGTATGACCGTTGGCATGGTCACCCCCGATGGCGGGCAGGTGATGTTCAACGGGCAGGAAGTGACCAGACTTCCGATGTACCAGCGGGCGCAGCGGGGCATGGGGTATCTGTCGCAGGAACCCAGCGTCTTCAAGCGCATGAGCGTGATGGACAACCTCATGGCCATCCTCGAGACCCGCCCGCTGACCAAGGCTCAGCGCGTCGAACGCGCCACCGAGCTGCTCAAGCAGTTCGATCTTTACAAGAACCGGGCCCAGATGCCCCCCACCCTCTCAGGCGGCGAGCGTCGCAAGCTTGAGATCGCCCGCGCGATGGTGGCCGACCCGTCGCTGATCCTGCTCGACGAGCCTTTCTCAGGCGTCGACCCGGTGGCGGTGGAAGAACTGCAGGCCGAAATCCGCCGCCTGCGCGACCGCCATCACATCGCCATGCTCATCACCGACCACAACGTGCAGCGCACGCTGGAAATCGTGGACCGGGCGTATGTGATCTTCGAAGGCCGGGTGTTCGCCGAGGGCACGCCCCGCGAGATCATCAACAACGAAGAGGTGCGCAAGCTCTACCTGGGCTCGACCTTCAAGGGGGACGAGTTCGACAACTGAGCCCACTCCTGCTGTCTGTCTTTCTGTCATCCCCGCGCAGGCGGGGACCCGGGGGAACTGGCAAGTTGCCTGCGTCATCCCCGGATTCCCGCCTTCGCGGGAAGAACCGAAGGAGAAGTCAGGCGAGCAAGAACGAACAAGCGTGACGCCTTGAGCGATTGACGATACACCCGCCCACTTTCGGGCCCGCAAAACACACTGTCCGCTGATGCGGAACTGATCGAATCAAAGCAGGGAGGTGACTTCCTGCCAGACGCCTAAATAGAAAAGCGATTTTATGCCTCGTCCGTTTCCCCCCCGCCGTGATGATTTCCAGCAGCCCCGCCGCAGGCGCCAGCGGGCGACGCCTTCGGGCGATCGTTCGTCCCTGCCTGCCGACCTCAAGAGCGCTGAGCGTGGCGTGCGTCTGCAGAAGGCGCTGGCTGACGCCGGCGTCGCTGCCCGCCGTGACTGCGAAGAGCTGATTCTTCAGGGCCGCGTGAAGGTCAATGGCGTGATCGTCGCGGCGATGCCTGCCTGGGTTGATCCTTCCAGGGACCGCATCGAAGTTGACGGCCAGCCGCTGCAGCGTGTGAAGTCGGTCGAAGTGGGCCATGAGAAGATCTACGTGCTGCTCAACAAGCCGCGCGGCGTGATCACCACCACCAACGACCCCGAAGCGCGCCAGACCGTCAACGATCTGGTCATTCTGCCCAACAACATCCGCGCCCGCCTGTTCCCCGTGGGCCGGCTCGACGCCGACTCCAACGGCCTGATCCTGATGACCAACGATGGTGAGCTGGCCAACCGCCTGACCCATCCGCGCTACGGCGTGCCCAAGCAGTACGCCGTCTCCATCCGAGGCAGGCTGACGCAGGAAGACATCACCACCCTCAAGGAAGGCATCCACCTGGCGCACCTGTCGCATGACAACGACGACAGCCCCGTCGTCAAGCGTGCGAGCATGGCCAATGTCGAACTGGTGGGCTATGGCACCGACCGAAACTCCAACGAGCGCACCCGCCTGCTGGTGACGCTGCGTGAAGGCCAGAACCGCGAAATCCGCCGCATGATCGCGCATCTGGGCTACAAGGTCCGCCGGCTCGAACGCGTGTCGATCGGCCCGCTGACCACCAAGGGCCTGGGCGTGGGCCAGTGGCGATTCCTGACCACCAAGGAAGTGAATCAGCTTCAGCGACTGGGTGAAAAGGTGGCGGCAGCGCCCGCCCGTGGCACCCAGGCCGCGCTGGATACGTCGTCGGAAGAAGTGCATCTGCCACGCCCGCGACTGTCGGCCGCCCGCAAGCCTTTCCAGCCTCGCAACCCGCGCGAACCCCGCAAGCCCCGCCAGCAGCGTGGCCAGCAGGGCGAAGCGTTCCGCCCCCGCGACACCGAAGCAGGCAGCGACCGTCCGCGCCGCCCGCGCAGCGAAGGCGATCGTCCCCGGTTTGAAGATGGGGATCGTCCCCGTCGCCCACGTGCCTCGGGTGATCGTCCGAACTTCGAAGGCGGTGAGCGTCCCCGTCGGCCTCGCTTTGAAGGCGAACGTCCACGATTTGAAGATGGCGATCGTCCCCGTCGTCCACGTGCATCGGGTGACCGTCCCAACTTTGAAGGCGGCGACCGCCCGCGTCGGCCTCGCTTTGAAGGCGAACGTCCACGATTTGAAGATGGCGATCGTCCCCGTCGTCCGCGTGCATCGGGTGATCGTCCGAACTTTGAAGGCGGTGACCGCCCACGCCGTCCTCGCCCCACCGGCGACCGTCCGAACTTCGAAGGCGGCGATCGTCCGCGTCGGCCTCGTCCCACCGGTGACCGTCCGAACTTTGAAGGCGGCGACCGTCCGCGTCGTCCTCGCCCCACCGGTGACCGTCCGAACTTTGAAGGCGGCGACCGTCCGCGCCGGCCGCGTGGTGATGGCGATCGTCCCCGTGGGCCTCGCAATGATGGGCCGCGTGATGGCGGACCTCGCAAAGGTCCGCGAGGCGGTGGCAAAGGTGGGCGGCGTCGATGATCTACCTCTGCGTCAATCCCTTCAGCGGCTCTGGACAGAATCTCCAGCGCGTTGAACATCTGGCGCAGCTGCTCCAGACCCGTTACGGGCTTGAATCACAGATTATTGACCATCCCGCAAAACGCAGAGAAATCCTTGGCGACAGCTCCCTCATGCGGAGCTGTCGTTGTATCGTCGTGGCCGGCGGCGATGGCTCGGTCGCCTCGGCCATTAACGATCTTCATCCCGAAGCTGCGGCCCGTGTGCCCATCGCGGTCATGTCGCTGGGCAATGAAAATCTGCTGGCGCGCGAGCTGAATCTCTTCCGCATCTCCGCCGAAGACCTGGCCAGCGCCATCGCCGCAGGCAGGACGCGGCCGATCGACATCGGCGTGGCCAATGGCAGGCGATTCACGCTCATGGTCTCGGCCGGTATGGATGCTGATGTGGTCTGTCGCGTGGAAGCCTGGCGACAGACGCCCCAAGGCCTCCGCCGCGCCAGGCGACTGAGCTACGCAAAGCCCATCGCCGGCGCGATCATGGGCTACCACTACCACCCGCTGGAACTCCACGCCGACGGCCAGTGCATCGAAGGCACGCACGCGCTGGTGTTCAACATCAACCGCTATGCCTGCGGGCTTTCGTTTGCACCCCAGGCATTGTGTGACGATGGCCTGCTCGACTATCTGGTCTTCCGCAAGCCGGGCAAGTTCAACGCCGTGCGCTACATGATGCTGGTGGCCATGGGCAGGCATCTGTCGAAGGAAGATGTCATTCACGGCCGGGCCAGGCATATCCGCCTGCATTCCACCGAGCCGCTTTACGTGCAGGCCGACGGCGACACCATCGGCCAGACGCCGGTGAAAATCAGCATCGACTCCGAGCGCATTCATATGATCGTGCCCTGATTCGTCAGACCAATGTGGCCTGCGAATCATTTGACGAATGAACCGTGATCGTTAAAACTGCTGGGCTACCAACTGCCCCACCCTTTGAGGATTCAAGCACATGGAACTGGTTCTCCCGGTCGCAACGCATAATCAGATCGTCGATGCCGCTTACCGTCACCGCGGCTACAGCGCCGACGAAGCCCAGCTGGCCGCCCGCTTCTGCGAAATGGCTGCCTGGCATGGCATCAAGACCCACAACGCTCTCAAGGCGCTGCATCTCGACGAGCTCTTCGGCTCGGGTAACAAGAAGAACCCCGGCTGCGTGCCCAACGCCAGGCTCGACAAGCTGCCCAGCAAGTTCGAAGCCGCCCAGAAGTGGAACGCCAACCGCAAGCTCGGCCAGGCCGTGGCCTTCGAAGCCATCGATGAATGCATCAAGATGGCCGACAAGTATGGCGTGGGCATTGTCAGCGTCGACGAAGCCTTCCACTACCTCTGGGGTGGTGGCTACGTGATGGATGCCGCCAAGCGTGGCTATATCGCCTACACCAACTGCACCGCTGCTCTGGCGGAAGTGGTTCCCTTCGGTGGCAAGTTCCCCACGCTGGGCACCAACCCCCACTCCTGGGGCTTCCCCACGCAGGACGCCATCGGCTTCCCGATCGTGATCGACTGGGCCACCAGCACCGTGGCCATGGGCCGCGTGCAGCAGTTCAAGCGTGAAGGCAAGCAGCTGCCCCCGGGCGCTGCGGTGGATGCGGAAGGCAAGGAAACGACCGATCCCAACAAGGTTGTCGCTCTGCTGCCCTTTGGTCAGCACAAGGGCTATGGCCTGTCGCTGATCAACGAACTGGTCGCCGGCCTCATCGGCGGCTCGCTGCCCACCATCCGCTCGCGTCCCGAGCTGGCTGGCGAAGGTGAAAAGACGGCCCCGAACTTCTACTTCCAGGTCATCCACCCCGACGCGGTCAACTGCGGCGCCTTTGCCAAGGGTCGCAACCAGCAGTCGAACCTCAAGGCTGTCATCGAAGACATCCTTGGCCATGGCAACGAGAAGTGCATGCTCCCGGGCCAGATCGAACACAACGCCGCGGTCCGCAGCCAGAAGAACAACGGCCTGGTCTTCACCGAAGCCGAAATCGCCGAGTTCAAGCACCTGGCTCAGGAAGCCGGCGTGGCCTTCGATGGCACCGGCCTGCAGCAGGCTGTCTGAGACTGAAAAACCAATCGACTTCCCCCCAGCCCCGGCCCGTAAAGCCGGGGCTTTTTCGTACACCTCTCCATTGACAACAGGCTTTGATCGCGTACCCTGCCTGCATGCAGATTCACCAAAAATTAGCGTTCCGGGTCCTGTCTGCGGCCGCCTTGTTTACAGGCGTTTCCATCGCGCAGGCAGATGTCAGAATGCCCCCGATTTTCGGCTCGGGCATGGTCATTCAGCAGGGCATTGAAGCCCCGGTCTGGGGGACTGCTGACCCCGGCGAGCAGGTCACCGTCACCTTCGCCGGCCAGGAAAAGCAGACCGTCGCCGACGACAAGGGCAAGTGGCAGATCCGCCTGTCTCAGCTCAAGGCCCAGCCCAACCAGACCGGTCAGACAATGACCGTCAAGGGTAAGAACATCCTGACCTTCAACGATGTGCTCATCGGCGAAGTGTGGCTCTGCTCGGGCCAGTCGAACATGCAGTGGTTGCTCAGGCAGAGCCAGGACGGCGCAAACGCCATCAAGCAGGCGAAGAACCCCAACATCCGTCTGTTCACCCTCAGCCCGTCTGGCACGGGCGAAGCGCCTACGCTCCAGTACAGCGGGCAGTGGCAGGCCAGCTCGCCGGAAACCGCGGCCAATTTCTCGGCGGTGGGCTACTACTTCGGCCGCGACCTGCAGCAGAACCTGGACATCCCCATCGGTCTGATCAGCAACCCCGCCGGCGGAACCGTCATCCAGTCGTGGACCAGCCGCGAGGCGCTGCTCAAGAATCACCCCGAGTACACCAAGCCCTATGAAGACCTGGTCAACCCCGGCCGCCAGCTGGCCAGCCTGAAAGCGGAACGTGAGGAATCCCTCGCCGCCCGCCAGGCTGCGATTGATCAATTGGCCATCCTCGAAGCCGATGTCGAATCCTCCCGCCTCATCGCCTCGGAAACCTTCGACGACACCGCCTGGAAGAAGGTCACCCTGCCTGGTAACTATTCCTCCAACCGCATGGCCTCGGCTGATGGCAGCATCTGGCTCCGCCGCACGATCACGCTCCCGGCGTCTTGGGATGGGAAAGACATCATCCTGCGCCTGGGGCAGCTGGTGGAAACCGACGTCACCTGGTTCAACGGCCAGATCGTGGGCAAGACGGGCAGCCTGGGCGGGAAAGATTTCGCCAAGGCTTCCTCGCCTCGTGAGTACAAGGTTCCCGGCCAGTACGTCAAAGCCGGGACCAACACCATCGCCATCCGTGTGATTGCGCGTCTGGGCCGCACCTCGGCCTGGGGCAGCCGCAGCCAGCCCTTTGATGTCGTGCTGGCCGACGCTCCCACCACGCCGGGCATCGACCTCAAGGGCCAGTGGATGTTCAATCAGGAAACCACGCTGCCTGTCGCCAAGCCCGACCCGCAGGCCAACCGCAACCGCCCCACCATTCTGTTCAACACCCGCGTTTACCCGCTGATTCCCTACGCCATCCGTGGCGTCATCTGGTATCAGGGTGAATCCAATGCCACCAATCATCAGGGCTATCGCACCATGCTGCCCACCATGATCAACGACTGGCGAAGCCGATGGGGTCAGGGCGATATGCCCTTCCTCGTGGTTCAGCTGGCAGGCTTCGGCGTTGAACGTGAAGACGCACATGACACCAACTGGGCCAACCTGCGTGAAGCCCAGGCCTACGCCGCCCGCACCATGCCCAACGTTGAACTGGCCGTGGCCATCGACGTTGGCGATGCCCGCGACATTCACCCGCGCAACAAGGAAGACGTGGGCAAGCGCCTGGCCCTGATCGCGCTGGCCAGGACCTATGGCAAGAATGTGGTCTACGCCGGCCCCACCTACAAGTCCATGACCATCGAAGGCAACAAGGCCCGCATCCACTTCGATCACGTCGATGGCGGCCTGAAGGTCAAGGGCGACAAGCTCGGCCGATTCATCATCGCAGGCAAGGATGGCGTCTTCCATGAAGGCATCGCCACCATCGATGGCAACGATGTGGTCGTCCACTCGCCCAACGTGCCCGAACCCGCTGCGGTGCGCTACGCCTGGGGCAACACCCCGCCGGCCACGCTCTACAACGGCCACGACCTGCCCGCCGTGCCCTTTGCGACGGATAAATGGTCCAACGAGAAGTAATCGTTCTGTCGATCCCTCGTGAATAACTCACCAGACCCCGGCCGATGGTCGGGGTTTTTCATTTCCATAATCGAATGGGGTACACTATCGCCCGCTTCAAAGCTCAGCAGGAACACGCCATGATCTATGACGTACACACGCATATCGGCCTGGACGTTGGCTTTTTTCTGCGAGGCTGGTGGCCTTACGCCGCCACCGTTCAGGACCTGACCGAACGCATGGATCGCTACGGCGTCGATCGCGCCGTCTGCTTCCCCTTCACGCTCTCAACCGCTTACGATCACGACGCCTTCGCCAGTCGCGGCGAGATCGTGCTTCACCCCGGCCGCGCGCCGTTCGATCGTGAAAACGCCCTGCTGCTGCAGGAAGTCAACCGCATCGACATCGATCGCCGCCTGCGTGTGCTGGGCATGTTCGACCCGGCCCGCGAAGTGGAAGCCCAGGTGAAGAACCTCCAGCCGCTGGTCAATCGCCTCACCGGCCTGAAGCTGCAGGGCACGGTCATTCAGGCGAACGTGCGTGAGCTGCTCGGCCAGGGCAGGCCGCTGATGGAACTGGCGCAGGAACACGACCTGCCCGTGCTGATTCACACCAGCATCAACCCCGCCGACAAGTGGGCGCAGGCGGCCGACTGTCTCGACGTGGCCGAAGCATTCCCGAACGTGCGATTCAACCTCGCCCACTCGCTTCGCTACTCGCTGTCGAACCTGAAGCGCGCCGCGACGCTGCCCAACGTGTGGATCGACTGCTCCGCGCACCTGATCCACTGCATGCTGGCCGTTAAGGGTGCGGCCACGGTGGCACCCAAGCACGATCGCGTGGATGCGGATTACTCCAAACCCTCGCAGGTGCTGGAAGTCATCGCCGACATTCTGGGGAAAGACAAATATCTCTGGGGTTCCGACAGCCCGTACATGAGCTGGTCGGATGACAACATCAGTCTGGTGGTTCGTTACGGCGATGAAGTGGCGGCGTTCAAGGCCCTGCCCGCATCGCTTCAGAAGAGCATGGGCGAAACCGCCCCGCTGCAGTGGCTTGGCAAACGTGAAGGAGTGCTTCCATGATCGACCTGAAAGGTCACACCGCTTTGATCACCGGTTCAAGCAAGGGCGTGGGTCGCGCCATTGCGCTGTCGTACGCGCAGGCCGGTGCCAATGTCATCATTCATGGCCGCTCTCCCAGCAGCGAGTCGGATGAAGTCATCACCGCCTGCAAAGCCTTGGGCGTGCGTGCCCACTTCATCGGCGGCGACCTGTCCGGCCCCACCGAGCAGGTGGTCCAGGAAGTTTTCGACGCCGCCATCGCCATCGAGCCCGACACCGACATTCTGGTGAACAACGCCGGCCAGTACTTCGATCTGCCTTTCCTTGAGATGACGTATGAGCGCTTCGAGAAGACGATGCGTCTCAACGTGGCCTCGGCCTACTTCCTCACGCAGCTTTTCTCCCGCCGCTGGATTGCCAACGGCGTGCAGGGCCGCGTGATCATGGTCGGCTCCATCAACGGCCGCCTCGCCGAAGTGGATTCCACCTGCTACGACACCTCCAAGGGTGCCATCGAAATGATGGTGCGCACGCTCGCGGCCACGCTGGCCTCCAAGGGCATCCGCATCAATGGCATGGCGCCGGGCCTGGTGCGTACCCCGCAGACCAGCTGGCTCGACCGCCGGCATGAAGACGCGAAGTGGATGGAACATCACACGCCCAACCATCAGGTTCCCGACGCAGCAGTGTGCGGCCCGGCGGCAGTGTTCCTGGCCTGCGACGACGCCTGGCACGTCCACGGCCAGATGCTCCTGGTCGACGGCGGCCTGAGCGCCTGGCAGCAGCCTCACCGCGGGGGCTGGGAATTGAAGCCCAGCTGATCCTTCCCGGATTGCACGCGCCCATAACGAAGAAACGATGACACACCGCAGTTTTCTGCGGTGTTGTCGTATCGAGTGGGACGGCTATCCCGTTGGGCATGGTGAGCCATTCGTTCTTTCACGGCTGATTCCCCCCTTGCGTCATTCCCGCGCAGGACACGCCAATGGATGTACGCATGACCTGTGCGCGCATGACGCAATGGAATAACAAACCGCGATAAACACGGCCTGCAATCTCACCCCTCAACTCACCGAAAACTCACCCCGGACTCACCTGAACCGGTCGAGAATATCAGGCAGGTTGCTTGTGAATGCGCCGCGGGACATCACGAAATCGGCGCCGCGGTCGCGGGCGGCCTGCAGCAGGTCGGTCATGACATGTGAGCCGAACGCCAGCACGTGAGGCGGGTTCGCATGGGCCTTGGCGTGGGCGATCACGTTCAGGGCTTCGGGCGCATCGAGGTCGACGATCAGCGCTTTGACGGGTTCATTGAGCTTGCCATCGTCCACCTGATCGAGCCTGGCCTGCAATGCGGTGATATCGCGCGTGGGGCGCGAGCCGATGCCAATCGCCTGGGCGGTGGAGCTGATCCGGGTAGCAAACAACAGGTCACTGCAGCAGTAAATAATCATGCCCCCATGATAATCGCTTGTCCCAAGACGTGAGAACCGCCCGGCGAGCCTTGAAGCTGCTGCGCAAAATCATCCTCAAAAATTGAGATTTAACGCAATTTCATCCTGTACGTTTCCAGAGGCACAGCGGCATAATGAATGAAGCATTCCCCGTGGGATGACATCTCTCCAGGCCGTGTTCGTGAAAGGTCACATATGCATCGAGACATTCAGTCCATGGTGCGTGGCAGGCATGCTCACCGGTCCGCCTTCACGTTGATTGAGCTGCTGGTGGTGATTTCGGTTGTCGCCATGCTGGTGGCTATTCTGCTGCCCATGCTCAGCAAGAGCCGGGCGCAGGCGCACGCGGCGGTCTGTGGCAGCAACGAAAGACAGCAGGGCGTCGCGATGATCGGCTATACCGTTGAGTTTCGCGATTATTTCGTCAATCCCTGGTTCGCGGAGAAGAAGGACACCACTGCATCGGCTCCGCCTGATGGCAGGGAGCGGGATATTCCCTTTGCGGTGCTGCTGCATCATTACCTGGCCGCGCCCATCGGGACATGGACCGATGCCGATGGCGAGAGGGTGGTCGGCCTGGCCACCTCCAACCTGCGCAATGCCTGGACCTGTCCGCAGGGCCGCCCCGGCTGGGACACCTACTCAGGCAGCCGATCCACCATCGGCGCAGGCAATTACACCATCAATCCCTTCGTCTACAACTTCTATCCCCCGGGCGCGAACACCAGCAGTGATGCGGATCGCTACGGCCCCAACTGGGCGGGAACCTTGTACAAGACAGGCTTTCGCCGCGTCACCCTGACCCGCCGGCCAAGCACTTCCATCATGATCAGTGAGGGATACGTCAACTACAACAACTGGTCCAACGGAACGGTCACCGCCCCCAACTGGCCGCCTGCCAATCATGCCGCCTGCATCCCCAACCTGAGCAACAGTCGTTATCTCTGGCATGCGGATATCGGGAACTATGTTTTTGTGGATGGGCATGTCGGCCGCATCAAGCAGTCGATCTTCAAGACCCATGAGGCGACTTACCGTCCCGAGCTCTACCGCATGGCCCATGGCCAGGAGAATCTCAAAGGTATTCTCCCGCATTAAGACGCATAAGACGCCCCACTGGACAAGGGGATACATGCAGAAGGGGTTTCTGGCCGATAAACAGGGTGTACACCGGCCTATGATAGGGTGTACGCAGCCCTACAGGAGAAACCCCGATGACTTCCATGGCCAGCCCGACTGCCAAGCCCTCGGACACAGGCTCCCACAACACCACCGCGATCTTTAAGGAGCTGGGCTTTCGCATTAACGACCACGATCTGTATCAGCAGACGATTTCCTCGGTGCTCACCGCCGCGGCGATGCTGGAACTGCCCCATCATCTGCAGTTGATCCTGGCGCAGCCGAAGAATGAGATCATGGTCCACTTCCCCGTGAAGATGGATGACGGCGAATTCCGCCTGTTCAAGGGCTATCGCGTTCAGCACAACAACATCCTGGGCCCGTACAAGGGCGGCATGCGTTATCACCCCACCGTGGCGCTGGATGACATCAAATCGCTCTCGGTGCTCATGACGATGAAGTGCTCGCTCATGCGTCTGCCTCTGGGCGGTGCCAAGGGCGGCGTGCAGGTCGACCCCCGCAAGCTCTCGCCTGGCGAACTGATGCGCCTGACGCGCCGATTCACCAGCGCGCTGGGCAGCAACATCGGCCCGGACCACGACATTCCCGCGCCGGACATGGGCACCAATGCCCAGATCATGGCGTGGATGGCCGACACGTACATCAACTTCGGCGACGCCAGCCGACGCTGGCTGGGCATGAGCGTCGTCACAGGTAAACCGCTGGAGTTCGGCGGCTGCCTGGGGCGTGATAAAGCCACCGGCCAGGGCCTGGTCTTCGTGCTCGAAGAACTGCTGCCCGAGTTGAACATTCCCCTCAAGGACATGACCTTCAGCCTGGTGGGCTATGGCAACGTCGGCTCATGGACGGCCAAGCTCCTTGGCGTGCGAGGCAGCAGGCTCAAAGCTGTCATGGACCACACGGGCGCCATCCGCTGTGACAGCGGGATTGACCCGGTCGCGCTGGCGCAGCATGTCGAAAAGACAGGCGGCGTGGCGGGCTACGCCAAAGCCGACGCCATCGACACCGAGACGTTCTACCGCACACAGGTGGATGTGTTCATCCCGGCCGCGCTGGAACAGATGATCGATCTGCCTCAGGCCCAGCTGCTGCAGTGTCGCGTGCTGGCCGAAGCCGCCAACGCCCCCACCACGCCGCCGGCCGAGCGCTATCTGCTGGAGAAAGGCGTCGCCGTGCTGCCCGCCATCCTGTGCAACTCAGGCGGTGTGACGGTGAGCTACTTCGAATGGAAGCAGAACCGCCAGGCCGAAACGTGGGACGCCGAAACGGTCGACACCCATCTCAAGAAGCACATGTACGCCGCAGCGCAGCGTGTGAAGCTGGCGGTGCATCGCTACGGGTGCGACATGCGAACCGCCGCCTACTGCGCGGCGCTGGAGAACATCGGGAAGGTGTATCGCATTCGCGGGATCTTCCCGTAAAGGGGAGATGAGAAGGATTGCTGTGAATAAAAAGGCCCGGCCGTGCAACGGCTGGGCTTTGTTGTTTCAAGTCATATCCGAAAGGGAAATATGGCGATCACTTCAACGTTGAAAATTCAGTGATCGCTCACTCCTGAATCCACAGGATCACCTGGCCCACGAGGCGCTGCCACAGGTCCAGGGTCGGGGGCCATTCGTAGGCGAGCATGTCGGCCAGGCCCAGCGTGTCGCGCTGCTGGAGCAGGTCGCGCAACTGGCGGATCTTCTCCAGCAGCTCCTGAATATGCTGCGGAACGGGCACATCCTCGAACACCTTCTCGTCGAGATTCAAGTTCGCCATCGCCGAGCCATGCGTGACGGCCTGCTGAACCTGCTGCCAGATGGCAATCGCGTTTCCGATGTGCGTGATGCCCTTCATGGCGTTGTCCTGCTGGAACGCCTCGGCTGCCTCGCTCTGCTCATCGCGCGCCACATCCAGCTGCTGCTGGACCTGCTGGAGCACTTCCACCGCCAGCACCGAAGGATCGGCGGAATACAGGTGGACGGTTCCATCACTGAGCGACACCCGGCCGTCGAGATAACGGCTCAGGTCATCGCCTGAAAGCGAATGGCCATCAACCTGGATTTCAACGATGCTTCGCCCCGTCGATTCCAGTTGCTGCTGGGCTGCAGCGAGAATGTCAGACAGATGGGTCCCGGTAATCGAGGTTGGCTCGTCATCAAGGTAAATCTTCATAAGCGGCATCTTAAACCACCGAAAGCGAAACGACCATCTCCATTTATCGCCAACCGCATGGCAGGGCCGATCGCATCTGATACGATACCCCACTGTCACTCACCGCCTTTTAAACGTGGAGCGTATGACATGGCGATCCGCATCGTCGTCCTGGACGGATACACGCTGAATCCCGGCGACATCAGCTGGGCCGGGTTTGAGAAGCTGGGCCAGCTCGAAGTCCACGATCGCACGCCCGCTTCGCAGATCGTCGAGCGGGCCGCCGGCGCTCAGGTGGTGCTGACCAATAAAGTCCCCCTCAATGCCGATTCCCTGTCGAAGCTGCCCGATCTCAAGTACATCGGCGTGCTGGCCACGGGCTACAACGTGATCGACATCGCCGCAGCGCACCAGCGCGGCGTGACGGTCACCAACGTCCCGGCGTACAGCACCGAATCGGTCGCTCAGCATGGCATTTCGCTGCTGCTGGAGCTGGCCCGCCGCACCGGTCAGCACGCGCAGGCCGTGCGTGAAGGCCAGTGGTCCAGGTCGGCCGACTTCTGCTTCGCGCTGGGCCCGATCACCGAACTGTCGGGCAAGACCTTTGGCGTGGTGGGCATGGGCAAGATCGGCATTGCCACCGCCCGCATCGCCGCAGCCATGGGCATGAAGATCATCGCCGCCAGCGTCTCAGGCGCAGGCCCGCGCCCCGTTCCCGGGCTCGATGTCTCCTTCGTTTCCCTCGATGAACTCTTTGCCACCAGCGACGTGGTGAGCCTGCACTGCCCGCTGACGCCCAAGACCGACAAGCTCATCAACGCCGATCGCATCGCGAAGATGAAGCCCTCCGCGTTCCTGGTGAACACCGCCCGTGGCCAGCTGATCGACAATCAGGCCCTGGCCGACGCGCTCAACCAGGGCCGACTGGCCGGCGCGGGTCTGGATGTGCTGGACATCGAACCGCCGCCCGCCAGCAATCCGCTGATCGGCGCGAAGAACTGCGTCATCACACCGCATCTGGCGTGGTACTCCATCGAGGCCCGCATCCGCCTGATGCAGATCGCCACGAGCAACCTCGAAGCGTATCTGGCAGGCAAGCCGGTGAATGTGATCAAGCCTCAGTGAACCGATCTGCCTTCTGAGCCTGTCATGCTGTCTATTTCATGGTCTATTCAAACGGACCTGTTTCGATGAACGCGCCTGTCACCCCTCGTCCCCCCCTGCTGCTGGCCGCCACGCGCCCCGAGGCCGACTATGTCGCCCGTGCGCTGGGTGTGGAAATGAAAGCATCTCAGATCGTCACGCCTCACTGGGTGCTGGCCGTGGGCGGCATTGGCGGGCATCCGAACGTAGCCGCGCTGCATCGCGCGGTGCGACAGAGGCAGATCAGCCGAGTGATTCAGTTCGGCTTCGCCGGCGCACTGGCTCCGGGACTGCAGCCCGGCCACATCGAGCGTTTCGTCACCATCGCCGAGCCTTCAGGCCGCATGATCTCGCTGGAAGACGCCGTGCCCCGCGTGCTGACGAAGGAAGAAGTGCCCCCCGCCGGCCCGCGACTGCTGACCGTGCCCTATCTGGTCTATCGCGCCGCCGACAAGCAGCGTCTGTTCAACTATCACAACGCCATCGCGGTGGATATGGAAAGCTTCGCGGTCGCGCAGGCCTGTGCGCAGCTGAATCTGCCTTACACGCTGATTCGCGCCATCAGTGATCCGGCGGAGATGACGCTGCCTCAGGGTGCCGAAAGCTGGGTGGACAAGGAAGGCGTGGTGCGCGTCGGCCGGGTGATCCGCCATCTGATCTTCCATCCCCGTTCCTTCCCGACGATGCTGGAGCTTGGCCGCAACTGCAAAGCCGCCGGCCCCGTCATGACAGGCCACGTGCTCGAAGCTCTGCAGAAAAGCTGATTCCCTTCGCCAGCCGCTGCCCTACAATACGCCAGCATGAACCTGCGTGATGCTCGAAACATTCTGATCGTTGGCGGCAGTTTCGATCCGCCTCACCTGGCGCACCTGATTCAGCCCCGCCGCGTGGCTGAGCATCTGCATGCCGAGGTCATGCTCTACATTCCCGCAGGCAGACAGCCGCTGAAGAAGGAACCGCAGACGCCGCCTCACCATCGCCTGGCGATGCTGCGCCTGATGGTGGCCGGTGATCCTTCCATTCACATCTCAACGATGGAGATCGACCGCCTGGATGACGGGCGGCCCAGCTACACCGTCGATACGCTTGAGCAGCTGCGACAGGTACTGGGCGACAAGCCCGCGCTGCGACTGCTGATCGGAAGCGACCAGGCCATCGCGTTTCATCGCTGGCATAAGCCCGAGCGTATTCTCGAACTGGCCGAGCCGGTGGTGATGACGCGACCTCCGCTCAGCGCGCCGCTGCTGTGCGAGTCGATTGCGCATTCGCAGGGCAAGGAAGCGGCGCAGCAGTGGGTCAGCAGAATTGTCGAGCTGCCCCTGCTGGATATCAGCTCAACAGATATCCGTCAGCGTTTGAAGCAGCGCCGATCCCTCGCGGGACTGGTCAGTGCGCCGGTGGAAGATTACATCCGTCAGCATGGGTTGTATGGGGCGTGAGCGTGTGGCGCAGGAAGACCCTGTGAGGAAGTCTGAAGAGGAAAACTAAAGAGACAGACCCAGCCATGCAATGGCTGGGCTTTGGGATGGGAATGGGTGCGATTTCTGCGGGGATTTTCGCGGGTTTTGTGCGAGATTGATTTCTGAATCCGTGTGATGAATCGCATCACGATTGCACAAGCATGAATTGCGTCGATCACGCAAGATCACGCATCACGTCGATCGCGCAACGATCACCATTCGCGTTGATCGTGCAACAGAACGAATCGCGTGGACAGACAGCACCACGCATCGCATCACGATTGCACAAACATGAATCGCATCGATCGCACAACGATCACCATTCACGTAGATCGCGCACCAGAACGAATCGCGTAGACAGATAACAGCACACACCGGGTCGACTGTACAGCACGCATCGCGTCGATCGCACAGTACCACCATTCACCTCATTTGCGCAACAACAAAGCCCAGCCATTGCATGGCTGGGCCTGATCTCCAATCAATCTGAATAATCCCCAGACGCACACACTCAGCAACCCCAGCGCCCCTTCCGCAATCCTCAGATCTGCTCAAATGGGAACAGGGGCTTGCGGCGGTTGTTGAACGTGAGCTTGCGCATGTCTGCACACGTGATGCCCGGAGTGTTCACGCGGATGATCGTGGGGCACACCGGCTCGAACGCTGCGGTCGGGGCGTGAACGCCCTTGGCCACCAGTGCATCGAACTGCTCGACCTTCAGACCAAACGCCAGCACCTGGTTGAGGCTCGCCGGGAGTTTGCGGATGGTGGTGAGCTGAACGATCAGCCCGCGCGACTGAACGATGGCCGTGGGGCCAAGGTCGAAGTGCGTCATCCCGCCGTGACGGGGCTTGTCTTCGGTGAACTGGCCATCATGCAGGCTGATGACTTTGAAGTCGGCTTCGATGGGGCCGCCAAATTCCGGGTTGGTGTGGCCGGCGACCTTCAGACGGACGGTTGCACCCACGCCTGCTTCGCGAGCCTGCTTCTGCGACTGCGGGTCCCACAGAGAGATGAAGGAGCGCAGATCGGTTGCATTGTGGAGGGCATGGGCCAGGAGGGTGTAGTCGCCCGGAGCGCCGCCGCCGACGTTGTCGCCCATGTCCAGCAGGCAGGCAGGCTTCGGACTCTGCCTGACTTTCTCGATGGCCTGCTCGACACTGATGTACTTGCCGATGAAGTCCTCGCGGTGCTTGTAGAGGTAGCCCGCCAGTTCGTCGGCCAGCTGCTGGGCCTGGGTGGGGTTGTCGTTGGTGACAACGATGAACGCCGTCCCCATTTCTTCCACGTCGGCGTAGGGGAAGCCAAGCACCACGCTGTTGGAGAGCACACCGGGACGGGTGAGCATCTCGTTGGCCAGGGCGTACATCGAACGACAGGGTTCACTGGGCGTGTGCTGACGTTCGATGTCGATGGCGATGCTGGGGAACGACGCCGCCATGGTGGGCTTGATCTCACCGCGGAGGGTGCGGACCATGAGCCTGGCGGCTTCGAGGCCACGCTGACGCTGGTCGATGTGAGGGTTCGAGCGATAGGCGACGATAGCATCGACCGCCTGGACCATCTTGCGGCTGAGGTTGCAGTGCGGGTCGATGGTGGCGATCAGGGGGATCTGCCTGCCGACGCGATTGCGGACATGGGTGAGCCAGTAGCCATCCATGTCGGGCTGATCTTCGGCGACAGCGGCGCCATGGGGAGCCAGGAGCAGACCATCGAGCCTGCCGGCCTGGTCGAGCTGGCGGTCGATGGTCTGGATCATCGTCGCCAGGGTTTCGCGGGGGACAACGCCTGCGGGCGTAGCACGGGCGGCATAAAGGGGCACAATTTCGTAATGCTCCTCGGTCAGCCCCTGGATAAAGCCTCCAAGTTCATGGTGAGCCTCACGATAGAGATCGAGGATCTCATTGCCCTGGCTATGCGAAAAAGCGGCATAATCGGCCGGGGCGGGGTTAAAGGTATTGGCTTCATGGAGCAGGCCGATGATCCCTACGCGCATAGCTTATCGCTTTCATCGAGACGGATGTCAGATAAATCGTCACACGAACCCCGGTTATAAACCCATGGCATATCAGACGTAAGGCAGAGGGATCACTTATTCCAGGAAGGATCGACAGCCACCACGTCCATCTCGAACGCCAGCTTGTCGCTCAGGCAGTTGGTGATGGTGGTGCGGGCGGGGTAAGGCTCCTTGAAATACTCCCGATAGAGCTGGTTATACAGAGCGACGTCTTCCTTCCGCTGGAGGTAAGAACGCACCTGGCAGACATCCTTGAGGGTCGCACCGCTGGCAGCCAGGATGTCCTGGATGTTCTTCATCGTTCGGCGGAACTGGTTCTCGAAGGCGTCGTTGATCAGTTCACCGTTTTCCACCGAAGCCTGACCGGACACAAAGATGAAACCATTGGCCTTGGTCGCCGAGGAGTACGGGAGTGGTTGGGCCAAAGTGGTCGAGGACACCTTGATAAATTCAATATTGGCCATGTATTTAGCTCCTGAGTTGCATTTGTGACGAGTTATGTATACGGTTCTTATGTACCAGAATAACCGTCTGCCTGTCTTCATCAAGTCAGGCAGGCCCAACCCATCACAGGAGTCATGCGATGGCCCGTCGATCGTCCGTCAAGTCCCAGGCAACCCCCAAGAAAATCACGCTGGAGATGATGCGCAAAACGCTCTACGTCGCCGTCGTGCTGGATTCCCTGGACGCGATTGGCCTCAAGCGTCAGGCCCCTCGCGTCCCCCTGCTGCCCATGACCGGGGTCAACACCCTCGTGGGTCGCTGCAAGACCACCCTCTGGGCGGACATGGCTCACGAAGACCCCCAGCCCTACGAGCTGGAACTCAAGGCTCTGGACAGCTGTAAGAAGGATGACGTCCTGATCGCCGCTGCCGGTGGCTCGAACCGCTCGGGCATCTGGGGCGAACTGCTCTCCACCGCTGCTCGCAACAGCGGCTGCGTGGGTACCATCGTCGACGGCTCGGTCCGCGACGTGGCCAAGATGACCAAGATGAAGTTCCCGGTCTTCGCCCGCCAGGCCAACCCCTATGACAGCCAGCACCGCCAGCGCGTGATCGACGTGGACGTCACGGTCGAAATCGATGGCGTTCAGTTTGCCCCCGGCGATCTGGTGTTCGCCGACCAGGACGGCGTGGTGGTTGTCCCCCAGGCCGTGGAAGAAGAAGTCATCCGCCGCGCCTGGGAAAAGGTGTTCAAGGAAAACGTCACCCGTGACGCTATCCGTGGCGGCATGAAGGCTTACGCCGCCTACCAGAAGTACGGCGTGCTCTAAGCCCGAATCCTTAACAGGAATCTCCAGAGAGCCCAGGCATCCCATTGCCTGGGCTTTTTTCATGGGACAGGGGAACTGCACGTCGTACCCGAATTCGCCCCGACTACCCCCACTTTTGACCAGAATGCCAGACCTCTCCCCTTCTCATGGTTGACCTTTCCCATCTATCCTGCCGATAATGACTTTACTGTGAAGACTTCGTCCCAAACCCATGCGATGGCTGCTGTCGGCGTTCTGGCGCTGGCAACGGTGGTCAGTCTGACCGTGCTGGGGACCTCCGCCGGGTCAGGGACGGTGGTACTGCACAGCTCGCTCCAGCGGGCGATGTTCGCAGGTCATGACGAAGAAGCCGCCCAGTGGCTGGCCTCGCTGACCGATGCGGCCAAAGCCATGCGGGGCAGTAACATCCTGCCCGAGCAGTACTCCGCCGCCATTGCGATTCCGTCTTCCACGCTGCTGGATCCCAGGCGCGTGGCTCTGGCGTTCCAGGTCTGGCAGACTTCATTGCCACCCGATCAGCCGCTACTGGCCTGCCATCTGATCGACATTCCCCCGCCTCAGGCCGTATAAGTAGGATGCGTGATCACGCACGGCGCTGTCGCGTCGGTGAATGACATTCCTGCCTGACAACGTCGGCCGCCCTTTCCGCCTTTATCTGAATTGATCCAGAGACTTCCGAATTTTCCGCGTGATTCGCTGCGCCAGCCGCGTGAGTCACGCTCTCCCAAGGATATGCCATGCTTCCTGTGATTCCCTACATCAGCAAGACGATGACCCGCCTGTTTGGCTCGCGCAACGAGCGTCTGGTGCGTGCCTATATGAAGCGCGTCGAGCAGATCAACAGGCTTGAGCCTGAATACCGTCGCATGACCGACGCCGAACTGCGCGCCCAGACCGAACACTTCCGCGACCGCTATCGCAAGGAAGGCTCATCGCTCGATCTGACCTGCCGCGTGATGGCCGCGGCCCGTGAAGGCTTCGACCGCGCGGTGGGTATCCGAAGCATCTTCAATCCCGAATACAACTTCGACGCCTCGCAGTTGCCCCCGGCGGCCCGTCGCCTCTATGAAGTCACTCTCGAAAAGGCAGCAGCCATTCCCCCCACCACCTCGCTGGGGCATGATCACCCCATCCCCGGCTGGATGCAGGTGGAGATTCCGCTGGAGCTCTACGCTGCAGTACGTGAGCTTTATCAGCGCAGCCGCCCGCCCTTCCGTGCTCGCCCGTTCGACGTGCAGCTCATCGGCGGCATGGTGCTGGGTGAAGGCAAGATCGCCGAAATGAAGACAGGCGAAGGTAAGACCATCGTCGCACCGCTGGCCTGCTACGTGGCCTGCACGCAGAATCTGCAGTGCCATGTCATCACCGTGAACGACTACCTGGTTCAGCGCGACCGCGACTGGGTGTTCCCCTTCTACTTCCACATGGGACTGACCGTCGGGGCGATTCACCCCTACCACATGCAGCCTAACGAAAAGAAGGCCGAAGCCTACCGCTGCGACGTGCTCTACGGAACAAACAGCGAATTCGGCTTCGACTACCTGCGTGACAACATGAAGCTCTCCACGCAGGAGCAGGTCCAGAAGCGCCGCGACTTCTGCATCGTCGACGAAGTGGACTCCATCCTCATCGACGAAGCCCGTACGCCGCTGATTATCTCCGGCCCGGCCCACGATGATGCCCCCCGCTACGGCCTGGCCGATCAGGTGGCTCGTCACCTCATCCAGAAGCAGCGTGAGTGGGACGCCGAGGATCAGAAGGTTCAGTCCACGATGATGCGGATCAAGGGCCTGGAAGGTGACATCCGCAACGCCCGCGACAAGAACAAAATCCAGCAGATGCGCGAAGAGCTTAAATCGCTCCAGGCCAAGCTGCCTCAGCTCGAAGCCCTGCGCGACACCAAAACGCAGTACTACGAAGTGGAGCGTGAAAAGAAGGCCGCCCACCTCACCCACCACGGCGTGGCCGAGGCGCAGAAAGTCGCCGACATCGGCTCGTTCTACGTGGGTAACAACATGGACTTCCCCCACCTGCTGGAAAATGCCCTGCGTGCGCATGTGATCTACCAGCGCAACAAGGAATACGTGGTCCAGAATGGCGAAGTGATCATCGTCGACGAATTCACCGGCCGACTGATGATCGGCAGGCAGTGGTCCGACGGTCTGCATCAGGCGATTGAGACCAAGGAAAAGGTCAAGATCAAAGAAGAAACGCAGACCATGGCCACGGTCACCATCCAGAACTACTTCAAGCTCTACAAGCGTCTGGCGGGCATGACCGGGACGGCCATCACCGAAGCCACCGAATTCAACACCATCTACAACCTCGACGTGGTGTGTATTCCCACCAATCTGCCTGTGGTGCGTAAGGATCGCGAAGACCTCATCTTCCTCTCCAGCAAAGATAAGTGGGAAGCGATCCTCGATGAAATCAAGCGTATGCATGACATCGGCCGACCGGTGCTCGTGGGGACCACCAGCGTGGAAACCAGCGAAGCACTCTCGGCCATGCTCACGCGCAAGCACTCCATCCCCCACGCCGTGCTCAACGCCAAGCAGCACGAACGTGAAGCCCACATCGTGGCCGAAGCCGGCCGCCTGGGCGCGGTGATGATCGCCACCAACATGGCCGGTCGTGGTACGGACATCAAGCTCGCCCCCATCGATCGCGCGGATCTGGTCCTGCACTGGCAGAAGCGCAACCTGCTCTCGGCCGACGCCAAAGCCGAGATGACCGACGATGAAATCCTCACCCTGGCCTACCGTCATCAGGCCCAGCAGAAGTTCAAGCTCAAGCCTGCCGACGCCAGCGCCCTGTCGCGCGAAGAAGCCAGGCTCATGCTCATGCGCCGCTGGGTGGTGGACCACGCCGGGGTCGACGAAAACAAAGCCGCATCGTACACCGCTGAGCAGTGCGAAAAGGTGCTCGATGGCGTTCCTGAATTCCAGCTCCACCGCCTGGCGATCTACAACCATGTGAACGACATGGGCGGCTTGCACATCGTGGGCACGGAACGTCACGAATCACGCCGTATCGACAACCAGCTGCGCGGCCGCGCAGGTCGTCAGGGCGACTTCGGCTCGTCACGCTTCTTCATCTCGCTCGAAGACGACCTGATGAAGATGTTCGCGGGCAAGAACACCATGGCCATCCTCTCGCGTCTGGGCATGAAGGAAGGCGACGCCATCGAACACAGCATGGTGACCCGCGCCGTCGAACGTGCTCAGCGCAAGGTGGAAGAACGCAACTTCGAACAGCGTAAGTCGCTGCTCGAGTACGACGAAGTGATGGAGCATCAGCGCAACACCTTCTACGGCATCCGTCAGAACGTGCTCGAAGGCAAGGGCATCGAGAAGCTGATCTTCGACTACATCGGTAAAGCTGTTGATGACGCGGTGGACATCTACAAGGACCGCTACTACGTCCAGACGCAGGTCGCCGAGTGGTGCAGGCAGACGCTGGACATCAGCGTCGATCCCAGCCGACTGCGCGTGGACGATCGCGACGAGCTCAAGGAGCAGATCCGCAAGGAAGCCCGCAGCGAAATGAAGCAGCAGATTGATGTGACGCTGGGCGAATACATGTCCAACGATCTGCCGCCTGAAGACTGGGACGTGCGCGGCCTGTCGAACTGGGCTCGCACGCGCTTCAACGTCACGCTGCCCGTGGAAGAGCTGCGTCAGATGAACGTGCATGATGTTTCCAACATGCTCATCGAAGCGGCCAGCCAGCAGATTGGCAAGCAGGACCTCTCGGGCCTCGAGAAGTTCCTGGTCCCCCTCTATGGCGAACGCGGCCTGTCCGAGTGGGTCAAGAACAAGTTCAACATCGACATCACTCCTGAAGAGCTCAGCAAGCTCAACGCCGAACAGGCTTCGAAGACCATCCTCGAGAAGTCCCGCCAGGCGTATCAGGAACGCGAAGTGACCTACCCGGTTGAGTTCGTGCTCGACACGGCGTTCCAGTATGCCCAGCACGACGGCCCATGGGCCGCGCAGCAGTTGGCCAACTGGGCCAACCATCGCTACGAAATGAACTGGACACCGGAAGATGTAGCCCGTCACAGCGGGAACGATCTTCACAAGATGCTCATCGAAGCCTCGCGCAAGTGGCTCCGTGGCGGCGAACTGGAACGCGTCGTCGATGCCGCTCTGACCGAGCATGGCAGCAACAGCGAAGCCCTGCTGCAGTGGGCCCGCCAGCGCTTCCTCCAGCCCATCACCGCTGAGGAACTGAGCAACCCGCAGACCCGTCGTGATGTGCTGCTCGAAAAGGGCAGGCAGATGCTTCGCGCCGAGCTGACACAGCTTGAACGCTTCGTGCTGCTGCAGATTCTGGACTCGACGTGGAAGGATCACCTCTACGCGATGGACCAGCTCAAGGACTCGGTGGGCCTCAAGGCGTACGCCGAAAAGGACCCGCGCATCGAGTACAAGCGCGAAGGCTCCGAGCTGTTCGTCGAGATGCAGAAGCTGGTACGCGACAAGGTCACCGATCTGATCTTCCGTGCCCGCCTGACCGCCAACATCGAGATGCGCAGCGTCTACGACAACCAGCAGGCCCAGCACGCCGAACCGGTCAACGCCGTGGCAGCCGCTGCCCAGGGCACGGCCCAGCAGCAGCAGGACCTGACCGCGGCTCAGCAGGCCGGGGCGGGAGCGCAGCCAATGTCGCGTCATGAACGTCGCGCCCAGGCCGCCCAGGAACGCAAGAAAGGCCACTGATGAAACGCATCCGTAAACGTGTTGTCGGCGTGATGGTCGGGCTTGCACTTGGATGGCTGGCCCAGGGCTGGATGCAGGACCTGCTTACCCCTGCCCACGCTCAGACACCCGGTGACTCGCATGCGTCATCGCCAGCCACCCAGGCGGACGATGAACACGCCAGCCATGCCGGAGCAGAGTATCTGGCCCTGGGGCCTGATGGTCAGAAATGGGCTCTGGGACTGGGCATCGGCATTGCCGGTCTGTTTGCCCTGGCGCTGATCGTGGGCATTCCTGCCTCCCGCTACGCCGGGCCGCCTGGGGTGGAAAGTGATCACGACGATCACGCCGCCGAGCACACGCTGCATCGACACACCGGCTCACACTGAGCAGGCATCGACTGAAAAAAAAGAAGCTCGCACGTCTCAGGACATGCGAGCTTTTTTCTTTGGATAGCGGATGGGTTACTGAGGCTGTGGATCGCTGGCGGCGATCTTCATTTCCATCGCGTCCACCAGCTGGTTGTAACGCTCGTGAGACATCCCCAGCCGCTGGGCGAAGAGCCCGATGATGATGCGTTCATCAGCCGAGATCACACGGTCAGCCGCGGCCACCATCAGCAGCAGACGAATGGTGGGCTCAGCATTGGCGGTCAGGCCGTTGAAAAGTTCCTCGTAAAAGCGGGAATCCGTCTTGGCTCGGTGGATCATCGCTTCAAGCGAAGCCTGCCCGGCTCCGACTTCCCGGGCGATTCGTTCCAGCAGGGCTCGTTCCCGATTGCCGACGCGTCCATCAAGTCCGGCCACACAACACGCTGCCCGCAGCATCTCGACCTTACTCATTGGCATGGCATGCCTCCCGTCCAGCTGTGGTTTGCGATTGATCCCCGTATCAGCCGTTCAAAGCAGCTTGCCGATGATGTAGTCCGCCACCAGCAGACCCTGACGTGTCAGACGCAGGTGCGTCGTCGTTTGTTCCATCATGCCATAGTGCAGCATATCTTCAATCACCTGTCTGCGGGAGTCCTTCGGGGCCACGGCCGACTGATACCAGTCCAGCGTCACCCCCTGCCTGAGCCTCAGGCCGAGCATGAGCGCTTCGCCCAGTTGACGATCTTCATCAGGCCCTTCGACATCCTGAACAGGCGGCTCAGGCTCGTTGGCCAGATACTTGCCCAGATTAGGCAGATTCTTCCACCGATACCCGGCCACGTGGCTGCCTGCCCCCGGTCCACAGCCCAGCCAGTTGCGATTGAACCAGTACGCCATGTTGTGATGACACACGCGAGGGCCATCCGGGGATCGCCTGGCCCAGTTGCTCACCTCGTAATGCTCAAAGCCTTCAGCGTCCAGACGATCGAGCAGATACTCGTACATCTGCTTTTCCAGGGACTCATCGGCCGGGGTCACCTGGCCCATCTTCAGCCGCTGGGTCAGCGCGGTCTGGGGCTCGTAGGTTAACCCGTAGCAGGACAGATGGTCAGGCTGCAGGGCCAGCGCGGCGTTGATGTCGGCTTCGAGCATGGCCATCGTCTGGCCCGGGATGGCGAAGATCAGGTCGATATTGATCTGCTTCACCCCTGCGCTTCGGAGAATATCGACAGCCCGAGGTACACTGGCCGGGTCGTGCCATCGCTCCAGAGCCTTGAGCAGCTCAGGCTGGAACGACTGCGCCCCCATGCTCACACGGCCTACCCCACCCGCGACCAGCGTCCTGGCCAGTTCGGGGGTGACCGTCTCCGGATTGGCCTCGACGGTGAACTCCCGCAGCCCCGGGGTGATCGCCAGGGCATCGAGTGTCTCAAGAATCTGCTGCCAGTAAGGCTCACGCAGCAGCGTGGGTGTTCCCCCACCCACAAAGAGGGTTTCAGGCTTGATGTGAAGCTGTTTCGAGCGGTGATTCAGCTCACGGATGAGCCTGTGAGTGAATGCTTCCTGCCTGTCGCGGTTTTCAGGCTCGACAAGACTGTAGAAATCGCAGTAATGGCATTTGTGAAAGCAGAATGGGACGTGCAGATACAGCGCATCGATATTCTGAAATTCAGGAAATTCTGGTGCTTGAAGCGGCGCAGGGTTATCGCTAGACTGCTTAGGTTGCAGCGGCAACAGGGTCAGTTTGTGTGACAGAGCGTCGTTCATGAATGTTTCACTGGTCATGTTCAAAGCCGATGGTTCCCGCCGCGATTTTCCGGTGGTCAAGCCGCGAATCATTGTTGGCAGAACCAACGGCTGTGACTTGCGCATTCCCCTGTCGAGCGTCTCACGTCAGCACTGTGAATTCCGCCTGGACGGGGATCAGTTCACTCTGCGTGACCTTGGCTCCAGCAACGGCACGTTCCGCAATAATACCCGCATCGCCTCGGAAACGTTACTGCAGCCAGGCGACGAAATCGTCATCGGGCCGGTGGTGTTCACCGTGGTGATTGATGGCAAGCCTGCCACCATCGACCCTGTCCGTACGGTTCTGGACCGCAACCGCGCGTCGGTCAATGGCGGCCAGAGCGAGTCCACCTCGGTGGTCGAGCCCCAGCGTCTGTCCTTCGAAACCGGCGTTTCCATGCCTTCGCTGGCCGAGAACCGCCCGGTTCCTCAGCCTCACGTCAAGCCGCCTCGCCCGGTGGATGATGACGACCCCATCGCCGCTCTGGAAGCCCTGGCTGCCAGCGGAGATACCCACATCACCGGCGATGATGACGAGGATGACGATGTTATCCCCATCCTTGATGAGGACGACGAGGACATCCCTCTGCTCGACCTCGACGACGATGACGATGACAAGCCTTCGCGCTAATCCGCGGCTGTCGCGTCCCTCCGATTCATTTAACCCCTGCTCGCCCCTGCATCATTCCAGGAATGATCGCTTGCTCATTCACTGGGGCTGCTGCTGGCTCAAGGGGCCTTCTCATCCGCATGAAGCTGCACAGCGGGCACGTCATGTTGCTCTCCCCTGTGAATCCCCTGTCTTTTCCTGCGAATCAATCGGCGGATCGTATCCCACAAGGCTCCGGGCCCTTCAGTCACCCACCAGTAGACGCCCAGGCCGAGAGTCAACCACCATAAGTCGTGCTTGATTACCCCCCCTGTCGCGTTCACCCATGTGCTGCCTTGCTGGCTTGTCAGCAGATGACGCAGCAGCGAGGCGATCCCCATCGCGGTGAGCAGAACCACGGGAATGGCCGTCAGTTTTGGGAACCGGGTCAGCCAGCAGAACAGCCGCCCTACCGCGCATGCGGGTATGAAAACGCCCCATCCCACACCACCCAGATAGATGACGATCAGGATTAGAAACACGGGATACACCGCCGGGCTGCCTGTCGGGTAATCGCCAAGCATTGAGACGATCATGAGCAGACCGTAGATCACAGTCCACAGGACACAGGCAAGGAAGGTGATCGCCAGCCAGACGACACCATGCCGTGTGACAAAAAGCCCGCCCCAGAGGGCATCCTCCCGCGTTGGCAGCCGAAGTTTCATGCGGGCCATCCCCGGACTTGAATGAGCAGAAGTGTGAAGGTGAACTTCAGCCTGGCGACAATCTTACTTCACTGCCTGCTGAATCCATCCCCCGGCGATGAGCTGGTCACCGTCGTAGCAGACCACCGCCTGGCCGGGCGTGACGGCCGACTGGGGTTCATCAAACACCACTTCCAGCGTATCGGCCCCGGTGGCCCTGAGCGTGGCGGGGACAGGCTGGCTGTTGTAGCGGATCTTGGCGTGACAGCGGATTGACTCGCCGATGACGTGGTCAATAAGCCAGTTGGTCTGATCGGCCACGCAGCCGGTGGAGAGCAGATGGGCCTTGTCGCCCACCGTAATGGTGTTGTCTGCAGCGTTCTTGTTAATCACGTAAAGCGGATACCCCTTCGTCACGCCCAGACCACGGCGCTGACCAATAGTGAAGTGCTGATGGCCTTCGTGGGTACCAATGACCTTGCCTTCTTCGTCGAGGACATTGCCTGCGGTCACTTTTTCAGGGGTGCGCTTACGCACCAGTCGGGCATAGTCATTATCGGGAACGAAGCAGATTTCCTGACTGTCAGGCTTATTAAAGACGGGCAGCCCACGGGCCTGCGCGATGGCGCGGACCTCGGACTTCTCCAGATCGCCGATGGGCAGCATCATATGATCCAGCTGATCCTGCGGCGTTCCGAACAGGACGTAGCTCTGATCCTTCGACAGATCACGCCCACGCATGAGCCTGGCTTTGCCCTGGCTGCGGTCAACGCGGGCATAATGGCCGGTGGCCACGTACTGGGCATCGATCGTTCGGGCATAGCTGGCGAGCTTGCCAAACTTGAGCCAGTCGTTGCATCGCACGCAGGGATTGGGCGTGCGGCCGGCGTTGTATTCTCCCACGAAATAATCAATTACCCGCCCAAAGTCCTTCTTGAAGTTCAGCACGTAGAACGGGATATCGAGCATCGCACACACCAGACGGGCGTCGGATGCATCGTTAAGCGAGCAGCAGCCCTGATGGCCGATCTTGATCTTGGTGGGGTCGCAGGTTTCCTGCTCTTCCACGCCATCTTCGCTGCCCAGGCGCATGAAACAGCCCACCACCTCGTAGCCCTGCTCAAGCAGCAGCGACGCGGACACGGAGCTGTCCACCCCGCCACTCATGGCCATGAGGACTTTACCCCTGCTTCGAGAAGCAGGGATATTGCCTGGGGGGGATGAATTGTGGGAACCTGGCGTGGTCATTGTGCGTATTGTAGCCCTGTACGATTTCATTTGCCCGTGGGCCTGTGCGTGTTTAGTCTGGTAGACTGGGCTAGCAATCATGGCGCTCATCCGTGTGGGTTCTTTGCGCCTCGCGTCTTTTATCGAAAGAGAATGATCTATGAATCTGAAACACTGGTTCCATCGTGGCCGAACGCTTGTGGCCAGCACCACGGCCTGCCTGCTGGTGACTGTCACCACGCTTCAGGTCAGCGCGCAGTCCCCCGCCACTGCCGCCCTCGATGCCCTGCCCGCCAAGGCCGAAATCGTGGTGCTGGTTCCCAACCTCGGAGCCCTCAACCAGAAGCTGGCCAACCTCAACACCGCCCTGGGTGGTGTGGCCCCCTGGATGGCCGACACGCTCACCGAGTTCAAGCGCACCACGGGTATGAACAACGGCATCAACGACAATGGCAGCCTGGCGCTGGTGCTCAACGATGTGGCCAAGCTCGGCGAATCCGAAGACCAGGCCACGCCTCCCTTTGTGATGCTGGTTCCTGTGAGCGACTACAAGGCCTTCGTCGCCAACTTCAACGTCAACGAGGTGGATCTCAATACCACCATCTCGGCCGTGATCTCGGGTGAAGAAGCCTTCGTCCGCAAGATTGGCAACTACGCGGTCATGGGCGCGGATAAAGCCGTGGTCGACAACTTCGCCTCGGCCAACAACGCCTCGGCCCTGCTGGCTCGTGCGGGCAAGCACACCGGCGCGGCTCTGAACCGCAGCGACATCCTTGTACTGGTGGACCTGGCTGCTCTGGCTCCTCAGCTCCAGCCCAAGATCGAAACAACGCTCACCGAAGCGATCAAGGAACTCGAAGCCAACCCCGAACTGGCCAAGGACAGCCCGGTTGATCCCAAGGTGTTCCTGCAGGCTTACCAGACGGGCATCCGTAGCTTCCTCAACAGCGCTGACGTGGCCGTGCTTGGCCTGGATATCAGCGACCTGGGCGTGGGCCTGACCTCCTCGGCCCAGTTCAAAGCCGACAGCGAACTGAGCAAGTACATCGTGGCCACCAAAACCAACGCCGCCACGCACCTCAAGCATGTGGCCAACCAGCCCTACCTGCTGGCGGTGAGCATGGACACTACGGGCATCGACTTCAAGCCCCTGATTGCCAGCATCGCCGACCCCATCCGCAAGAGCAATCCGGAAATGGGCAAGCTCATTGACGCTGCCATCCCCCTGATTCTCAACTCCACCGGCAGCGCTGGCGCGTACTACCCCGGCCAGCTCAATCTGGCAGGCAGCCTGTTCAACTCAGTCAGCGTCGTCGCCACCGAGGATGCCGCTGCCTACGCCAAGTCCTTCCGCGACTATCTGGACCTGCTGAGCAAGACCACCCTCCCGGTGACCATCCCCGCCGCTGACGGTTCGGGCAACACCGAGAAGGCCAACATTCGCTTCTTCACGCAGTACAACCCCAACACCACCACCGTCGATGGCGTGTCCATCGACCAGTACGAAATGCGCTACGATCTGCCCCCGGCTCTGCTGGCTCAGATCAACCCCCAGCTGATGATGCTCACCGGCATGGCCGCCCAGCGTGGCTATGTCGCTCAGGTTAATGGCAAGGTGATCGTCACCTCCACCCCTGACCTGCCCACCCTCACCCAGGCCATCGCCGCTGCCAAGTCGGGCAAGGGTCTGGATGAGAACAGCAACCTCACCGCCGTGCGTCAGCAGCTCGGCTCGGGCGCTGCCTTCGAAGCCTATCTGAACGTGGGCACCATCGCCTCCACGGCGGTCTCCTTCGCTCAGGCCTTCGGCATGGACACCGGCGTACAGGTTCCGCAGAACCTGCCCCCCGTTGGCTACGCCCTCACGGCCAGCGACAACGGCGTGGCCGGCCGTACCTTCTTCCCCACGCCTGTGATCGTCTTCACCAAGGACATCGGTGTGATGGTCGCCCCCATGCTCGGCGGCATGATGGATGAATCCACCGGCGCAGCGGAAGAAACCACCGCTCCCCGTCCTCCCCGCCGCTGATCGTCAATCCTCACGATTGATCCCCGCCGGGCCTTCTTACGAAGGCCCGGTTTTTTTATGCCCATTTCGCCATCACACCACGATCCCCAACTCCAAGCCCCGGTCCGCCGGACCATGATCTGCCTCACATCATCAACAAAAAAACAACCCCGATCCTTCGATCGGGGCTGCATCAGCTTCACATTCAAACAACCGACTTACTTCAATTCCACCTTCACCGGGGCGCTGTTGTTGATCGCCGAATCAAACGCACACAGGCTCAGGCGGGAAGTCGTCCACACATCGCGAAGCGGAACGTCGCCCTGCTTGCCCCGCGCCAGATCGACCATCTGCTTGCGGAGCCAGTTTTCGTCAGTCTGCTCGGTCTGATCGACAGGCTGGCCGGCCACCTGATCGTTCCAGAGCAGCGCACTGGTTTCATCGCCCAGGCGGATTTCGATCTTGCCCTTGGTGCCCGCCAGCCAGATGCGGGTATCGCCGAAGTTCTTCATGGCCGTGGGGTTGATCCAGTCGACTTCCACATGGCCCAGCACGCCATTAGCAAAGCGGACCTGAGCCTGGGCGATGTCCTGGAACTCAGGATGCTGGGGCTGCGAGTGGTTGGCATGCATCGCCGAGACATACACCGGATCCGCCCCGGCCAGCCAGTGGCACAGGTCGAAGTGGTGAGCGCCGATGTCGATCAGCGCGCCGCCGTTGCCTTCGCGGGTCCAGTGCCAGGCCGGGCGGGTCGGGGCGTTGATCTTGTGAGGACCAAACGACATCACGCGCACCAGCTGACCGATCTGCCCACGGGCCACTGCAGCCTTGGCCGCCAGGACCATCGGGTAGCCGCGATAGGGGTAATACACGCTCAGCGGACGGCCGGCTTTGGTCACACGAGCCTTGAGGTTGTCCAGCGATGCGTGGGTCAGAGCCAGAGGCTTGTCCACCAGCACGCTGGCGCCCGCTTCACAGGCGGTGGCGCACAACTCAGCGCGATAGGTGGGAACCGCACCCACCAGTGCCAGCACGGGCTTGCACGACAGCAGCTCGTTGAGATTGGCAAACGCCGGAACGCCAATCTTCTCTGCGGCTTCGTTACGCGTTGCTTCATCGGCATCGTACACGCCGACGATGTTCAGGCCTTCAATCCCTTTAGCAGTCTTCGCCAGCCCGAAAATATGCGGGTGGGCGGCGCCGAGAATCACCACGTTGCTCATAGCCATCGCTCCAGTGAAAAGTCTGTTGGAATCAGGTTATCTTCGTGATTTAAACCCCACACGCAAGTGTATACCTGTCGAACATTTTCTCGTCGCTGCCCTGGCAGGTGGGTTGCGTTAGAATCCTGACTCATGCAGACAGGGGTCTGCGCGTTGTGTTTTATCGATCGGAGCAGCAGTGGCTGACAAGCGTTTCAACGTCGTCGTAACCGAAACTCTCGACCCTCGTCCCGCCCAGTGGCTGGCCGAGCGGGTGAATCTCATCTGGGCGTCCCATGAAAAAGGCGAGCAGCTCAAGCCTCACCTGGCCACCGCCGACGCCCTGCTGGTGCGCACCTACACGCAGGTGAACGATGCCCTGCTCGACCAGGCTCCAAGTGTGAAAGTCGTCGGCCGGGCCGGCGTCGGATTGGACAATATCGACCTGGTCGCCTGCAAGCGCCGTGGTATTCCCGTGGTCTACACGCCCGACGCCAACACGCAGGCCGTGGTCGAATATATCTTCGGCCTGATCCTCGACACCTATCGCCCGCGATACTCCATCACCAGCCCGGTGGACGCTCCTACCTTCCACAAGCTCCGCAAGGAACAGGTGGGCAGGCAGCTTGACGAACTGACCATCGGCATCGTGGGCTTCGGCCGCATTGGCAAGCGTATTGGCAAAGTCGCTTCAGCCATCGGCATGAAGATCATCGTCAACGACATCCTGCCCGAAGCTGACCTGCGGGCCGCCGTCGACTACGACTTCGAGTACGTCGACAAGCCCACGCTTTATCGCAGCAGCGACATCGTGACCATCCACGTCGACGGCCGACCCGAAAACAAGAAGATGATCGACGCCCAGAGCCTGGCCTGTATGAAGTCCGACGCCCTGTTCATCAACGCCGCCCGCGGCATGCTGGTCAACAACGACGACCTGGCCGCATGGGCCCACGCCTCCTTGCACACTGGCGGCAAAGCCATCCTCGACGTCCACGACCCCGAACCCATGCCCGCCGACTATCCGCTCTATGGTTTAGAAAACGTCCGCATCCTGCCCCACCTGGCCTCCCGCACCGGACCCGCGCTGGAGAATATGAGCTGGGTGGTTAAAGATGTGCTGGCAGTGCTGGAGGGAAGAAAGCCACAATTCCCGGCGGAGTAATATCACAGGCGAATGTAAAATTGCTGCATCATCAAGGCAGCATCCTGCTCACCGTCGATTGCGTAGGCAGCTGACACGCCTCTGCCTGGCCGAACCACTGGTAGCGGTAGCGGGCGACCAGGCGGTAGCCCAGGTCGCGCAGGGGGCGGGGAATGAGCAGCATCGCCGAGCCGAGGATGGACCAGCCGCCGCCAAGGGTGATCATGATGCGGGCCACCGCTGCGGATCGCTGATGCTGGCCTTCTTCATCCACCAGCACAACCGACCAGGCCTGCGGGTTTGATTCGGGGGCAACGCCTCTGTCGCGGGCGGTCTGGCCCTGCAGGGGTGAGAACTGGAAGCGCCCCTGCATATCACGGCCGATCACCCACTGCACGAACCGGTTACACAGGCCGCAGACGCCATCGTAGAACACGATCGGGGCCTGGGCTGTCGCGGGCATGGCCAGGCGGTAGCTCCACATCGGGAAGAGCATCAGGACCAGCACCACGTTCTGCCAGAAGAAGATGTTCATGGCAAAGAGTGTGCTCAGGTGGAAGGGAACGATCACCGCAATCCACACCCGGCGGAACCATTTGTTGATCAAGATAAAGGGCGACAGGATTTCAAAAGCCGTCACCACAATGAAGCCTGCTTTGCACAACCAGCCCAGCAGCGGGTAGTTCAAGAGCCAGGAGCTGAAGTCAAAGCCGTAGTAGCTCTGCGTGACAGACTGCTCCACCAGCCAGGCGATGATGTGATCCTGCAAGAACACGTGCGGCCCGACGGCCAGGCGATGCACGCCGATCACCACGTAAGGCAATACGAAGATGAAGCCAATCAGCGTTGCTGCGAAGACATAATGCTCCCGCGGCCGATCCTGCTTTGGGGGCCCCTGCATCGCGTAAGCATCCGCACTGGGAAAGATGGCCAGCAGTGAGCCGACATAAAGCATGCCGAAATGGGCGTGATTGATGTAGCTGCCATGGCCTTTATAGATCATGTCGAACAGGAACATCAGTGCCATGGCCAGGATCGCCAGCGGGCGGTAAGGCTTGAGGCCCAGCATGGCCGCGACCACCACCAGAGCGGTCACCCAGCGGATAACCGCCAGATGCATCGCCGCCCCACGCAGCCAGTGTGCGAAGTCAGGCAGAAGCTTGAGCACCCCGACGGGCTTGTAGATCTCGCCAGGCAACGAAGCGAGCGTGGGCAGGTCTACCGACAGCACATAGCACAGACAGAGCCCGAATACGCCAATACGCCAGGCGCCAAGTGTCTGCGCCGTCGCTCGGGAGGTCTGCAGCGAAGCGTGGAAAGGCTCAGTCAATGCACACCTCCCAGGTCTGCTTGTCGTAGATGGAGGAAGCATCGGCGGAGCTGTTGAGGGCGATGATGCGCTCGGTTCCCACGACACGGACAACCGGGTTCTGTGGATCAGACTGGTTCTTCAGATCAATGAGATGGCCAAGCAGGGTGCGAACATGGTCGGGCGTCTGATCGAATTGAACCTGAGGCTTGCCATTGGCGGCCTGCTTGCCCGCCTTATCGATCACCCCCAGGAATTTGCGTGGTGTGAGCACATAGCCTTCGGGGATCAGATATTCCGTCTGGCCGTCTTTGCGAACCACATGGACGCCAATACAGGTCACCCGCTCACGAGCATCCGCAGCGGAGGAATACATCCCCCATTCACAGAAGGGATACAGCGTGGAGGACTGATTCATCCACTGCCCGGCGAGGAAGCAGGTCAGCAGAACCAGTGACAGTGCGATGTAACGCCTGGGAGCGCGCGTCAGAAGCTGGATAACGGCCGGGTGGACGAATGTCATCAGCAGCAGAGCGGTGGTGATGACGGCTTCAATGACCAGCACACTGCGCATCCCGACATTCAAAGGCAGCGCGAGCATGCCCAGGATGCCTGCGATCGATAAAACGACCAGAACGATTCGCAGCCGATGATTACCCCACCCAGACGATGCCATAAGTTTCCTGTCGATTAGCAGCTCGACCAAATAACAGATGGCCATGACATGATGGCCCCCCGGTGTAATATCGGGGGCAAATGGTAACGACTTAATCGGATACAGGGTAGGGGTAACTCTCAGGCCCGAATGGAACGGGCCAGCCTGTCGGCGCAGAACTGCATGGTCATGGCCTGCGATTCCACCGTGATGCCCCCGATATGCGGCGCAATGACCACATTGGGGTGCTCTCGAGCCAGGGCAATCAGCGGATGGTCGACCAGATCGGTGCGCCATTCGCCATCAATCACATCCAGCCCGGCTCCGCCGACTTTGCCTGAGCGGATCGCATCGACGAAGGCAGCTTCGTCAATGATCCCGCCTCGGCTGGTGTTGACGATGACCACGCCCTGCTTCATCTTCGCAAAAGCAGCAGCGTTGATGAGGTGTTTGTTTTCAGGCGTCAGGTGGATATGGATGGTCAGCACATCTGACTGGGCCAGCAGCGTATCGAAATCGACATATTCCACGCCCGGGGCTTTGAATCGCGGGTTATGGTCGCAGCCCAGGACGCGCATGCGGAAGGCATTACCATAGTCGGCCACGATCTTTCCAAGCCTGCCCACGCCCAGGATGCCCAGGGTCTTACCTGAAAGCTGCATGCCTCGATAGGCATCGCGGGCCCAGATGCCCCGCATCGCCGCCTGGTGCGCCATGGGCAGCTTGCGGGCCGCAGCCAGCAGCAGGCCCCACGCCAGTTCCGCAGTAGCGGTCACGCGGTCGAGCAGATCGTATTCGGTCTTGATGCTCTGGAGCGTAATGCCCAGTTCTTCAATGGCCTGCAGGTCCAAGTGGTCCAGCCCGGTGGTAGGCGTGACGATGTATTTCAGGCGTTTGGCCCGGGAGAGAATCTCGCGATCAAGCGGGGTCTTGAGGATGACCAGAATGGCATCGTACTCGTGGATATGATCGAGCAGGAACTGACGATCCGTCGGCCTGACGTCGACCGTCGCCACCTGCCTGAGCTGATCCAGCACCCAGGGGCAGAAGGAGACGTCCCACTGGCACAGCACTCGAAAATCGCATTTCTCCACAGCCGACTCCTGATAATCACAATCACAGCTGGATTCTATCCTTAATTCACGCCGATTATGGGTGTATCGCTACATACGAGCTGCCTTGTAAGTATGGGTATATTGGATTTATTCAGATTGAACCACTGTCGCGCTCCACGCTGACGAGGACCTTTTATGAAAACATTCCGAGAAAAACTCGCCGCTGGCCAACCTCAGATCGGTCTATGCGTGATGTATCCTTCGCCCGGAGTGATGGAGCGTCTGGGGCCCGACTGGGACTTCGCCTGGATTGATGCTCAGCATGGCCAGCTGGGCTATACCGACGTTCTGAATCTCGTGCGGGCCTGCGATCTGACGAAGACCGCAGCACTGGTGCGCGTTCCCTGGCTGGAAGCCGGGGCGATTGGTCAGGCGCTCGACACCGCTGCTGCAGGTGTGATTGTGCCCTGCATCGACAGCGTAGAAGAAGCCAAGCAGGCCGTAGCTGCTGCCAAGTTCCCGCCGCTGGGCAGGCGATCCTATGGTGGCAGGCGTCCCATCGACTTCAGTGGTCGCACCTACTCCGACACGGCCAACACCGATCAGCTGCTGATCCTGCAGATTGAATCCCCCGCTGCGGTGGAGGCTGCTGATGCGATCGCCGCCATCGATGGCGTCGATGCGCTGATGATCGGCCCCGATGACCTGCTGCTGCGTCGCGGCCAGTCGATGACGGCGCCGCGCTCCCCCGAATTGCTCGAAAAAGACATGCGCACTATCGCCAACGCCGCGCACCGTCATGGCAAGCTGGTCATGGGTGTGGGCGTGGGGGCACAGATGTTCAGCCTCAGTGTGGAATGCGGCTACAACCTGATCGTGGCCGGGGGCGATGTGCCCTTCCTTGCCACGGCCTCCAAAGCCGCATCGAGCGAAGCCAGGCAGATTATCGCCAGCCATGAACAGTCCAGAGCAGCAGCTTCTCACCCTGCCCTGGTGGCAAGCACTAACGGGGCCAATGGGCCTTACTGATTCGCGTCAAAAATACGAATGCCTTCTAAGTCGCCTGGCCTCCTGAGACCAGGCGGCTTTTTTACGCATCCGCTTCCATGAAGAAGAAAACTCGCGAAGATCAGAACAAAACGGATAGCTGCGTGATTATCCGTTCGGGAGACTGATCGAATCGGATTGTTTGTTCATCATGGCAAGATGGGTGTGATTCCCTACAATCGGCTCTGACAGGCGTGAAGTTGCTGCGCCTCAACAGCAGATTCGCTGCTTACATAAAGGATCGTCATATGGACCCTCTACTGGATCGTCGTTCGTTTCTCGCACTCACCGGCGTGGCCACCGCTGCAGTGGCAGGCAGCATGACCACGACTGCCAGCGCTGCCCCTGCGGATAACGCATCGCGTCACGCTTCGAGCTGGTCATCACTGGTGGCGTCGGGTTACGACGCGGCCACGGGCAAGTATGTCCTGCCTCCCCTGCCTTATGGCTACGACGCCCTCAAAGCCGCCATCGATGAACGCACCATGCAGCTGCATCATGGCAAGCACCATCAGGCTTATGTGAACGGCCTGAACTCCGCCCTGGCCAAGCTGGCCGAAGCCCGCGCGGCGGGCGATTTCTCGCTGGTGAAGCACTACAGCCGGGAGGTCTCCTTCAACGGCGGCGGCCACGCGCTGCATACGATCTTCTGGTCGAACATGGCCGGCGGTTCGCAAGGTGGCGGTGAACCGGGCGGGGCATTGGCTCAGGCGATCAATCGTGACTTCGGCTCGGTTGATGCCTTCCGCAAGCACTTCTCCGCCGCGGCCGGCGCGGTGGAAGGCGGCGGCTGGGCGATCCTGGGCAAGGAACAGGTGTCCAACAAGCTCGTGATCATCCAGGCCGAAAAGCAGCAGGACCAGACCATCTGGGGCATCCTCCCGCTGCTGGTGCTTGATGTGTGGGAACACGCCTACTACCTGCGCTACGAAAACCGCCGGGCCGACTATGTCAAAGCCTGGTGGGATGTGGTCAACTGGTCCGACGTCGCCGCCCGCTACGACGTGGCGTGATCACAATGTTCAGGCTCCTCTGAGCACACGAACATTCTCAGAAAAATGAAAAGCCCAGGCATCGCCATGCCTGGGCTTTTTCGTTGGATTCACATTATTCGATTCAATGCCCCAGTCGTGTCAGCAAGGTCTTACGCATGACGTTAATGGGGGCTTCCTTCCCGGTCCAGAGCTTGAACTGTGCTGCGGCCTGGCGGATGAACATTTCTGTCCCCTGAATCGTGTAGCAGCCGGCCAGTCGAGCTTCGCGGAGCAGGCGCGTTTCCAGCGGGTTGTAGATCGTGTCGAACACCACGATGCCTGCGCCCCAGCTCTTTGGCGTCACGGGCAGCGGCGTATCGCTGATGTTGGGATGCATGCCGATGGGCGTGCAGTTGATGTACACCTGGCAGCAGGAATCACAGAGCTTTTCGAGCTTGGCCGCCACCACCCTGCCACCGGCCGGGCTGTTGTTGAACTGGTCGGCCAGTGCCTGAGCCTTTTCAAGCGTGCGGTTGTAGACCACCGTCGTCGCGCCATAGTGCGACAGGCCAGCCACGATCGCGCGGGCAGCGCCACCCGCACCGATGACCGCCACACGCAGATCCTTGAGCTGCTCGCGCGAAATCGACAGACCATCACACACCGCATCGAGCGCGCCGCCGTAGTCGGTGTTCGAGGCATAGAGCGTGCCATCAGGCAGACGCGTAAGCGTGTTGGCCGCGCCGATCTGCTCGGTCAGCGGTTCAATCTGCCCGCCCTGCTCGCGTACAAAGCGAAGCAGATTTTCCTTATGCGGAATGGTCACACTCGCACCGGAGAAGTGAAGATCGTCCATATCCAGCCAGGAAAGGACCGTGGCCTTGAACTGCTCGTACTCAGGCTCAATGGGCATGGGCAGGTAAACGCCATCGTAGTTGATAGCGGAGAACCCGGCGTTGTGAATGGCCGGGCTCATCGAATGCGAAACCGGATGCCCGATGACACCATAAACGCGCGTAGCCGGGTTGATCGCGTCCCAGCGATAGGTGTTCTTCAGCTCGCTGATTGTCGGCTGGCCCGGAGCCGTGCCCGAATCTCGGTCGATGCTGGCGAAGGTGAGCATCGCCTGGAATTTCTTGGCCAGAATGCGCGAAGCCAGGCCGTACTCGCCCATGCACAGCGCAATCGTCGGCTTGTATCGCTTCTGGATGATCTCGAAAGCTTCGATGTTGTCACGCAGCGATCGCGCCCGCCAGGCCACCTTGATCACTCGACACGCCGGCGCTGCAGCCATCGCTTCGACACGCTGATACAGATCGGCCGGCCGGGTCTGGAAATCGTGCGAGGAAAGAATCAGCCCTGTCGAGGTGGGACGCACCTGGGCCGGATGATCCACCACCAGGCTCACCTTCTGACGGATGTTGGCCGACTTCTGCCACGCTGCCAGCTCCACGTCGATATACGCAGGCTGACGCGGGCCCAGGCCTGAATGTTCAATCAGGCTGATGCGGGCCATCTCATCGCCATCGAAGTGGCCGCCTTCCCACACAGGCCGACAGGTCAGCAGGCAGGGCAAGGGCGAGCGTTCCACCAGCTCAATCACCTTCGCAGGCTCAGTGAACTGGTCGATGCGATATTCAACCAGATCGGCCCCCAGCTCACTGGCGTGGGCGGCCATGGCCAGAGCCGTTTCCAGGTCTGTGACGAAGATCGGAGCAGTCAGGCGTGTACTCATGCTGCATAAAATACCCGTCCGCCCGTTTTTTTTCAGGCCCCGGGCGGCGTATTCAATCGCAGCGGCGTCATGAACTGCAGCCGAGGCTTCTGCTGGGCGGCCAGCCCACCATCCACCAGCAGCGTACTGCCCGTGATATACGAGGCTCCCGGCGACGCCAGAAACACCGCCGCGCTGGCCACTTCATCCACGCGGGCCATGCGGGTTTCCAGCGGAATATGCTCACAGATGTAGTCAAAGAACTTTGGATCAATCTTGAACTCACTGCCAATCTGTGTAGCCGTAGAGCCCGGAGCCAGCGCATTGACGGTGATGCCATAGCCCCCCAGCTCCGTAGCCAGGCTGCGGGTCATCAGCTCAATGCCTCCCTTGGAGGCGTTGTAGTGAGCCAGCCCGGCCTCGGCAACCTGACCGTTGATACTCGAGATGTTGATGATCCGCCCCTTGATACGCTCCTGAATCATCCGTTCTGCGGCTCGCTGCGCCAGGAAGAACGGCGCATCAAGATTGATGGCCATCACGCGTCGCCAGCGTTCGGGCGTGATCTCGTTGAAGTGGTCCAGAAAAGCAATGGCCGCGTTGTTCACGAGAATGTTGATCTTCCCGGCCAGCGCCCAGGCGCGATCGATGAGATCGGGAAGAGTTTCAGTCTGTGATAGATCGTGCGTGATGGACCAGCACTTTCGGCCCAGTGCAGTGATCTGATTCTGCGTGTCGGCCATCGCCTCTTCACTGGCGATGTCGATGATGATGATGTCCGCTCCATGCTGAGCCAGTGCAACCGCAATCGCCTGGCCGATGCCTCGGGCGGCGCCCGTCACCAGGGCGACCTGGCCTGTCAGATTGAATCGTTCCTGTGCGTTCATGACTGCGACTCCTGCATCACCTGATGGGCGGCTTCGAGTGAGGTCTGCATGAAAATTTCAAACGCTCCCCTGGCAGGAAGCGACGCCCAGCAGGCATAGAGCTTGTCTGAGTAATTCTCTTCCGGAACCAGATAACTCAGCGCGGCGTTAACCATATTGCCCGCCACCACAGGCTGATCAGGCCAGGTCGCACGCAGTGTCAGCTGCCATTTCGAGTAAGCCTCATGCGGATTGACCACAATCAAAGCTGATCCCAGCCGCCAGATATTGATATGGGTATCGAAATGCGTGCGTCCTTCCAGGGGGGCAAGCCTGCGCCGCTGACGCAGCAGCCGTTCAGCCATCACGCGATTGTCGCACTGGGCAATCTGCTCATCCAGCTCCCGGAGCGTGGGCAGTTTCTTAAGAGGCAGTGACAGGGGAACGAGCTTCGCAGCGATCTCATTCTGCGACTGAACCGGCGCAGGCTTCCATACCGCCAGCACCGCGCCGGATTCCACCACGCCCTGAAACGCCAGATGTGTTCCCGGCGGCGTCATGCCCAGGAGCGTAGCGACAACGGCATGCCCCAGGCGTCTGCCATGCAGGTCGGCCAGAGAGGTATCCCCCGTGTACTGCCAGGCCGGGGCCAGATCGCCCGAGGCGCCCTGAATGAACAGACACGCCGCATGATTAGTCTCACGCTCCACCACTTCGCGCATCGCGCCAAGATAGTCAGGCGATACGAGATGATTCTCCCACGCCAGAATCGTGGGATGGCAGGCGTAGTTCACAATCGTGGCCAGGATGGATTGATCACTGTCGCGCGTCACCCGGCCGACCAGCAGGGTGTCATCCGCAGTCCCCTGCGGATTGAAGCCCGTCAGAATTCGGCCGTCGTCGGGCGATACATAATCACGATTCGTCGCCAGATCACACCTGCCATAGCGCCAGGTGAGCGTAGCAGGCACAACGCTGTCCAGCGCCTCCTGCGCTGCTTCAATCACCAGCCCGATCACGTTGTCGATGTACGCGGGCAGCAGATGGCCGCCCGGCCGATGCTCATCATCGCGAGTCAGTGATGTAGTGGCATGGGCGTGCGACAGACAGATCAGCAGACGCGATTCATCTAATTTGAAATGATCCAGTACCTGCTGCCTGAAGGATCGTTCACTTTCCACCGTGGTGAAAAAGCCATGATCCATCGACACCAGCAGCAGCGGTTCACTCTCTGCAGCCGCACGAATCGCCAGCACGGTCGCCAGCAGCGGACGATGATTCCCTTTGGAAACATCCGTCGAAGCAGCGCCCCAGTTGCGATTGAAAATACCCACGGGCGGCGAGATATTCCGTCGGCCTGTACCCATCAGCGCCTGAAATGGCGCAAAGCATTGTTCGCGGTGCGACATGGTCCGTAACTCCCATTGAACATCGTGATGGATTACCAGTCGCCTACGCTGCCATCGGCGTAGAAGGAACGCTGCAAAATTTCCTGCTCGAAGGGATGCTTTCGGATTTCCGCTTCGTTGATCTCAATCCCCAGCCCGGGCTTGTCCGAAGGCTTGACAGTTCGCGTTTTCAGATCAACCGTGAAGCCTTCACTCACCACATCCTGTCGCCAGGGTACGTCGTTGTGTACGCTTTCACAGATGGCATAGCTGGGCGTGGCAAAGCCCAGTTCCAGCGACGCCGCAGTGCTCACCGGCCCCTGCGGATTGTGCGGCGCCAGCGCCACGCGATAAGCCTCGGCCATCGCCGCGATGCGACGCGCTTCCGACAGGCCGCCACAGTGCGTGATATCAGGCTGAAGCACACTGCAGGCCCGTTTTTCCAGCAGTTCACGGAAGGCGTGCTGGGTGATCAGTCGCTCACCCGTGGCGATGGGCGTGCGCACAGCTCGCTGGATTTCAGCGATGCCATCAATCGTTTCAGGCCAGCAGGGTTCTTCGAAGAAGTAGAGGTTGTAAGGCTCCAGCGCCTTGGCAAAGAGCAGGCCCATGCGCGGGCTGGGGCGGGCATGGCAGTCGACCATGATGTCTATATCATCCCCCACCGCTTCACGCATCGCAGCGACACACTTTTCAGCGTAGCGCACGGCGCGGATGCCTTCGAGTGGCGCCGTCTCAGGCACGGCCATGGTCTTGAAAGCCGTGAAACCATCTTCCACCGCCTGCCTGGCCAGATCGGCGAATCGGCCTGCATCGGCAGGGCTGGTTTCGTAGAAGTCTTCCATCTTCCCGCCACCCAGATGGCAGTAGAGACGCACATGATCGCGCACGCGTCCGCCCCAGAGCTGATGACAGGGCGCATTCAGATGCTTGCCCAGAATATCCCACAGGGCGATGTCGATCCCGCTGATGGCTGTGGCGCGGACGATGCCATTGCCATGCCAGAAATGCTGGCGATACATCATCTGCCACAGGTGCTCGATGCGAAGCGGATCTTCCCCGATGAGCAGCTGGCTGATGTCTTCAATAGCTCCCACCACCGAGCGGGTATGCCACTCGAGTGTCGCTTCGCCCCAGCCGAACAGGCCGGGCTGATCAGTAATAACCTTGACAAAAATCCAGTTGCGCATGCGTGCATGACAGACATGCGTTTCAATGGCAGTGATCTTCATAGATCCATCTTTCCTTTTCATTGCCCCAGTTGGAACGGAAAAAAGCCTAGCAGATTTGACATAATATACAATGTCAAAATAATGGAATGTCAATGACACTGGCCCATGAAATTGAGCAGGACCTTGCCAGGCGGATCACCCGGGGCGATGCCCTGCCCTGTGAGTTGAAGCTTGAACCGCTGGCCAGACATTACGGCGTCAGTACCCGCCCCATCCGTCAAGCGATGGCGAGCCTGAAACGTCAAGGGCTGCTTCAGGCGAGTCGGCTGAAATCGCTGCCTATCGAAACCACTGCGGAGCCCGCATCACTCAAAGCGGCATCGGACGACCTATTCACGCGTCTGACCCCTCAGCTCATTGAGCAGAGTCTGAGGAGCGGCGATGAGCCAGGCTTCATTCGCGAAACGACGATCGCCCAGCAGCTCAACGTCAGCACCACGGTGGTGCGGGAGATGTTCAGCAAACTGGTCGGCCATGGCCTGCTGATCCACGTACCCCGCCGAGGCTGGCAGCTTCGCCCGCTCAGGCAGAAGGATCTGGATGACTTCATCCAGGTGCGACTGTCACTGGAAACATTGGCACTGCAGCTGGCGTGGGACAAACTCGATCTGACTCGCATCAGGCAGTATCTCGACGCCAATACGCCCGCACGAGGGAGTCGGCCTGCCCACTCCAATAACGATTTCCACAGCTACATCATTGAGCAGGCGGACAACCACTACATCCGCGACTTTTTCGAGCGACAGGGGCGATACTTTCAGCTGCTGTTTCAGTGGGAAGATCAGCCCACCACCACTGCTCAGACCATCCGTCAGCATCGGGCGATTCTCACAGCCATTCTCAAGCAGGATCAGCCTGCGGCCATCAAGGCATTGAGGGTGCATATTCAGGACAACCATCCGCTGCTCACCCGTATGCTCGCCAGTCGCGCACGCTGATCCGTAATGCAGCAGGACAAACCTCTCGAATACTTATCCCCATCACTCCCAACGCCAGCGGGAGATGATTACCATGAGCCCTCATATAACCACGAGCAGCTGACTGAGACAGGTAAAAGGACGCTTCAATGAAGATTCTGGTCACCGGAGCCAATGGACTGGTCGGGCGAGCCATCGCCAAAGCAGCCCAGGGCCAGCACGAACTGGTGCTTGTGGATAATTCACCACAGGTGGAAGCCATCGGCGGCCAGCGCGTGGATATTCTCGACGCCGATGCTCTGCTGCGCGTGGCTCAAGGCTGCCAGGCCATCATTCATGCCGCTTCGCTGACGGGCAACCACAAAGCTACAGCCACTGAGCGTCAGTTCCTGGAAGTCAACATTCTGGGCGCTCATCAGATTTTTCAGACCGCTCTGGCACTGGGCATTAAACGCGTGGTCGTCTCAAGCACGCTGGAGGTGCTCTGTGGCCACAACTGGCAGGCCAGCGGCATCACCGTGTATGACGAAACGCTGCCCGCCCGGCCCGACTGGATTTATCCCGCGTCGAAGCATCTGGTCGAGGAGCTTGGCCATTTCTACGCTCGTGAGCGCGGGCTGGAGATTGTCCAGCTGCGCTATGCCTGGGTACGCGACTGCCCGCTGCAGAAGATCGGCCTGGGCCTGCTGGCCCGCAGCATCGCCGATACGGACGTCGCCGAGGCGAATCTGCTGGCCTGCACCAGGCCTGGGTTAACAGATCACGTCTTTATCATTGGCCCGAAGACACCACTGACACGCGACGACATGATGCTGGCCCTCAAGGATCCCGAAGCCGTGCTGGAAAAGTACTGGCCCGGCTCGGTCCAGGTGCTGCATGCTCATCAGGTGAAGATCAAGATAAGTGAGTTCTGGCCGGTGTCGAACATCAGCTCCGCCCGCCAGATTCTGGGCTGGGAGCCCAGGGTGGTCTTCGACGATTACCTGCGATCGCTGGGCTGGAAGGGGCAGGCCAGTCAGGGACAGCCTGAGTGAACAGCTTTTTCCTGCTGTGGCAGCATATCAATCAGTCATCGCAGACCAGATCGCGCCCCTCATCGGTCAGATGAGGGGAAAAGCTTCAAAAGTTTTCACCATATCCTGAGTTTTGCAGCGACATTTGCACTTCAGTTTGTTATTCTGATCTTGCCTTTTGATCAGGATGAGAAAGCTGTCATCTACATGATCACTGCCGGGTCTGACTCCCGGCGTATCCGGGATGACAAGATCAGAGGCCGGCCGGTGTATGCCGAGGAGGGAACCATGCCGTACACGATCAGGCTTCGCGCAGGTCCAGCGCCTGCGATTCGTCATTCACGACGAACTCCCTCCTTCTCCCAACACCCGATTGATGCAGAGAAGTGGCCAGGATGGCACGACGAATCAGGGAAAATCAGCTGATGAACTAAAAGATTGTCCTATACGAAAACAGCTATCATCTGAGCTGGTGTAGGCCATGAAGTTTCACCAAACTCGCATCCAGCCTAAGTGCATGCTGAATGAGAGCCCTGCCTTGTCTGGAATCGGTATGAATCACCTGCATCCGAAGCAGCGATTTTGGGAGTATCAAATGTGAACGAAGCATTTCCTCGGCTTTGATGCTGGGGAAAAACGTACCTTCCCAAGCGAAGTGTTGGCACTAGCATGACTGCAAACAACAACTACGGATTGCAAGTTGATACGCTGCCTGCTTCTTCCCGGGATATTCCCAGGCAGACCCTTATCAAAAAGAGGATCATGGACCTCGTCCTGGGCATCCCATGCCTGCTGGTCGGTCTGCCCATCATTCTGTTGGCGGCTCTTCTGATCCGATGCGTCAGCCGAGGTCCAGCATTCTTCGTTCAGGAACGTGTTGGGCTCAATGGCAAGAGCATCTATATCTGGAAGCTCCGAACCATGTACCTCGATGCCCAGGAGCGTCTGCAGGCTCATCTGGAAAGCAACCCAGAGGCTCGCGAGGAGTGGCATAAGCACTTCAAGCTTCGCAATGACCCGCGCATCCTGCCCTGGACGGGCAAGTTCATGCGTACCACCAGTCTGGACGAGCTGCCTCAGATCTGGAACGTACTTCGCGGGGATATGAGTCTGGTCGGCCCGCGTCCGCTGCCTAAGTATCATCTACAGCGATGCTCGCATGAGTTTCTGGAACTGCGACACAGCGTTCCGCCGGGCCTGACAGGGCTCTGGCAGGTCCAGGTTCGCAGTGAAGGCGACCTGACTGACCTTGAAGCGTATGACACGTACTACATCACCAACTGGTCTCTGAAAACCGACATTGCTCTGCTGCTCAAGACTATTCCTGTCGCTCTGCTGCAGCGTCGTGGATTCTGACTCGACCGATCAAGGATAAGCACTGTGATTCGATTTATGGATGGACGCAAAGGCTGGTCGGTTTTTAAACCAGCTCCGGGTCGGATTGCTTTCTTGGGTTCTGTATTGACGCTGTCACTGATGTCAGGCTGTTCAGTCTGGACAGGATCGGCTTTTGAAGATCGGGATCTGATCCGAGAAAACCGAGTTGTTGAAAATCCGACATTTGAATCCGCCCCTCGCGTTGGCATTTCGTCCACAGCCAATCACCCGGCGGTGAAGGAATACACCCCGGTCATCCTTCCCACCGAGCACTACGAACCCTCGCGTGATTATCGCGTCGGGCCCAATGACATTCTGTTTATCAGCGTCAAGAACCAAGCTGACCTGAGCAGCTTGTTCGCCGCGCCAGGCGCCAAGCCCATCGGTTCGCGCGTAGACGGCCAGGGCCACATTCAGCTGCCCCTGATCGGCTCCTTCCGCGTGCAGGGCATGACGGTCTCGCAGATTCAGCAGGAACTCACCCAGGTTTACGCCCAGTACATCCAGAACCCCTGGCTGGTGGTGGAAATTCTGGAATACCGCAGCCAGCCTGTTTATCTGCTGGGTGAATTCCGCAACCCGACCACCTATTACATGGACCGCCCCATCCGCCTGGCCCAGGCTCTGACAATGGGCAATGGCTACAACGAAAAAGCCGACCTGCGTGGCGCCCGCGTGCTGCGTGATGGCAAGGTCGTGGCGGTGGACATCTACCGCCTGCTTTACGAAGGCGATACCAGCCAGAACACCTGGCTCAAGCCCAACGACACTCTTTTCATCCCCAGCAACTCTGAGCAGCGCGTCATCGTGCTGGGCGACGTCAGCCGCCCCGGCCCGGTGCTGATGAAGCATGGCCAGCTGACGCTCACCGAAGCATTCGCTGCAGCAGGCGACACCAAGCGCATTGGCACTTCGCTGCAGTATGTACGAGTCATCCGTTCCCTGTCGCCCACGCGTGGCGAGCTGATCGTGGTGGATTACTACCAGATCCTCCGCGGCCAGGCGATGGATTTCCCGCTGATGTCTGGCGACATTGTCATTGTTCCGCGCACCGGTCTGGGCAAGTGGAACGACATGATCCAGGAAGTGATTCCATCGCTGCGTCTGGTCTCAGCGCTGCTTCAGCCCTTTGCGCTGATCCGTGTCATGGTGGATGATGACAACAACAACTGACCTGAGCTGATTGCACCATCTGGTCCTGTATCTGTCTGAAAGTGAAAGGCAATCTGTGTTCAAGACTCACGCAAGATTACTGAGCCTGACTCTCGCGCTTGGTGCTGCAGTACCCGCCTTTGCGAAGCCTGCCATTCTTCAGGGGGATAACCCGCTGTGGCACACCCCCGCTTCAGGCCAGTCGGCCACATGGGTGGGTGATGACCAGCAGACTGAACCGTCAATCACGCTGGATAAAAAGAGCATCCAGCGCATGCTCACACAGATCCGGATTCAGACCGATGCCCGAATGATTCGCATCAGCTCGGGCCCGCGTGTCACCGAGCTGGCCATTGAACCTGACCAGACGCATCTGCTGACGCTCGATGGCCAGGAAGAAATGCCCAGCATCTCGCTCAACCGTCACGAGCAGTTCCGCAACCGTGGCGGCTGGATCGGCATCCTCTGGCGTTCGCAGGAAGAGGGCATCACCGTCACCTTCGTCGGTGCGACGTATGTCAACCTCGCCTTCCCCTCTGCAGGCAGTGCTTCCACTGCTTCAATCAGCACGCCGGCGTCTGTCGTGGCGTTGCCTGCCAATGCCCCCGCACCTTTCGTGGCTACAACGGCCCCCGTCGCGCAGTCTGACATGCAGACGGAAGCTCCCTCTACGGGTCAGCCGATTCACCCGGCGCAGCCGAACGTCAATCCCATTACCACCTCAGCCGATACGGGCCCGATCATCGCCAACAGCACCAGCGTGCCCGATGTCGGCCCGGCCAGACAGTATGCTCCGGCCCCCGGTTACTACCCTTCACTGATCGAACCTGAAAATGCTGCTCGCTTCAGCATCGATGCCGGTGTGGATTTCCTCAGCGGCTACTTCTACCGTGGCATGGGACGCTCGCAGGGCAGGCTGGTGATTCAGCCCTGGGTGGATGCCGACCTGCGCATCTATGGCGGGCCTGATCACAAGAACGAAATTCTCAACGGCGTGCACCTGACCTTTGGTGCCCGCACGTCACACCTGTTTGGCGATCCGCGTCTCAAGCAGGATCAGGACGAACGCTGGTTCGATCTGCAGTGGCGAGGCGGTGTGGAGATGCATGTGTTCGACCGCTGGCGCGTTGGTCTGGAATACGAAAACATTGAGAACATCCGCAGTTCCTGGCGCGACGTGCATCAATTCAACGCCTATGCGAAGTTTGACGACAGCGATCCGAACTACAGCTGGAGCCTGCAGCCCCACATCCTGTTTTCGTATGAATACGAGAAGCAGTCAGATGCTGGCTTCCTCAGCCGGGCGCTTTATGAAGACAAGCGATTCAAGAGCGGCATCTACATGCAGGCCGGCATCCGTCCCGAGTTTGAAGTCTTCAAGATCTCCGGAAAGCCTGCGAAGCTCGCGCTGCCTGTGACCATTGGGCTGAGCCTGGATGACTACTTCCAGGACACCGACGCCGACGACAGCTTCTTCGGCTACGTCGATGTGGGGGCCAATCTGAACATCCCTCTGTGGAGCATGCCCACCGACAGCGGCAGCAGGCAGCTGGAATGGTCGCTGGATCTGGGCGTCAATGCCCTGATCCTGGGCAGCAGCATTCGTGATATCAACGAAACCGTCGGCGTCGGAGATCACGACGTACAGGTCATTGGCAAGATCGGTCTGAAGTTCAATTACTGATCGCTGGAACAGAATTTTCACCCATGCCCAATTCCCCAACACAACACACGCCACAGGCCAGCACTTCTTCGCAGGTGGACACGCTGACCCTGACCGATGTCATGACCATGCTGCGTCAGCATGTCAGGCGATTCCTCATCACCACTGCCATCACGGGCACGGTGCTGCTGTCGGCGGCGGCGATGCTCAAGCCTTCGTTCACCAGCACCGGCGCGCTGTATGTTGAAAGCACCAGCACAGGCGGACTGGCGGCGCTGGGCGGTCTCTCTCCTCTGCTCGGGCAGACCACCAGCATTGAATCGGGCAAGGAACTGCTGCGCAGCAATGAACTGGCCAATCATGTCATTTCCACGCTGGGCATGAACGCCTCGCTGGATGGCCCTGCGGAATCCGTCCAGACACTGCCTCGCTACTGGCAGTGGCGTCTTGGCCGTGACATGAGCCCCTATCAGCGCGGGCTGGTGGTACGTCACATCCACCGCCAGGATCCACTGGTGGGCAAGCGCACCTATGAAATCACCTTCCGCGATGAGCAGAACTTCACCGTGCGCCAAGCAGGTGACGATCACACCAGCGATGCACCCGTTGAAGGCCAGATCGGTCAGCAGACCACCATCGAAGGAGACAGCTTCACTCTACTCAACCTCCGCAATGCCCCCATTGCATCCGGCGCAGTGTTTGAGCTGGAGATCGTCTCCCCTCAGGAGCTGTACAAGGATTTCTCGAAAGCCCTGATCGTTGAAGGCGGGGGCAAGATCCCCACGCTTCGCAATGATCTGATCCGAATCTACTACACCGCCGGCTCGCCCATCGTGGCCCGCGATGTCATTCAGATCATGAGCGATTACTTCATCGCTCAGAAACAGGAATGGGCGACCAGTTCCAACAAGGCTATCCTCACGTTCATTCAGCAGCAGAGCGAGCAGCTGCGTCAGGATCTGCAGACCTCCACCGAACGCCTGGTCGCGTTCCAGCAGTCCAGCGGTCTGCTGAGCATGGACACCCAGCTGCCTGCGGACTTCAATCGCATGATTGAAGCGGAAACCCGCCATCGGATGGGTCAGCTTCAACTGGCCAGGCTCAAGCAGATCCGCCAGGACATCCAGACAGGCAAGCCCGTCGACAGCGCTGCCATGGCCTATGCGGATGACTCGGTCATCCGCTCCCTGGTTGAACGTCTCTCAAGCATCAACCTCGAAATCTCGGGCATGAGCGCCCGCTATCAGCCAAACTATCCTCCGCTGGAAGAACGCCGCCAGGTGCGCCAGGCGCTGCTCAATGAACTGGCCACCCTGCTGGACAACTACATCCAGCGTGTGGAAAGCAACCAGACCGAACTGGCCAAGGTGGCGGAAGAGTATCGTGAGAACATCCGTAACCTGCCGGCCTCGGGAAGGATTCTGGCAGAGCACGCTCGCTCAGCGCGCCTGCATGAGCAGTTGTACATGTTCCTGCTTCAGGAAGAGCAGAAGGCCCGCATGGCGCTGGCCAATACCATCTCGACCATTCGCATGGTCGACAAGCCTGAAGTGGCGATCCGCGAAACGTCGCCCAAGCTTCTGATCATTCTGGCCGTGGCTTTTATTGGCAGTGTGCTCTGTGGCATTGCCATGGTGATCTATCAGGTCGCCCGCACCACGTGGTACACCTCCACGCAGGAAGTCCGTCAGTCGTTCGCGCAGCCGGTGTTTGCCACCATTCCCTCCCGAGCGGTGCGTACCAAGCGCAGCCTGCCTGACAATCTTGAGAGCAACCTGCAGTCGCCTTTCGCCGAAGCCATCCGTCAGCTGCGCACCAATATTCTGTATTCCGCCGGGGGCAAGAGCAGCCAGGTGGTAACGATTTCCAGCTCGATGCCCAGCGAAGGCAAGTCCACCATCACCGCCAACCTGGCGGTGGCAATGGGTCGTTCGGAACTGGTTCCCCGCGTGATACTGATCGATGCCGATATTCAGAAGCCTTCGATTCACGGCATCTTCAATCTGCCTGTGACGCCGGGTCTGTCTGATTACCTCAACGGCCAGGCCACTATCGAGCAGATCATCCGCCAGGTGAAGATCGACAACAATCTGACAATTGATGTCATCACCGCGGGCCCCAGCACGCCCTCGGCGGTGGAGCTTCTTGAAACCGCGGCCATGCGTGATCTGCTCAATTACGCCCGCGAGCATTACACCATCACGCTGCTGGATGCCCCGCCTTACCCGGTAACGACCAGCCCGCTGATTCTGGCGGCGCAGTCCGACCGCATGCTCAGCGTCTGCCGCCTGGAAGTGACCGACCGCGCCGCGTTCCAGCGCCACGTGCAGGAACTGGCAGCCGTCAACCCCAGGCTGGGCATCATCGTCAACGCTGCTGAAACGGCATCGCATGGCTACAACGGATACTATGGCAAGTCGAGCACGACCAGGGCCAGTTCCAAGCCTTCCTGAGCACGGTTGCAGCCATGAGATTTCTCGCCCGCCTGTTCAAACCCAAGTCTGCCCGCACGCTGATCCAGCATGACATGCACTGCCATCTGCTGCCCGGCGTGGACGATGGAGCACAGACGTTCAATGACGCGCTCCAATGCCTGCAGGCCATGCAGGCATTGGGTTACACAGGCGTGACGCTGACCCCGCACATCTACCCCGAAGTGTTCGACAACGACGAAGGCGATCTGCGTCAGACCTTCGCCGATTTCCAGCGCCAGATCGCTCAAGCCCTCCCAGACTTCGGGCTGGAACTGGGGGCGGAGTACTTCTGCTGCGACAGTTTCCGTCGTCGTATGCATAACGCACCATCTTCGCTGCTATCGACAGGCAGCGATGGACGGACGATCCTGATCGAATTCAGCTCTCATGCTTCACTCCACGAAGCGGGTCTGTATGTGCATGATCTGATGCATCACAACCTGCGGCCGATGCTTGCCCACGTGGAACGCTACCCCTTCCTTCATGACGAAGCCGGTCTGGAACAACTGCAGCAGTGGCGAAGCCAGGGCGTCCTGGTTCAGGTCAACGCAGGCTCACTGGCTGGTCAGTATGGCCAGGGTGTGAAAACAGCCGCCACGCTGATCTGCAGCAGACAGATGGTCGATGCCATCGGGACCGATCTCCACAAGGCTTCGCAGTTGTCTTGGGTGGAGCAAGGCTGGGGCATTATTGAATCGAAGCATGACTGGCGGCGTTCATTTAATGAATCGCCATTCGCCCTTTCAGGCCTGTCCACCGGGAAGGGCTTATCGTGACACGCTCCCCCGCCATCCCCGGCCAGCGGGATCGACTGGCCAGCCATGTGATGAGCATGCTCGGGGCCCGGGGCATCTACGCCGTGAGCAAGTGGGCGGCCATCGCATGCATGGCCAAGCTGGGCTCCGCCACCATGGTAGGCCAGTACGGTCTGGGCATTGCCATTGCTCTGCCTGTGTTTGGACTGAAGGACCTGCAGCTGCGCTCCGTGCAGGCGACCGATGCTCGTCACGAACATCCCTTCCCACTCTATCTGGGGCTCAGGCTGATTACCATCGCTCTGGCGATCATCATCATGATCGGCATTGCCATCAGCAGCTATGACACGCTGCAGGCGCAAATCATCATCCTCGTCGGCTTGTTCAAGGCCAGTGAATCGCTGGCGGATATCTGCTACGGGGCGCTCCAGCAGCAGGAGCAGATGAACCGCATGGCGGTGTCGATCATCCTGCGATCCATCCTCTCAACGATTGGCCTGGCCTCCGCATTGTTCTGGAATGCCGATGCCCTGCGGCTGGGCCTGATTTACATGCTGGCCATGAGCCTGCTGGTGTGGGTGATCTACGATCTGCCTCAGGTCGCCAGGCTGCGACTTCCCGATGGAACCTTGACCCGCATCCTGCCTGCCTTCCCGCCTCAGGGCCTGGCGCATCTGACCTGGCTGTCGCTACCGCTGGGCATCGTCATGATGCTCTCGCTGCTTCAGTTCAACATTCCCCGCTACATGCTCGACCAGTACCATGGCAGCACGGTGCTGGGGATTTTCGCGGGCATCGCCTACTTCGTGGATTCAGGGATGCAGTTCATCGTGGCCATTGGCAACACCTTCAGCCCACGCCTGGCCAGACACTTTGCCAACGGTGACCTGTCGGGCTATCTCAAGCTGTTTCTGCGATTCAGCCTGCTCTGCATCACGCCGGGGCTGATGGGCGTAGCTGTCGCTCTGCTGGCTGGCTCATGGATGCTCTCGCTGCTTCTGTCGAAGGAATATCTGCCTTACAGCGACCTGTTTGCCATCCTGATGCTCGCAGGCACGCTGCTCTTTGCGCGCACTGCGACAGGCGTCGCGCTGACCGCCACTCGTCAGTTCAAACGCAGCCTGATGCCTGGCCTCGTTAACACGCTGATAAGCCTGCTGGTCTGCTGGATGCTGATCCCGCGATGGGGCCTGTATGGCGCAGGCTGGGCGATGGTGATTATCGCCGCGGTTTCCTGGCTGATCATGCTTGGCGTCACGCTTCACATCGTGCGTCAGCATCATCGCTTCCTGACTCAGTCTTCTGTATCGCCCACTCAGGCCCACCAGGCTGACAGCCCTGCTCCTGCGGAGTCCAACTGACATGACAGCCTCCCCTATAGCACGCAGCATCGTCCAGGGCTTTCCGGAAAACGGAAGGGTGGCGATCTTCCTGCATCATCTGGGCGGTGGCGGCGTGGAACGCGTGATGGTCAACCTCATGCATGGACTGGTGGATCTGAACATTCCGGTGGATCTGGTCATCGTGTCGCTCACCGGCCCTCATGTTGCATCCATTCCGTCTCAGGTGCGCATCGTCAATCTCAACAAGGAGCGTGTCTCCCGAGCGATCTGGCCCCTTGCGCAGTACCTCAGACGGGAAAAGCCCACCGCTCTGCTCACTGCTTTGACGCACACCAATGTGGCTGCAGTGATTGCCCGCGTGCTCTCGAGAACCCGCGTGCGCGTGGCGGTCTCGGAGCGCAATCACATTTCGTTCTGGTACAAGCGTGGCCAGCACCCGCCTCTGGTGCGGCTGTGCCATCGACTGCGCCCCTGGGCCTACCGCAAAGCCGATGCGATCATCTCCATTTCCAATGGTGTAGGCGATGACCTGGCAAAACTTACGGGCATTGATCGCAGCCGTATTACCACCATCTACAACCCGACGGTGACACCCGAGCTGCTGATCCGAAGTGAAGAACCCGTGGACCACCCGTGGTTCGCGCCGGGCCAGCCGCCCGTCATTCTGGGCGTGGGACGCTTTGTGGATCAGAAGAATTTCCCCCTGCTGATTAATGCCTTCCACCGTGTCAGGCAGCAGCGGCCGGCTCGTCTGGTGATCCTGGGTGAAGGTGAAAAACGCGCGGAACTTGAATCGCAGATCAGTCGACTTGGCCTGACTCAGGATGTGCTGTTGCCCGGGTTTGTCTCCAACCCTTACGCATGGATGAAGCGCAGCAGCGTGTTTGTGTTCTCATCCGACTTTGAAGGGCTGGGCAATGTACTGATTGAAGCGATGGCCTGTGGGACATCAGTCATCTCAACCGCCTGCCCCAGCGGCCCCGAGGAGATTCTGCTGCAGGGCAAGGTCGGCAGGCTGATTCCCGTAAATGATCTACCGGCCATGACTGAGGCAATCCTGGAGACACTTGATCGTCCGCAGGACCCGCAGTCGCTTATTGAACGCGCAAAGACTTTTTCCTGCGACGTCATTACACGACAATATCTGCAGCTGCTGGTCCCCGGTGTAAGGATTGATTCATGAACTGGTTTCAAATCAATTGCCTCACCCTGCTGCAGAAGCTGTTTGCCTGCGGCTTCATGGTGCTGATGACCGGCGCGTTCCAGTCGCTGCTGATTGATGTCAACGATCCCAACGCCATCGACCTGGCCACGGGTCTGCCTGTTTTTCAATATGTCTCCGCTGCGGCATACCTCATCACCGCACTGCTTTGCATTACGTATTTTAAACAGATCAAAGCCTTGATCTGGCCGCTGATGACACTCACGCTGCTGATGCTCCTGCTCTGGGCTTCGACGGCGTGGTCGTTATATCCAGATATCACCCTGCGACGAGCGACCGGTGCCACGGGAACCACACTCTTTGGCATCTGGCTGGCCTGTCGATTCAAGCCCATGGACATTCTGCGACTGGTCGCCTGGGCTATTGGCTTCACGGCTGTTGTCAGTCTGCTCGTGGTGGTGTTCATGCCCAGCCTGGGTGTCCATCAGCCCGGCGACCTGCATATGGGCTACTGGCGTGGCGTGTTCATTCACAAGAACATCATGGGCCGCTGGATGTGTCTGGGCATTCTGGCCTTTGGCTGGCTGTGGTATCTCAATCCCCGCCGATCGTTCCTCGTAACGCTGGGGCTGGTGGCATGCACTATCGGCCTCATTGGTGCGGGATCGCGCACGGCGTGGTTCACCACCATTCTCTTCCTGGCCATTCCGATGACCATGTTCTACCTGCGACAACACTGGACACTGCTGCTGTTCAGCACAACAGCCACGGTCCCTGTTGCCATCCTGGGCCTGCTTCTGCTCTGGGCGAATCTGGACGATATATTCGCTGCTTTCGGGCGCGATATGACACTTACCGGGCGCACCACGCTCTGGGTAATGTCATGGCCTTACATTCTTCAGGAGCCCTGGCTGGGGCATGGCTTCCGAGTCTTCTGGCTGACACAGAATGAATCCGCATGGATCATCTGGTCCATCATCGAGTGGGATCCCGCCTCGGCCCACAACAGCTTCATTGATCTGGCTCTGGATCTTGGCTTCGTCGGCCTGGGACTGTTCCTGCTCAATGTCACCCTGGTTACCCGCTGGCTGATCATGCAGTACAGGCAAGGCGACAGACTCGCTGCCTGGCACATGACCTTCCTATTTTATCTGTTTGTCCAGAGTGTGGCACAGACCGTCATCCTCTCTCCCAACACGCTGCAGTGGGTGCTCTATGTCACGATCGCTGTGTTTGCCTGCCGGTATAAGAAACCTGCCCTGGCCAAGCAGCCATTACCGGCCTTGACTGAAACTGCGGCCCCACGTGCGGAGACCGTATGCGTCCGCTGAAGATCGTCACACTGATCTCCCTTGTCGAGCAAGGCGGAGCGCAGATGGCCATCCTGCGACTTACCCAGGCCCTGCGTGACAAAGGCCATGACGTCCAGGCCTGGGGGATGTATCTGAATCGCAACAACACCGAGTTGAAGTTCGATCGCATCATCCTGCCCTGTAAGCCAGGAAAAATTGGCTACCTCAAACTGCTGTTCAAACTCACCCAGCAGTTTCGCCAGCATAAGCCAGATGCGGTCATCAGCTTTCTGCCTCTGGCTAATACCGCAGGTCTGCTGGCTGCAGCCTTGGCTGGCGTTCCTCGTCGCATAGCCTCGCAGCGCAACCGGCGGGACTTCTACCGCCCCATCATGCGTACACTTGATGGCATCCTGGGCAGCACACCCATCTATCATGCCAACGTCGCCGTCTCGCAGTCCACGGCTGATTCCTTCGCAGGTTGCTCCCAGGCTTACCGCGTGAAGATGAAGGTAGTGTGCAACGGATTGGTTCCGCCAGTGGTGCTCCATGACCGAGCGACCTTGCGCAGCCAACTGGGCATCCCCGCTGATGCGTTTCTGCTGGTGAGTACTGGCAGGCTGGCGACAGAGAAAAATCACACCCTTCTGCTGAACGCCATTGCACCACTTGAACATGTACATCTGCTGATTGCAGGCGATGGCCCACTGCGTGAAACACTGGAGGCACACGCCCGTCAGCCCGGCCTGGCCGGACGTGTGCATCTGCCCGGGCCGCTGCCTCATGCTGAGATTCCCAGCCTGCTGACTGCTGCGGACGGCTATGCGCTTCCCTCGCTGCATGAGGGTATGAGTAACGCTCTGCTCGAAGCCATGCAGATGGGCCTGCCCATTCTGGCCAGCGATCTGCCCACACAGCAGGAAGTACTTCAGCAGCCCGGCCGAGAGGATTCTGGTGTGCTGCTGCCCCCTCATGACACGCATGCATGGACACAGGCCATTCAAAAACTGGCTCAGGATGCCACCTGGCGCAGCCATCTGGCTCAGTTGTCAAAACAGCGATCAGGTGATTTCTCGCTGCAGGCCATGGCTGATGGATTCGAACAGACTCTTTATGCCACGAGGGAGGCCAGACAGTCTCATGGCTGCTGAGCGTATCATCCTGCAGCAGATCGCGTCTCTGCCCCGCTATGCGATGCTGGGGCATGAGCTGCATGCAATCTCCCAGGACCAGCTGCTGGGCTATATCAGCGGAGCCATCGCTCAATCCAATCGACTGCGGATCTGCCATCTGAATCTGCATGGCGTACGAGTAGCGCAGCAGTCCGACAGTTTCCGCCAGATGATCAGCCAGGCCGATCTTCTCTATATCGACGGCATGCCCCTGATCTGGACAGGGAGGCTGCTGGGCTATCCCCTTTCGCGCGAGCATCGCATCACGGGCATCGACTGGCTGCCACCTGTGTTGAAACAGGCCAATGCGCAGCGTTGGAAAGTGTTTCTGCTGGGGCATCATCCGCAGGTTCTGCCTCGCATCCGAGCCTATGTTCAGGAGCGTTACCCGCAGATTCAGTTTGATGCGCACGATGGCTACTTTGCCCCAGCCGAGAATCATCGCGTCGCAGAGCAGATCAACCAGTTCTCACCCGACCTGCTGATTCTGGGCATGGGCATGCCACGCCAGGAAAACTGGCTCGGTGAAAATCATGACCGTCTGCAATTCAAAGTGGCGGTCTGTGTGGGGGCAACGTTTGATTACTTCGTCAACGCTATTCCCACGCCGCCTCGCTGGACGGGCAAGCTGGGACTCGAATGGCTGTATCGGCTGATCAGTGAACCTCGAAGACTCGCCAGCCGGTATCTGGTGGAGCCCTGGTTCCTCATCCCGTCGCTGATGCGCGATTTCAAGCGGGTCTATCTGTCACGCTCAAAGCAGCAGTGACTGGCTCAAAGCAGATCCACCGGATCCACATCCACCGCGGTTGAAGCATCGCTCTGCAGCACACGAGCGTTACGCAGCAGTGTGAGCAGTTTCTGAAGTGTTGCAGCGTCTGGGGCTGTCAGTTCAATCTGCTGTCTGTAATGCTCCGCCACGCGAGCCACCGGACACGCGGCCGGACCACGCAGCTGGACCATATTGCCCATCTGTTCATTGAACGTCGCCAGATGACCGGCCAGAATGCTCGCTGCTTCCACACTGGCTGCCAGATCCTTGTCACGCACCACGATGCGGGCCATGCGCGTCGCAGGAGGCAGGCCTGCTTCTTCGCGAATGGTCATCTCCCGCTCCGCAAAGCCCGGATAATCATGCTCCGCAGCAGCATTGATTGATGGGTCCTCCGGATTGAAGGTCTGCACGACCACCGAAGCCATCGCGGATTCTCCCGCGCGGCCGGCCCGGCCGGCGACCTGCGCAATCAGCTGGAACGTGCGCTCTGAAGCCCGGAAGTCAGGCATATTCAGCGAGGTGTCACCACTGATCACGCCCACCACACGCACATTCGGGAAGTCCAGACCCTTGGCGATCATCTGCGTACCCACCAGCACCTTCACCTGACCACGGCGGAATTTTTCGAGCGACTCGAAATAATCCTGACCCGTGCGCATGGTGTCGGAATCCATCCGCAGCAGTTGATCCGATGTCAGATATTTCGGGAACTTACGAAGCAGCTCTTCCTCCACGCGCTGAACGCCCAGGCCGAATACCGTCACCTTGCGAGAACATACGGGGCAGAGCTGAGGCAGCATCTGCTCGGCATTGCAGTGATGACAGCGCACCAGCCCACCCAGAGGCAGCGCCGCATCCTTGTGATACACCATCGATGCATCACAGTATTCGCAGTGTTGCATCCACCCGCAGCGATGATCCGGGCAGGCGATGTAGTTTGCATAGCCGCGGCGGTTGAGCAGCAGAAGCACCTGACCATCCCGCTGCAGTGCATGCTCGATGAGCTGTTCCAGTCGCTGGCTCATCAGATGCACGCCCTGACGATGCCTGCGTTCCTCGGTCATGTCCACAATCTGCACGCGAGGCAGCTTCAGGCCCATCACGCGCTCAGGCAGCTCGATCAGGTGATACGTCTTTCGGCGGACTGCGTTGTAGTAACTCTCCAGGCTCGGCGTCGCTGAGCCGAGCACCACCGGAATACCGCACAGATGCCCTCGCTTCACAGCCACGTCACGCGCGTGATAGCGAGGCAGCTGATCCTGCTTGTAGCTGTATTCGTGCTCTTCGTCGACGATGATCAGCCCTAGCTTTTCCAGCGGCGCGAAGATGGCCGAGCGAGCCCCCACCACAATGCGGGCCTGACCTTCACGAATGCGTCGCCACTGCTGATGACGTTGGGCCGCAGTAAGCCCCGAATGCAGCACGGCGACGCCTTCAAATCGCCCCAGGAATCGTGCCACTGTCTGCGGGGTCAGGGCAATTTCAGGAACCAGCACAATTACCCCGGCCTGCGGATCGTGAGCATGGAGAGCTTCAATCGCACGCAGATAGACTTCCGTCTTACCACTACCTGTCACCCCATGAAGCACATGCACACCAAAGCCGGCGGGGATGCCCGCAGCGATACGGTCTACCGCTTTCTGCTGATGGTTATTGAGCACCGGCATGGGCATGGCCGGCCCATCGCGCAGCGTCTGGGCCGTTTCATCAAAACGAGATGCGACCGAACTTTCCTTCGTGGCCACCAGCCATTTCTTTTCCAGCAGCTGCTGAACGGGCGAAACCGATTTCGCGCCTGCGATATCAGCCAGCACCTTGGGCTCCACCCAGGGCTCACCTTCACTATGGAGTTTGCGGGCAGCGTCGACGACCGCTTTCTGCAAGCCGGTAAGCTTGGAGCCTTCAGGTGGATTTTCAGCCAGGCTCACCATCGTGCGAAGCACACGCCCAGTGTCCTTCTTCACCGCCGCCGGGAGCATTGTCGCAAGCACCATGCCGATGGGGCAGCAGTAATAGGCCGCCATCCATTTAGCCAGTTCAATCAGATCGGGCGTGAGGGTGATTTCGTGCGGATCGCGATGAAGAACGGCCTTGTAACGGACTTTCTTATCGTCTTCCTTTTTCTCCGCCAGCGGATAGACCCGCATCACATAGCCGGAGGTCGGCTTGTTTCCACGCCCCAGCGGAACGACCACGCGCTGGCCCACGCTCAGATCAGCCAGTGACTGTGGAACGGCATACGTCAGGCCACTGGTCGACAGGTCAATCCCCTGCTCCAATGCCACATCGACCAGCAGGCCTGAGGGAATCTCCTGCGGGGCGGAAAGGTCATAGTCTTCAAACAACTGGCTCATGACTTATTATATACCCCCTGCACGCATCCGGATTCATTCGGGAAAAAGCCTGAACGGGAAAAGCAGGCCCGTTTCCATTACATTTTCCACATGGCAGCCAACGACAGCAAAGAAACGCCGGCGATGAAGCAGTACTTCGGCTTCAAGAAGCAGCACCCCGACTGCGTGCTGTTCTTTCGCATGGGCGACTTCTATGAAATGTTCTATGACGATGCCATCCTGGCCAACAAGGTCCTGGGTGTCACGCTCACACAGCGCACCGCAGGCCAGCCGATGGCCGGGGTACCCTATCACGCTGTGGAAGGCTATCTGCGTCGCATGATTCAGGCCGGCTACCGCGTGGCCGTGTGCGACCAGGTGGAAGACCCCGCCCAGGCCAAGGGCCTCGTCAAACGTGATGTCACCCGCCTGATCACTCCAGGAACACTCACCGACGAAGCCCTGCTGGAAGAAGGCCGGGAGAATCCACTGGCCGCTGTCGTCTTCCACGATGAAGAGCGGGCTTCCATCGCCTGGGCAGAGCTGTCGACGGGCAGCTTCTGGATGACGAGTCTGGCGGTGAAGGATCTGGCTGACGAACTGGCCCGCGTGGCCCCGCGTGAACTGCTCTACGTGCAGACTGCCGACAATCTTCCGCCCACGCGCATCAAGACGCTGGCCACTTCTCTGGGTTGCACCATCGCCGGCCGACCGGGCTGGCAGTTCCGAACCAGTGAAGCATTCCAGACGCTCTGCCGTCAGTTTCAGGTCACCACCCTGCAGGGGTTTGGCATTGAGCAGGGTCATGATGCTCTGGGCGCTGCCGGCGCCGTGATTCACTATCTGCTGGAAACGCAGAAGACCGGCCCCGAGGGACGCATCGCTCACCTGCGGCCGCCACGCTTGTTTGAACGCCAGGCCCATCTGGTGATCGACCAGACTTCCCTTCGCAGCCTGGAAGTGGAACGTACCATCCGCTCGGGCCAGACCGATGGCACGCTGCTAGGCGTCATGCAGTGCTGTGTGACAGCCATGGGCAAGCGTCTGCTGCGTCAGTGGCTCTGCTATCCCTTGTGCGACAGGCAGGCCATCGAAGCCCGTCAGCAGAGTGTGGCGGCGATGGTCAGCGATAGTCGATTCCTCGAAGAGTTGCGCACGCATCTGAGTAATGTTCAGGACGTGCAGCGCATCGCCGGACGCATGGCCGTCGGCCGGGCGACACCGCGCGATCTAGTGGCACTGGGCAACAGCGCCCAGCAGGCCATGACACTGGCTCAGCTGCTCCAGGGACAGCAGGCCATGACAGGTCCGGCTCACGCGATGGCACAAGTCGCTCAGCCTCTGACTTTGCTGGCGCAGGCGATTACTCAGGCCTGTGTCGAAAGTGCCCCCAATCACCTGCGTGAAGGCGGACTGGTACGTGATGGTTTCGATGCCCAGCTGGACGAATACCGCCTGCTGCAGCGCGACTCCAATACCTGGCTGGCGCAGTATCAGCAGCAGCTCATCGCGGAAACAGGCCTGAACGGCCTGAAGGTGGGCTACAACAAGGTCTTCGGGTTCTACATCGAAATCTCGGCGGCTAAAAGCGATCTGGCACCGGCATCGTGGTCGCGCAAACAGACACTCAAGAACGCCGAACGCTTCATCACGCCGCAGCTCAAGGAATACGAAGGCAAGGTACTCTCGGCCGAGCAACGGGCCATCGCGCGTGAGCAGGAGATCTTCGCGCAGCTTTGTGCCCTGGCGCAGGATCAACTACCCCTGCTGCATGAATTCGCACAGGCCGTAGCAGAGCTGGACGTACTGGCCTGCTTTGCCAGACAGGCCGTGCGCCGACGATATGTACAGCCCGTGATGGTTGATGAGCCAGTCCTGCAGATCACTGCGGGCAGACATCCGGTGCTGGATGACCTGCTGGGTGATCAGTTCGTCCCCAACGACGTGGAGCTGACAGGCCAGCAGTCGCTGGGCCTGATCACCGGTCCGAACATGGCTGGTAAGTCGACGTACATCCGCCAGACGGCACTCATCACACTCCTGGCTCACACAGGCTCATTCGTTCCTGCGCAGAGCGCGACCATCGGCATGTGTGACCGAATCTTCACCCGCATCGGTGCAAGCGACGAGCTTCACGCCGGGGCGTCGACGTTCATGGTGGAGATGACCGAGACTGCCAACATCTGTCATCACGCTTCACCCAGCAGTCTGGTGATTCTCGACGAGATCGGCCGCGGAACCAGCACGCTCGACGGCCTGTCGCTGGCGTGGGCCATTGCGGAGCACCTGGCGATACGTCAGTGTCGCACGCTCTTTGCCACGCACTATCACGAACTGACCACACTGGCCGAGTCGTACCCCAACGTGATGAACCTGAACGTGACCGTGCGCGAGTGGGCCGATCAGATCGTGTTCCTGCATCGCATTGTCCCGGGCGCGACGGATCGCAGCTATGGCATCCACGTGGCCAAGATCGCCGGCCTGCCTGCGGAAGTGGTTTCACGAGCTAATGAACTGCTGGGGCTGCTGTCAGTCAATCATGCATCCCCTTCTACCCAGGCAGCAGTGGAAAGCAGTGGTCAGAAGTCACGCGGTAAGCAGCAGCGTAATGATGGCCAGTTGAGTCTGTTCACCGAATACATCGAGCACCCGGCCATGCTGGAATTGCGCAAGCTCAATCTCGACACGCTCTCGCCCATGCAGGCGTTTGATCTGCTTCGCAAACTGCAGCAGCAGATCAATCAGGACTGAGCATCCGTCTTCTGCGGGGTCGTTGGCGCGGGCCTGCCCCGCAGCAGCTTAAACAGACTGGTCCACATCGAAAATGCGATGGCTCCGAGAAGGAACATCGCAATGACCACCACCACGCGGGAGATGTGTCGCTTGCGGACCCACGACGGCAGGGTCACGTAGGTCTGCGTGTCATCCTTCAGCTCGGCCACCAGATGGTTGTGGTCATACATGAGCCGAACAGGACGGCTGATCACCTCAAGCCTGCTGCGCTGGTCGCCTCCAAGTTTGAAAGGACCTCGGACCTGCCCTGCTTCGTCTCTGATAAACATCTGCGTATGGGCGTTCCTGGAGTCATCGCCGATTCGGCCTGTCCCCTGCGAGGACAGCTCAATCTTCTCGACTGTCCCCTTGAGGTGATGCAGGCGCATATTCACGCCATAGGCGTGTCGACCAGCCCACCCCGCCGCGGCGGTAAATGCCAGACAGAGCACCAGCATGATCGCCAGGGATTTAAAAGAACGACCCACAGCCACGGATTTTGCATGATCCGCAGCTGTGGATGTCGTCTGATCGCCAGGCATGTCATCCCCCACCAGGTGATTCTCAGTTCAGCCCGGCGAAGAGGAAGTATTCCATCAGCTCATGGCCGTAGTCGATATGCAGGTCCGACTGCTGGGCGTTGGTTTCGCTGAAGGGCTTCTTGAGCACCGGGTGAATGTTCTTGCCACAGAGGGCAAAGGGCACCGGCGTGGGGTCGTGCTTGCGGGTGCTCACCGCGGTGTAGTGGTCAGGCAGGTACAGAATACGCCAGTCTTCACCGCCGGCTTTCAGGGCTTCGTAAAGCGGGCCGACGATATGCTTGTCCATGGCTTCGAGCGCGGCGACCTTGGTCAGCGCATCAGCGGCGTGGCCTGCTTCGTCAGGGGCTTCGATGTGGACACACACCACGTCGTAATCTTTCAGCGCGGCGATGGCGTACTTGCCCGCAGCAACGTAGTCGTTGTCGTGGTAGCTGGTCTGGCCGGGGACATCCAGACGGTCCCAGCCGATGAAGCTGGAGATACCCGCCAGCAGGTCCACTGCGGTGATCATCGCCCCACGCAGCTTGAAACGCGATTCAAACGTGGGGATCGTCGGCTTCTGCCCCTGACCCCATGGCCAGACGTGCGTGGCGGGCAGTTCGCCCAGCTCACGGCGGGTCTGGTTGATCTCATGGTTCGCCAGAAACACTTCACTCTCAGCAATCATCTGCTGAAGAATGGTGGCGTAAGGCCCGCCCGTGGGCAGATACTTGCGGATGGGCTGGCCGGGGATGTCATGTGGCGGCGTCGTCACCAGTTCCGACCAGTCACGGCCGGCGTCTGAAGGTTCGCGATTGGACCAGTCCACCAGAATGTTGCGATACGACACGCCCGGGTAGAGCGTCATATGGCTGATTTCCAGCCGCTTGGCGAATTCCGCCAGCAGCTGTGAGCCTTCATCGGACGTAATGTGGCCAGCCGAGTGATCCTGCATCTTGCCATCGATCACCGTCACCAGATTCAGACGGAAGATCCAGTCGGTCGGGTCAAGATCGATACCCAGCGCAGCGGCTTCGAGAGGCGCACGGCCCTTGTGGTAGCGAGTCGGGTCATAACCCAGCAGGCTCATGCTGCAGACGTCCGACCCGCAGGGCATACCCGGAGGCGTGGTCACCACCGTTCCCTGCCTGCCTTCGATGGACAGGCGGTCGGTATTGGGTTTCCTGGCCGCTTCAAAAGGTGTCTTACCGTCGAGTTCGTCCAGAGGATGATCCGCAGCGCCGTCAGGGATGATAATGACGTATTTCATAGGGCAATCATTTTAACCAGGACGTGTCGGTCGTGCGTTGGTCGGCCTTATACGTTCATTGCGATCTTGAGCTCTCAGGCTCAATCACCAGGTGATTGGGCTTGATTTACCACCGGGCGTGGCAAAAATGAGGCGTACAGCCCTTAACTGATCTCCATTCTGGAGCCCATCGTGGATTTCCACTGGCCTTCCAATCACAACCCTTACAAAAGGCCGGCGGACATCCGTGAAAAGATGATCCGGGAGACCAATGCCTTTCTGAGCTGGTCACTGGCCAAGGACCGCGGTCTGCCTCGTATTCCCCGCAGGCGGGTAGACATGGGCGGATTCGGTACAATCCTCAAACACCCCGGCGCTCGAGCACTTGTCCGCCGGTGGTGGGAACGGATTCTGTCGGATTACCGCTTGGAAATCTGATGCCCCGGCGTACGTTCCTCGCCAGCGGGCATCCAGCATGGAGCTGACCTCACATGGCGATTCGCGCAAATGTCAATCCCGGTTACCGCCGCAAACTTCTGCTCATTGGGTCATTCATCACCCTCTTCGGGCTCTGGGCGACCTATGACGTGTTTGTCACCTATCCGCCTCAGCTTGAGAAATACACCGCTTTCCGCGAGCTCAAGGATCAGGGCAGGCAGCATGAATGGGCGGAACTGGCTAAGTCCAAGGGCTGGCCCGAAGACGAGCCCAGAAAGCGAGACAACAGCGACTTCTACTTCAACTACGTGCTGATGGCTCTGGGCCTGTCCATCGGCCTGTATGTGCTGTATCAGGGTGCCACCGCCAGCAAGCGATGGATTGTGCTGGATGACGACAACTCCCTGAGCACCTACCGTGGCAAGCAGACGTTCCTGAACAAAGTGGTAGAGCTCAACGACAGCCGATGGAAGAACAAGGGCCTGGCCGTGGTCACCTATGAGGACGACAAAGGCCGACGCCAGCGCATTGTCCTGGACGACTTCAACTTTGAAACCGCCCCCACCCGGGAAATCTTTGAAGTGGTCAAAGCCGAGCTGGCCACGCGCCCGGGCAACCCCGCCCAGGCTGAACAGGCCAAACTGCAGTCGGATGATCCGAAATCCCAGCCGCCGGTCGATGAATGACCTGAACGGTGAGCGATCAGTTAAATGTCGAATACAAATAACAAAGCCCGGATCATGCACGATCCGGGCTTTTATCATTCAAAATTGAAATAGTGCTGGCATCATGCTTCATCATCAGCAAGGACCACTTCTTCCTGCGGAGCCTGCTTGATATGCACCAGCAGCGAGCCCACGGCCGGGTTGGTGGTCAGCACATGCCCGGTCGTATTGGGCGGAACCACCGTCAGCGATGTGAACTTCAAGCCAATATGATGCCTGCCCGTTTCATCCGCAGGCAGGCAGTGTGCTACCTTCCCGATGATGCGCAGACATGTCCGCTGATGTTTGATGAGCAGCACACAGCGTGTCCCCACCTCCAGCGGCTTGAGATCGAGAAAGCCCATGCCATTGCGTGACAGATCGACAGGCATGACCTGCCTTTCCATCGTCATACCTGAATTGGACTGAATCTGAATGACCAGTTCATCCCCGGATTCAGGCAGATCAAACCGCTGATATTGACGCTGTTCCACGCCTGACATGGCTATACCTCAGCTTGAGTCACAATTGAGCAGGCCCGACAGAAGGCTATCGACCATCCCCCGACCTCACTTGAACCGCACAATCCCCGATAGACGGGCTAGGAGGGGTACAAAAAAACCGCCCGTAAAGGAAAGTCTTTACGGGCGGTCATGGAATCTGAATCGTTAAGTTCAGACGAGTCTGATCTCACTGAGCCTTGGGCTTGGCCTTGTCAGCAGCAGGCTTAGCCTTGGCAGCGGGCTGGGGCAGCTGAGCGCGCTGTTCATCGGTGAGGACTTCCTTGTTGACGCGGCTGGAGATGGTGCTGTTGGCCTTCTTCACCGCAGCAGCATCGGATGCATCAACACCCTTGAAAGCTTCCAGAGCAATGGCGTTAATTTTGGCCTTCTGATCAGCCGTCAGAGTGATGTTGCTCTTGGCCAGGCGGCTCTGAGTACCGCTGGCGACCTTGTTGGCTTCATAGCTGGAGCGCTGGTCCGGGGTGAGGAGTGCCAGAGCCTTGTTGGTGTAGTCAACGTCAATGACTCGACGTTCAGCCATGAGCTTCTTGTTCGCTTCAGCAGCGGACTTCTTGGCTTCTTCATCGCTGCTGCTGGCGTCAGCTTTGGCCTTGGCCAGAGCTTCCTTGTTGGTGGTGGTCCACTGACGGATGGCTTCGTTGTATTCGCCAGCCAGAGCTTCGAGCTTCTGCAGCTGTTCCGGGCTCAGATCGTTGACCTTGGCGATACGGGCCATTTCGCCACCGAGTTTGGGCTTGGCGGGAGCAGCCACTGCGGACTTGGGCTTGGCAGCCGGAGCGCTTTCAGCCATGACATACGCCGGAGAGACACCAGCCACCAGCAGCGCTGCCGCAGTCACCGCCCACATCGATTTACGCATTGCACAATCTCCTTGGCCTGTAGGTATAGGGGATGAATGTCAGGCCGAACACTTTCCCCGAAGATGAATCCTATGATTCCTGCCTGCCCCTGGGTAACGACCGCAAGGCCGACATGTTCAGGATAACATTATCCACTGCGACAGGGTTAGCAAGTGTTTTATGGCAGCCGCCTACGCCAGCCACCCGTATATACCCTTATGCCATAAAGGGTACTGTTAACATTTTCATCCGCATGTACAATCCGTGCACATGCTTCTGCAGACCAGCGAAACTGATGCTCTGCTGACGCTCAACCTCACTCCGGGATTCGGCCCCGTCACCATCAACCGGGCCGTGGAAGTGTCAGGCAGCGCTCAGGCTGTCCTGTCTGCATCCCCATCCGACCTTGAACAAATCCAGGGCATTGGCAAAGACAAAGCCATCGCGCTCCGCCGTGCGCTCGACACCCTGAGCGACGGAAAAACACTGGCACGCGAAAAAGAGTGCATTGCAAAGTTTAATGCTCACGTCCTGTGTCTGGGCCAGCCCGGCTATCCGAAACTGCTGACGATGATTAACGATCCTCCCCCGTGCTCTACGTGCGTGGGAAGATCGTGGAGGAAGACAGACTCGCCCTTGGCGTGGTGGGGTCCCGCAAATGCACCGCCTATGGTCGCGAGCAGGCCGACCGCCTGAGTGGCTGGTGCGCCCAGGCCGGCCTGACCATCGTCTCTGGCGGTGCCTATGGCATCGACGCCGCTGCCCACCGCGCCGCCCTGAGGGTCAAGGGTCGAACCATCATTGTGCTGGGCAGTGGTCTGGCCAGACCTTACCCGGAAGACCATGTCGACCTGTTCGACCAGGCCGTGAGTCAGGGCAGTGCGGTGATCAGCGAGCATCCCATGCTCACATCGCCCCGGGCAGAGTTCTTTCCAAGGCGTAACCGCATCATCTCCGGACTGTCTCTGGGAGTACTGGTGGTGGAAGCGGCGCTGCGATCGGGTGCTCTGATCACCGCCCGGCTCGCCGTGGAGGATCACAGCCGTGAGGTGATGGCCCTTCCCGGCCGGGTGGACTCCCCAGCCTCGGCCGGCTGTCACAAAATCCTGCGAGAAAACTGGGCCACCCTTGTGACCAGCGGGCCTGACATTCTCGATTGCCTCAATGAAACCGGAGCCATGCTGCAGAAAAGCCTGCCCGAATCGCTCAGAGAATCGAATGGCTCGCCA
>Ga0207868_1000051_pt1 | contig 159853 bp, 113 predicted proteins | sample Passage237B_FD_187370 | JGI IMG/M metagenome (GOLD analysis project Ga0207868, IMG submission 187370) | Cellulose adapted compost microbial communities from Newby Island Compost Facility, Milpitas, CA, USA - Passage2 37B (SPAdes) (version 3) ...
ACCGGCGCCATCGCCCAAGCTGATTCCCGCGTCCGGCACCCTCGCGCTGTTCTCGATGATCGCGTTGATGATGCTGGCCGCCGGGTTCGCGTTCCGCACGTACCGGGACTGACCGGTTCCCGCCCGCCCCAGTCCTTCCTTGCCGGAAGGACTGGGGTGTTTTTTCGCGAACAGGGCATCCTTTTGCGCATCGCTCGGCCCGTTGCCGTCCAGGCCATGTGCATGCTGCCGATGGGGAACGCATAAGCGCCGGCGACGAGCAGGATGCCGATGGCCAGGGCGGCGCGATGCTTCATGGCGATTCCTCGACAGGTCCAGTGCGGACCGCCCTGAAGGGCGGTCGTATTGACGCAGGAGCTTGAACGGACAACCTTCCCTGCCCTGCGCGGATTGGGCAGCGATGCTTTACGAAGTTCGATGGCGCGGCAGCGTGGCGCTGGCGATCGTTGTCCCGATAGAATTCCCGTGCTCCGGCCGCTTCCAGTCCGCGCGAGGGCGTGCAATCGCGGACATGCGGGCAGCTGTGCGGGCGCCGCGACGTGCGTGGGGACGCGTGTCGGGATGAGTCTCCGGCGCCAAGGTTCGTGACATCTTTCGGGGGAAATGATGCGGAATAGCATGCCCGGCGGCGTGGACGCCTTGCCGTTGGCACGTGTGCACCAGCTTTGGGACGAGCTCGCCGATTTCGGCCTGTCGCAGACCGAAGCGGCCATGATGCATTTCATGCGCGTGATGTGCGATCTGCTCCAGGCACGGAACGCAACCTGGGGCGGCGCGGTGCGTATTGACGATGATGCCCCGTCGGATCCGCTCGGCGGATGGCGCGTGGCGGCGATGAGCATCCTGCATCCCATGCCGCGCGGTCGGGACGAGGCGATGTTCCGCGAAATCCTCCGGCAATGGGATCGGCGACAAGTCGATCCTTCGTTCCTGCTCCCGATGCGCGCGGTTGGCGAATTCCGCACCTATGTCTTCCGTCGCGACCTGCCCGCCGGCTGGTTCGAATCGGACTTCTATCGCAACCACTACGAATCGGTCGGCACCATGGATGCCTTGTTCGTGGCATTTCCGCTGGGCGCGGATGCGGAATCCCATTTCGCGTTCTATGCCGACCACTGTTTCGAAGAGCGCGACGTCGCACTCGCCGGCGTCGCTGTCCTGATTCACCTCGTTTCGAATCCGTCCGCAAACACGCGGTCGGCGGGGATGATTTCCGGCACGAAATGCGCGGTCGAATGCATCGCGCCGGTGATGTTGGTGAGCACGCAGGTGCTTCCCGATCCGGCGCAGGCACCGGTCCATTCGACGAAGACAAAGCCCGGATCCGGCGTCGCGACGCAGGTGGCCTTGCCGCCATCCGGCACGTTGTCCGGTGTGCAGCTGGCAGCGCCACCAGTCCCGGCCTCCGCCGTCACCGGATGCGTGATGGCTTTCGGCTCGAAATACGCCGTCGAATGCATCGCGCCGGTGACGTTGGTGAGCACGCAGGTGCTTCCAGATCCGGCGCAGGCACCGGTCCATTCGACGAAGACAAAGCCCGGATCCGGCGTCGCGACGCAGGTGGCCTTGCCGCCCTCGGGCACGTTGTCCGGCGTGCAACTGGCGACGCCGCCGGAGCCGGCATTCGCCGCCACCGGATACGTCATCTGCACCGCAAAATGCGCCGTCGATTGCTTCGCGCTGGTGACGTTGTCGAGCACGCAGGTGCTGCCCGAGCCGGCACAGGCGCCGGTCCATTCGTCGAACACGAAGCCCTGCGCCGGCGTGGCAACACAGGTGGCCGTACCGCCGCTCGTCGCGCTCGAAGGCGTGCAGGAAGCGACGCCGCCAAGGCCGGCATTCGCGACCACCGGATGCGACGCACCCGGGGTGTTGGCGACCGGACCGATGGTCAGCGTGCCGGGCACGTAGGCGATGTCGTAACCGTCCTGCAGGGAATACTTGCCCTGCGGGTGGATCACGTACGTGCCGGCAGCCACCGCGCCCTGCGAATTGCCGCCGTAAGCGAGCGTGCCGAGCAGCTTGTCGGGATCGTGGGCGAGCGAGTAGTGGACGCCATTGCCGCCACTGTACGGCGTGCCGTCGGCGCTGCGCGCGTCGTCGTGGGCCGTGACCGTCAGCGGCGTCAGGAACCCGCGCAGCAGCGGTGTCGTCTGGCCCGGGTAGATGCGCCAGGTGCTCGTACCGCCCGCATCGCTGATCGCGCTGTCCCAAGCCGAGAACGTGGACAGCTGTTTGAGCGCGGCCAGGCTCTGGCCGGAAAGCTGTTCCGGCGTGACCGAGACGGAGCCGGAACCAATGCCAGAGGCAGCGCCGGAACCGGTGTTCCAGAAGTTCTGCGACAGGGTGCTGCCAGCCCCGACGCGATAGCCGAGAAGGCCTCCGAAGGATACGTGCGCAGTAGACGCATGAGTCGCCGACCCGAGTGCGTACGACTGCGAGATCGCGCCGTACTCGATATGGCCGACGAGCCCTCCCGAGCTGGCGTAGTAACTGCGGTAGGCATGGATGTTTCCGCTGGCATAACTGGCAGTAACACCTCCGTACTCGCGTATGTGGCCGATCAAGCCTCCGGCATCCGAGTAGCCCGTGTCGCCGTGGAAGGCCACGTGCACGTTACCGAGGGCATAGCTCGTGGAAACGTTTCCGTTGCTCAGTCCTATGAGGCCACCCACGCGCTGCCTCGCCGTCTGACCGGAGACCGCCCAGTTTCCTTCGGTTTTCACGTTGCCCGTCGCGCGTCCGTATTCGATCGTCCCGGTGTTTTCGCCGACGAGGCCACCGACATTGGCGAGCTGGCTGTAGAAGATCGCTTCCACATAACCGGTGGCGATGGCGCGTGAAATGTTGCCGTGATTGATCGCGGCGAATCCCCCGGTGGTCGCCGCGCCATGCACGTCGCCATGAGCACCGGAATCCGTGATGCTTGCGCCGGCCGCGTTGAGGGCGACGAATCCGCCAACATGGTCATAGTCGCCGACCGGCCGTACCGTGATGCTCACGTCGCCGTAGGCGTGACTGCGCACGATCTCGCCTTCGTTGAGCGCGGCCAGGCCGCCGACGTAGTGGTCGATGCCGGTGGCCGCAGCGTGCGTTACCTCGCCGTGCGCGGCGCTGTCCTCGATGCGTCCGCGATTGATGCTGACGAGGCCGCCGCCATACTCGCGATCCACGGTCGTCGCGACATTCGCGATGCCATTGCGCACGATGCCACCGGCCTGCAGCGTGCCGATCATGCCGCCGACACGCTGATGGCCATGAACCGTGCCGGAAGCCTGGCTCGCCGACACCAGGCCGCTGCTTTCGCCGGCCAGTCCGCCGATGTCCGACGTACCGGACCCGGAAACCGCTGCCGAGCTGTTGCGGATCGTTCCCGCACTCGACCCGACCAGTCCGCCGATGAACTGGTTTCCGCCCCGCGTGGCGGACACCACGCCATCGACTGGACATCGTCGAGGACACCCGCCGCGTCGAGGTGCCCGACCAGCGCGCCGGTGTGCGAATAGCCGCTGACCTGGGCATTGCGCAATGAGAGATGGCGGATCTGGCCGCCCTGCACGACGCCGAACAGTCCCTGGTTCGTACCCGCCAGGAACGGCCGGTGGATGCGGAGATCGGAAATCGTGCGATTGCGTCCGTCCAGGCTGCCGCTGAAGGGCGCCTGCGGCGTGCCGATCGGCTGGAAGCCGTCATCCCAGGTCGCGGTCGTGGCGGCATCGATGTCGCCATCCAGCACGAAATGCCGATCGGCATGGCCGCGCACGCCCTGCGGCCATAGGCATCGGCCAGCCGCCAGGGACTGGCGGCCGAGCCATTGCCGCCGCGCGCGCAGGAACCGGGCGTCGGCACCCAAACCCAGATGGCTGGCGGAGAACGCCGGCAGCGTGCCCGCCACCTGGTTCCAGTGGCCGCGCTCGATGACCAGCCGGTCGCCGGACATCGGCGCCGGCGTGATCGCGCCGGGAACGTCGATCAGCAAGGTTCCCGTGGTCCATGTCACGCCGCCTGCCGGAAGCCGCAGATCACCAGCCGCCGTGCCCGGGGTAGCGATGACGCGCGTGGTCTCGACGCTGAAGTCGTAACCGAACTGGTCGGAATACAGGGTCTGGATCGACGCGCTGGCGTTGCTGGCGACGGTGTAGCTGCCGGCCTGCGTGCTCGTGACGTGCAAGGTGTCACCCACCGGATCGACCGTGACCGGCGCGCCGACCGGACCACCGGAGGACCAGAACACATGCGCCGGATCGAGCCCCGTCATGTCGACATCGACCTGCGAGGCGACGCTGGCGATGTTCGCGAGCGGCTGGCCACTGCCATCGAAATCGGGTTGCGCGGAGGCGACGACCCGCGGTTCCAGCATGAATCGCAGCAACGGATAGGTGTGGCCTTCGTAGATGCGCCACGGCGTGTCGCCGCCGCCGCTGGTGATGCCATAGCGTCCCGGATCGACGCTGTTCCAGCGCGGCGCGAAGGTCGCCAACTGTTTCATCTGGGCGGTCGTGCGGCCGGTGTCGATGAAGCCGCTGCCGCTGCCCTCGGACTGGCCGCTGGTCTCCACGTCCCAGAACACGGTGTTGCTGGCCGGCCGTCCTTCTCCGTACAAGCCACCGACGGTCGACGCGCCCGTCGTCGTGGTGACGCGTCCGGTCGCGTAGGAGTACTGCACTTCCCCCGCCGGCGACAGCGCGAGGCCGATCAAGCCACCGACATATTTCTCACCGGTGACATCGCCGGTGGCCTAGGTCATGTACACGATCTCCTCGATGACGAGGTTGGTACCATGCCAGCCGATCAGTCCGCCGACATAGGCAACACCGCTGACGTTACCGGTCGCGAAGGCCTCGCGGATGATCGTGTTTCTGGCGGCATAGCCCACGAGGCCGCCGATCGCTTCGAGATTGTTCGCGGACGTGGGCGACGGCGTTACACCGGTGACATTGCCCAGCGCGCAGACCTGCTCGAGCTTCGTACCATGTTCCATTTCCCCGACGAGGCCGCCGACACGCCAACGGCCGGTCACGTTGCCCCCCGCCCAACTGCGACGGATCTGGGCCCCCTCGATCGCGCGCGCGGCGAGGCCACCGACACGCGGGCCATGGACGGCGATCGTCGTCGTCGAGTAGGAGTCCTCGATGGTGCTCGCGTCCAGATTCGCCACGAGGCCGGCGATGTAGCCGCCCCCGATGTCGCTGTCCTCCGGCATCGCGATTCGCCCACCTTCACTGCTGACGTGGCGCATCAGGCAGCCATTCGTGCATTGCGCGGCGACACCCGCAGCGATCATCCCCGTGACCACGTAATCGACATCAAGCATGCGCAGGTGCTGCAGCGTGCCGCCTTTGACGTTGTTGATCAGGCACAGATACTGGTTGCGGTAGATGTGCAGCCCGCTGATCGTGTGCCCCAGGCCGTCGAAGGATCCGGTCAGCTCCGATCGCGGCAGGAAGCCGGCGTAGTTGCCGTTGCCATCGGGACGCCATGCGGCGATCGGCGACGCATCGATGTCCACCCCAAGCACGAAGTGCTGGTCCGAAGAAGCCGTCATGCCCTGCAGGCTCATCGGCGATGGCGGCGACGTCGCATCGTCGGGCTGGCCGAGCGTGGTGATGATCACGTGGCTGATGGACGTGCCGTCGCTGCCGCGGCGCGTGGTGAAGCTGGCGGTCGCGGCGAGGTTGACCGGCGCATACACCGTGTAGTGGTGCGGATTGCCCGCGACCGCGTCGGCAAGGCCGTATTCGAACGTCAGCCCGGCGCTGGCGCTGGCCGTCATCGGCTCGAGCACGGTGATCGCGCCATCCGCGCTCAGCGTGAGCGTGTTCGCCGACCAGGCGAGCGGCGCAGCGACCGTGAGGTCGCGGCCGGTGCCGCTGAGGATCTTCACCGGGCCCACGGCGAGTCTGGCGACCACGTCGGACGCGGCAACCCGCGAGCTGGCCGCCGACGGTGTCCAGACCTGCGGGTTGGAACCGCTCCAGCTGCCATTCGTACTCGGCGCGTTGCCGATCACCACGCCATCGGCGTGTGCTGCTGTCGTCGCGAGCAGTAGTCCCGCCCACAGCAGGCAGGCGCTCAACGTGGATTGGAAAAGGAATGGGATGCGGCGGATGAGGGACTTTTGCATCGGGAGTCGACTCTGCTGGGATCAACGGCGCCCGTAGCGCGGCTGGTCACAACGCAGGCGCAAATCGCGTCGATCTTATTCATCGATGCATCGTGCAGGTATCCGCTAATCAGAGGATGTCGTGAGCATGGGTGAGCGATCGTCGCCCGCCACGCCGCCGAACCGGCAAACGCGATGCGCGATCATGGACGCAAAATGGGATTGGACCTGACAACGGGGGAACACGGACATGAAACGAGTGTTGCTATCCCTATGCCTGTTGTTGTGCATTGCAATGCCGGCATTGGCGGGGCAGAAAGCCGAGATCCTGGAAACGTATCCGGCCGGGAAAGACGTGCAGCTCGGCACGAGCGAGCTTTATTACGTGCGGGTGGCGTATCAACTGGATGAGCCGTCGCGCGTCTGGGTGCGCCCCTATTTCCAGGGCAAGCCCGCCAATGCCGGGAGCAATCCGGCGATGCAGGTTTCCGGCAGCGGCGAAACGCTGGGAACCTTCTTCCTGTTCAAACCCGGCGACCAGGTGGATGAGATCCGCGTGACGATCGGCATCGGCAGCCCATCCGACCTTTTCATGCAAAGCCTGCCCGTGCGCGTGGTTGCCATTGCAGGTTCCGGCGATGGCGCATCGCCGCCGGCGTGGGCAAGGGAATTGAAAGCGCAGCAGGAGGCGATGCGGAAGCAGGCCATCCAGGACTATGTGAACAAGCCCCCCACCACCAGCGAAAAGGTGTTCCCCTTCGTCTTCGCATTGGCGGTGCTTGGTCTGGGATTGGCCGGTTTCATCTTGCCGATCTGGGCGATGCGGCGCTGGCAGGGCCTATGGCGGATGGCCGCGGCGTTGCCCTTGGCGGCGCTGGTGCTGACGATCTTGAATATCGCCATCGGCGTCATGCTGGACCCGACCTCGCACAACCTGTTCCCGTTCGAAATCCTGTTTGTCAGCGCATTGGGCACAGGCGCACTCTTCGTGATGTTCGTCGTGCGCAAGTTGTTCGGCGTCGGAAAATAAAACGACGCCGGAAAACACGAAGCCCGGCACGAGGCCGGGCTTCGTCGTTGCATGGATGCGATGGAAGGACTTAGAAGTCCATGCCACCCATGCCGCCCATGCCACCGCCGTGCGAGTGGGCCGGCTCTTCCTTCTTCGGAGCTTCGGCCACCATCGCTTCGGTGGTGATCATCAGGCCCGCGATGGACGCGGCGTTCTGCAGCGCGGTGCGGGTGACCTTGGTCGGATCCAGAATGCCGAATTCAACCATGTCGCCGAACTGGCCGTTGGCGGCGTTGTAGCCGAAGTTGCCCGAACCGGCCTTGACCTGGTTGACGATCACCGACGGCTCTTCGCCGGCATTGGTGACGATTTCGCGCAGCGGCGCTTCCATCGCGCGCAGGGCGATCTGGATGCCGTGGTTCTGGTCTTCGTTGGCGCCCTTCAGGCCTTCGATCGCGGCCTTGGCACGGATCAGCGCGACGCCACCGCCCGGCACCACGCCTTCTTCCACCGCCGCACGGGTCGCGTGCAGGGCGTCTTCGACGCGCGCCTTCTTCTCCTTCATCTCGACCTCGGTGGCAGCGCCGACCTTGATGACAGCCACGCCGCCGGCCAGCTTGGCCACGCGCTCCTGCAGCTTCTCACGGTCGTAGTCGGAGGTGGTTTCCTCGATCTGCGCCTTGATCTGCTTGATGCGGGCCTGGATGCGCTCGGCATCGCCGGCGCCGTCGATGATCGTGGTGTTTTCCTTGGTCACGACGACGCGCTTGGCGCGGCCCAGATCGTTGATCGTGGCCTTCTCGAGCTGCAGGCCGACTTCCTCGGAGATCACGGTGCCATTGGTCAGCACGGCGATGTCTTCCAGGATGGCCTTGCGGCGGTCACCGAAGCCCGGCGCCTTGACGGCGGCAACCTTGACGATGCCGCGGATGGTGTTGACGACGAGCGTGGCGAGGGCTTCGCCTTCCACTTCCTCGGCCACGATCAGCAGCGGCTTGCCGGCCTTGGCGACACCTTCGAGCACCGGCAGCAGTTCGCGCACGTTCGAGATCTTCTTGTCGTGGATCAGGATGAACGGATCGTCCATCTCGACCTGCTGGCTCTGCTGGTTGTTGATGAAGTAAGGCGACAGGTAGCCGCGGTCGAACTGCATGCCTTCCACGACGTCCAGCTCGTTGTCCAGGCCCGAGCCTTCCTCGACCGTGATCACGCCTTCCTTGCCGACCTTCTTCATCGCTTCGGCGATGATGTTGCCGATCGATTCGTCGCTGTTGGCGGAGATCGTGCCGACCTGGGCGATGGCCTTGTCGTCGGCGGTCGGCTTGGAGAGCTTCTTCAGCTCTTCCACGGCGGCCTTCACGGCCTGGTCGATGCCGCGCTTCAGATCCATCGGGTTCATGCCCGCGGCGACGGCCTTGGAGCCTTCGCGGATGAAGGCCTGGGCCAGCACGGTCGCGGTGGTGGTGCCGTCACCGGCGTTGTCGGAGGTCTTCGAGGCGACTTCCTTCACCATCTGCGCGCCCATGTTCTCGAACTTGTCGGCCAGTTCGATTTCCTTGGCGACGGAGACGCCGTCCTTGGTGATCGTCGGGGCGCCGAAGCTCTTTTCGAGCACGACGTTGCGGCCCTTCGGGCCGAGGGTCGCCTTCACGGCGTTGGCGAGGATGTTGACGCCGCGCACCATGCGCGAACGGGCGTCTTCACCGAAACGGATGTCTTTGGCTGCCATGTGTGTTTCTCCAGGAATTCTTCAGATGTGGGGTTGATACGAGAGTGAGGTTTTCAAAACGCGTATCGGGAGCGGTCGGACCGCGATCAACCGATGACGGCGAACAGGTCGTCTTCGCGCACCACGAGGTACTCGACGCCATCCACCTTCACTTCCGTGCCGCTGTACTTGCCGAACAGCACCTTGTCGCCGACCTTCACCTTCATGGCGCGCACGGAGCCGTTGTCGAGCGGCTTGCCTTCGCCAACAGCGACCACTTCACCGCGGATCGGCTTCTCGGTAGCGCTGTCGGGGATGACGATGCCGCCCGCGGAGACTTTCTCTTCTTCCAGACGCTTGATGATGACGCGATCGTGCAGCGGCTTGAGATTGATAGCCATGACTTGAGCTCTCCAACTTGTTGATAATCAAGGGTTGCCGGTTATTTATCAGCACTCACCGGCAGCGAGTGCCAAATTGTAGCGGGAACGCGGCGTCGGTTTGAAGACGAAGCCGAGGGTGGCTACAGGTTCCAGCGTGACTGGCACAATGTGGCCACTTACACGGGTTTCAAGAGGCGAAGCGTGCGACGCTCATGCGGAAATACTGCTGCCCACCCCGCCTTTCGCCTGTCCTGACGATGCGCGAACGCCTGCAATCCATGCTCCTTTCCGCCCTGGCGCCGTTGCTGGCGCTTGCGGCAATTCCGTCGATCGCCGCGGAACCCCCGACCGCGCCGATGTATTCGCCGGTGATCGAGCGTTTCGACACCCGCAACGGGCTGCCGCAGAACGGCGTCAATGCGATCCTGCAGGCGCGCGACGGCTGGCTGTGGGTCGGCACCTTCGGCGGACTGGCGCGGTTCGACGGGGAGCGCTTCTTCAACTACCCGAGCGCCGAGCATCCGATGCGTTCCCAGGATGCGCCGGACGTCGCCGACGGCCCGCAGAGCGACAGCATCCTCGCGCTGATGCAGGACGACGCGGATCGTATCTGGATCGGCAGCCAGGACAGCGGCGTCGCGGTGTTCGACCAAGACCGCTTCCTGCATCTTCCGGTCTGCAACAGCGCCTGCCAGGTCACCGATTTCGAACAGCTCGGCCGGACCATCTGGGCTTCGTCGGATTCCGGCCTGTGGCGCATCGACGCGGCCACCTTCACGGCCACGAAGCTGCAGGGTTTCCCGGACCGATACACGAGTTCCGTCGCCACGACCGGCAACGGGAAACTGTATGCGCCGATGGACGGCAAGCTGGCCGAAATCGCCGATGATGGCGAATCGATCCGCGAGATCGCGCCGCCCATCGGCGCCGGCCGCGTGCTGCGCGTATTCAGCGAAGGCGACATGGTCTGGGTCACGACCATCAACGGCCTCTACGGCTACCACACCGTCCGCGGCGAATGGCTCGCCTCCATCGATGCGCGCCAGACCACCGGCCTCGATCGAGATGCCACCTATCTTCTTGCCGATTCCGGTGGCGGCTTCTGGTACGCCATGCAGAACGGCAGCCTCTGGAAGCGCAACGAGTCCGGCGAAAGCACTTTGTTCTGGCAGGGCGAAGCCGGTTCCGGCATTACCGTGCTGTCCCGGGACAAGGAAGCGAACCTGTGGATCGGCAGCAGCGTGCACGGCCTGATGCGCCTGCGCCCTTCCCGCATCGGCCTGATGCCACTGCCGGACGCGAGCCTCAACCTGAGCGGCAACGCGGTCGAATCCGACGGCGGGAACGGCGTGTATTTCGGTCTGAGCTGCGGGCTATGGCACTGGAACGGGGACGACATCACGCAGCGCATATCGCCGGAAGGCAACGACACGAACTTCTGCATCACCTCACTCGAACGGGCGCACGACGGCACGCTCTGGATCGGCAACATCAGCGGCAAACTGATGCGGCTGCGGGAGCCCGGCCAAGCGGTGGAAACCGTCGCGACGCTGTCGAACGGCCCCTACGTTTCGGCCATCACGCAACTGCCCGACGGGCAGCTGCTGGTCGCCGCGAGGCTCGGCACCTACCGGATCGAACTGGACGACAACGGTGAATTCACCGGCTTGAGCGCCATTCCGGCGCTGGACGGCATGCGCATCATCCAGATCCTGCCAAGCAAGCACGGCGGTACCTGGTTCGTTGGCAGCCGCGGCGCGTACCGGCTGGTCGAGGACGAAATCGTCGAACGCTGGACGCCGGCCGAAGGACTCGCCAATCGCTTCGCCCGCGCCCTGTTCGAGGACGATAACGGCGTCACCTGGATCGGCACCTACGGCGGCGGCCTGCACCGCATCGAAAACGGCCGCCTGCGGAACTTCCGACGCAGCCAAGGCTTGTACGACGACGCCATCTCCTGCCTGCTCCCCGACCAATACGGCCAGATCTGGATGGCCGGCAACCGCGGCGTATCGGTGCTGCGCAATGATCCGGGCGATGCGGAATTCATCACGGTCGATGGATATTCCGAGAACGAAGGACTGGTGCCATCCGAGCTCAACGGCAGCAGCCAGTCGGCCTGTCATCGCGACCCACAGGGCCGACTCTGGTTGGCGCTGGTGCGCGGCTTCGCGGTGCTCGATCCGGCCCGGTTCGAGCGCACCGACGCGCCGGTGCCGAGCGCCCATGTCACGGGCGTGGCGGTCAATGGAATCCCGCATCCGCTCACCGACGAATTGCGCCTGCCGCCGAGCGACTCCATCGTCGAGGTCCAATACACCGCGATAAACCTGACCTCGCCGGAGCGCCTGCATTTCCGCTTCCGCCTGTCGCGGGCCAGCACGGACTGGATCGATGCGGGCAGCAACCGCAGCATCGTGTTCCCGTCGATCCCGTGGGGAGAAAACGTCTTCGAAGTGCAAGCCCGCAACGAAGACGGACCATGGTCCGAACCGGCGCGCCTGCATATCGTGCGGCCTTCGCCGTGGTACCAGAAGCCATGGCTGTGGCTGTTGGCGACCACGCTCGGGCTGATGCTCGTGGTCAGCGCCACGCGCTCGGACGACGAAACGGAAAACGCCTGATTAACCCCACCCGCATTCCGAGGGTGTACCATGCTCGCGCAACCTCTGCCGTGTTCGACAGCGTGCGCTTACATTTGCCTTGACCCTAATGAACGACCCCGGGGCTGCAATATCGAAGCCGGTGTGCATGACCGCCACGAGCGGTAAGCCCGAAGCCAAGTGAGCATTCCCACCTGATCCTCGGGATCAAGGTCGTTTCGCACGCACCGGCACGGCGGAGGCTGCCTCTTTCTTCCGCCGAATCCCGCCCAACGTGACCGACCGCAACGCCTTGCGCGCCAGCCTGCGCAAACGACGCCGCGAACTTCCCGCGTCCGAACGCATGGCAGCCGCGAGCGCCGTGGCGCAACGGCTGCGCGAACTTCCCGCACTGCAGACACGCGACTACGTCGCCGGCTATTGGGCCAACGACGGCGAAATGCCGCTGCACGCCCTGCTCGTTCCGGCACCGGAATTCGTCTATTGCCTGCCCTGCCTCGCGCCGGGAAAGACGCTGCGCTTCGCGCCGTGGCGCAACGGCGATGCATTGGTGCAGAACCGTTTCGGCATTCCCGAACCCGACCTCGCGCCCGAATCCCTGCTTGATGCGGAATCCCTGAGCGCGGTGCTGGTGCCGCTGGTCGGCTTCTCGCGCGACGGCCATCGGCTCGGCACCGGCGGTGGCTGGTACGACCGCACTTTCTCGTTCCTACACGATCGCGCGCGGCCGTCAAAGCCGCTGCTGATCGGCATCGGCTATGCCTTCCAGGAAGTCGACGCCCTGCCGGTCGAGAGCTGGGACGTGCCGCTGGACATGATCGTCACGGAACGCGAGACGATCTCGATCATCCCGTAGCCATCGCCGCTAGAATGCGAGGTTCGTTCCTCGCCGCAACGCACCGATGCACTACTGGCTGATGAAATCCGAACCGGAGGAGTTCTCCATCGACGCGCTGCAGCAGCGCGGTCGCGAGCCGTGGAGCGGCGTGCGCAACTACCAGGCGCGCAACTTCATGCGCGACGGCATGAAGATCGGCGATGGCGTGCTGTTCTACCACTCCAATTGCGACGTTCCCGGCGTCGTCGGCATCGCGAAGGTTGCGAGCGCGGCCTATCCCGACCCGACCCAGTTCGATCCGGAAAGCGATTACTACGATCCCAAGTCCACGCCGGAAAACCCGCGCTGGATGCTGGTCGACATCGCTTTTGAAAAGAAACTCCCGCGCACGATTTCGCTCGACGAACTGCGTTCGCACGCGGACGCACTCGGCGACTTTCCCCTGCTCGCGCGCGGCAACCGGCTGTCGGTGCTGCCGGTGACCAAGGCGCAGTGGAACTTCATCCTCAAGCTGGCCTGAGCCAATACAAGAGAACAACCCATGAGCACGGATCGCGAAAACGCCAAGCGCCTCTCCGCCGAACGCGCGCTTTCCTATATCGAAAAAGGCAGCGTGATCGGCGTCGGTACCGGCTCCACGGTGCGCTGGTTCATCGAAGCGCTGGGCCGCGAGCGCGGCCTGATCGAAGGCGCGGTGTCCAGTTCCGAACAATCCACTGCCCTGCTGAAACAGCACGGCATCGACGTGCTCGACCTGAACGCGGTCGGCCCGCTCGACCTGTACGTCGACGGCGCGGACGAATGCGATCCGCACAACCGCCTGATCAAGGGCGGCGGTGCGGCGTTGACGCGCGAGAAGATCATCGCGGCGGCCAGCAAGCAGTTCGTCTGCGTCATCGATTCGGCCAAGCAGGTCGACGTGCTCGGCAAGTTCCCGCTGCCGGTGGAAGTGATCCCGATGGCGCGCAGCCACGTCGCGCGCCAGCTCACGGCGATGGGCGGCCAGCCGGTATGGCGCCAGGGCGTGACCACCGACAACGGCAACTGGATCCTCGACGTGCACAACCTGTCGATCGTCGACCCGGTCGGTCTGGAAGCCGCAATCAACCAGATCGTCGGCGTGGTGACGGTTGGCCTGTTCGCAGCGCGCAAGGCCGATGTCGTGATCGTGGACGGTGTAGTTCGCAAGTGAGTCGACGCGGCATTTCCGTCGCGTTCGGCGACGCACCGCACGCCCTGCTGCGGTTTTCCTTCGATGCCGGCGCCGATGCCGGCGCGATCGTGATCGCATGCCCGCGCATCGCCGGCCCGGTGTTCCCGGAAAGCTGGTGCGCCGACACGATGGCGTTCTCCGCGGTCGCCATCGAGATCGACGAAAACAACGGCGACATCGAACGCGCCGCGCGCGAAGGCTATGCACAACTGCTCGGACGCGTGCGCGGCTCCGCGCATCCGTACCTGATCCGCGTCTGGAACTATTTCGACGCGATCAACGAAGGCGAAGGCGACGCGGAACGCTACCGGCGCTTCTGCATCGGCCGTGCTGCCGCGGTCGATGCCGCGTTCAACTCGCCGCCGCCCGCGGCCACCGGCATCGGCCATCCGCATCACACCGGCAAGCTGCACCTGGTCGCGCTGTGCAGCGCGGCGCCGGGCATCGCGCTGGAAAACCCGCGACAGGTTCCGGCCTGGACCTATCCGCGCGATTACGGCCCGGTCGCGCCGGGTTTCTCGCGCGGCGCATTGGCGGGCGAAGGCGAAGCGCTTCGATTGCTCGCCTCGGGAACGGCCAGCATCGTTGGCCACCGCTCGCTGCACGAAGGCGATGCCGCGGCGCAGACGCAGGAAGCGCTGCTGAATCTCGAAGCCTTGCTGCAACAGGGAAATAAAACGTCCGGACGGCGCTTCGAGCTGCGCGGCTGCGAAGCCCTGCGCGTGTACCTGCGCGATCCGGCCGACCTGGCCGGCGTCGCCGCCGCTCTGGAACGCAGCGGCATTCCGACCTCGGCGCAGGTGTTTCTGCATGGCGACATCTGCCGCCGCGAACTGGCAATGGAACTGGAAGGCGTGTTCGCGCCGGAGCCGTAAAGCAAAAGGCCTTCCCCTCCGCCGGAGCGGAGAGGAAGGCCCGGGTTGCGTGAAACGGACTTTCGTCAGAACGCCGCTTCGTCGAGCGCCATCAGGTTGTCGGCGCCCGAACGGATCGCCGCCGCGTGCGTCAGCGTGCGTGGCAGGAGGCGCTGGTAGAAAAAGCGCGCCGTCTGCGTCTTCGCAGCGACGTATTCCGCGCTTTTGCCGTTGCTGCGGGCCGCCGCGACCGACTTGGCCCACCAGTAGGCCAGCACCACGTAGCCGGAATAGAACAGGTAATCCACGGCGGCGGCGCCGATCTCCTCGGGATTGCTCATGGCCTTCTGGCTGATGTCCATCGTCAGCTTCTGCCAATCCTGCGCGGCCTGCGCGAGCGGCGCGACGAATTCCGCGAGCTCCGCGTTGCCGGTGTGCTCGGTGCAGAACGCCACGATCATGCCGAGGAACTGCTTGAGGCCGGCGCCATGCGTGTGGATGGTCTTGCGCGCGAGCAGGTCGATGGCCTGGATGCCGGTGGTGCCTTCATAGATCGTGGTGATGCGGACGTCGCGGGCGACCTGTTCGATGCCGGTTTCCACGATGTAGCCGTGGCCACCGAAGCACTGCTGCGCGTGGTAGGCGCATTCCACGCCCCATTCGGTGAGGCAGCCCTTGATGATCGGAGTGAGGAAGGAAAGCAGCTCGTCCGCTTCGCGACGCACGTTCTCGTCGGGCGAACGCTCGATCGTATCGAGCAGCACGGCGCCTTGCAGCGCAAGCGCGCGACCGCCTTCGGTCAGCGCCTTGCAGGTGAGCAGCATGCGGCGCACATCCGGATGCACGATGATCGGATCGGCCGGCTTGTCCGGGCGCTTGGCGCCGGACAGCGAGCGCATCTGCAGGCGCTCCTTGGCGTAGGCCAGCGCGTTCTGGTAGGCCAGATCCGCCAGCGCCAGGCCCTGGATGCCCACGCCGAGGCGGGCCGAGTTCATCATCGTGAACATCGCGTTGAGGCCGCGGTTCGGCTGGCCGATCAGCCAGCCCTGTGCGCCGTCGAAGTTCATCACGCAGGTGGACGAGGCGTGGATGCCCATCTTGTGTTCGATCGAGGCGCAGTGCACGGCATTGCGCTCGCCCATCACGCCGTCACGGCCGACCTTGTTCTTCGGCACGATGAACAGGGAGATGCCCTTGGTGCCTGCCGGTGCATCCGGCAGGCGGGCGAGGACCAGGTGCACGATGTTTTCGGTGAGGTCGTGCTCGCCGGCGGAGATGAAGATCTTGGTGCCGGTGATCGCGAAGCTGCCGTCCGCGTTCGGTTCGGCGCGGGTCTTGAGGATGCCGAGGTCGGAGCCGCAATGCGGTTCGGTCAGGCACATGGTGCCGGTCCAGCGGCCTTCGACGATGGGCTTCAGGAAGGCGTCCTGCTGCCACGGTTCGCCGTGGTGCTTGAGCGCTTCGACGGCGCCGTGCGAAAGCAGCGGGAACATCGACCAGCTCAGGTTGCCGGCGTCGAGCATTTCCTTCAGCGCCGAGCCGATGGATTCGGGCAGGTGCTGGCCGCCGAACTTCTCCGGCGCGGTCAGACCGTTCCAGCCGCCCTCGACCCACTGGTCATAGGCCGCCTTGAAGCCCTTGGCCGTGGTCACCGCACCGGTTTCCTTGTCGTGGTGGCAGCCTTCGGCGTCGCCGCTGGCGTTCAGCGGCACCAGCACCTGTTCGACGAAACGGGCGCCTTCGTCGAGCACCGCGTCGAACAGTTCCCGGTTCAGCGATTCGCCGCCGGGAAGTTTGGCGTACAGCGCTTCTGCGCCGAGTACGTCGTAGAGCGTGAAGCGGATTTCGTCGAGCGGGGCTTTGTAGTTGGACATGTCGGGTTTTCCTGGGGTGTTGGATCAAATGGGGGGTGAAGCGGATCAGCGGAGCACGCCGGACAGGCCGGGCACGGGCCAAAGCTGGCCTTCGAACTTGAAGGAATCGTTACGCTTGTCGGGCTCGCTGCTGACCAGTTCGCCCGAAAGTTCGTACATGGCGCTGCGGCCTTCGGACAGCGCCGCGGCAATGCGGGTCTGCGCGGCAACGGCCGGCTTGAAGACGATTTCCTCGATTTCCACGCCCTTCGGGCCGATCGTGAGGTTTGGCGAGCGCTCCAGCGTCGCGGCGGTCACGCCCTCGATGGAAAGCTTCGCCTTCACCGTGGAAATCGTGTGCGGCACGTTGCTGAAACTCTGCAGGCGCAGCTTCAGCTTCCAGCCGCCGTTGCCCGGAAGGATGGCCAGCTCCTGCACGCTGGCGCTGGGCGGGAACACGAGCTTCTTGTGCGGCGTACCACCGCAAGCAGCCAACAGTGCCAACGACAGCAGCAACAGAACGACGCGAAGCGTGCGGGGCATCGATTTCTCCATTCTGGGGCGTATGTAGTTTTGGAATGATAACTGACCCAATCACCTGAAATTTGATCGCGATTGGGTTTGCGTGCCATGCGCGGATGCCGCCTCCGGACGACGAGCGGCGTAATCGGAGGGCGGAATGGTCTGCAGCTTCCGTTCAGCTTGCGATCAGTCCGCGATATGCTGCGGAAGTGATGAAGAACCAGCCCGTGCTCGTATCGCTTGCGTTGGTCGCCGCCTATCTGGCGCTGGCGAAGCTGGCGATGCTCTTTGCCGGCGCCGCCACCAGCGTGAGCCTGATCTGGCCTTCCACCGGAGTGCTGTTCGCCGCGATGCTGCAGTTCGGCTGGCGCTGGTGGCCCTGGGGCTTGGCGGCGGTATTGCTGACCCAAGTCCTGGTCGCGCCGTCGCAACCGGAATTCCTGCCCTGGGTCATCGCCAGCAACATGTCCGGGGCGCTGGTCTCCTACTTTTTCGTGCGGCGGTTCCATCCGCGCGTGCTGGAGCAGTTCGACATCGTGTCCGGCGCGGGCCTGTTCGCGGGCGGCGCCGTGTTCGCCTTGGTCAGCACCCTGTTCGGCAGCATCGGCTTGTGGCTGGACGGCATTTCGACCCTCGACACATTGCCGCTCGATGCGGTGCGCTGGGCCATGGGCGACATGTTCGGCGTCATCGCGATCGCGCCTGCCACGCTGATGGCGATCAATCCGCCCAAGGGCCAACTCCAGCGCCCGCAGACGCTGCGCTACGCCCGGCACGGCGAGCGCATCGCCTGGAGCATCGGGCTGGCGGTGATCCTGTTCTCGATCACGCTGCTGTCCGGCACGCACGAAAGCTACGCCCTGGCGATGGTCGGCCTGCCGCTGGCGATGATGATCTGGGGCGCGGTGCGGATGCCGCCGCGCATGACCACCTACGCGAACGCGATCGTGGCCTTGTTGATGGCGACCGCCGCGAGCGTCGGGTTCGCCGGCTTCAAGCCGCCGACGCGCGCCGTGGACGCGGCCACGCTGTCGGCCTTCCTGTGCGTCATCGCGATCACGCCGTTGACACTGGCGATGGGCATCCACCAGGCCCGCACCACCGCCCTGCGGCTATTGCGGCGCGCCACGGTCGATCCGCTCACCGGCACCTTGAACCGCAGCGCCTTCGAACATGAAGTGAAGCAGCTGGCCAAGAACCACGCCGGCGAACCGATGGCGCTGGTCTATCTGGACCTCGACCGTTTCCGCCTGATCAACGACGGCCTCTCGCATGCGGTTGGCGACGAACTGATCGCCGCGGTCGCCGGTGCCCTGCAGATGCAACTGGCGCCGGGAGACATCCTGGCGCGCATCGGCGGCGACGAGTTCGCGGTACTGCTGCGTCACGCCGATCCCGACGATGCCCTGGCGCGTTCACACCTGCTGTGCGAAGCGGTGTCCTCGTACAAGTTCATGGCGCAGGAGCACATCGCCTCGGCCACGGCCAGCGGCGGTTTGGTGCCGTTCGTATCGGGCGAAACCGAATTCGGCGACCTGCTGGCGCAGGCCGACACCGCCTGTTTCGCGGCCAAGGAACGCGGCGGCAACCGCATCGAACGCATCGAGGAAGGCGGCACCGGCATCGTGCAGCAGCGCACCGATTCGATGCGCTGGGCGCTGCGCCTGGCGAACGCACTCGAGCACGATTACTTCCAGTTGCACTGCCAGACCATCGCGCCGCTGCGACAGGACATCACCGCGCTGAAGCATTTCGAAGTGCTGCTTCGGATGTTGGAGCCCGGCCAGACCGAGCCGCTGCTGCCGGGCCAGTTCATCCATGCCGCCGAGCGCTTCGGCATGGGCGTGCGACTGGATCGGCACGTCGTCGACAAGTCACTGCGCTGGTTCGAGCGCCATCCCGATCGCGCACAGCAGGTCGGACTGTGCGCGATCAATCTTTCCGCGGCGTCCATCGACGATGAGCGCTTCCTGGAATTCCTCCACAACCGCCTGCGCCGCACCACGCTGGAACCGCACCAGATCTGCTTCGAGCTCACCGAAACCACGGCCCTGGGCGACTTGGGCCGTGCACAGCAATTCATCTCGGCGGTGCGCAACCTCGGATGCCGCTTCGCGCTCGACGACTTCGGCACCGGCTTCTGCTCGTTCGGCTACCTGCGTTCGTTCGACGTGGATTTCTTCAAGATCGACGGCAGCTTCGTGCGCGAGATCGACACCTCGCCGCTGTCCTACGCGATCGTGCGTTCGATCGCCGACATCGGCCGCGTGATGCGCAAGCAGACCATCGCCGAATGCTGCGAGAACGAACCGATCCGCCAGCGCCTGATCGATCTCGGCGTGGACTTCTGCCAAGGCTACGCCGTCGCGCAACCGGTGGAGATCGGGCGCTACTTCGGTATGCAGGCGCGGCCTGCGGTGGCGTGAGGCGCGGCGCGCAAGGCGCCGCATTCGCTCGATTACTGCGCGGGTACGGCGTCCGCAACGAACACCAGCGTGATGCCGTCCTTCTCGCCGCGCAGGCGCAGGTCGGCGGCGTCGATCACGCGTTCCAACGGCTGTTGCAACCATGCGTGGAACGCCCTTTCCGCTTCGTCCTTCGCGCCCCTGCAGAGCATCTTGGTGGAAGCGATCGGGCCGAACACGAGCTTTCCGTCCTCGACGGCGTAGCTGCCGATATAGCGATTGCATCCGCCGTAACCGGAAACCTTGCCGTCGGAGAAGAGCATCGTCACGCCGCTGCCGATGGCATCGGCCTGCAGCGGGCCGCCATCGGCCTCGACCAGTTTCCAGCTCGTGCCCGCGTACGCATCGCGAGTCGCCACTTCCGGCGCTGCGACTTCAGGCGCCGCCTCGGCGACGGGAGCAACCGTTTCGGACGGCGTGGCCGCGCAAGCGGCCAACGCCAACAACGAAGTGCAAAGCAAAAACCGCATCATTTCTTCTTGATGAAGTTGTAGATCACCAACAGGATGACTGCACCGACGACAGCGCCGATGAAGCCAGCGACTTGCCCGGCCTGGTAGATGCCGAGGGCCTGGCCGCCATAGGTTGCCAACATGGAACCGCCAATGCCAAGCAGGATGGTCATGATCCACCCCATGCTGTCATTGCCCGGCTTGATGAAGCGCGCTATCAGGCCAATGATCAGGCCGATGAAGATGGTGTACAGAATCGACATCATGATTACTCCCAGTTGGTGGAGATCGATCAGCAGCAACCGTGGCCTTCAAACCTGTTGCCACCCGAGACGGCACCGACACCCTGCGTCAGGCCGCGCTCACCTGCATGGTAGTGCTCGACGATGACCTGCGCCACCGCCGCGGTGAGGCGCTTGCCGGTGGGAATGTGCAGGAACTCGTTCGGCCCGTGCGCATTGCTGTGCGGACCAAGCACGCCGGTGATCATGAACTGCGCACCGGGGAATTTCTCGCCGAGCATGCCCATGAACGGGATCGTGCCGCCCTCGCCCATGAACATCGCAGGCGCGCCGAAATGCGCTTCGGAAGCATGCGAGATGGCGTGGTCGAGCCAGCCCGACAGCGGCGGCGCATTCCAGCCGGTCGAGGATTTTTCCAGGCTGAATTCGACCTTCGCGCCATACGGCGGATTTTCCAGCAGCAGTTTCGTCAGGATCTGACCGGCCACTTCGCCGTCCAGCGTCGGCGGCAGGCGCAGCGACAACTTCACCGCGGTATGCGGACGCAGCACGTTGCCGGCGTTGGACAACGGCGGCATGCCATCGACGCCGGTGACCGACAGCGCCGGACACCAGGTGCGATTGAGCACCAGTTCCTTCAGGTCCGAACTCATCGGCGACATGCCCGGCAGCAGCGGGAACTTGTCGTACACCTCGCTGCCCATCACCGCGGCGACCTTCTCGGCTTGCGCCAAGCGCTCGGCCGGGATTTCCACGTGCAGGCCCTGCGGCAGGATGCGACCGGTGGTTTCGTCCTCGAGCCGCGACAGCAGCTGCCGCAGGATGCGGAAGCTCGAAGGCACGATGCCGGACGCATCGCCCGAATGCACACCTTCACTCAAAACCGAGATCTTCAGGTTGCCGCCCGCCAGACCGCGCAGCGACGTGGTGCACCAGAGCTGGTCGTAATTGCCGCAGCCCGAATCCAGACAAATCACCAGCGACGGCTTGCCGATGCGCGCCGCCAGATGATCGACATAGGCCGGCAAGTCGTAACTGCCCGATTCCTCGCAGGCTTCGATCAGCACCACGCAACGGCGATGCGGCAGCCCCTGGTCCTTGACCGCTTGGATCGCGGAGAGCGAACCGAAAATCGCATAGCCATCGTCGGCGCCGCCGCGACCGTACAGCTTGTCGCCCTTGATCACCGGCTTCCACGGGCCGAGATCATCGGCCCAGCCGGTCATCTCCGGCTGCTTGTCCAAGTGACCGTACAGCAGGATGACGTCGTCGCTGTTCGGATCAGTTCCCGGAATATCGATGTAGATCAGCGGCGTGCGTTCCGGAAGGCGCACCACTTCCAAGGTCATCCCGGGAATGTTCTGGCTGCGCGCCCACTTTTCCATCAGCGCGACAGCATCGTCCATGTAACCATGTTCAACCCATTGCGGATCGAACATCGGCGATTTGTTCGGGATCTTGATGTATTCGACCAGCTGCGGAACGACTTCGTCGTCCCATTTCTGCGCGGCGTATCGGCCGAGGCGTGCGGTATCCATGTGTAGATTTCCGTATCCAGAGACTGTGCATTATGGCGGAAGATTATTGGCGTCGCGGTCTGTTCGATGAATGCTGTTTCAGTACGCGATTGCGCCTAGACTTCTTCCATGCACGATCCTTCGCAATCTCCCGTCGTTCCCGCGCTGCGCCTTCCCGCCCATGAAGCCCGCCGCGAACGCTGGCGCAATGGCAATGGCTGGACGCGCGAGATACTCCGCGTGCCGGCGCCCGGGGGCGAGGACTTCGAGTGGCGCATTTCCATCGCCGACATCGGCGAGGATTCGTTGTTCTCGCTGTTTCCCGGCTGCGATCGGGCGATGGCCTTGCTGACCGGCGAAGGGGTCGAGCTTTCCTTCGCCGATGGGCGCCACGAGCGGCTCGAACCACCGCATGGGCGTGTGGCCTTCAGCGGCGACGAGGTCGTGACTTCGCGCCTGCTGTGCGGTCCGGTGCAGGATTTCAACGCGATCTGGAAGCGCGAGCGCTACGACGGAAAGCTGCTGCATCGGCCGCTGGTCGGACCGATGGTGTTCCTGCCCGAGCGCGGCGTGCAGTGGTTCCTGCACGTGGTCGCCGGGCAGGTCCGGATCCGCGGCCTGGAATCGGCGCCGCTGGAACGCGAAGACAGCGCGTGGCTGCGGCCGACGCAATCCAACCAGCGGGTCGTGATCGACGGCGGCGGCGAAATCCTGCTGCTGCGGCTGGAAGACCGCTGAAGCCGCGCCGCTAGAATGGCGGCCTCCACGTACGCAAGAAATTCCCGCATGAGCATTCGTCCGTACCAGAACAAGCTTCCCGAGCTCGGGGCTCGTACCTATGTCGATCCCGATGCCGTCGTGATCGGCGACGTGGTGCTGGCCGATGACGTTTCCATCTGGCCGATGACCGTGGTGCGCGGCGACGTGAACCATGTCCGCATCGGCCCGCGCACCAACGTGCAGGACGGGACCGTGATCCACGTCAGCCACGATGGCCCGCATTCGCGGCTGCCCGGCTTCCCGACCATCATCGGCGCGGACTGCACCATCGGCCACAAGGCCGTGATCCACGCTTGCACGATCGAGGACGAAGTGCTGATCGGCATGGGCGCGATCGTGCTCGATGGTGCGGTGGTGAAGAAAAACGCGTTCGTCGGCGCCGGCTCGCTCGTGTCGCCGGGCAAAGTGGTGGGCGAAGGCGAACTGTGGCTCGGCAATCCGGCCAAGTTCGTGCGCAAGCTCAGTCCCGAGCAGATCGAAGGCATCCGCTACTCGGCGCAGCATTACGTGCGGATGAAAGACCGCTATCTCGAAGCCATCTGACATCCGTCACGAACGGCATTCCTTCGGCAACACGCGCTCAATGAACGTAGCCGCGCCTCTTGCGCCGCGGCGGCAAAGCCCTATTGTCGTGCTATGCGCCTTGCGCCTACGGAGAGATGCAGATGAAGAATCCCTTGTTGGCAGTCATGCTCGGCTGGCTCGGTCGCCTGCGTCATCCATACCTGTTCGCCATCGCCGGCCTCGTGTTTCTGGTCGATCTCGCGGTGCCGGACTTCGTTCCGTTCGTCGATGAAATCGTGCTCGCCGCGATCACGGCATGGATCGGCAGCCGCAAGTCGAAAAAGACGCCTCCGCTGGAACCCGAAGCGCCGGCCAAGTGATGCGCTTGATCGACAGCCACGCGCATCTGGACGCGGAAGCGTTCGATGCCGATCTCCCCGCCGTGCTGGCGCGGGCGCGAGCCGATGGCGTGGTCGCCAGCGTGGTTCCGGCGGTGGAAGCCGCCGGCTTCGCGAAGCTCAAGTCGCTGGCGCAGACGCATTCCGGACTGGCGCCGGCCTATGGCCTGCACCCGATGTACCTGGATCGGCATCGTCCCGAACACCTCGCTGTGCTGCGCGACTGGCTGGAACACGAACGCCCTTGCGCAGTCGGCGAATGCGGCTTGGACCATCATGTCGAAGGACTCGATCCGGAACGGCAGCGCGAATTCCTGATCGGGCAACTGCAACTGGCGCGCGAGTTCGACCTGCCGGTGATCCTGCACGCCCGCCGCGCGCTGGATGAAGTCATCGCGCTGTTGCGCCGGATCGGCGGCCTGCGCGGCGTCGTGCACAGTTTTTCCGGAAGCCGCGAACAAGCCACGCAATTGTTCCGGCTCGGCTTCCACCTCGGCATCGGCGGCCCGGTGACGTTCGAGCGCGCAGCGCGCTTGCGCGGCGTGGTCGCGTGGATGCCGTTGGAATTCCTGCTGCTGGAAACCGACGCACCGGACCAGCCCGATGCCGATTGGCGCGGCCAGCGCAACGAGCCGGCGCGGCTTCCGCGCGTGCTGCAGAGCATCGCGCAATTGCGCGACGAACCCATGGATGCCATCGCCGAACAGACCACGCGCAACGCGGCCACGCTGTTCGGTCTTTCGCTGGACTAAACCTCGGGCGCGACGCGCGGCTTGGCCGTCAACGCGCAACAGAACGAGGCCAGCATGATGCAGCCCATCGCGAGCCACTGCACCGGCGTCAGGCGCTCGCCCAGGAACACCAGCCCGGACAACGCGCCCATCGCCGGCTCGATGCTCATCATCGTGCCGAAGGTCTGCGCGGGAAGCCGCGACAGCGCGACCATTTCCAGGCTGTAGGGAATCGCGCTCGACAGCAGTCCAACGCCCAGCGCGATCGGCAGCAGGTGCGGATCGAGCATGGCGCTTCCGGCCTGCGCGATGCCGATCGGCGCGATGCACAAGGTCGCGATCATGGTGCCGAGCGCCGCGCCACGCATGCCGAAATCACCGGCGACGCGCTGGCCGAACACGATGTAGAGCGCCCAGCACACGCCCGCGCCGAACGCGAGCGCAAGGCCGAGCGGATCGAGCTTCACCTGGTGCGCATTGATCGGCAGCAGCAGCCACAGACCGAACGCGGCCATCGCGATCCAGAGGAAATCCAGTTTCCGCTTCGAGGCGAACACCGCGAGCGCCAGTGGACCGACGAATTCGACCGCGACCGCCAACCCGAGCGGAATCGTGCGCAGCGACAGGTAGAACATGAAGTTCATCCCGCCGAGCGTGAGGCCGTACCACCACAGCGACGACAGCGAAACACGCGTGAAGTCCGCGCGCCACGGCCGCAACAGCAGTCCCATGATGAGGCTCGCGCAGGCCAGGCGGAATGCGGTCGCCCCGCTCGCGCCGACGAGCGGGAACAACTGTTTCGCCAGCGCCGCGCCGGCCTGCACCGACAGCATCGCGGCCAGCAGCACGAGGATCGCGACGAGCGTGGAGGAGCGATGCGATGTCATGGCGGGTGGCTTGGATTCCTTCCCGCCGCAAGCGGAGGGACGATTGGGTGAAGGGCTAACCGTTCGCAATCTGCCGGAAGGCGCCCTTCACCCACCGTCTGTTCCCTTTCGGGAAATGGAATCTTCGCTCAGCCCAGCAACAATCCGTTGATCCGGCGCACGAAGCCGGCCGGATCGTCGAGCGCCGCGCCTTCGGCCAGCTGCGCCTGTTCGAACAGCAACAGGCCAAGATCGTCGCGACGGGCCGGATCGGTTTCAGCCTCGAAGCGCTGCACGAGGGCGTGCTTGGGGTTGATCTCGAGCAGCGGCTTGCCGCCCGGGATCTCGTGTCCCGCGGCTTTCAGCAGGCGCTGCATGTGCAGGGCCATGTCGTACTCGTTCAACACCAGGCACGAAGGCGAATCGGTCAGGCGCTGCGACACGCGCACGTCGGAAACGCGGTCGCCGAGGACCGCCTTCAGCCTCTCGATCACGCCCTGTGCGGCCTTGGCGGTCTCCTCGGCCTCTTTCTTCGTGTCCGCGCCCTCGCCCAGCTCCGCCGGACCGAGTTCACCCTTGGTGATGTTGCGCAGCTTCTTGCCCTCGTATTCGGGCAGATAGCCGATCGCCCACTCGTCGATGCGCTCGTGCAGCAGCAGCACTTCGACTTCGCGCGCCTTCAGCGCTTCCAGCTGCGGGCTGTTCTTCGCGGCGTTCCAGCCATCGGCGGTGAGGTAGTTGATGGTCTGCTGGCCGGGCTTCATCCGCGTGATATAGTCGTCGAACGAGACCTGCGCCTTGGCATCGTCGCTGCGCGTGGACGCGAAGCGCAGCAGCTTGGCGATGCGCTGCGCGTTGGCCGGGTCTTCGGCCAGGCCTTCCTTCAGCACCGCGCCGAACTCGCTCCAGAACCTGGAATACTTTTCCGCATCCTCGCGCGCGGTCTTTTCCAGCAGGTCGAGCACGCGCTTGACCAGCGCCGACTTCAATTTGTCGACCGCGCGGCTGTTCTGGAGGATCTCGCGCGAGACGTTCAGCGGCAGGTCGTCGGAGTCGATCACGCCGCGCACGAAGCGCAGGTAGTTCGGCAGCATCTGCTCCGCCGCATCCATGATGAAGACGCGCTTGATGTAGAGCTTGAGCCCGCGGCGCGTGTCGCGCTCGGTTCCGAAATCGAACGGCGCCTTGCTCGGCACGTAGATCAGCGAGGTGTAGTTCTGGTTGCCCTCGACCTTGTTGTGGCTCCACGCCAGCGCATCGTTGAAGTCGTGGCTGACGTGCTTGTAGAAGGCTTGGTATTCCTCGTCCTTGATGTCGGCCTTGGCGCGCGTCCACAGCGCGGCGGCCTGGTTCACGGTTTCCCATTCCTCCGTGGGCTTGCCTTCCTTCTCGACCGGCATGCGGATCGGGAAGCCGATGTGGTCCGAATAGGTGCGGATCAGCGAGCGCAGCGTCCAGCCATCGAGGAATTCATCCTCCTCGGGCTTCAGGTGCAGCACGATCGAGGTCCCGCGCGAAGCGTTGGAAGCCGGTTCTAGCGTGAAGCGGCCGTCGCCGGTCGATTCCCAGGTCCAGGCCTCGTCGCTGCCGGCGCGGCGGCTGGTGACGACGACCTTGTCCGCGACGATGAAGGCGGCGTAGAAGCCGACGCCGAACTGGCCGATCAATTGCGCGTCGGCCTTCTGCCCTTCGGAAAGCGCATCGAGGAACTGGCGCGTGCCCGAACGCGCGATGGTGCCGAGGTTGTCGACCAGTTCCTGCCGCGACATGCCGATGCCGGAATCGGCGACGGTGAGCGTGCGCGCTTCCTTGTCCCAGGATACGTCGATGTGCAGATCGGACGAATCGCCGTACAGCTCCGGCTGCGCCAGCGCGGTGAAGCGCAGCTTGTCGCAGGCGTCCGAAGCGTTGGAAATCAGTTCGCGGAGGAAGATGTTCTTGTTCGAGTACAGCGAGTGGATCACGAGGCGCAGCACCTGCTGCACGTCGGACTGGAACTCATGGGTCTGCTTGGTCGTGGTTTCGGCGGTCATGGCAATGGCCTCGAAAGATGGAGTCGGATGCCGACTGCGCGGCGTGCCCGCTGAATGGGAGCCGTTCGGACGATTTCAAGCGTCCCGGAACGACGAAGGCCGCGCAATGCGCGGCCTTCGAGGAAGCAATACCGGAAGGATCCGATTACTTGGCGATGGCGCTCAGGTCTTCCTTGATGCGCGCGGCCTTGCCTTCCAGTTCGCGCAGGTAATACAGCTTGGCAGCGCGCACGTCGCCGCGACGCTTGACCTGCACCGACTCGATCGCCGGGCTGTAGGTCTGGAACACGCGCTCCACACCAGTACCGTGCGAGATCTTGCGGACGGTGAAAGCCGAGTTCAAGCCACGGTTGCGCTTGGCAATGACCACGCCTTCATAGGCCTGGACACGTTCGCGGTTGCCTTCCTTCACCTTGACGTTGACGATGACGGTGTCGCCGGGGCCGAATTCCGGCAACTGGCGCTGGGCCTGTTCGGCCTCGAATTCCTGGATGAGCTTGTTGGTCATGATGGCACCGGCCCGTTGGACGGGAAGTTGGTTATGGAACGTGATCGGCCCGATTCATCGGGCAGGAGCGGCCGTTGCGGCCGGGTACCCGGAGGGTAGTCGCGCATTATAACCACACCTTCCGGAGATTGCCAGCCCTGCTGGTCTGCCTGCTCCGGCCAAGCCGGAGCAGGTTCAGTCCGCGTCAATCCTCGAATCCATCCGAGAACAGCGCGTCGCCGACAGGGCCGTACACCAGCTTCACGCCGTCGAAATAAGCCGTCGCGATGGGATCCAGCGTGATGACCCCGCCATCCACGGCATTCAGGCGGATCTGCAGGCTCGCCCGGCCGTTGCTCCATTCCGCCTCGCTCACGTCGATCGCGATCGGCGTCATCTGGCTCCAATTATTCCCGAACCCGGCCGTCGCTTCTCCGGATCTCGTCACGGTGCCGGTGCAATTGCGAGCCAAGGCATCCAGCGGAATCAGGCGCCAACCCACGACGGCGCGATCCGCGCCCACGCCGATGCCTGCCCCACGTCCCTGCGCACTGAGATGATAGGTGCCCGGGCCCGGCAACGGGATGCACTGGGTCGCGGTGATCCGGCCGCCCGGCGAAGCCACATTCCCGGAAATCTTCATCACGCCGGAGCTTCCCGCCGGGCCGGACTGGTTGGCGCTGTTGTCGTAGCTCACCGAAGCATTTCCGTCCCAGTAGCGCAGATCGCCGTTGAAGTCGCCATTGCGTACCAGCGGATCGATTTCCATGCGCTCGTAGGCGCCGATGTCGGCGGTTCCGAACGCGTTCGGAACTTCCACCAGATCGGTGGCACGCGGATTGCCCAGCAGATCCACGCCGCCACCGGTGGAAGCAAAATCCACGGCGGGCGAACCGGCATGCGGACGGTAATCGCCCCGATCCGGATCGAGGAAATACGGGTCCGCCACCTGCAGCACCGTGGTCGTCGTGCCGCCAATGGTCGAGGCATCGTGCACGAGCAGGTTGCTCACGCTGCGCGAACCGCCGCTCTGCGACAACACCGGCACGCCCGGCTGCCAGATGATCGAACGGCCGATGGTGATGTCGTCGGTGCTGAGGAAAACCTGCGAACCGATGTTGTTGCCGGCGAAGGTGCTGTTTTCGATCTTCAGCAGTTCCTCGCCGCTGTTGCGCACCAGCGCTCCGGTGCTGTGGTTGCCCGCGAGCAGCGAGTTGTAGATTTCGAAGTTTCTCCATGTCGTACTGGGGAAGGCGCGAATGATGTTGCCACCGCGGTTGTCGCGCAGCGTGACCCGGTTTATCACCACATCGGTATCGTCCTGCGCCAGGATCGTGGCGCCATCGGTGGCGGTGCCGTTCATGGTTTCGTTGCGGTTCCCGGCAATGGTGTTGCAGTCCGGCCCCGCGCAGTCCACGGCAACCGATGGCCGAACGCCACACCAAGCGCTATCGTCAAACGGATTCAGCTCGGCCCGGCTGGGACGGGAGAATGAGACGCCACGACCCGGCTCGAGATAGATGGCGCTGCCATTCGGCGCGATATTGTGGTTGATGCCGAAATCCCACGCGCACATCATGTGTTTGTAGAGGTCGGTTCCCCCCTCCACGTAGACGCCACCACCAGTCCGTTTGGCTTGGTTGTATTCGATGCGCGCCGGCCGTGCCGCGTCCGTTCCGTACAGATAGAGCACAGCCCCCATGACGGCAACGCCTCCGCCATAGCGGGCCGTATTGTCGGTAATGACCGCCGCGTTCACATAACCGGGCGAGGAGATGTACGCCGCCGCATTGTTCAGCACCAGCACACCGCCGCCATAGCCGTACTGCTCCTCGTTGCTGACCAGATTCCACCCCAAGGCCTGGTTACCGTTGATCCAGATGCGGTCGCTCGCGGCGCGCATGTCCACCTTGCCATCCAAGCGGATACCGCCACCGGAGAACTGCGCCGTGTTGAACAGAATCAACGTGTCTTCCAGCAAGTTCAGCTCCGAACGTGAATCGCCTTCGGCGATGAAGCTGATGCCGCCACCATAGCCGGCATAGTTGTTGGAGATGGTGACGTTGCGCGTGGACAGTTTGCCGGCACCGTTGAAATCGACGCCGCCGCCGTGTCCGCTGTAAACCTCGTCGCCACCGGTAATCACCAGGTTCTCGAGCTTGACGTCGCTGTTGCTGCCAGTGATGGTGATGACGCTGTCGGCCGCGCCGCCGTTGCCGGAAAGCGTGCTCAATCCGTTCGAAGTGGCCGCCGTGCAACTGGCATAACCGCCGCGCAAGGTCAGGTTCCGGTTCTGGATCTTGATCGCTTGCGCCGCATAGGTGCTGGTCTTGATCCGGATCTCGTGCACGCCATCCGCCGGCAAGGCGTTGACCGCACTCTGCACCGATCCATGCGTGCAGGCAGGTTCGTCACCCACCGTCAGGATCACCGCGCCCGCATCGTGGCCCATGGCCAATCCGATACATGTCATGAGGCCGCCAAGCAGCCATCGTTTCCGCTCCATGTCGTTGCTCCGTGAGTTACGGCTCATTGCCGTCACTTCCGGAGAACGCAGGTCTGGGCCAGATTGCGACATTGCACAAGACACATATTCAATCGGTGGGAAATGCTGTCCCCATGCTCGGATTCGAGCGAATTGTCGCTGTAGCGACGAAGTCATCGGCCAGGAGGCATGGCCAACTCGGCAAGGATGGTGCGCTGCGTTTCCGTCAGTTGTTCCTCGGGCACGTCCAGCGCCCCGATCTCCTGAAGTGTCTGATGCACAACCACTTCATCCCCCATGGCTCGAGCAATTTGCGCATACTCGATCATCATCGAAAGCAGGCGTTGACGCCCTTCTGGAGCCAGACGCCGCCAGTCCTTGATGGCGCGATCAATCTCCATCAGCGCGGCATCGAATTCACCATTCTTTCGCAATGCCATCGCCAACCCTTGTCGGATTGTCGCCGCGTTCGCACTCTCCACTTGCCCAAGCTCTTCAAGAATTCGCAACGCTTCACGCGAATAGCCGATTGCCGAACCGGCATCGCCACGCGCTATAGCCACATTGCTGAGCGTTGCCAGTGAGTAGGCCACAGAAACATGCTTATCGCCGAACAAGGCACGCCGCTCTGTCAAAGCTTCCCGCATGTGCCGCTCGGCCTCTTCTAACCTCCCCTGTCGATACAGGTTTTGGCCTAAATTGTTTCGTGCCCGTGTGCAGACCTCTTCACGCAAAGACAACGCCTGGCACTGTTCCAGTGCCTGACGGTAATACTGATCTGCCTCTTTGAACTTGCGGTTTCGAGTGGCCACCAGACCCAGATCTGTTTGCGTGAATGCAATCTCACGATGCCGCTCTCCGTAAATAGATCTCTGGATTTCCAATGCCTCTTCGAGCAACGTCACCGCTTCTTCCGTCCTCTCCCTTTGCCCCAATACATTGGCCAAGTTGCGGAGCGACGTTGCGATCACTGAATGACGCTCTGGATAGATTTCCCGGCGAGCTTGCAACAGCTCACGGAAGCGAAGTTCGGCGTCTTCCAATTTGCCGAGTTCATGGCGAGCCACAGCCAGACTAGAGAGGCCACGCAGATAACGATCATCGGCTGTCGACTCCCGCATCCGCCATCGATCCAAGCGAGGAACAAGCACTTCCTCTGCTTCTTGGAAACGTTGCACGGCAACCAGAGCCGTCCCCCAATCCAAACCTGCGGCCAGTGCTTCGATACTGTTCTCACCATGTTTCCGAGTCGCCAATTCGACCGTCTCTTGTATCAGCTCCAAAGCCTGTTGCGGCGCGCCCGTCATCCGATACGCCTCAGCCATCACGGACAATCCTCGCTCAAGCAGCGGATCGTCACGCCGACGAAGCTCAGGCACCAGTTGGGCAAGTTGTTGCAATGCTTCCCGAGCATTGCCTTGACGCTGAAGGATGTCGGCTTTTGCGACGCGAATGGCCTCCAATTGCGCAGTCAAATCATGTTTCCGCGCCAGTTCCTCAGCCACATCCAACGCACGCTCACTTTCCGGCAATGCAAACAGAGAAAGTGATACGTCGGCGAAAGTACGTTCCAGTTCGATTCGTGCTTCTGGATCCAGCCCCAACTCCTTATCCAATTGATCCAATTGACGCCGCGCCTGACCCAACAACTGCTCAGGCTGGGGGCGAAGATCACGTGGAAGACTGGCACGAGCACCTTCGAACATGCCAAGCAACAAATCTCGGACAATCCGTGCCTGCCGAGCCTGGGCATCGGCGCGCTCGGCATTGGCGCGTGCGATCTTCGCCTGCCATGTCACGGCGGCGAAGGCTCCGGCCAACGCCAGCAGCAACACCACCGCCATCGCGACGCCACCTCGATGCCGCTGCACGAAACGCTGGGTTCGATACCAGCGCGTGGCGCGACGCGCCGAGACGGGACGGCCATTGAGCATGCGCCGCACGTCGTCGGCCAGGCCGGCGGCGGACGTGTAGCGTTGCTCGGGATCGGATGCCAACGCCTTGCGCAGGATGGCGCCGAGGTCGCCACGCAGATGACGTCGCATTGCCGACGCAGGCTCCGGCAAGACGCCTTCGGGTTCGTTACCGGTGATGCAGGACTCGGGATTCGAGCCCGTGTCGCTGTCCAGGCGCTGGCCGCTCAGCAACTCCCCGAGCAACACGCCCAAGGCATAGACGTCGGTCGCGGTGGTGACGGCCGCGCCGGCCCGTTGCTCGGGCGCGGCATATGCGGGCGTGAAGGCGTGATGGCCGGTGCGCGTCACGTCGTCGCCATCGACTTCTTCCAGCAGCTTGGCAATGCCGAAATCAAGCAGCTTGACGTGCCCTTCCTTCGTGACCAGAACGTTCGCCGGCTTGAGGTCACGGTGGACGATCAGGGCGCGGTGTGCCGCCTCGACGGCGGCACAGACCACAAGGAACAAATCCAGCCGCGCCCGCAATCCCAGGCGCCGTTCGCTGACGTAGGCATCGATGCGATCGCCTTCCACCAACTCCAATGCGATGTACGGCAGACCCGCCTCGGTGACGCCACCTTCGATCAATCGGGCGATGTTGGGATGGTGCAGTTGCGCCAGCGCGCGCTGTTCGCGACGGAACTGGCGCTGCGCATTGGCGGAGAAAACGCTGTGATGGAGCAGTTTGATCGCAACTTCCTGCACCACCCCTTCCACTTCCCGCCGACCGCGGTAGACGGTCGAGAATCCACCCTGCCCAAGCACGCCGGTCAGTTCGAAGGGACCGATGCGCCCACCGCTGGGCAGCGTGACCAGCGGTTCCTCGTCGCTCAACGCCTCGATCAATTCCTCCAGCGAAAGTCCTTCGCCCGTCGACGGCGTGCCGCTGATCTCGAGCATCGCCAAGACTCGCGCACGCATGGATTCGTCGCTGCAATGCTCGAACAACCACGCCCGGCGTTCAGCGGGCGGCAACTCGCTGGCGGCTTCGTACAAGTCACGGATCGAATGCTTCATGGGCTGCCCACTGTGGAACCGGCAAGGCACATTTCGCGTCAACGCAGGACGCCACCTTCGTATGGAAACAACGCCCAAAACCGGTGGATTGCGACATTGCGCCGCCCACCTCACCCTTGCGGCACTTCCGTGCGCAGGAACGCCCGCGCAAACTGCCAATCGCGATCCACCGTGCGCCGGGTGACATTGAGCAGTTGCCCCACCTGCTCGAGCGTGAGTCCGCAGAAGTAAACCAGTTCGACCACGCGCGCCGCGCGTTCGTCTTCCTCGGCAAGGCGACGCAATCCGCGATCCAGCGCGAGGGTGTGCTCCGCGCTGTCGAGCACCAGGCGTTCATCGCTACCGGTCAGCGTGACGCGCACCCAATCCCCACCCGCACGCTGGCTCTTGCGCGCACGGGCACGGTCACAAAGCAGATGCCGCATGGCTTGGGCGGCGTAGGTGAAGAATTGCGCGGAATGCTCGAACGACAGGCCATCGTTTTCGCCGATGCGCAGATACAACTCGTGAACCAGCGTGGTCGCATCCAGCGTCTGATTCGTCCCCGCTTGCAGTTGCCGTTGTGCGAGCCGCTTCAGTCGCTCGTAGGTCGCGGCGAACAGCTCGTTCACCCCGACGCGGTCTCCCAGCGACGCAGCGGACTCGATCATGCCATGTTCCGACATGCCGCCACCTCCTGGTCGTCGAGTATAGATCGAGGCCGCGGGATCCCGGCGCTCCATGCGCAAAGCGCCCGGCCTGCCAGGAAGACTGCCTCCGGCATCACATCGTTGCGATGTGGCCAGAACCGGCTACGTCAGGAACGGTGCCCGCCGAGCCATTCGCGCCGGAATTCTTCCAGCAACACGCGATCCGACTTCGAAAGCTCGAGCCGGGCGAGCAAGTCCGGCCGCCGCAGCCAGGTTCGTCCCAGCGACTGCTTTCGGCGCCACTTCGCGATTTCGGCATGGTTGCCGGACAGCAATACCGCCGGAACCGCGACACCCTCGGCGTCGATCTCCGGCCGGGTGTAGTGCGGACAATCGAGCAAGCCGTCCTCGAAGGAATCCTGATCGGCGCTGGCGGCATCGTTCAAGGCGCCGGGCTGCACACGACCGACCGCGTCGATGACGACGGCAGCGGCGAGCTCGCCACCCGACAGGACGTAATCCCCGATGGAGATTTCTTCGTCGATTTCGCGCTGCACGAGGCGTTCGTCGATGCCTTCGTAGCGGCCGCAGACCAGGATCAGGCGCGGCAGCGCGGCCAGCTCGCGCACGCGGCGCTGGGTGAGTTTCGCGCCCTGCGGCGAGAGGTAGATGACGTGCGGTTTTTCCGGCGCCGCGTCGCGCATCGCGGCCAGGCAGTCGCGCAGTGGCTGCGTGGACATCACCATGCCCGGCCCGCCGCCGAAGCTGCGCTCGTCGATGCGGCGGTAATTGTCGAAGGCGAAGTCGCGCGGGTTCCACGACTGCACTTCGATCAGGCCGCGCTGCTGCGCGCGGCCGACCACGCCGACGCTCGCCGCGGCGGCGATGAATTCGGGGAACAGCGTGAGTACGTCGATGCGCATGGCGGTGGTTTCTTGCGCTGACGTTCCAGTGCGGATGCGCGATTAAAAATCGGCGTCCCAATCGACTTCGATCAGGCCCGCCTCGAAATCCACGCGCTTGACGACGTCGTCGGTGATGAACGGAATCAGGCGTTCACGCTCGCCGATGACGGACATGACATCGTTCGCGCCGGTGGTGAACAGATGCGAGACGCGGCCCAACTCGCGGCCGTCGGGATCGACGACGCGCAAGCCTTCCAGATCGACCCAGTAGTACTCGCCGGGCTTGGGCTTGGGCAAAGCCGAACGCGGCACGAGAATCTCCGCGCCGGTCAGCATTTGCGCCTCTTCGCGCGTGGCGACGCCTTCGAGCTCCGCCACCATTCCACGGCCTTGTTCACGCCCCTGCAACGCGACGATTTCGCGTTCCACGCCACGATGGCGCAGTATCCAGGGCTTGTAACGGAAGATGCCGGTACGCGGTTCGGTGTGCGATTCGAGCTTGATCCAGCCCTGCACACCGTGAACGCCGACGATGCGGCCGAGCACGATACGGCGTTCGCCGTTGGTCTCGGCCTCCGTCATGGCAGGACTCAGGCAGCCGCAGCGGCGGCCTTGCCGGCTTCCTTGTAGAGCTGCTCGACCTTCTCGGTCATCTGTGCGCCGACGCCGATCCAGTGCTTGACGCGTTCGACGTTCATTTCCAGACGCGGCTCCTTGCCCTGCGCGACCGGGTTGTAGAAGCCCACGCGTTCGATCGCACGGCCATCGCGCTTGTTGCGCTGGTCGGTAACGATGATGTGGTAGAAGGGGCGCTTGGTGGCGCCGCCACGGGTCAGACGGATCTTGACCATGATCGGATGCTCTAGTGTTCGGTAAGGGTTTCCGCTCGCCGGATGCAGATATGCGGCAGGCAGGGAGCCGCGCATTCTAACTGCGACGCCGCAAAAATGAAACTGTCGCGCCGGCGGCGTTAATGCGGCGCGTTCATTGTCCACCCCCGATCGTCGAAAACCCGCCGTGATTGCGTCAGACTCGAACGCCCAATCATCCGTGCAGGGAGTCGCGCCATGAGCAACGCCATCGAATCCATCCCGCTGACCCGCATCGACGGCTCGCCGGGCAGCCTCGGCGATTACGCCGGGAAAGTACGGCTGATCGTCAACGTCGCGTCCAAATGCGGCCTGACGCCACAGTACGCGGGCCTTGAAGCCCTGTACCAGGCGAAAAAAGCCGCGGGCCTTGAAATCCTGGGATTCCCGGCCAACAACTTCAAGGAACAGGAGCCGGGCTCGAACGAGGAAATCGCGCAGTTCTGCACGCTGAATTACGACGTGCATTTCCCGCTGTTCGCCAAGATCGACGTGGTCGGCCCGGACAAGCACCCGCTCTATGCCGCGTTGACCGCCGCCCAAGGCGAAGCGATCGGCGAAGGCCCGCACCGTGAGCGGCTCAAGGGTTTCGGCATCCCGACCAATGATCCGCCCGAAGTGTTGTGGAACTTCGAGAAATTCCTCGTCTCGCGCGACGGCAAGGTGGTCGCGCGGTTCGCGCCGGACGTGGCGGCGGACGACCCGCGTCTTGTCGCCGCCATCGATGCCGAACTGGCGAAATGACGGCGAACAAAGCGTCGCCGTCCGGATGAAACCCGTTGGAGGCGGGCTTAGTGCCCGCCTCCGCCGCCTTCCAGGGCCTTGAGTTCGGCGATCAGCTTGTTCGCCGCTTCCTTGCCGTCGGCGTACAGCATCCGGGTGTTGTCGGCGTAGAACAGCGCATTCTCGATGCCCGCGAAACCCGTGCCCTTGCCGCGCTTGATCACGATGACCTGCTTGGCATCCACGACATCGAGGATCGGCATGCCGAAGATCGGCGAGGACTTGTCGGTGCGCGCGGCCGGATTCACCACGTCGTTGGCGCCGATCACGATGGCGACGTCCGTCGTCTTGAACTCCGGATTCACGTCGTCCATGTCGGCGATCAGGTCGTAGGGCACGCCCGCCTCGGCCAGCAACACGTTCATGTGGCCCGGCATGCGGCCGGCGACCGGATGGATCGCGAAAATCACTTCCTTGCCGGACTTGATCAGCGCCTGGGTCAGTTCCCAGATCTTGTGCTGCGCCTGCGCCACGGCCATGCCGTAGCCCGGCACGATGACGACCTTCTCCGCCAGGTACAGGAGCGAAGCCGCATCGCCGGCCTCGATCGGCTTCTGGCTGCCCGCGATTTCCGCGCCGCCTTCGCCACCGCCGCCGAAGTTGGAGAACAGCACGTTGCTGATCGGCCGGTTCATCGCCTTGGCCATCAACTGCGTCAGCAGCATGCCCGCCGCGCCGACCACCATGCCCGCGATGATCAAGGCCTCGATGCCGAGCACGTAGCCTTCGAACGCGACCGCCAAGCCCGTGAAGGCGTTGTAGAGCGAGATCACGACCGGCATGTCCGCGCCGCCGATCGGCAGCGTCATCAGCACGCCGAGGACCAGGGCCAGCAGGAAGAACACGATCACGACCGGGATGCTGACGCTGCTGGCAACCAGCCACGCGCCGAGCAACAGCGTCACCACGAACACGCCGAGGTTGATCCATTGCTGCATCGGGAAGGTGAAGCGCTTGTCCAAGCGGCCGTCGAGCTTCGCCCACGCGATCACGGAGCCGGAGAACGACACCGCGCCGATCAGGGCGCCGATCACGCCCAGCACGAGGCCGGTGCGCGACATGCAGGCGTGTTCGGCGATCGCCTGCGCATCGCAGGCTCCCGTGAACGTCGCGGCCTGCAGCAGCGAAGCCGCGCCGATCGCAGCGGCCGAGCCGCCGCCCATGCCGTTGAAGATCGCGACCATCTGCGGCATGTCGGTGATGGGAACCTTCCGGCCCCAGACCCAGAACACGGCCGACAGGACGATCGCCAGCACCATCAGCGCCAGGTTCACCGGCTCGATGCCGTGGCCGCCCCACGTGGACGGCGCGATGAAGGTGATCGCCGTCGCCAGTACCATGCCCCAGCCCGCCTGCACGATGCCCTTGCGGGCCGTGACCGGCGAAGACATGCGCTTCAGGCCGAAGATGAAAAGGATCGCGGCGACGAGATAGCTGCCCTTGGCGAGCAGATCGAGGGATTCGGAAAGCGTCATGGTCACTTGCCTCCTTCCTTCTTGCTCGACTTGAACATGTCCAGCATGCGCTCGGTGACGACATAGCCGCCGACCGCATTGCCCGCGCCCAGCAACACCGCGAGGAAGCCGATGGCGCGCTCCAGGTTCGTGTCGGCATGCGCAAGCGCGACCATGCCACCGACCACGACGATGCCGTGCACGAAGTTGGAGCCGGACATCAGCGGCGTGTGCAGGATCACCGGCACGCGGGAGATGATCTCGTGGCCGAGGAAGGCCGCGAGGATGAAGATGTAAAGCGCGACGAATCCGTCCATCACGGCGTCCCCTCGACAAGTTTCTTCGTGGCTTCGTGCTTGATTTCGCCCGCGTGCGTGACGCACGTCTTGGCGATCAGCTCGTCGTCCCAGTCCAGGTTCAAGGCACCGTCCTTCAGCGACAGCGACAGGAAGTTGTAGAGATTGCGGGCGTACATTTCCGAGGAATGGATCGCGCCGCGGCTCGGCAGGTTCAAGGGCCCGGAAATCGTCACGCCGTTGTGGACGTAGGTTTCGCCGGGCTTGGTCAGTTCGCAGTTGCCGCCGGTTTCCGCGGCCAGGTCCACGATCACCGCGCCGGGCTTCATGCCTTCGACCATTGCCGCGGTGAGGATCTTCGGCGCCGGACGGCCCGGTACGGCGGCGGTGGTCACGACCGCGTCGATCGTCTTCAGATGATCGGCCAGACGACGCTGTTGCTCGGCGCGCTCCTCGGCGGTGAGCTCGCGCGCGTAGCCGCCGCTTCCGGCCGCCGACACGCCGAGATCGAGGAATTTCGCGCCCAGCGATTCGATCTGTTCCTTGGTTTCCGGTCGCACGTCGAAGCCTTCGACCTGCGCGCCCAGTCGGCGAGCGGTCGCGATCGCCTGCAGGCCAGCGACGCCCGCGCCGACGACCAGCACCTTCGAAGGACGGATCGTGCCCGCCGCGGTGGTCAGCATCGGGAAGAACTTGCCGGAAAGATCGGCCGCGATCAGCACCGCCTTGTAACCGGCCATGCCCGCCTGCGAGCTCAGCACGTCCATGGCCTGCGCACGCGTCGTGCGCGGCAGAAGTTCCATCGCGAAGGACGTGACCTTGCGGTCGCGCAATGCCTTGATGCGTTCGGCATCCGCATGCGGCGCGAGGAAACCGATCACGATGGCGCCTTCGCGCAACGATGCGATGGTTTCGAGCGACGGCGGCTGTACCGTCAGCAGCACGTCCGCGCGTTGCAGCGCGCTGTTGGCATCGTCCGTGACTTCCACGTCCGGGAAGATCGAGTCGGGCTGGTTCGCCCCCTGCCCGGCACCGGTCTCGATCACGACCTGCGCGCCGAGCGCCTTCAATTTCTTCGCGATTTCCGGCGACAGCGCGACACGCCGCTCGTTCGGCGCGCGTTCGCGGATCGCCACGATTGTGACCGCCATTGCCCCTCCTTCGATGGATGCGAATGCAAAGCTGGCGAAGCCCATCCCCGCTGCGCCAACGGAACATGCCTATGGGAAGCCTCGATGCTAGCGCATGATCGGAAACTGCGACACGCGCGAACGCGGCGAAGGCCAAGGATGGCCTGGAAATTTACGTTACAAGGGAAATGCGCGGGAATCGTCGCAGTCGTCGAGCCGACGACGCGCATCTCACGACGCCGGAAGCAGGCTTCCAGAGCGCCGTGAGCGGGTATCGCCATTGCCGACGGCGCATGGACGTTGGCCGACGCGGTCTTCGCGCCGGCGTGCCGTCACTTGGGCGCGCTACCGGAACGCAGCTTGCCGAGCACCTGGGCCATCGCATGCTCGAACGCGGCCGCGTCGTTCTGGCGCAGGCTGACCTTGCCCTGCCCCATCATCGCGGCCAGTTCTTCCGGCGAAGCGACGCAGTAGCGCATGCCGCGACGATTGACGAACAGCATGCGGTTGGAGATCGGGCTGACCCACGACAGTTTGGCCGGCTGCACCGTGCCATCGTCTTCGGTGAACTGGATCCAACGGCCGACTTCGAGCTTGCGGACCTTTTCGATGTCGGCCTCGTCGAACTCCAGCTGCGGAGCCTGTTCCTCTTCCTCGACCACGGGGTTGGCGACTTCCGCCGCCACCGAATCCACCGCGGGCGCGTTGCGGGCCAAGGCGGCGATCGCGGCGGAGACTTCTTCCGGCGCCTGCGCGCCTTCCTGCAACGCCTTGGCCAGCGAGGCCATCACGTCCTCGGCAGCGCTGCCGACGCAACCTGCGCTGACCAGGATCGGTTCCAGGTTCGGCCGCATCGCCTCCAGATGCCGCAGGCGCGTCGGCGCGGGCGCGGCCAGCATGCCGAGCGCCGCGAGGCTTTCGCCCGCCGAGACGGCATTCGCGTACTTGGTGCGGTCGCCGCCCTCCTCGCGCAGCGCGCAAAGCGTGAGGTGGTGCGTCCAGTAGCGGCGCAGGAAGGCTTCGATCGGCGCGGGCAATTCCGGATACCGGCCCAGCACCGCGCGCAGCTCGTCCATCGCCTGCGAGCGGGCGTGTTCGAGCCGCTCCTTGCCGCGCTGCGCCTCGGCCGTGCGGCGCTCGGCCAGCGCCACGCGCTTGCGATGCTGCTCGATGAAATCGCGGAACTCCTGCTCCAGCGTCTCGAAGATCGCGATGTCTTCGTTGAACTCCGCGATGAGCCGGTCGATCGTGCGGTTCACGCGATTCATCAGCTCGCGTTCCTGCGGCGTCTCGCCGGAGTTGCCTTCGCTCGCCTCGGCCAGCGAGTTCAGCAGCCTGCGCGCCGGATGCGTCTTCTGCAGGAACATGCGGCGATCCAGCATCGCGACCTTGACGAAGGGCATGATCAGTCGGCCCATGGCCTTGCGCGAGTCGGTGTTGAAGTCGCGCTCGCCGAGCATCACGTCGAACAGCATGCCGACGAGGTCGATGGCGTCCTCGTCCGAAGCCTTGAAGCGGGATTTGTCGCCCAAACCCATCTTTTCCGCGCCGCGCAGCACTTCCTGCTTCAGGTACTGCGTGATCGAGGCGTTCGGATCGGTCACCGCATCGGCCAGCGAATCGGGCATCTCCATCTGGTACATCGACAGCACCGACATCATTTCGTCGGCGCTGATCTCGTGCATGTCGGCCGCATCGGCGCCACCGTCCTCGGAGAACTGGCGATGGGCCTCGGCGCTGTAGCCGCTGCGGGCGACTTCGCTGCGACGGTAATGCGACAGCAATTCGTGCAGGCTGTTGAAGATCGAGGATTCGGCCGCCGTTTCCGGCATGCGCACATAGCGCGGCTCGGCGGCAGCACCTGCCTGCGACGGCGGCGGCGCACTTTCGGGCTGTGCAGTCGGCTGCGGTGCGGGCGTGCTCGGCGTGCGCGCATAGGTCGGCTTGATCTGCGGCGCGATGCCGGCATCCAACAGCGTACGGTTCACATCGTTGTAGAACGCGGGCAAGGCCTTGCCCATCTCGCGCTCGTACAGTTTCAGCAGCAGCACGCGGGCACGGATCGAGATCTCGCAGACCTGCAGGCCCAGGCGGAAGGCCTGCGCCAGATGCGCCGGGCCGATCGGATTGCCGTGGTCATTGAGGTCGACGACGTGCGCGGCGACGCCCAGTCGGTACGTGATCTGCTGCAACACCGGCGCGAACTGGCGGGCCAGCGCGCAGGCGACCTGTCCGGTTCCCAGCAATTCTTCGAGCTGGTCTTCGGAGACCAGCGACAACTCGCCGGTCGCGGCAGGAGCAACCTGTTCGAAGCCGATCAGCATCGGCTCGCGCCGTTCCAGTGCACCGAAGGCTTCGGCAACGTGTTCCTGGAAGCGCCGTTCGATCGTCGTGCGCTGGCGACGCAGCTCGCGCATGCCGTCGAAGTATTCCTGCTGCCCGAGCGTACCGTCGGCACGCTGCACGAAGTCGAACAAGGTGTCGTCGGCCTTCTCCAGCACTTCCGCCACGATGCCGTCGAGGCGCTTCAGCGACTGCGCCCTGAGGCTCGTCAACAACGGATTTTGCTCGGCCACGCTTCGGCCCCCGCCTTGTCTGGCATTGAAGTTGACGATCTTGTCTGTAGAGCTGGGTGCCGTCATAGTGCGCCTGCGATATCCGTTTGAAACCTGCGCGAATCCCCGCGCCAGATTACGCGGCACCATGGTTCTCTAGTGTGAACGGCATCGCGTTTCCATTCTGACAAAAATTGTCTCGCGGTTCCCTTTAGACGTCAGTCGAATCCATCCATGTCCGTTCCCGAACAGCGCCGCTCCGTGCCTTCCCGCCAATTGGGCGAGCCCGGCCCGGACCCGGCACAACTCTACGCCATTCTGGGCGATGCGCTGCGCGTGCCCGACCACGGGCGCCTGGCGCCGTTCCGCATCCTCGCGATCCAAGGCGATTCCCGCGTCCGTTTGGGCGAATTCTTCGCCAAACGCGCCCTCGAGCGCGATCCGGAAGCGCCCGCCGCGGTGCTGGAGAAGGAACGCGGGAAATTTTCTTTCGCGCCGCAGGTCCTGGTGGTCATCGCGAGAACCGCCGAACACCCGAAGGTTCCGAAGATCGAGCAGATCCTGTCCGCCGGCTGCGTCGCCTTCGGCCTGTTGCAAGCCGCGCAGCGCCACGGCTTCGGCGCGCAGTGGCTGACCGGCTGGGGCGCATACGACGAAGCCGTCGCCGCCCATCTGGGTTTGGGTGAAGGCGAAAGCATCATCGGCTTCGTCCACATCGGCACGGCAGCGATGTGGCCGCCGGAGCGCCAGCGCCCGGCGATCGAAGACCACTTCTCCGTCTGGAACGGATGAGCGGCAAGCTCTACCTCGTCGATGCCAGCCTGTACGTGTTCCGGGCCTGGCACTCGATGCCGCCGGATTTCACCGACGTCGACGGCTGGCCGGTCAACGCGGTGCATGGCTTCGCGCGCTTCCTGCTGGAACTGCTGGAACGCGAGAACCCGCGCCATATCGCGGTTGCATTCGACGAATCACTGGAAACCTCGTTCCGCAACCAGCTGTATCCGCCGTACAAAGCCAACCGCGAACCCGCGCCGGAAGAATTGAAGCGACAGTTCTCGCTCTGCCGCCAATTCGCCGAAAGCCTGGGCCTGGCGGTGCTGCGCGACAACCACTACGAAGCCGACGACCTGATCGGAACCCTGCTCGCCCGGCAACGCGCCAAAGGCTTCCATGGGGTGATCGTGTCCGCCGACAAGGATCTGTCGCAGCTGCTGCACGACGGCGACGAGCAATGGGACTACGCCCGCCAGCAACGTTGGAACGCCGCGGGCGTGAAGGAGCGTTACGGCGTGCACGCGCACCAGGTCGCCGATTTCCTCGGCCTGGCCGGCGATGCCATCGACAATATTCCCGGCGTGCCCGGCATCGGCGCGAAAACCGCCGCCGCGCTGCTGGAGCATTTCGGCTCGCTCGATGCGCTGTTGGAACGGCTGGCCGAACTGCCCTTCCTGCGCGGCATCCGCGGCGCGGCGACGCATGCGAAGAAACTGGCGGAACACCGCGAGGCGGCATTGATGTCGCGGCAGCTTGCGACCATCGCGCTGGATGCGCCGTTGCCGGACGACATCGGCGATGCGGCGCGCCGTCGCGGCGACAGCGCCGCCCTGAACGATCTTCTGGAGTTCCTGCGCGCCGGGCCGATGACGAAGCGCCGGGCGCAGGAACAATTGCGCTGAATTACTGCGGACGCAGCGGCGTCTGGATCGGCAGCGAGGTTTCGACCGCCTTCGGAGCCGCGTCCACCATCGCCGCCACGTCGGTAGCGACGATGCGCGTGGCTTCCAGCTTGTTCTTGTCCTTCAACAGGCCGAAGCGGTCGTAATTGGTCTTCTGGCTGTTGGCGATCATGTACAGCGTATCGCCGCCAAGCGCGCCGACGCCGAGTTTGCCGAATTCCGGATGGCTCGCTTCCAACGGGCGCGAACCGGCGATCTTGCGGCCATCGGGCGTCAGCGGCAGGTACATCGCGCGCTGCGGCACCATCGCGGCCTGCACCGCGACCAGGCCGTCGCGATACCACGCCAACGATTCGATGCCGGCCAACGCGAGCTTCAACGGAACTGCCACGTCGAAAGGACGACCGGTCGCCAGATCGACGCCCAGGATGCCGAACTCGTAGTCCGCGAAATACAGACGGCTGCCGTCCGGCGAAACCGCCAGGCCGCGGATGCTGTTCAAGTGCGGGCCATGCAGGATGCGACCGAACTTGTCGTCGCGGACCTGATAGATCGCGTTGTTCACGCCGTCGGCCGCATACACCACGCCATCGTTCCCGACCGTGATCGACGACAGGAAGAAGGGCTGGCTCGGCGTGCTCGGCGAGAGGTAGCTCTTGATGAACTTGCCGGTGGAAAGCTGGAACTTGAAGATGCCCGCGCGACCCAGATCGGTTTCCGGGTCGTAGTTCTTGTAATGCGGCACCGCGGTGGAAGCCACCCACAGCAGATCGCGCTTCGAATCCACGGCGATGTCGTACACCGCCCACATGCCGTTGTTCTTGTCCGCGACCGCCAGAGGCGACAGCTTGCCGGCCGCATCGACCGTGTAGACCGCGCCTTCGCGCGCGCTGCCGACCAGCAACTGCTTGCGCGCCGGATCGAAGGCCAGGCTTTCGATCAGCAGGTCTTGCTTCGGCAGCGTGTAGGCCAGCTTGCCCTCGCCGAAATGGACGCGATTGAGGTCGAGGTTCTTGACGATGTATTCCCAGACTTCGGTATCGGCCACCTTGGCGAAGCGCGCGTCGTTGCCGATGTCGTAGCCGTAGCCCGAGTTCTGCAATTCGATCAGCTTGTTGTAGGCGTACGACTTCCTGCCCAGCCCCGCGTACACCGCCGCCAGCTCCAGCTGGTACAGGCCCTGGTGCGGACGCAGCTTGGCGAGGCGTTCCAGCGCCGCGATCTCCGCTTCCGATTCGCCCTGCTGCCGGTAATACCCGACGAGCTGCTTCAGCCGTTCGGCATCGACGATCTCATCGATGGCCTTCACGACCTCCTTGATGTCGGGCTTGGCGGCCGGAGCTGCGGCCGGCGCGGTCGATTGGGCCGACGCAGCGCCGCAGAACGCGAATGCGAGGACGGCGGAAAGGAAACGGTAGTGCATGGGGATCAACCTTTTGGGGAAGCCGTGAGACCGCGTCGCAAGCCTAAAGGTTCCGCGCGTCGCGATCTGCGAAAATGCCCCGATATCCGGCACGAAGGGCCGGAACCGAGGCATCCAAACTAAAAAAGGGGCGGAACAATGGAACAAAGCGACACGCTTTTCAATGGCGAAACGCTGTACGACGGGGAATACCTGCGGATGAAGCGGATCGGCCACTGGGAATATGCGGAACGCACCAACGCCAGCGCTGCCGTCATCATCGTCGCGGTGACGCCGGAAGACAAAATCGTGTTCGTCGAGCAGTACCGCATCCCGGTGCAGGCGCGCAGCATCGAGATGCCGGCAGGCCTGGTCGGCGACCTCGGCGAAGCCGAATCCATTGAAACCGCGGCGATGCGCGAGCTGCTGGAAGAAACCGGCTGGCAGGCATCGCGCATCGAGCACCTGATGACCGGGCCTTCGTCCTCGGGCATGAGCAACGAACACGTCGCCTTCGTGCGTGCGCATGGTCTGGTGCGCATGGGCGAAGGCGGCGGCGACGAGACCGAAGACATCATCGTGCACGAAATCCCGCGGCAGGACGCGCCGCGCTGGCTCGACGAACGCCGCCGCGAAGGCTATTCGATCGACCCGAAACTCTACGCCGGGCTGTATTTCGTCGAACGCAATCCGGACGGCAGCCCGGCCGCCGCGTGATCGGATTTCCGGACACGGAACCGGAATGACCGGCCTGACGCCTGCGGCTCCGCACCGCCGCCATCGGTTGGCGGCCTTCCTGCTGCTGGTCCCGGCCGTGCTGCTGTGCCTGGACCGCCTGTTTCCGCCGCCACTGCCGGATTCGCGCGCCAGCGCCGCGACGGTCGTGCTGGCGCGCGACGGAACGCCACTGCGCGCTTTCGCCGGGCCGGATGGCGTATGGCGTTATCCGGTCACGCCGGAAGACGTGTCGCCGCTCTACCTGCAAGCGCTGCTCGGCTACGAAGACCGGCGCTTCCACCAGCACCGCGGGGTCGATCCGTTCGCGCTGCTGCGCGCCTTCGCACAAGCGGTGCGGCACGGTGAAACGGTTTCCGGCGGTTCGACCCTGACCATGCAGGTGGCGCGCATGATCGAGCCGATCCCGCACACGCTGCCCGGGAAACTGCGCCAGATCGTCCGTGCGACGCAACTCGAACTGCGCCTGACGAAGCGGGAAATCCTCACGCTCTACCTCAACCACGCGCCGTTCGGCGGCACCTTGCAGGGCGTGCAGGCCGCCAGCTACGGCTATCTCGGACGCGATGCGAAAGAGCTCTCGCACGCCGAAGCGGCCCTGCTCGCGGTATTGCCGCAAGCGCCCAGCCGCCTGCGTCCGGACCGCCATCCGAAAGCCGCGCAAGCGGCCCGCGACAAGGTGCTGGAACGGCTCGGGCAACTGGGCGACTGGGACACCTCCACCGTCGCGCAGGCCAAGCAGGAAAACGTGGCCTCGCGTGCATTGCGACCACCGCTGCATGCCGCGCTGCTGGCCGAGCGCCTGCGCCGCGAACATCCAGCGCAGCGCCGCATCGAAACCTTCATCGATGCCGACCTGCAGCAACGCCTCGAACAACGCCTCGAAGACTGGACCGCGCGCCTGCCGCCCGGAACGTCCGCCGCCGCCATCGTCGCCGATGCGCGCAACATGGAAGTGCTGGCCTACGCCGGCGCGGCGCGTTTCGGCGACGCGGAAAGCTTCGGCCACATCGACATGGTCCGCGCGCTGCGCTCGCCGGGCTCGACGCTCAAGCCATTCCTCTACGGCATGGCGCTGGATGCCGGCGTGATCCATTCCGCCAGTCTGCTCGCCGATGCGCCGCAGGAATTCGGCAACTATCGCCCCGGCAATTTCGACCAGCGCTTCCGCGGGCCGGTGACGGCCGCCGAAGCGCTGCGCCAATCGCTCAACCTTCCCGCCGTGGCCTTGCTGCACGCGCTCGGTCCGGCCCGCTTCGCGGCGCAGATGCAGAACGCCGGCACGCCGTTGCGGCTGCCGCGCGGAACCGAACCGAACCTGTCGATGATCCTCGGCGGCACCGAAGCACGGCTCGAAGACCTGCTCGGCGCCTACGCCTCGCTGCAACGCGACGGCCTCGCCGCCGCGCCACGACTGGTTCCCGAACAACCGCTGCGCGAGCGCCGCCTGATGTCGCCGGGCGCGGCCTACATCGTGCGCAGGATGCTGCTGGACGCCGGCCGTCCCGGCGAACGCGACGACCGCATCGACACCAGCGGGCGCGCCGCTTTCGCATGGAAAACCGGCACCAGCTACGGCTTCCGCGACGCCTGGGCCCTGGGCGCGGCGCCGGGCGCGATCGTCGGTGTCTGGGTCGGAAGGCCGGACGGCACGCCCCTGCCCGGCCAGTACGGCGCGATCACCGCCCTGCCACTGCTGTTCTCCATCGGCGACGCCCTGCCGCGCGAACTGCTCGCCGTGCCGGCGCGTCCGAAACCGGACAGCGTTTCCGAAGCCGATATTTGTTGGCCGCTCGGCAAGCGCGCCGAAGACACGCAAGCCGCGCATTGCATCCGGCGCATGGCCGCGCTGCTGCTCGACGGCGTCGCGCCACCCACCTTGGGCGCGGCGCCACTGCCTCCGCCAACGCCGCAGGTCTTTCGTCGCGACCGCATCACGGGATTGCGCCTCGCGGGCGAATGCACGCGCCACCACGACGAAGAACTCGCGAGCTTCGCGCCCTGGCCGGCGCTATTGCATCCGTGGCTTTCCCTGGCCGAACGCCAGCGCGCCAGCCTGCCCGGGCTTTCGCCCGACTGCAGCGCGCCTGCCGAACCGCTGCAAACCCTGCGCATCGCCGGCCTCGCCGACGGCGCCTTGCTGCGCAGCCCGAGCAACCGGAGCGAACCGCCACGGATTTCGCTGCGCGCGCTCGGCACGGCCGACACGGTGAGCTGGCTGCTCGACGGAAAACCGACCGGCACCAGCCTTGGCGATGCGGCGGTGCTGCTGGAATTCCCGCAGGCCGGGAAACAACGGCTGGTCGCCATCGACGCGCAAGGGCGCTACGGCGAAATCACCTTGCGGGTGGAGCGATGACGGATCGACGGCTCGCCTGACCGCGCCGCGGCCTAGGCATTGCGCCGCGATCGGTTCCAGATATCCAGGATGTAAACCGCCAGACCGATCCAGATCAGCGCGTATCCCGCGAACTGTTCGAGCGAGAACCGCTCGCCCATCGCCAGTGCGCAGAACATCTGCAGCGTCGGGGCGATGAACTGGATCAGGCCGATGGTCGAATACGGCAGGCGCCGCGCGCCGAAGGCGAAGCCGATCAGCGGCAAGGCGGTCAGCGCGCCGCCGACGATCAACAGCACATTGCGCGAAGTGCCGCCGTGGCCGAACGCACCTGCGCCCTGGGATTCACACCAGAACAGCCACGCCAGCGCGGGCAGCAACAGGATCAGGCTTTCCAGCGCCAGGCCCGGCACGGCCTCGACCGCGGCGACTTTGCGGATCAGGCCGTAGATGCAGAACGTCCCCGCCAGCACCAGCGCGATCCACGGCAACTTGCCGTGCATGAAAGTCAGCCACAACACGCCGAGCGCGGCCAGCGCCACTGCGATCCATTGCGGCCGCGTGAGCTTCTCGCGCAGGAACAGCACGCCGGCCAGCACGTTCGCCAAGGGATTGATGAAGTAGCCCAGGCTCGCGTCGAGCACGTGGCCGTTCGTCACCGCCCACACGTAAAGGCCCCAGTTGATGCTGATGACCAGGCTGCTGGCCGCCAGCATCGGCAGCACACGCTTTCCGGAAAGGGCGCGGGAAAGCCAGCCGCGACCTTCGACCAACCAGAGCCACACCGCCACCAGCGCCATGCACCACACCACGCGATGCGCGATCACCTGCGCCGGCGGAACGTCTTTCAACAAAGCCCAATACAGCGGGAAAACGCCCCAGACGGCGTAAGCGAACACCGCCGCGGCGAGGCCACGGCGATCCAAGGAGGTGGTGGACATGCGGGAAGTAAGCGGGAAGAAAACCTGCCAATTGTCGCCCTTCAAGCTGAAGCCACGCCAGCCGTGCGTGTTGTGAACACATGGCAACGCCCCCATCAGGCCGGAGTGCTGCGCATGGGCGCGCCTTGGCGTCGTGCTCCGGTACAATTTCCGGCTCTTTACGATTTCGAGAACCGCCATGTCGCAACCGATCCTCGCCGCGCTGAACCTTTCCACGCCGCATTCCGGAACCTACCTGGGCCAAGGCGAATGGAGCGCGACCACGAACGCCGGAACCCTGCGTTCGATCAATCCCACCACGAACGAAACGATCGGCGAAGTGCACGCCAGCAGCCGCGCCGACTACGAAACCGTGATCGCGCGCGCCCAGGAGGCCTTCAAGTACTGGCGCACCGTGCCCGCGCCGCGTCGTGGCGAAGCCGTGCGCCTGTGTGGCGAGGCGCTGCGCAAGCACAAGGATGCGCTGGGCTCGCTGGTCGCGCTGGAAATGGGCAAGTCCAAGCCGGAAGGCGACGGCGAAGTGCAGGAAATGATCGACATCGCCGACTTCGCGCTCGGCCAGAGCCGCATGCTGTACGGCTACACCATGCATTCCGAGCGCCCCGGCCACCGCATGTACGAGCAGTACCACCCGCTCGGCCTGGTCGGCATCATCAGCGCCTTCAACTTCCCGGTCGCGGTCTGGGCGTGGAACTCGTTCCTCGCGGCGATCTGCGGCGACATCTGCATCTGGAAGCCGTCCAACAAGACGCCGCTGACCGCGATCGCGGCGACCAGGATCTGCAACGACGCGCTGAAGGCCGGCGGCTTCCCCGACTTGTTCTTCCTGATCAACGACGCCGGCACGGAACTGGCGCAGACGCTGGTCGACGACACCCGCATCCCGCTGATCTCCTTCACCGGCTCGACCCAGATCGGCCGCATCGTCGGCGAACGCGTGGCACGCCGCCTTGGCCGCTCGCTGCTGGAACTGGGCGGCAACAACGCCATCATCCTGGACGAAACGGCGGACCTGAAGCTGGCGATTCCCGGCATCGTGTTCGGCGCGGTCGGCACCGCCGGCCAGCGCTGCACCACCACGCGCCGCCTGATCGTGCACGAATCGATCTACGACACCGTGCTGGAAACGCTGGTGAAGGCATACAAGCAGGTCGAAACGAAAATCGGCGATCCGACCGATCCGGCCAACCTGATGGGCCCGCTCAACAGCCCGGGCGCGGTCGAACAGTTCCTTTCCGCCATCGAACAGGCCAAGCAGGCCGGCGGCAAGGTCGAAACCGGCGGCGCCAAGCTGGATCGCCCCGGCAACTTCGTGCTCCCGACCATCATCACCGGCCTGAAGAACAGCGATTCCATCGTGCAGCACGAAACCTTCGCGCCGATCCTGTACGTGATGAAGTACAAGACGCTCGACGAGGCGATCGAGATGCAGAACGGCGTGCCGCAGGGCCTGTCCTCGGCGATCTTCACGCAGAACCTGAAGGCCGCGGAGAAGTTCCTGTCGGCGGCGGGCAGCGACTGCGGCATCGCGAACGTCAACATCGGCACCTCGGGCGCAGAAATCGGCGGCGCCTTCGGCGGCGAGAAGGACACCGGCGGCGGCCGCGAGTCCGGTTCGGATGCGTGGAAGGCGTACATGCGTCGCCAGACCAACACGATCAACTACTCCGATTCGCTGCCGCTGGCGCAGGGCATCAAGTTCGACCTGTAAGCCGCGGGTCGTGCGGCAACGGCGTCCGGTCGGTTCGCGAAAGCGGTCCGATCGGAACGTCCGGTTACACGGCCGCAGGCGTACGCGTTAAAGTTCGGCACTGCGCCGACTCGTCCAATCCAAGGAATCCGCGATGAACACTCCCGTGCCGGCCCGAATGAGCAACCTCGCCATCACGAGCCTCGTGTGCGGGATCGCGAGCTGGGTTGTGCTGCCCTTCCTCGCAGCGCTGGCGGCGATCATCACCGGCCACCTGGCGCGCGCCGAGATCCGTCGCGATGCCAGCTGCCAGACCCAAGGCGACGGCATGGCGATCGCGGGCCTGGTGCTCGGTTACAGCCAGATCGTGCTGACGCTGCTGGCCATCGTGGCGGTCGTGCTGTTCTTCGGCGGCCTCGCGGCACTGCTGGCGTTCGTCGGCGCGCACCAAGGTTGACCATGGGCTATACCCTGCTCAAGCCGCTGCTGTTCGCGCTCGATGCCGAGCGCGCCCACAACGTGGCGCTGGCCTCGCTCAAACTGGCGAACGCATTCGGCCTGGCAGGCCTCATGGGCAACGCGCGGCCGCCGATGCCGCTGGAATCCTTCGGCCTGAAGTTCCCGAATCCGGTCGGCCTCGCGGCCGGGCTGGACAAGAACGGCGAATGCATCGACGCGCTCGGCAAGCTCGGCTTCGGCTTCGTCGAAGTCGGCACCGCGACGCCGAAGCCGCAGGCCGGCAATCCGAAGCCGCGCCTGTTCCGGGTCAGCGACCGCGCCGCCATCGTCAACCGCATGGGTTTCAACAACCACGGCATCGACGCGCTGGTGCGCAATGTCGAACGCTCGCGCTTCCTCGCGCGCGGCGGCATCGTCGGCGTCAACATCGGCAAGAACAAGGACACGCCGAACGAAAAGGCGCTCGACGACTACCGCTACTGCCTCGAGCGCGCCTACGCCGCGGCCAGCTACGTCACGGTCAACGTGTCCTCGCCGAACACGCCGGAACTGCGCAACCTGCAGTACGGCGAAGCCCTGAAGCAACTGGTCGGCGGACTGCGCGAGACGCAGGAAAGACTCGCAGCGCAGCACGGCAAGCGCACGCCGATCCTGCTCAAGATCGCACCGGACATTTCCGAAGCGGAAACCGAAGCCCTCGCCCACACCTTGAACGAGCTGCGCATCGACGGCGTGCTCGCAACCAACACCACGACCGACCACGTGGAGCTGGCCGGAACCCGCTACGCCAACGAAGTCGGTGGCGTGTCGGGCGCACCGCTCTACGGGCGCTCCACCCTGGTGCTGCGCCGACTGCGCGTGCACTTGCATCCCGACATTCCGATCATCGGCGTCGGCGGCATTTCGTCGGGCGCGGACGCGGTCGCGAAGGTCGCGGCCGGCGCGCGGCTGGTGCAGCTCTACACCGGCCTGATCTATCGCGGCCCGGCGCTGATCGGCGAATGCATCGATGCGCTGCGCCGCCGCAAGGAAGCCCCGGCGAGCAAGCCGCCGATCGAATGATCTCCACCAGCGCCTACGAAATCCGCGAAAACGCCTCGTTGGCAGGCCGCAATGGTTTCCGCGTCGCCGCGAAAGCCGCGCTGCTGGCGGACGTGAAGCGCCCCGAAGGCCTGCCGGAACTGCTGGCGATGCCGTTCATACGGACTACGCCGCTGCTGCTGCTCGGCGAAGGCAGCAACACGCTGTTCGCGGGCGATTGGCACGGCGTCGTGCTCAACATCGGCACGCTCGGCCGCAAGGTCCTGGAGCGCGACGACGATTCCGGCCTGCTGCGCGCCGAAGCCGGCGAACGCTGGGACGACGTCGTGCGCTGGAGCCTCGCCCTGGGATTCTCCGGCCTCGAAAACCTCAGCCTGATTCCCGGAACCGTCGGCGCCGCGCCGGTGCAGAACATCGGCGCGTACGGCACCGAAATCGGCGAATTCATCGAAACCGTCGAAGCCTACGACCGGCAGTCCAACCGCATCGTGCGACTGTCCAAGGCGCAATGCGCATTCGCCTATCGCGACAGCATCTTCAAGCGCGATCCCTCACGCTACCTGGTGCTGGCGGTGGAACTGCGCCTGCCGCGTTCGCGCGAATTGCGCATCGACTATCCCGGGCTTCCGGAAGAGCTCGCGGCGATGGGCGCGATCGGGAAGCCGCGTGCCTCGCAGGTCGCCGAAGCCGTGGCGCGGCTGCGCACGCGCAAGCTGCCCAATCCCGACATCGAACCCAATGTCGGCAGTTTCTTCCGCAACCCCGTGGTCGAAGCCGCGCTGGCCGATACATTGGCGAAGGAACACGCCGGGATGCCGGTGTATCCGTCCGGCGCCGAAGCCACGCGCAAGCTGTCCGCCGCATGGCTGATCGAGAAGGCCGGCTGGAAAGGCTTCCGCGACGGCGATGCCGGCGTCAGCGAGAAACACGCGCTGGTGCTGGTGAATCGCGGCAACGCCACCGGCATGCAGTTGCTCGACCTGGCGCGGCGCATCACGGCCTCGGTGCAGGAACGTTTCGGTGTCGCGCTGGAACCGGAAGCGCGCATCGTCGGCGCGGATTTCTGACCCGACGACATGAGCGACAACACAGCCAACGCCTCCGCCGCCACGTCCTCCGTGGTGCCGAACGCCGTGGGCCGCGCCGTGCTGCTGATGCTGGCCAGCACCCTCGCGTTCGGCAGCATGGCGGTCGCGATCCGGCTCGCCTCGTCGCAACTGCATCCGTTCGAAATCGCCTTCTTCCGCAATTTCTTCGGCTTCGCGTTCGCGCTGCCGCTGCTGTTCCGGCACGGCCCCGGACTGCTGCGCACCGACAAGCTGCCGCTGTACTTCATGCGCTGCCTGATCGGCATCGTCTCGATGCTGTGCGGTTTCTGGGCGATCGTGCACCTGCCCTTGGCCCAGGCCGTGTCGATTTCCTATTCGACGCCGCTGTTCGTCACCATCGGCGCGGTGCTGGTGCTCGGCGAAGTGGTCCGCATCCGACGCTGGAGCGCGGTGATCGCCGGCTTCATCGGCGTGTTGGTGATCGTGCGGCCGGGCGCGGAAGGCTTCAGCGTCGCGACGCTGGTTGCGCTCGCCGCCGCCGCGCTTTCGGCCTGCGTGGCGATCAGCATCAAGTTCCTGTCGCGCACCGAGAAAGCCGACGCCATCGTGCTGATGACCACGATCCTGTGGGTGCCGATGTCGCTGCTGCCGGCGCTGTTCGTGTGGAAATGGCCGCACGGCTGGGTCTGGCTGTGGATCGTACTGGCCGGCATGTTCGGCACCATCGGTCACATGCTGTGGACGCGCGCGATGAAGCTCGCCGACGCCTCGCTGCTGACGCCGATCTCGTTCTTCCAGGTCGTGGTCGTGGCGATCTACGGCTTCGCGCTGTTCGGCGAAACGCTGGATCGCTACACCGTGATCGGCGCCGGCATCGTGTTCGCGTCGAACGCCTACATCGCGCACCGCGAGGCGGTGCTGGCGCGACGCGTGGCGACCGATCGCGAGATCGGCAAGGAGGTCCTCACGCGCTGACCGTCCGCGACCCTTCGGCTTTCCTCAGAGCGTCGCCGATCGTTCGCGCTGGCGCTGCAAGTCGCCACGACGCGGATGCGTCGGATCCAGCAGTTCCAACGCATTCTCCTGCCGCTCGATCAGCTGCCGCGCCAGTTCGCCCTCGGAAAGCGCCAGCGCCGTATCGATCCAGCGCCACAGGAACCAGGTCGCGCGCGTACCGAAACCGGCAAGCAGCGGATCGACCTCGTGGATCGTTCGCGCCAGCGTCTCGCGCGCATTGCGGCGGCCGTCGTCGTCGCGCGCCGACTGCGCCATCGCCAGGGTCAGGTCGCTCAGGGTTTCCAGCGTCCAGCGATGCCTGCTTCCGAGCACGTCGACTTCGGATTCCAGCACGCGCTCGAGTATCGGCAAGGCCGCCTCCGGATCGCCTCGCTTCATGTGCAACAGCGCAAGACCATATTCAGCCTGCACCCGGTCCGGATTTCCCGGATCGAGGTTGCGCGTGAAGATGCCGTTGCCCTGCTCCAGCGCCTGCTGCGCTTCGTCAAGTCGCCCCAGTTCGATCAGCAACAAACCCAGATCGGTCAAAGCCCAACCCAACCGGGGCGATTGCTCGCCATAGCGGATGCGGCGGATGGCGATGGTTTTCCGGTATTGGCGCTCGGCTTCCTCCACCTGCCCCAGTTCCTGCAGGCACTGCGCGAGGTAATAGCGCGCCCGCTCGCTGAATTCGCCGTCGCGGTTTTCCAGGTCGTAAGCCCGGTCGTCGAAAGCTTCGGCCATTTCGCGCAGTGGCGGGATCGCGCTGTCGCAGCGGCCGCGCTCGTAGTCGATCACCTGCCGCTCCAGCCGCATGGCCGTGGTCGGCAGGTTCGCCTGCTGCAGGATCCGTTCGGCGATGCCGCATTCGGCGATGGCCGCTTCGTATTCGCCCTGGCTGTGGTAGGCGTAGCAGACGTTGCCGTGCAGCCGCGCTTCCTTCGACGGATCGGGCGCGGTCCTGCGCAGCGACTCGTAGCTATGCAGCGCCTGCCGATACTGCTCCGCGCCCTGCGGGTAGCGCCCCATGCCGAGGTACATGTCACCGATGATTTCGTGCAGGCTCAAGGCCACGCTGGGCTGGCCAGCAAAGTCGGCCTCGATCAGCGGCGCCGCCGCTTCCAGCGCCTGGTGCAGCAACACGTTGCCGTGACCGGTCGCATATGGATCAGCGGCGGTCAGCAGACGGCTGGCGAAGAACTGGACCAACTCCTGCTTTTCCATCGCGGTGCGCTGCGCCAGGTCGAGCGCACGCTGGGCGTAGACGTACATCCATCCGACCACGGCCAGCATGGCGCTGACCAGCGCGAGCGCGGTCAGGGCCATCTTGCGGCGCTTCTCCACCTGCTTGAGCCGCTGCGCCTGGAGCTCGGCCTGCGCCCGGCGCTGGCGTTGTTCTTCCGAGGCCCTCTGCCGCGCCTCGAGCGTACGCAGCCGATGTGCCAGTCCGCGCGCATCGATCAGCCGCTGCTCGGACTTGGCCGCAGCGGCCAAGGCGATGTCCTCGCGCAGGAGCTCGCATTCGACGTCGCTTTCCCAGCCCGGCGCGAGCGGGCGACGCAGGTCGGCGACGACCAGCTGGTGCAGCAGCACGCCCAGCGCGTACACGTCGGAAGACTGCGTGGCGGTTTCACCCGCGATGATTTCCGGCGCGAGGTACAGCACGCTGCCCGCACCGGAGCTGCCCTCGTCCGCGCTGCCCACCAAGCTCATCGTCAGGCCCAGTTCGGCCAGTTGCGGCGAGCGTGCGGCATCGCCCAAGCCAAAGTCGCCCAAGACCATGCGCCAGCCGTGCGGCGCATTGGCGTCGGGCACGGCATAGAGGTTTTCCGGCTTCAGGTCGCGATGGATGACGCCGGCGCCGTGCAATGCGGCCACGGCATCGCAGATCTGCGCGGCAAGTTCGATCCGCACCAGCAATGGAAACGACTTCAGCCGATGCGACGGGCCGTCGAACTCGCGCAGGTTGCCTTCCGGATAGAACGGCATTTCGACATAGAACGGCGGCTGCGACAGGTTCCAACCGAGCAGCGGCGTGATACCGCTCCGATCCGGCAAGGTCGCCTCGAGATAACGCGACAACACCACCTCGCGCCGCAGACCGCGCAGTCCGGCTTCACCCAGCGCGAACTTGAACACGCGCTCCTCGCCGTCCACACTTCGTGCCAATACGGTCGCGCCTGCGGAACCCTGCCCCAGTCGCCGCACCATTCGCCACTCCGGACGCAACGGCAAGGCCTCGCCGGGACGCGGCTGCGCACCTTCCAAACCATCGACGGCCGCGACTTCGCCCGGAATCTCCTGCACCCGTACCGGCACGGCGAGCCGATACCCGTAGCCGTAGACGGCGCGGATCGCATTGCCGTCCTCACCCAGCGAATGGCGCAGACGGCTGATCGCCTTGGCCAGTGAATTTTCCGCTACCAGGCGACCGGGCCAGGCCGATTCCAGCAATTCATCCTTGGTGACGACTTCCCCGGCATGTCGCAGCAATGCCAGCAATACGCGGAAGCTGGCCGCTTCCAGCGCGATTCTCGAGCCGGCGACGCGGACTTCTCCACGCTCATCCAGTTCGGTTCGACCGAAATACCAGCATTTGGGCGCATTCAAACCCGCCATCCCGTTCCCTGCATCGAAATATTCCGTTCAAGCCACTGTGACGCAACTCACGGAATATCACAACCCCTTGTTTTCCAAAGGGTCATAAACTTTCAAGATTTGTCAGGATTGGGGAAAGATCAATTCTGCAACGCCACGTAGAAATTCAGACTGTCGCTACATCTTGTTGTATTTGCCAGACGCATTTCCGTCGCTACAGCACTGGAGATTCACATGTCGTCGGTTTCCGCCCTGCTCGACAGTTTTCCCCGGCCCGTCCCACGCGGCATTGCGCCCATTTCGAAACGCACGCCTGCCGCGCCGTCCGGCATCGAAACCTCACTGCTGGAATGCGCCGACCACGCATTGCTGCTGCTGGAAGCCAATGGCCGCGTGCTGTTCGCCAACGGCGCGGCGCAGGCGATCCTGACGGAGAACGATGGATTGAACTGGCCGCGCGGCGGCGACACCGACATCGGCCATTTCCTGCAAGCCCGCAACCCGGATGAACAGATACGACTGAACTGCGAGCTGGCCTTGGCCGCCTCCGGTGTGCCGGCGCCTTCCGCCGGCGTCCGGATCTCGCGTACGCCGGGCCGCCGCGACCTGATCCTGCGTTTCGTTCCAATGCCGTCGCGCCAGTCGAAGACGCAGCCCGCCGATGACGCCAACGTGCTGGCGGTGCTGATCGATCCGGATCGCACGCCGACGCTGGACGAAACCCTGTTCATGCGCCTGTTCGGCACGTCGCGTGCCGAAACCCGTCTGGCGCGCGAGTTGCTCTCCGGCGGCTCGCTGCCCGAAATCGGCGAGCGCATCGGCATCACCGCCAACACCCTGAAAAAACAACTGTGCCAGCTGTTCCGGAAGACCGGCGCGCACAGCCAGCCCGAGCTCGTCAAATTGCTGATGCAGTTTCCCCGGCGCGACTTCGCTCCGCTCTGACTGCCGCATCCTGCCGGACAAGCCGGCCATCACTCGCACATTCCATCGAAAGTGGGCCAATCGGCGCGCATGAATCCCTGCATGCTGCCGATTGGCCGCCTTTCGTTTCCCGATGGGTTCAGCCCATTAGAATCGCCGCATGTCCAAACCCCGCCCCTCGCTGCAACGCTACTTCCTTTCGGGCCTGCTGACCTTGATGCCGTTGCTGCTGACGGTCTTCGTCATGCGCTTCGTGTTCCGCTTCCTGTCGGAACTCGGCAAGCCGATCGTCGCGCCGGTGCTGTCGCAGCTGGCGTCGCTCTATCCGGAACCGCTCGGCTGGATCGAGGCGCCGTGGGTGCAGACGACACTCGGCGTGGTCGCCACCGTCGCCCTGATCCTGTGGGTCGGCGTGCTCGCGCATCGCGTCATCGGGCAACGGCTGTTGCGCTGGTTCGAGGCCCTGATGCAACGCATCCCGTTCGCGAACCAGATCTACGGCGGCGTGCGCAAGCTGATCGACATCCTCCAGACCAAACCGGAAGGCGTGCATCGCGTGGTGCTGATCGACTTTCCGCACAAGGAAATGAAAGCCATCGGCTTCGTCACGCGCGTGCTGCGGGAGGAAGGCACGGAGCGCGAGCTGGCCGCCGTCTATGTCCCGACCACGCCGAACCCGACTTCCGGTTACCTGGAAGTGGTGCCGGTCGAGCGCCTCACGCCGACCGACTGGAGCGTGGACCAGGCGATGAGCTTCATCATCTCCGGCGGCGCGGTTTCGCCGACCAATATCCCGTTCGACAAACCTTCCAAGCCGACAGGCGACGCACCCGCCGCGTGACGCTGGCCATCGGCGGTTTGTATCCTTCGCGTTTCGATCGAGCCGAAGGAACGTCCAATGCGCCGGAAAATCATCGCGGGAAACTGGAAACTCAACGGCAACCGCGCCTTCGCGCAGGCGCTGGTCGATGCGCTGCACGCGGCGGACGTTCCCGAGGGCGTCGAGCTGATCGTGCTGCCGCCGCTGCCGTACCTGTCCGAGCTTTCCAGCCGCCATCCGGACACCAGGCTCGCCTTCGGCGCCCAGGACCTGAGCGTGCATACCCAAGGCGCGTACACCGGCGAAGTCTCGGGCGCGATGCTGCGTGAAGTCGGCGCGACCTACGTGCTGACCGGCCACTCGGAGCGGCGGGAATACCACTCCGAATCCAGCGAACTGGTCGCGAAGAAATTCGCTGCCGCGGTCGAAGCCGGCCTGACGCCGATCCTGTGCGTCGGCGAAACGCTGGCCGAGCGCGAAGCCGGGAAGATGGAGGAAACGATCCGCGCCCAGCTTGCGCCGGTGCTGGCGCTGGGCGCCGAAACGCTGGCCCGCGGCCTCATCGCCTACGAGCCGGTCTGGGCGATCGGAACCGGCAAAACCGCGACGCCTGAACAGGCCCAGGAGGTCCACGCACTGATTCGTGGCGAAGTGGCGGCGCTTGATGCTAAAATCGCTGGCTCGCTGCCCATCCTGTATGGCGGCAGCGTGAAACCCGCCAATGCCGCCGACTTGTTTTCCCGACGCGACATCGACGGCGGCCTGATCGGGGGCGCGTCCCTCGTCGCAACCGATTTCCTTGCCATCGCCGCAGCCGCGGCACGATGAAACGACCATGATCTACACGCTGCTCAATGTCATCTACGTGCTGGTCGCAATCGCGATCATCGCCCTGATCCTCCTGCAACGCGGCGCGGGTGCGGCTGCCGGCTCCGGCTTCGGCGCGGGCGCTTCGGCCACCGTGTTCGGCTCGCGCGGCTCGGCGAACTTCCTGTCGAAAAGCACCGCCGTCCTGTCCACGATCTTCTTCGCGATGAGCCTGGGCATGGCGATCTACCTGCACAAGACCAGCAGCGGCTCGATCCAGGACGATCTGGGCGTGATGGGTCAGGTGCCGGTCGTGGGCGAAACGCCGACGGCGGAAATCCTGACCAACGAAGTGCCGGCGGCGGAAATCGTCACGGACACCGCGGCCATCACGGAAATCCCGGCCAGCGACGAAGCGGCCCCGGCGGAAGAACCCGCGCAGCCCGAAACGCCGGCGACGGAAAGCAACTGATCCGTCGGACTAGCGACAAAGGTTGAAATTCGCGTTATAATGCGCGGCTCCGCGAAGCTCGCGGAGAAGCAGAGACACCAGCCCAGGTGGCGGAATTGGTAGACGCACTACCTTGAGGTGGTAGCGCCGCGAGGCGTGGGGGTTCGAGTCCCCCCTTGGGCACCAAATCAAGCAAAACCCCGCTTTCGAGCGGGGTTTTCGCGTTTCTGGGCATGCGCCCTGCCTCGCAAGCGGACAAGGTTTCCGGAGCCAGTCACCCAATGACGCCCACCACTGCCACCATCCTGACCTTCGCGATGCTGGTCGCGAGCAATGTCTTCATGACCTTCGCGTGGTACGGGCATCTGCGCGGGCTTTCCTCGCAGGCGTGGTACGTCGCGGCCCTCGTGAGCTGGGGCATTGCCCTGTTCGAGTACCTGCTGCAGGTTCCCGCGAACCGCATCGGCTACATGCAGGCCGGCTTGAGCCTCGGGCAACTGAAGATCGCGCAGGAAGCCATCACGCTGATCGTGTTCGTGCCGTTCGCGATGTTCTTCATGAAACAGCCGTTCAAGCTCGACTACGTGTGGGCGGCACTGTGCCTGGTCGGCGCGGTGTACTTCGTGTTCCGCGCGAATTGAGCCGGCGCGACCAGAGCGCCTCGCCCGCTACGGCTTCGCCGCAGGCTCGACCAGTCTGCGGGTCAACGCGTACAGAATGCGCCGGTCCTCGTCGTCCAGCGGCTCATCGGTTTCCAAGCCACGGAATCGCCGACGGAACGCGCGCAGCGTCGCCTCGGGATCGTCGAGCGCATAGCCGAACGCCGCCAGCGCCAGCCACGGATCGAAGCCTTCCGGCGCCGCCGTGATGGAATCGTCCGGCCACACACCGAAACCCTCCTGCGCCAGTCGCTGCCACGGAAACAGCACGTTCGGATCGCGCTTGCGCGTCGGCGCCAGATCGGCGTGCGCGATGATCTGGCTGGATGGAATCGAGAACCGCGTGCACAGGTCGTCGAGCAGCTTTAGCAGGGACTCGATCTGCACGTCCGGAAACGCCGCGCTGCCATCGTTGTCCAGCTCGATGCCGATCGAGGCCGAATTCACGTCGGTGATGCCGCCCCAGCGGCCCACGCCGGCATGCCAGGCGCGTTTCTCATCGCCGACCAGTTGATAGATCGAACCATCACGCCCGACCAGGTAGTGCGCACTGACCGGACCACGGCTGTTCGAGGATTTCAGCGTGCGCAGACTTCTCGCCACCGAGGTCTGTTCGGTCCCGTGCAGTACGATCAGCACCGGACGGCGCGGCTCGTGATTGGGCGAAGGCGACCATTCCGCCAGCGGGCTGCGCACCTTGCCGGCACTGCAGGCCACCAGCAACACGGCAACGATCGCCAGACCGACAAACCGGGATTTCATTCGGACATCTCCTCGCCGGCCGTTTCGGCCGCTTGCGCGGCACCCGCATCCTGCGGCGTAACCCACGCCGGCTCGAAGGCGATCGGCTGCGATTCGGGAAGCGCGGCGCGCCACGCCTTGAGCTTATCGCCGATCAGGTCGCCCGCCACCCATTGCGGCTCGGAAGCCTCGAGCGCTTCGGCCTTTTCCTGCCCGGCGATTTTCCGGCTCGCGGAAAGAAACGCGCTGCGGAAGTTGAGGCTCTCGTTCAAGCCTTCGACCAGGAAGGCCAGCCCAAACCAGGTGATCGTCGAAGCATTGCCGCAGCCGAACGAGGTGCGGTCGTGGCGCGCCGCCGTGATCACCAGCGTGCGCGGATCGCGCAAAGCGTTGACGAAGCCGCCGGAGTAACACGCGGAAACGACGATCACGCGCCAGCGGATGCCGGATGCATCGAGCGCGTCGCGTAATCTTCCGGGCGTGAGCTGGTCCAGCGCCAGCGGCGGCTGGTTCACGTACAACTCGTGCTCCGGGCTGCCGTGGCTGGTGAGGTACAGGAACAGGATGTCCTCATCCACGTCCATGCGCTGCGCAACGCCGACCAGTGCGCGTTCGAGATTGGTGGCGGTCGCCAACGGCCAGAAGGCGGCGGTTGCGGCATTGTTGATCAGCGAGATCTGGCGGTTGCCCGCATCGAGCCGGTGCGTCGCCAGATCGCGCAGGAATGCCACTTCGTTGAGGAAGACGCTTTCCTCGCCGTCGCCGCCGAAGCCGACCACGAACATGTCCACGACGCCAGGCCGCTGCGGCTCGATCCCATCCAGTTCCCTCTGGAGCAGTGCGGGCTGCAGGTAGAACGTGGTTTCCGGCTCCGCGAGCCAGGCGGATTCGTCGACTTCCCCGTCGTCGCGGGCTTCTTCGCTCTCGTACTCGGCCCAGTAGGCATCCCAATCCGTGGAGATGGTGTCCGGTTCGCCGACGCATGCCGGCAGCACCGCCACCGCCAAGGCCAGAGCGACTGCGCCGAACGTACGCCCGTCGTGATTCCCGGCAAGGAAGATCGCCAGCCGCAGGAAGATCGCCACGATCCAGAGCAGCAGCAAGCCAACCGCTCCCGCGAAGACGAGCGCCTCTGCCCACGAGGCATCGACTTCGGCTGGCAAGGACCACGCCACCAGCAGTCCGGCCAGCGCGGCCGGCAACAGACCCGCCACCGCGAGCCATGCCGCCACCGTCATCCACACGTCCTTGCGCTGCGTCATCGCGACCAGCACCCATGCGGCCAGCGTGATCGAGGCGAAACCGATCAGGAAGGACGACAAGCCGCCCACGACGAAAATGCGCGGCGCCTCGGCCTGCAGCCATTCCGTCGGCAACAGGATCAGATAGCCAATGAACTCGGCCAGCAGCGCCGGCCACGGCGACACGTTCAGCGGTATCTCGCGCGGCGTGCGCAACAGCGAAAGCCGCAACCCGTCGCGCAGCAGCGGCCAGAACGAACTCATGCGTCCGGAACGGCGTCCGTGAAGGAAATCTCCGCAAAAGACGTGGCACGACGATGGCCATGCGCGGCCTCGCCGATACGCGGCTCCGGATAGTCTTCCGGGCGATCCAGCAGGATCGTGTCCAAGCCCGCTTCGCGCGCGGCATCCAACTCTTCCACGACATCGGACAGGAACACGATGTCCGAAGGTTCGCGCCCGATGGCCTGCGCGATCCTCGCGTAGCTGCCCGCTTCGCGCTTACCGCCAACGGCGGTGTCGAAATTGCCGGAGAACAGCGGCGTCAGGTCGCCTGCATCGCTGAAACCGAACAGCAGTTTCTGGGCCCCGACCGAACCGGACGAATAGACGTAGATCCCGTGTCCGGCATCCTTCCAGCGCCGCAGCGCGGGCGCGGTGTCGGCGTAAACATGGCCGGTATACGCGCCATTGCGATAGCCGTCTTCCCAGATGAAACCCTGCAAGGCTTTCAGCGCGGTGTGCTTGCGATCCTCGTCGATCCAGCCTTGCAGCACCTCGACCAGCACATCGTCCTTGCACACGCCGCCCGCATCCACCGCCGCCGCATCGAGCCAACGGCGGATTTCCGGTTCATGGCCGCGCCGCGCGACGAACCCGGGCAAGGCCGCCCGCGCATACGGGAACAGCACGTCCTTGACGAAAGCGATGGAGCTGGTCGTGCCTTCGATATCGGTGAGGATCGCCTTGGCCATCACGCTGCCCGTGCCATGTCAAAACGCGGATAACGCTGCGCGATGTCGCTGCCGGTGAAGTAACCGACCCAGCCATCGGGTTCGGTGAAGAAACGGATCGCGACGAAATGCGGCTCCGGCCCCATGTCGAACCAATGCGTGACGCGATCCGGCACGCTGATGAGGTCGCCCTGTTCGCACAGGATTTCGTAGACCTTGTCCTCGACGTGCAGCGTGAAAAGCCCCGCACCGGCGACGAAGAAACGGACTTCATCCTCCTTGTGGTAGTGCTCCTCGAGGAACTTGGCGCGCATCGCCTCCTTGTTCGGGTTGTCCGGCGCGATGCTGACCACGTCGACGGTCTTGAAGCCGTTTTCTTCGACCAGGCGATCGATGTCCGCCTTGTACGCCGCGATCACTTCCTCGGAGGACGCGCCCGGCACGATGGGCCGGTTCGCCTGCCACTGCTCGAAGCGCACGCCGATCTGGCCGAGTTTCGCGGCGATATCGGCATGCTCGCCGCTCGCATAGAACGGAGCGGCGGCATCGGCTTCGGTGAAGATGCGAAGGCGGCTCATGGTTGCAATCTCCTCAAATCAAGTTCACACGCGAGCAGGAATTCGAAGGCTTCCAGATGGCGGCGCGCTTCCGCCATGTCGCGGCCCCATGCGTACAGGCCGTGCCCTTCGATCAAATAGCCCCACAGCGGCCCGGCATCGAGCAGGCGCTCGACGCGCGCGGCCAGTTCCGGGATGTCCTGGGTATTGCGCAGCACCGGCAGTTCGATCGCCATCTCGTGCGTCTCGTTGCCGCGGAAGGCTTTGAGCAGCTCGTAGCCTTCCAGCCGCACATGGCCCTGGTCGGCGTAGAGGCGCGAGGACACGGTCTGCGTGCGCGAGTGCGTGTGCAGCACGCAATCGATGTCGCCGTAGCGCTGGTAGAGCTGCGTGTGCAGCAGCGTTTCCGCCGAAGGACGCTTGTCCGTGGCAACCGGGCGGCCTGCGAAATCCACGACCAGGAAATCGTCCCGCGTGAGCTTGCCCTTGTCGCGGCCGGACACGGTCAGCACCGCGTGCCGGTCGTCGAGCCGCATCGAGAAGTTGCTGGACGTGGCCGGCGTCCAGCCGAGCGCCGCCAGTTCGCGCGTACAGACGATGAGCTCGTCCGAGCGATCGCGCAATGCGGCCGGGTCGTAGGGAGGATGGGCATTGGAATCGTTGTGCATCGGGAAATGATAGCGGCGATTTCGTGACGGCACGGCAACGCGACGCGCCGGGTACCGCGCTGTCGCGCATAGGCTTATCACGCATCGCGATTTCCAGCGCCGCAAAAAAAGAGCGCCGCCCCGGCGAACCGGAGCGACGCGATTCCCGACCTGTTTCCCCGTCGAATCAGTGCAGCGTGGCGGCTTTGGCGCGCAGACCACGCATGCGGGCTTCGTCTTCGAACGTGATCTGCGCTCCGGCCGACGCGTCGTCGGCTGGAGCGACCTGCAGATAGTCCGCGCCCACATCCAGCTCCAGCTCCGCGGCGACGCGGTTCCAGAAGCCGGCGTGCTCGACGCCGACGGCATCGCTCCAGCGCAGGCGATACCAGCGCTGTTCACCGACCTGCAAGGCTTCGATCCACGCCTGCGCCTTGCCCGCTTCGCCCACGACTTCGACCGCGACTACCGGCGCATTGCCGATGCGTTCCCATGCCGGAGCCAGTCCCTTCGGTTTGGCATGGAGCGCGCCCCCCTCGTCCTCGAAGTCGTCCTTGAAGATTTCATCCTCGCGAACCACGACCGGGAGCGTGTAGCTGTCGGCGTTGTCGGCATCGTCCGCTTCCGTGCCGGACACCAGCACCACCACGGCCTCGTTGGTCAGCGGACCGGGCGTCGCATCCGGCAGAACGCGGGCCGTAAGCGTGACGGTGATGCTTCCGCCGACCGGAATGGCCGCGGAAACATCGACGTCGCCCATGCCATCGTCCCCGGAGCACACGGCACCAGCGCTGCCCGCGCACAGCCACGTCGCCGTGGCCACGTTCAGGCCTTCGGGCAGTTCGTCGAGGATGTTGGCTTCGGCCGCATTGCTCGGTCCGATATTGGTCACCACCAGGGTGTAGGTCAGCAGCTCGTTGAACGAGATGTCGGTCTGCTCGGACGTCTTGCTGATCGCAAGATCGGCCACTTCCTCGCTGGTCGCGCTGAAGTTCAGTTCCGACAGGCCCGAGATCGACACGCTGGCCACCAGGGTATCGGTTCCGGCATCGGCATCGAGCGTCCATTCGGCGACCGCCAGGCCGTCGGCATCGGTGGTGACGACGCTCTCGGCCACGGAACCGGAATTCGCGCCAGGCGTGAAGACCACACTGATGCCCGGCACGCCATGGCCGAACTTGTCGTACACGCGTACCGTCGGGCCCGGATCGAGCGTCGTGCCGGCGATGCCGGTGAACGTGTCGGAACCGACGATTTCCCATCCGGCCACCGCGGCGGCGAGGATGCGCAGCGTGCCGGACACGGTCTGGTCGGCGTAGTTCCGCTGGCCGCTCAATTCCACCGTCACCTCGTAGTCGCCGACCTCGACCGGATTGGCCGGGTCGTACGTCACCGTCACCGGCAAGCCCGACGGAACCGTGACCACCGTGGCCTGCTTCGGCGTGCCATCGTAGAAGTGGATCAGGTCGAGCAGCAGGATCTGCGCCTGCGCTTGGCCGATCATGATCGACGCGGTGAGCGGAGCCCCGTCGTAGTTCGGATCAGTGATCGTCAGCGTCGCGGTGTAGTCGCCCGCATCGACCGGCGCATTGCCATCGTCGCTGTCGTAAGCCAGCGCGTAGGCGACGCCGTTCGGGTTGGTCACCGTTGCACCGTGCGGGGCGCCGTCGTAGACGAAGGTGCCGCCCGCCAACGTGATGCCGTGGTTGGTCGACGGCGTGATCGTGATGCCGGCGGTCAAGCTCAGCGGCACATGGTTCGGATCGGTCACCGTCAGCGTCGCGGTATAGCTGCCGGCATTCACCGGCGCACTGCCGCCCGGCGCGTAGGTGAGCGTGTACGGGATGCCCGCCGCATTGCCCACCGTGGCCGGATGCGCCGTGCCGTCGTAGACGAAGGTGCCGCCGGCCAGCGTGATGGCGCTGGTCGGAGCGCGTTCGATCGTCAGGATCGCCTGCGCGGAACCCGCCACGTTGCCGTCGTCGACCGTCGCGATCACCAGATACTCACCCGCGGCGGTCGGCGCCACGGCGCTGCCGTTGTAGGTGAACGTGACCGCATGGCCACCGGACACCGTTGCCGTGGCGACCTTGGCCGTTCCGTCATAGGTGGTCGCCGCCGTGCCCGTGTCAGCCCAGACGATATCCGTGATCGACACGCCGCCCACGGTGTTGGTGAGGGCGAAGTTGACCGATGCGCTGAAGCTGGTCGCATTCGCGACGACGTCGTAGCCACCGGCCGTGGCATTCGCCGTGGCGGTGATGCTGACGAGGCCATCGGCATCACTGACCGCACTTGCGGCACTCGGCATCGCGCTCGCGCCGCTGCCCGGAACCGTGAAGTTCACGGTTTCACCCGCAACCGGATTGCCGTCGATGTCGGTCACCTTGGCCACCAGGGCGTTCACGAACGCCGTGCCGACCGCCGCGCTCTGGCCGGAACCGGAGACCAGCTCCAGCTTCGCCGCCGCGCCTGCCGTGTTGGTCAAGGTCACGCTGGCCGGACCGACGCCGGAGACGACCGCCTGAACCTCGAACACCCCGGCCGCAGCGTTCGCATCGAACACCTTCTCGACCACGCCCTCGGCATCGGTGAGGCCAGCAAACACTGCCGGCGACACACCCGCACCACTGCTCGGACCGATCAGCGTCACCGACACACCCTCAACCGGATTGCCGCTGCCGTCAAGCACCGTGGCAGTGAGCGTGTAGGCACCCGAGGTATTCACCGCAGCCGTGGCGTTGTCGGTCGAAAGCGACACGCTGGCCGCGCCACCCGAGGTGTTCGTCAAGCCGAAGTCGACGGTGCAAACACTGTCGGGCGAAAGCGGATCGCATGCGTCGGCATCAGCCGTCGTCGTGACGGTCACCACGCCCGCAACCGCGTTTGCCGTGACCAGGCCACTGCTGGCCTCGCCGCTCGCATCGGTTGTGGCGGTGGCGTTGGCGATCGACACACTGGCAGCGCCCGCCGCGACCGAGAATCCAACGTCGATGCCCTCCAGCACGTTGCCGAAGCGGTCAGTGGCCTTCACCACCAGCGGCAGGCCATAGTCGGTTCCGACCTGCGCGGTCTGCGCATCGCCCGACATCAGCCCCAGCTTCACCTGGGCCGGATCGTCGTCGGCAAGGTTGGTAAGCACGAACTCGACGGACTGGCCATTGGCAATGCTCGTCCTCACGGTGTAGCTGCCCGCGACGGTGTTCGCCGTCGGCAGGAAGCCGACAAGACCCGCACTCGTCGCACCCGAACCGCTGTCGCTGCCTGCACCATCCACCGCGATGGCATTGAACGCCACTGCAGCGCCATCGACCACGTTGCCTGCGACGTCGCGCACCCGCACCACCAGTTCCTCACCGAACACGGCTCCGACCGTCGTGCTCTGGGCATCACCGGATACGAGTTCGATCGTCGCTGCCTCGCCCACATCGACCGCAACCGTCTGCGTTGCCGACGCATAGCGCGTGCCGGTTTCGATGCCGACGACCTCGGTCGCGATGGTGTAGCCGCCCGGCAGCAGGAAGCTTCCCTGGAACAGCGTCGTGGCCGCATAGCCTGCCGCCACCGGGAAGCCGGTCACGGGCGGCCCGAAGATCGCCGAAAGCGTGCCATCGCCGTTGTCGATGAACGGGATCTCGAGGTAATCGCCGTCGTCCAGGTACAGCAAGGTCACTGCACCGGTCGTGAGCGACGTGCCCGACGATACCGTGATGTGGGCCACCACGTTCTCGCCATTGGGATCGGCAATGCCATCAGCCAACGCCGCGCTACCGGTGTTGGACAGCAACATCGAGGACGCAACCGGCGTGCCTGCCACAGCCGCCATCGCCACAGGCGTCGCGGACAGTTGCAGATCGGCGATATCGAAGGTGTGGCCATCCATCGCATAGACCACGCCTCCAGTACCCACCAGGCTCGCTGTCGCGACGTAATGGCCGCCACGCTGTGCGCTGACGCGCAGGTTCGTGGACAGGAAGCCGGACAGGTCGAACGGCGACCCGAGGCTGTAGGTCAGTACATCCGCAGTCGCCCCTACCGGCGTCAGCACCGTCCAGTCTTCTTCCGGCGTACCCGGCTGGTCGAACTCGATGGTGATGTCGCCATCGGCAATGCCGCCCACGCGCTCAATCGCGATGAACGCCTCGACCGGTTCGGCCACCGTGTCCACGCCGGTCTTCTGCAGCATGGCGTAGCTGTAAACCACAGGCGAGGCATGGGCCACGCCGACCGCATCGCCATCCAGCGCCAGCCCCACATCCAGCGCCGTGACAACGTAAACGGCGGAACCGCTGGCAACGTGGTTGCCCCCCTCGCAACCCGCTGCCACGACGTAGCTGCCCACCATCGCGTCCGCGGCCGGAACGCCCTGTACCGCTCCACACGCCTCGCCGGTCTCGCTGATCGTGGCAGTCACCGCATGCACGCTGCCGTACGGGCCGCTCAGCGGCGCGAACTGCACCGTACCCATGGCCTTGGCCACCACCAGCACGCCACTGGCACTACCGGAATACGGGGCCTCCGCCGTGACGTATACGCAGTAGCTGCCGGCATCGATCGGCGCCGCGGTGCTCGGGGCGATGGGATCCGCCGGGCAGTCCGCGCCGGTCTTCGTCTCGTACAGCACCGTGTACGGCACGCCCGCAGGCGTGGAAGCCACCCCGACCGGATGCGGAGTGGACGCATCCACGTACACCTGCGAAAGATCGCTCAGGGTGAAGAGCGCAGCATGCGCGCCGATCGCCACTTCATGGCTGTGGGCAGCCCAGAGGAAGCCGTCGGCGTCGACGAGTTCCGCCGTCACGGTGTAAACGCCCTCCTCGGCGAATTGCACTCGGCCGGTGAGCAGGCTGTCGTAACCGTCGAACAACGCAAAATCGCTGCCACTGGGACTGAAGGTGTAAACACCGCCGCCCAGATCGACGAGGTTCGGGAAGTCGCTGGCCGTGGCATTGGCACTGCCCAGGCTCAAGCGCACCTTCACGTTCTGCGGAACCGGACCGCCGTTGTTGACGACTTGCACGCTGCTGACCAGCGATTCCAGCGCCGAACCCGTGTTCGCTCCGCCCACGACCACACCGGCATCGGGCACGGTCACGATCAAGGGCGCGCTCGCGGCATAAACATGTCCATCACTGCCGACCAAGCGCGATACCAGACGGTATTGGCCGGGCGCGAAGCGGAATTCCAGCGGCGCGACCACAGGACCGCCCAACGGCGAATCATTGTCGTTCGGCAACGGCAGGTCGTACGCGCCTTGGTTCGGATAGCGGAAGGTCACCGCATCGCGGCCTTCGTGGCCACCACCGGCCACGAAGCGTTTGCCATTGTGCAGACTGAAATAGCCGCTGTCGCAATCGGCCGTCACGGTGCTGTCGCCGAACTGGATGCAGGCGTCGATGTCGCCGCCTTGCACGCTGTTGGAAGCACTGATCGGATCGGCATTGCCGTCGTCGATACGCACCACTTCGATCAAGGTGTGCACCGGCTGCGCGGTCATGGTGCCGGTATTGCTGATCGTTCCGGTGAAGCCGAGCTGCCATGCGCCATCGGGCTGTGTGGCTTGGGCGAGCGCCGGGCCGATCAGCGACACCGTGATGGACGAAGCCTCCAGGTTGGTCAGCGACACCGCGCCCGACGCCGCGCCCGACGTGGCGGTCGCGCCGAAGCTGCCCGGCACGGTGTTGGCATCGAGCACGATGATCGCGACGCCGTTCACCGTGGCATCGCTCCAGTCGGCCGGCGTGACCACGCCGGCATTCGGCAGCGTGGGAGCGCTGAAGGTCACGACCGTTCCATCCGCCACGGCATTGCCGTTAGCATCGATGACGAAGGCGGTGAGCGTGTAGCTGCCCGAGCCAGACACCGCTGCGGTGGGCGAAGCGCTCAGCGTCACGTTCGCCGCCTCGCCCGGCAGGTTGGTCAACTGCACCGCGGGCGACGTCGTCGCCGCACCGGAAACCGTCACGTCCACCGCATACGTCATTGGGCTGGCGATGGCATTGGCGAAAACCTTGACCGTGGCGACGCCGTTCTCATCCGTCGTCGCGACGAAGTGGTTGGCACCCGAAACGGTTCCGAATGCCGCTGACGCGCCGGATGCGGGCGCGGTGAAGGTGACGCTGACGCCCTGCACCGGCGCATCCAGCGCATCGAACACCGTGACGGTGATATCGCCGAACTCGCCCAGCACCTGCTCCACCGTGGAAGCCGGACCGGTCACCGTGAAGCTCGTGGCGGTCGTCGGCGTGTTGGTCAAAGCAAACACAGCGTCGGCATTACTCGAACCCGGAACGTTCGCCGTCACCGTGTACGAACCCAACTGGCTGTTGGCCGTGGCGACGACCGAGGTCTCGCCATTGGCGTCGGTCGGCGCGGGCACGCCGATGAACGCATTGGCGGTCGTGCCATCCGGTGTGAACGCCACCGCCAAGCCCGCGAGCGGGTTGCCGAAGCGGTCCGTCGCACGCACCGACAACGGGATGCCGAACTGTGCATTGGCAGGTGCCGTTTGCGGCGTGCCGCCCGTGGCGAGCACCACGATCTGGTCGGTCGTCGCATCGGCGAAGTTCGTCAACGTGAAAGCAACCGGCGCAACGTTGCCGACGCTGGCCACGATCTCGAATCCGCCTGCCGTGTCGTTGGAAAGCGGCGCGATCGAGGTCCGGCCATCCGCACCCGTCGTCGCAGGAGCAGTGAAGCCAGCACCGGCGCCGCTGCTGGACATGACCGTGAACGCCACCAGCTCGCCTGGCAGCAGGTTGCCGCCCACATCGCGCACTTCCACGACGAGCGGACCGCCATCGTAGGTGTTGCCACCGACCACGGCCTCGCCCTGGTCGCCGGAAACGATGGCGATGCTGTGCGCCGCGCCGGCGCCGATGACAACGCTCGAGCTGGTCGAGGTGTAGGTCTTACCGGTCTCGATGCCGACCACCGACGAGGCGATCGTGTAACGGCCGACCTTCTGCTTGAACGTGGTGCGGAGCAGGAAGGTTCCACTGGCACCCGCAGGCACCGGCTGACCACCCGACGCCACCGAACCGAAGTGGCCGTAGAGGCTCACGCCGTCATCGTCCAGACGCAGGTTGTAGATGTTGACGTAGCTGCCCGTGACCGGATCGTAGTACTCGACCGCGATGTCTTCCGAAGCACAGGCCGCGCTTCCGCAGATGCCTTCCGCCGGATCGAGCGGGATCGGCTGGTCGTTCTCGTCCAGCAACGAGATCACGAAGCGACCGCGCACGTTCTCGTCGTTCGGCGCATCCGCGGCGTTGGAAAGATCGGCCGTGCCGATGTTCGCCAGCGTCACCGCGGAATTCACCGCCGCGCCGACCACGCCCGAGGCATTGCCGGTGCTACTCAACTGGATGTCGGCCACATCGACGACGTGTTCGCCGACGGCATAAACGATGCCGCTGGCATGACCGACAACCGCAGCCGTCACCGAGTAACGACCACCGCGCTGTGCGCTGATGCGCCAGGTCGTCGGCGTGGACACCGACGGCAGCAGGAAGCCGTCGGCCTCGCCGGCATCGAACGTACCGCACAAGTCGTTGCCGCACGGCGTCAGCGCACCACTGGCCGCATCGAAGTCGTTCCAGGTTCCCGAAGGATCGATGGCCGGATCGAACCGGAACGCGATGTCCAGATCGTCTTCCGCGATTCCACCAACGCGACTGAGGATGAACTCGATCACGACCGGCTCGATGGCGCCGCCGGGGGTGTAGGCATCGGCGGTGTACTCGGTGAAGGTCGGCGCATCCGTATGCGCCACGCCGACCGCACTACCCACCAGATCCAGCACGACGTTCGCTGCCGTGACGGTGTAGGTGCCCGTGCCGCTGGCAATGTAGTTCACGCCGTCCAGATCGGCGGTGACGATGTAGCTGCCAGCCGGTGCGTTCTGCGCCGGCACGCCGTTGGCAGGCGCGCTCGTCGCCGGCTCCTGCACGATCGAGGCAGTCACCGCATGCACGCTGCCGTACGGGCCGCTCAGCGGCGCGAACTGCACCGTGCCCATGGCCTTGGTCACCACGTAGTTCGCGCTGCCGCTGGCGACGTGATTGGCGCCGTTGCACTCCACGCTCAGCGGGTAAGTCGCTGCGTTGCTCACCGGCGACGGCAGGCCGACGACGGCATCGCAGGCTTCGCCACTTTCCTGGATGGTGGCCGTGGCAGCATGGGTGCTGCCGTAAGGCGCGCTCAGCGGTGCGGAGAACACGGCCGTACCGCCCGCCTTCTCGATGACCAGTTCGCCTGTGGCCGGAGTACTTCCGTAGTAGCTCGGATCGGTGATTGTCGCCGTCACTTCGTACTCGCCAGCGCTCACCGGCGGCACGGCGCTCGGACCGTAAGGAACGCCCGCATAGCTTTCGCCTTCGTAACTCAGGCTGTAAGCCAGGCCCGACGGGTTCGTTGTCGCCGTCACTCCCTGCGGCTGGCCGTCGTAAATGCGGGTCAAAGGCGCATCCAGCGTAATCGTGGCCGCCGTATCGGCTTCGATCTCCAACTCGCCCGCGATGCTGCCTTCCCAATCCGGATCGTCGAGTATCGCGACCACGATGTACGTGCCGACCGCACTTGGCGCCACCGCGAGGCCGCTGTAGGTCACGTCGATGCTGCCGTGGATCGGCGTGGTCGTCGTGGCGCTTACCGTCTGCGGAGCACCGGTGTAAGTACGATGGATGACGCCATCGATGACGCCGTCATCGTCGACCAGCTCCAGCGTCGCAACGCCCTTGTTCACGGTGAAATTGAGGTAATCGCCCGCGTAGACCGTCGCCGAAGCGCCAACGATTTCCACACCGATCGAATACAAGCCGGCCCGCCTGTAGCCCAGCTCGAAGCAGGCGGTGAGCTCATAGCCTGCGTCGAGCTCGACCGCCGAAGAAACGAAGACCAGCGTTTCTCCGTCCTGGGTGAAATCATCGTCTTCCAGCGCGACGATCGCGCCAGCCGGAACCGCGGCCGATTCCACGCACTGCGAGCCAGACGCGATGTACCACATGCGGCCATAGATATCGCCGTCATTGCTGTCGCCCGGATCGCCAAGGCTCAGACCGGCCGGCGCCGCGCCGCTGCGCGAGATGACGAATCGCGCCTGCACCGGATCCGGCAGGCTCACGCCCGCGTTGGCAAGGTCGGCGCGGACGATCGAAACCGCGCCCACGCGCGCCTGCACCGGCGTTTGCCCGTCGGCGGCATCGAAGGGCCCCGCCAGCGACACGTCCACGTTCGGATCGGGCTCGATCACGGCGGTGGAGTGTTCGTCGCCGGCGTAGATCGAAACGCCGTCCATGTCGGTGGCATCGGCGTCGATCACCGTGGCCGCGACGCGATAGGTATCCGGCGCGACATGGAACACCGCGCGCAGGTTGACGACGATTTCGCTGCCCGGCTCGCCGCCGGCCGCCAGCAGGAAGCCATCGGGCGAACCGAAGTTCGCGCGGATCAGACCCGGCTCGCCGTCTTCGCCGTTCTCGAAGAACAGCGGCACGGCGACGTAATCCTCGCCCGCGCCCGGATCGGCGTCGTAGTAGAGATCCAGGTCGCCCAGCGCGATGCCACCGGCCGCGTCGCGGGTGATGATCACTTCCACCGCCACGTTGTCGGTCAGGGCCGCCGCGCTGTTGCTCAAGATCGCGATGTAATCGGCCGGCGTGTCGCGTTCCACGCCCGCCACCGGACCGGTGATGTCGAAATGCACGCCCGCATGTTCGGCGATCACTTCGGTGGAAAGCGCATCGCTGGAATAGACGGTGCCGGTATCGACGCCAAGCAGACTGGCGTTGAAGCTGTAGACGCCCGCCTTGGCAAAGACCACGCGCAACAGCCGGAGCGCGTCGTAGCCCGGCGGCAAGGCGAATCCTGCGAGATCGAGCATCAAGCCGTTTCCGGCGACCTGCCAGGCGAGCGGCAAGCATTCCCCGGCATCCAGGGGATCGACCACGCACAAGGACACATCGGCCGGATCAAGCACCATCGGCGCCGCGTCTTCATCCACGCCGCCCAGATCGACATGCACGTAAACGGACTCGCTAAGCTCCAGGCTGGAGCTCAGATTGGCGACACGACCGGAATACGTCGCCGTTCCGCCCACCTGCACACCCGCGATCGGGCCATTGATGTCGAACACGATCTGGTTGGTCGAAGCGCTCAGGTTTTCCAGGTCGAAGGTCGCAACGATGGCATTGCCCGCATCGGCGACGAAGTTGTCCTCGATCACGAAACCGATCTGGTACATCCCCGCAAAGCCGTTGGCTTGCGCGGCCAATTCCAGCACACCGTTGTAGTTGGTCGAACCCGTGCTGCCCGACAAACCGCCAGTCACCGCCGACAGCGAGGCCGAGGCATTCACCGACGGCACGGAAACCGCCACCGCTTCGCCACGCACGGCGCCGCCGAATTGGTCGGTAACGCGTGCGATCAGGGTTTCGTTGAAGCCGGCGTTGATTTCAGTGGAGATCCGCTCGAGCGGGGAAATCGCCGCGATGGCGTACGCAGTATTGTCACCGCAGGCCGCATGACCAATCGGCGAAGCCGGCAGCGCATCGGCGGCCTGTACGTTCGCGTCGGTCGCGATTCCGCCGTCACCGTAATAATTGGAGCCGATCGTGAAGGTCGCGCTGTTGTCGTTGCTCGCGGACGCGGCGCCTGTGACTTCATTGTGGAACAGGCGCACGTCGCCGAGCGGCCCGAAGCTTCCATCGACCTGCGCCGCGAACGTGGTCACGCCCGCACCAACGTTGATCACGTTGCAGGCGAAGGTCACGCCATTGGAACCGCCGTACACCACAACCGCGCCTTCGCTTGCCGCAATGGCCGAAACGACGTTGTCGTGCACGCTGGCATTGACCAGGTTCGGGCCGAGGTTGATGGCATTGGCTGGCGTTCCCTCGATCTCGTTCCCGTAAACGTCGGCATTCACGTTGCCGTTGATCGACACACCGCCGAAGCCCGTGCCGATGATCGTGTTGTGGCGGATGACGCTGTCGTTCATCTTCCACAGGTTGATGGCCGAGAACAGCCCGCCGCCAATGTCCTGGAACAGGTTGTCGTACACCTGCCAGCCGGACAGATTGCTTGCGCTGTTGGTGTAAACGCCGCTGGCCTCGAGCTCCACGAAGCGGTTGTTGCGCACGATGGCGTTGTTGCCGCTGGCGGTGAAATTGCTCCCGGACGCGATGCCTGCGATATCCGTGCGCTCGTACTCGCCGGTGATGGTGAAACCTTCGATCGTCACACCGTCGGCGCCGATCCGCACCGGACTCCAGCGCGGCGACTCCGCCGTCGTCTTTTCCGGTGCGTGGATGATGGTTTCGTCGCTGCCATCCCGTGCAGACAGGTTCTGGCCGATGCCCGCAAGACCATCGCCCGCGACATTCCACTTCGCACCGCGCAGGGTCACCGACTTGTCGACCAGCACATCCTGCTCGAACGTGCCCGCCTCCACCGTCACCACGCCGCCCACGTTGGCTGCCGCGATGCCGTTGTTGATGGTGCCGTCCGTGACCAGGCAGAGCGGAGCCGACGTATTGCCGGAACAGGCCTTGCCGCTTTCATACAGCGGCGCGCCATAGACGAAATCGCGCTCGGCACGCACCAGCACCCGGGCCACCGTACCGGAAGCCGTCGCGCCCGCGCCCGACAGCGCCAGATCGTATTCCGTGCCGGCACCAGAGAAGTCGTTGCCGGAACCCACGGTGATCCTGGCGCCCCCCGCCGCGTCGATGGTGTCCTCCACGTAGATCGGAGCAACGCCGGCGATGTTCGTGAACTTCACGCCCGTCACTTCGTAATCCAGCACCGGACCGGCATAGAAATTGGCGTCGCCGGCAAGCACGCCGATTTGGACATTGCTCACTTCGCCGCCCACGATGGCATTGCCCGCGATGGTGTTGCCAAGGAGATAGCCCACGGTTCCACTGGCCGTGCTGGAAGCCGTACCTCCGGAAATCGTGTTGCCGGAAATCTCCAGACCGGCCGTGGAGAAGAGCGACTGTACCCACACGCCCTGCCACAAGGCGGTGTATCCGCTTTCGCCCGTCACGTTGTTGTCCGCGATGCGGATGCGCGACGCATCGACATTCGCCAGATTCGCACGCAGGCCGACGCGTTTTGCGCCGATCTCGTTGTCGTGGATGTTGATGGCGTTGACGACCGCAGCAGGCTTGTTGATGTTGGAGAACTGGATGCCGTTGCGCACTCCCGTGGTGCGGTTGTACGCCACTTCCGCATAGAAGTTGTTGGCCAGTTCGATGCCCGAGCCGTAGAAATTGCCGTCGGAATCCTGGATGCGGTTGTAGCTGAACACGCTGCCCGTGATCGGCGCGCCCGCCAGATCCGACTGCATGGCGCGGATGCCCGCATAACTGGCATTGCGCACGATGTTGTTGCTCACGGTGGCCGAAGCAGCACCGACAAGGATGCCCACGGCCACATCCGGATTCGCGCCCGTGGCAGTCGCCGGGCGCGACTGCGGCGGATAGACGCTGGCGATGCCGGGATTGTCGGCATCCACGGTGAAACCATCGAACACCACGTCAGGCGCCGTGATCTGCACGACGTTGCCTACGGCGTTCGCGAGCGCGGAATAGTCGAGATCCGCGCCACCCAGGTTCACCGCTGCGCCCGTGGCAGGAAGGATGAGGGATTCTTCGTCCGCTCCCAGACTGCGATCCCGCGCATCCACGCCCACCTGCGCGCCGAGCAGCGTCACCGGATGATCCACTTCCAGACTTTCGGCGTACTCGCCCGGACAGACGATGATGACCGAGCCGTCAGGCACCACGTCAATGGCTTCATGGATGGTGTCGTAGTCCGGCGTGTCACACGTGGCCTGCACCGATGCATGTTGGTACCCCGACGCATCGTTGCCGGGATCGTCGTTGACGGTGACATACACCTTTCCATCGGCCGACCGCACCAACACATCGTCGGATGCAGTGGCGTTGTCCAGCGCAGCCGTGATCGTGGATTTGCCGAGAACGTGGTTGCCGAGTACCGCCAGCGTCAGACCGCCCTCAAGCTCGTAACCAGAGACCGGAGCGAGGTCGCCCCGGGTGGCGACGACGTCGTTCAATGCGGTGCGCGGGAACGGGATCACTACTGTGCCGCCATCGGTCAGGTCATCCCCTGCCGAATTGGTGGTGACGGCGATCGCGACGGTGGAGGCGTCCACATCCGGCAGTTCCAGCAGTTCCGGATCGGCCGCGACCGTCAGCACCAGCCACGTTTCCTGCGTCACGTCCGCGGAACCGTCGCCGCCTTCGATTTCAATGGCATCGCAGCCGGATCCATTCGGACCCTCGTTGCAACCCCACCAGTTGTCGTTGGCGTCGATCTGCGAAGGCAGCTCGTCGCCGCCGTAATGCGGAGCGCCCGGCAAAGGAAGGTCGTCGGCGCGTTCGGCGAACAGTCCGATGCCATTGCCCACGATGCGGTTGTAGCGGATGACGTACTTGCCCGGATTCGGATAGGCCCCCAGCAGGCGCAGGCCCGTGCCGTTTCCGGTGAACGTGTTGCCCTCGATCAGCAAGGGCTCGTTCCCGGCGACGTAATGTCCGTAGAACGGCAACTGACTGATGAAACCGATGGAGGCGTCGGCGACCGTGTTGCCGCGCACCACCACCCGCTTCCCGGGATTCGATTGCGAAGTGACGATCAAGCCGGTCTGGTTGTTGTTTTCCACCCCATCGCCGAGATCGCCGGAGCCGGCGAATACGTTGTCCTCGATCTCGATGTCGGAACCGTGATCGCCGGCGTTCTCCCACAAGCCGATCACGCGCGGCGGAATCGCTTCCAGGGTCGTCCCGACCACTTCGATGGTGTTCCCGGACACGAACAATTCATCGAACACATTGTTGTTGCTCGAATCGCCGATCTGGATGCCAACGCTGCGCGAGTGGGCGCCGGATTCATCGCCGTCGGCGTCCTCGATGTCGATGACGATCTCGTTCCCGACGATGGTCTGGCCACGGCCGAAGCCGCTGTAGATGCCGAAGTTGGCGTAATCGTCGCCGCTGTCCGGCCCGATCTCGATGCGATTGTTGAGATAGGCCGTTCCATCCAGACCATCGATCGAACCGTTGTTCGCTTCGACTCCGAACATCGCGAACGCGATGTCGAAACCCCGCACGGTCAGGTTCTCGAAGGTCCAGTCCTGATTCTTCGCGCCACTGTAGATGAAGGCGGTGAAATCCGCGTATCCGTTGCCCGGATCGCCTTCGCTGCCCTGCACGCTCGCCGTGCCCTTCGCGGCGGCGCGCAAGGTCACGCCATTGATGCCCGCCGGCAACTTGATCGACCAATCGTCGTCGGTTCCAAGGACGCCATCCGAACCCCGCCTCCAACTTTCCAGTGCAAACGGTTCGAGCCAGTCGAAATCGCCTTCCAGCGTGATCGTCAGGCCAGCAGCCGCGGACTGCACGACGTTGTTGATGCGGGTGTAATCGTTGTCCAACGCAGTCGGCGCATCGCCGCTGGCGGCAGTGGACTGGACCGTAACGCTTTCGCTTCCGCTGTACTGCACCAGATACATGTAGGCAGCGCTGGTGCTGGCCTGGTTCTCGGTGTTTTCCGCCGGCGTGAACGCTGCGGTGACGACATGCGGACCACCCACCGCAAAACCGGCGGCAATGGTGCAATCCGTCGCTGCCGGATAATCGACGATGACGCAGCCCGCCGAATCCAAGGCACTGATCGCGACGCTACCGCTCGGGACGCCGCCGAACTCGTTGCCCACGGCCACCGTCACGGTCACCGGTTGGCCGATGACGCTCGTCGCCGGAGAAATCGAAACGATGGTCGTTGTCGTGGCGAGCTGGTCTTCCTGGAAGCCATAAAGCACGCGACCGAGCGCGGCGGGCGCGGCGGGCGTCTCCGGCGCATTGGGGTCGTCGTGGTAGGTCAGCTGCTGCAGCGCCAGGATTTGCTCGACTGTCATCGCCGAAGGCGAAACGCCGTCGAAGGTGTTGTGGCCGGCAGCCACGTCCACCGGCCACGGTGCAACGGGCGTGGCGTTGTATTGCGCAAAGATCGCCGCAGGCGTGCCGACAGTGCAACCGACGCTCGAGCTGGAGCCCGGACAGGTCGTCGGAACCAGTTCAAACACGTAGCTGAAATTGCCCGTATGGGTGAAGCTGTTTTCTTCGCCGCTGGCGCCGAACACGACGCTTCCGGCCACACGAGCGGCATCGTTGTGGTGATTTGCCAGCACCACCGCCCTGCCGCGCGGACCACTATCGGGGCCATTGAACGTGTTTCCTCGCGCATCGGCGTAGTAATGGCCGCCAGCAGTGGGGGAATTGCCCACCGAGCGCGTGTCGATCCACAAATGCACGAATTCGCCTGCGGCCGGCGCATTGAAGGTGTTGTTCACCAGGTGCCAACCATGCGAATTGTTGGAGATCACGCTGATTGGACTGACCGCGTTGAAGGTGTTGCACTCGATCAGCACATTGGCATTGCCATGGCTGGTGTTCTTGATCGACAGCGAGCCGATCGAACCATTGGTGAGGACCGGCGCGAAAACATTGTTCAGCACGTTGAACGGGCCTTCGGCCTCGGCCACTTCCAGCGTGCCGCCCGTGAACACGTTGTCCTCGAACGTCACGATGCCATTGTTCCAACGCACATTGGCCGAGTAGTAGCGGGCATTGATCTGGTTTCCGCGTACGATGAGCAGCGTCGATGTGGCGTCGTTCGGATTGGTGTTCGGATCATCCAGCTCGATGGCGGACGTGAAGCGCAGCGCACCATCGACCGCTCCGCTGGTCGTGATGACGTTGCCTTCGATCAGGATGTCCTTGATGGCCGCAGTTGCCGGGAACTGGCTGGCGCCATATTTCACATTCGCCGCATTGCGGTCATTGATGCTGATGGCGCGCCGCACGCCCCATGGCGCCGCTCCGCTACCCGTTTCATCCGCCGCACCGTCGCCGCTGGATTCCATTGCGATGATGGTGTTGTTGAGAATCTTCAGTCCGTTCGGCAGATCGCCACCCGGAATGGCCGCGATGGCGATGCCGAGCCTGTCGAAATCGACCTTGAATTCGAGGCCGTCGATCGTCACGTCCTGAGCCTTCACGCGGAACAGTGCATTCGGCAGCGCCACCGTCTCCGGAGTCGCGATCACCGGCTTGTTCGTACCCGTGCCGCCACGGGTGATCTTCACGCGCTTGGTGATGTCCACCTGCTCGGCGAAGACGGTGTCGTCGGCCAGTCTCAACTCATGGCCATCCACCGTCTCCGGCGCACTGATGGCGGCCTGGATGGTGCAATAGCGCAGACCGGTATCCACGTTCGTCACCACCGGCGTGACATTCAACTCCGCAGGCAAGGTGCTGACACGCTCGTTCACGGCATTGCCGCTGAAGCTGTTGCCCGCCACTTCCGCGCACACCAGCGGTGCATTGCCACGACTGAAAAAGTCCGGATGGGTGGAATCCTGATTGCTATCGATGGCCGGATACGCGCCATCGGGATTGCCGGCTTGGCGTTGGATGCCGATGTCGTTGCCGGAAAGCGTATTGCCTGTCACCAGCATCTGATCGCCTTCGATCAGGATGCCGTAACCCTCGTTGAGTTCATCCCCGAAGCGCGGATGCGCGAATCCGGTGACGGTGTTGTCCTTCACGACCACGCCGCGGACCACATCGACTTCCTTCGAACTCACAAAGGAGCGGCGGAACACCGCGATGCCGGCCCAATCGCGCGTGCCGACGCTTCCGACGGCGACTGTCCCGCGCGTGACGACGTTATTGGAAACGACCGTGTCGCCCGGGTCCGAGCCGTCGTTGCCCGTGCCATTGGGCATCTTGATCTCGATGCCGAAACGGCCGTTGAACTCGCCCATTTCGCCGACGGTGTTGTAGGCGATCAGGTTCGGCCCTGAAGAACCATCGAGTTGCTTGAAGCTCATGCCCGCGTCGCCCACGTTCCAGACGTGGTTTCCGGTGACGGTAACGCCCGAGGCGCGACCATCCTGCAATTCGATGCCGCAACAGCCGGTGAGGTCGTGCACCACGTTGCCGGTGAACGTGATATTGGTCTTGAGACCATCCCAGATCACGATGCCGCGATTGTTGGCATGCGCGATCTCGCTGTTGGAGACGGTGATGCCATCGACCGCAGCGCCCGCCGCGAATGCGATGCCGCTGCCGCCCACACCCGCTCCGGATCCAGCGCAACCATCCACGATGACCTTGTCGATGGTGGTGTTGCTGCTGCCGATCGGACCATAGACGCAGGCGAATTCGCCGACATTGAAATTGGTGATGCTGAGGTATTTCAGCGTGCTTCCCGGCACGCCACTGCCGGCCGAATTCAAGATCGAACCGAAGGTCACGCCGGATCCTGCCGCCTTCCCGGTGCCATCGATGATGGTCAGGGTGCTCGCGGCCGATTCGCCCCGCAGCGTCACCGCCTTGGAAAGCAGCACGTTTTCGTTGTACACACCGGCCGGTGCATAGATCGTGTGGCCGCTCTCCGTGTCGGTGTCCGCGATGGCGGCATTGATGCTGCGGAAGGTTTTGCCCGTGTCCTCGTTCAGTACGAAACCGATGTTGATGTTCTCCGGCGGCGGAACGAACGCAGCGCCCTCTTCGATCAGCACGATGGGCTGCGTGTGCCTGCTGGTGAACTGCTCGATGCCACTGACGCTGCGCGCCAATCCGATGAATTGGTTGTCCGCGCAGATTTCCACCGGCATGTAGGCCGTGTTGTCCACGCCGGTATCGTCGAACACGTAGATGCCGGCATCCTGCACGGCCGGGAGCGCCGTGTCCTCGAAAATGTTCCCGCAGATTCCAACGCCACTCAGCGTCGCGCCCGGACGGGCACGCACGGAGATGCCATTGCGATTCAGTGCATTCGAGCTGCCGTTGTCGCGGAACAACGAGTCTTCGACGATGAAACCGTCGATGGCGCTGCCCGCTCCGCCCGTCTTGATCCAGATGCCGCCACCGTAGTCGCCGGTTCCGTCGTTGTTTCCGATGAATTGCGACTGGCTCACGCGCCAATTCGCGATGACGCCAGAACTCGCACCACCGGCACCACCGAACAGCACCAGCCCGGCAAGGTTGTCGGTAAACGCACAGCCCTCAAACAAGACATTGCTCGCCGAAGCCGTCAGCGCGGTACGCACGCCGAAACTGGTATTGCCGGCAAAGCGGCAATTCGGCCCGACGAAGGCGATGTCCGAATTCCCGGGACCCGACACGCTGAACCGCACGCCGTCCGAGCCGTTGCCGTCGAAAGCCACTCCCTCAAAGCGCAGATGCGAAACCGCGCTGGTGAAATTCAGGCCGACGCCGGCGCTGTTGGTGACGACGAAATTCTTGAACAACAGCGGTTCGTCTTCCGCACCGGAAACCGTGATCGAAAGGCCCGCCAGCGTCGTGGCCTCGCCCAAAGCGACGCCGTCGCCGATCAATGTGACCGGCTTGGCGATGGTCGCAGCGGCATAGCTGCCTTTCGCCACATACACCGTGCCGTGATCGTCCACATGCGCCAGCGCATCCTGCACGCTGGCAAAAACGGTCAGGCCACAGTGCAGGCTCGCCGTGCCGTATTCGGCATGGGTGAAGGTAATGGGCGTGCCGACAGGCTGGCCATCGCATTGGGCATCAGCAAACGTGGAGGTGGAAAGGTCGAATCCCCACGACACACTGCCCAATGCCACGTGGTAACGCTGATCGTAGGTGTGCGCCAGCACCTCCGACTGCTGCGTCAACGTGAAACCGGACACGTCAACGCCATCGACCTTGTTGCCCGCGGTGGCATCGACATTGCCCGCAAACGGCACGACCGGCGTGCCGGTCGAAATGTTGCCAACCGCCTTGAAGTAAGAGGCTTTCAGCGGACACGCGTCGTCATGCGTGCTGACGCAGGTGAAGTCCGCCATTTCCACATAGCGGCCCAATTCGGATTTGAAATCGTTTCCTGACAGGACAATGGGGCCGTAATAACCGGGACACCCCACCGGCAACGGGTTGGCATTGTCGTTGAGCAGGTACACGGCCGTACCGCCACCGACCGTACCGCCATGGAAGGTATTACCCGTGGCGGTGATCGTCAGCGCCTGACACATCGGAACCGGCGGCGGCGTGTTGCCGACAAGTTGCTTGTTGGACAACCGCACATACTGGAAGGCAGAGGAACCGGACCGCGGCTTGAAGTCGTTGCCGTTCAAGTTCACGCCAGGAAAGTTCTCGATCAGGACCCCGCGCTCATAGCCCTCGAAAAAGTTGTTGCTGATCGTGACGGCGATAAGTTGGCCGTTGCCGATCAGGCGCATGGCGGAATGATCCCCGGCGATCGGCGATTCGTCGTTGCCGTCCAGATCGCTGCGCGCCACGAAGTGGTTGTTGTCGATCAGCACCGAGCCGGTGCCGCTGTTGGGAGAGGTGTACTGGATGCCGTAGCCACGGAACCAGTTGTTCTGGATGACGAGGGCTTGCCCAACGTTCTGGCCGGTATAGAGCACATCATGGCTGACCGACACGATGTCGCTGTTGCGCAGCGTCAGGCCGATGCGACGCGCATCGACGCCGGCACGGAAGCGTCCGCTGAACGGGATCGATGCATCCGGATTGCCATCGTCATCGATGATGACGTCTTCGATGAGGTAATTGTTGCCGTAGCCCGCTGCATTCGCGGGATTGATCCAGATCGCGTTGCGTTGGGAATAAGCGTAGACCTCGCCATCCGGCAAGCCCGTATATTCGGCCCGGATACGCACATTGCGGATGGTCAGGCCGTTGGTGTTTACGGAATCGGCACGGATCGCTTGTGCGGTTTCGGCAAAATCGACGCCGAACACGATGTCCTCGATGACGACATCCGGCGCCGTGATCGTGAGCAGCGCGGGACTCACTCCGCCCCCGGCAGGCGCGACGATCGCGGTATTGTTCCCTGGTCCCAAGGTGCTTCCGGTGCCCCGGATCGTCACCGATTTGTTGACCGTCACATGCTCCGCGAACACCAGGTTACCGCTCTGGCTGTGTCCGAGCCGGATGGTGTCGCCGCTGGAACTGGCCTGGCTGATCGCATATCCGAGGGTCCGGCAGGGAGTGCCGGTGCAATTCCCCGAGTCCTCGCCGGTCGTGGCAACCAGACGATCGATGGCCTGTGCGCTCGATATGCATCCCAGCGCCAGAAACCCTGCAACCAGCCATGACAGCCAACGCAAACGTTTCAGGAGCGCAAACGGGTGGGCAGGAACGGAGCATTCTCGGACACTGTTCATGACGTGTTCCTCGTCGACGCGGGAGTTGATATCTGGATATGGCGAGGCCGCGTCAGGCGCGGCGCGCTTGGCGAGAAGGAAAACCGGACATTCCGTGGGCAGCGGAGCCTGTCGCATTCGATTTCCTCGGGATCGCGATTACGGCCCGTCGTGTGCCCATTGCAGGCAAACGGAATCGAAGGTGCTCGGAATGCCTCCTCGCGATGTCTCCCCCTTCGATCCGCCATAGGCGAACCGTGCGCCCCATCATGGTTTTCGGCCGACTTCAGGCGCAATCACCCGATCGAGCGACGTTTCCAGAAGCGATACCTGAACCTGCCTATTGGCAGACATTCCCTTTTGTGGTTAGGGGGAAACGCTTATGGAAAATCCCAACCAACTAATTTGATTGGGCAAAGTGGATCGGCAGGCAGGTTGTTGCAAAGTGCAGGCGCAAAAATCCGTTCCCCACGGTTGTGGGGAACAGCAGCACCTGTTCACACTTGTGAACAATTATTTCAGGGCATCGACAACAACGGCACCTTGCATGCCTGTCGACTGATAGAGGGAAAACAGACGGCACGCAGGCCGAATCACGGCGGAAGCGAAGATCAGGCCGTACGGATTTTTTCTACGAGAACGGCGAGGCCCGCATCCTGCGGAACCTCGTATCCCATGAACCAGCGCCAGAGAAAGGGATCCTCGCAAGCGAGCAGCCGCTCGAATTCACGGCGCTCGTCGTCGCTGGCCGTGGGCCAGCGGGTATCGAGGTAGCGTTCGAACAGGCGATCCAGTTCCTTCATTCCGCGTCGGCTCTGCCAACGCAGGCGACCCAGTTCGCCAGCCCGATCCGTCTGCGACATGGATGCGACGTCGCGGCTCACAGCCCTCGCCGTTCGACCATCAGCTTCTTGATCTCCGCGATCGCCTTGGCTGGGTTCAGACCCTTCGGGCAGGTGCGGGTGCAATTCATGATGGTGTGGCAGCGATAGAGCTTGAAGGGATCTTCCAGATCGTCCAGGCGCGCGCCCGTGTCTTCGTCGCGGCTGTCGATGATCCAGCGGTAGGCCTGCAACAGGATGGCCGGGCCAAGGTAACGATCGCCATTCCACCAGTAGCTCGGGCAGCTGGTCGAACAGCACGCGCACAGGATGCATTCGTACAGGCCGTCGAGCTTCTTGCGGTCGGCCGGCGACTGCAGGCGCTCCTTCGAAGGCACCGCGCTCTGGGTGCGCAGCCACGGCTTGATCGACGCGTACTGCGCGTAGAACTGGGTCAGGTCGGGCACCAGATCCTTCACCACCGGCATGTGCGGCAGCGGATAGATCGGCACTTCTTCCTTCTTGCAGTCGGAAATGGCGCGGGTGCAGGCCAGCGTGTTGGTGCCGTCGATGTTCATCGCGCACGAGCCGCAGATGCCTTCGCGGCAGGAGCGACGGAAGGTCAGCGTCGGATCGATCTCGTTCTTGATCTTGATCAGCGCGTCCAGAACCATCGGGCCGCACGAACCCAGATCCACTTCGTAGGTATCCACGCGCGGATTGGCGTCGTCGTCCGGACTCCAGCGATAGACCTTGAAGGTACGCACGGGTCCCTTGGGGTTCTTCGCGGGGAAGTGCTTGCCCTTCACTACCTTGGAGTTTTTGGGAAGGCTGAACTCGGCCATGTGCTTGATCCAAATGCTCGATGAGGTTGCCGATCAGTACACGCGCGCCTTCGGCGGCACGGGCTTGATTTCGTCGGTCAGGGTGTTGAGGTGGACGGGGCGGTAGTCGATGCTCACCTTGCCCTCGCTGTCGATGGAAGCCAGCGTGTGCTTGAGCCAGTTCACGTCGTCGCGGTTCGGATAGTCCTCGCGGGCGTGCGCGCCGCGCGACTCGGTGCGGTTGAGCGCACTGTTCATCGTCACCACGGCTTGGCCGAGCAGGTTCTGCAGCTCCAGCGTTTCGATCAGATCGGAGTTCCAGATCAGCGAACGATCCGTGACGCCGACGTCCTTGAAGCTGTCGAACACCTTGCCGATCTTTTCCACGCCTTCCGCCAGCGTTTCGCCGGTACGGAACACGGCCGCATCGGCCTGCATGGTGCGCTGCATGGCAAGACGCACCTGCGCGGTGGGCAGTTCGCCCTTGGCGTAGCGGATGCGGTCCAGATTGGCGAGCGCGGCGTCGACGCTCTCCTTCGGCACCGGCTTGTGCTTGGCGCCCTTGGTGATGGTTTCGCCGGCGCGGTTGGCCACGGCGCGGCCGAACACGACCAGATCCAGCAGCGAGTTGGAGCCCAGGCGGTTGGCGCCGTGCACGGAAACGCAGGCCGCCTCGCCGATGGCGTACAGGCCCGGCACCACGGCATCCGGATTGCCGTTGCGCAGCTGCACGACTTCGCCATGCAGGTTGGTCGGGATGCCGCCCATGTTGTAGTGGACGGTCGGAAGCACCGGAATCGGCTCCTTCTCCACGTCCACGCCCGCGAAGATGCGCGCGGATTCGGCGATGCCGGGCAGGCGTTCGTGGATGACTTCCGGTCCGAGGTGCGTCAGGTCCAGCAGGATGTGGTCCTTGTGCTCGCCGACGCCGCGGCCTTCGCGGATCTCGATCGTCATCGAGCGGCTGACCATGTCGCGCGGCGCGAGGTCCTTGACGCTCGGCGCGTAGCGTTCCATGAAGCGCTCGCCGAGCGAGTTGCGCAGGATGCCGCCTTCGCCGCGCACGCCTTCGGTGATGAGGCAGCCGGCGCCGTAGATGCCGGTCGGATGGAACTGCACGAATTCCATGTCCTGCAACGCCAAGCCGGCGCGCAGCACCATGCCGCCGCCGTCGCCGGTGCAGGTATGGGCCGAAGTACAGGAGAAATACGCACGGCCGTAACCGCCGGTCGCGAGCACCACGCCCTGCGCGCGGAACAGATGCAGATCGCCGGTCGCCATTTCCAGCGCCAGGACGCCGCGGCATGCGCCCTCGGAATCCATGATCAGGTCGAGCGCGAAGAACTCGACGAAGAACTGCGCGTCGTGCGCCAGCGACTGCTGGTACAGCGTGTGCAGCATCGCGTGGCCGGTGCGGTCGGCCGCGGCGCAGGTGCGCTGCGCCGGCGGACCTTCACCGAAGCGCGTGGTCATGCCGCCGAACGGACGCTGGTAGATCTTGCCGTCTTCGGTGCGCGAGAACGGCAGGCCGTAGTGTTCCAACTCGTAGATCGCCGGAATCGCCTCGCGGCACATGTATTCGATCGCGTCCTGGTCGCCCAGCCAGTCCGAACCCTTCACGGTGTCGTAGAAGTGGTAGCGCCAGTCGTCCTCGCCCATGTTGGCGAGCGCCGCCGCCACGCCGCCCTGCGCCGCCACGGTGTGCGAACGGGTCGGGAACACCTTGCTGATGCAGGCGGTGTTGAGGCCCTTCTGGGCCAGGCCGAAGGTCGCACGCAGGCCGGCGCCGCCAGCCCCGACGACAACCATGTCGTAGGTGTGTTCGATGATCTTGTAAGCGGAAGTCATATTCGGAATCAGCCTGCAAAAACGATGCGGCCGATGGCCACGAAGGAAACCAGGGCGCCGAGTGCGCAGCCGAACAGCACGAGGATCTGCGCGATGACGCCGAATCCGTGATGGTGGACGTAGTCCTCGATCACGACCTGCACGCCGAGGCGCGAGTGCCAGAACAGCGCCAGCAGGAAGGAAAGCAGCAGCACCGCATTGCACGGATGCGCAAGGGTCGCGCGCACGGTGGCGTAGTCGGCCGGGATCAGCGACACGAGCAGCCACAGCAGCCACGGCGTCAGGATCGCGATGATCACCGCGCTGATGCGCTGCAGGATGAAGTGCTGCGTGCCGTGCTTGGCCGAACCGAGGCCGCGCGCGCGCTTCAGGGGATCGCGCAGGTTCTTCGTCGTCGCGCTCATGCCGCACCTCCTGCCGTGAAGCCGAAATACCACAGCACCGCGGTGAGCAGCGCTGCCAGCCCGGCGACGATGTAGCCACCGGTGTACAACCCCTTCAGCGTGAAGCCGTAGCCGAGGTCCCACGCCAGATGGCGCAGGCCGTTCAACAGGTGGTAGATCAGCGAGAACGAAATGCCGGCCAGCACGATCTTGCCGCAGGCCGAACCGGCGTATCCGGCGAACATCGCGTAAGCCTCGGGACCCGAAGCCACGGCGACGAGCCAGAGCGTGAGCAGGAACGCACCGACGGACAAAACGATGCCCGTGACACGGTGCAGGAAGGACATCACCGAAGTGATCTGGAACCGGTAGTACTGGCCCAGCATGAATGGCGACAACGGGCGCTCGCGCTGCGACATGGACACGCTCTCGTGATTGGATCGGTGGTGAAACCGGTGGACGGAAAGGAAACCATTCCCGCCACGCCTCGGGTCGCCGCATCAGAAGTCGATGCAACGTCCGTTTTTTTCCCAATCGCCGTAGCGGGTGGGTTCAAGGCCTCCACGGCCTCCGATCTCGCGCGGAACCTCGCGCGACACCGGCTTTTCCTGTTCGGAAGCGGTGTCGCGGGTCTTTGCTTGCTCGGTAGCTGGCTGCGGTTGGCCTATCATGGCGGGACGGTGTGCAAACGCACAAAGGTTAGTACCGCGCGACATGTCCATCAATCCCCTTGTCATGCCGGAAACATCGATTCCCGCACAGACAGCACCCATTGCCGGTTCGGAACGGATCGTTTCGACGCAGGCCATCGCCACGTTGCACGCCTTGCCGGACATCGGCGTGCTGCGGCTCGCCGGGCGCGATGCGATCGCCTTCGCGCAGGCGCAGTTCGCCAACGACGTGGCAAAGCTCGTCGACGGACAATGGCAATGGAACCTGTGGCTGTCGGCGAAAGGCCGCGTGCTGGCCGTGTTCGCCTTGCTGCGCGTCGGCGCGGAAGAACTGATCGCGGTGGTGCCGGATGTTCCGGCCACGAAGTTCGCACAGGAGCTGACGCGCTTCCGCTTCCGCAGCAAAGTGGACATCGCGGCCTTGGACGGCGCGATGGCATCCGGCAGTTTCGAAGCCCCCGCCGCCCATGGACTGGATGCTTCCGGAAATCGCGCGGGCATCGAACGCGACGAGGCCGGCGCATGGCAACGCATCGCGTTCGATTTCTCCGGCGCGACGCCGCGCACGCTGGTGCTGCAATCCACGTCCTCGAACATGGCAACCGACGACGATTTCGCCGCGCGCTGGAAACTCGAAGACCTTGCCCACGGCCTGCCGCGTCTTGGCCCAGCGCAATTCGACAGCTTCACGCCGCAGATGCTCGGCCTGGAACGTCTCCACGCCTTCAGCGTGAAAAAAGGCTGCTATCCCGGCCAGGAAATCGTCGCCAGGACGCACTTCCTCGGCCAAGCCAAGCGTGGCCCCGTGCGACTGGCCTTGAACCGCCTCGTCGAGGCCGGAACGAAACTGTCTCCAGCCGAAGGTTCCACGACGAGCGTGAATGCGGAAATCATCGCCATCGCGCAATCGGGCGAACGCATCGAAGCGCTTGCCGTGGCACCGCTGGAGGCTGCTGCGTCCACGTTCGGCGATGCCAGCGGCATCATGGCATCACCGCTGCCGCTGCTCGACGGTCTCTCGCGCTGACGATTACGCCGCTCGGTAGTGGTCCTGCATCGGATAGGTTCGCGCATACAGTGCGAACGCCGCAGCCGCGACGAAGGCGAACACCGCGAAGAAGAACATCAGGAAGGCGTTCTCGCTCAATCCCGTTCCGGCGATGCGCGACATCAAGGCTTCGTTGCGGATGCCCGCATTCGTCAGCAGCACCCACAGGCTGCCGAAGGTACTGGTCAGGTACCACAACGCCATGATCACGCCCTTCATCGCGGCGGTGGCCTGGCTGTAGGCGAACTCCAGCGCGGTGGCGGACACCAGAACCTCGCCGAAGGTCAGCAACAGATACGGCAAGGCCTGCCAAGCCAGTGACACCTGCGCGCCGCCGTCCAGCCATAGCTGCAACGCGCCCGCGACGATCCACGAAACGCCCGAGAAGAAAATGCCCCAGCCCATGCGCTGCAGCGGCGTGACGGCGAAACCGAGCTTGCGCAGGCCCGGATACAACACCAGGCCATTGAACGGGATCAGCAACATGATCAGCAGCGGATTGAGCGCCTGCATCTGCGCCGCGTCCTTGATCAACCAGCTCGGCCACCACCAGGCCTCGTGCGGGATCGTCATGGTCTTGCCCTGGATGATCCAGGTGCTCGCCTTCTGGTCGAACAGGCTCCAGAACGGGGTCACCAGCGCGAACACGATGATCACCCGCAGCACGCCGCGCACGCTGTCGATGGCGCTGTCCGGATGCTTGCCGCGCGCCCGTTCCAGCTGCATCGACACGCCGATGCCGCCGAAGGCGATCAAAGCGCCGAGCGCGAGGCAGGCGCTGATCACGAAACCGAAGTCCCGCGGCCACCACGACGGCGAAACCGCCCAGAACAGCAGCAGCAACGCGGCGATCACCGCGCCCGCCAGGGCCACGAAAAGGCCGCTACGGCTCCCGTTCGGGGCATGCGCCAGCAAGGCGGTTTTCGCGACGCCGAAAAAGGAATCGGGATCGGAGCCGGCGGGCGGCACGTTGACGTATTGCTTCCGGCCCAGCCAGAAAATCATGGTGGCGATGAACATCAGCACGCCCGGCACGCCGAACGCGACTGCGGGGCCGAAGCTGCGCAGCAACAACGGCGCGAACAGGGATGCGAAGAACGACCCGAAATTGATGATCCAGTAGAACGCATCGAACACGACTTTCGCCTTGTCCTTGTTGCTCTGGTCGAACTGGTCGCCGCAGAAACTCACCACCAGCGGTTTGATGCCGCCGCTGCCGAGCGCGATCAGGAACAGGCCGGTGAAAAACCCGGTGCGGCTGTTTTCGAACAGCGCCAGGCACGCATGGCCCACGCAATAGATCAGCGAAAACCACAGCACCGTGTTGTATTTCCCGAAGAACCGGTCCGCCAGCCAGCCGCCGAGCAGCGGGAAGAAATACACGCCGATCACGAAGCTGTGGAACACGTCCTTGGCCGCGCCCGCGCGCTCGTCTTCCGGCAGGTAGGCCATCAGCACCGACGAAATCAGGAACGGCACGAGGATGTTGCGCATGCCGTAGAAGCTGAAGCGCTCGCAGGCCTCATTGCCGATGATGTAGGGAATCTGGCGCGGCAATCGCGCAGCCGTCTGGTTCATTCGGAATATGCCTTGGTGCAAACACCGGAGTTTGCGCAATCGACGCTGAAGACCGCAAGCCTCATGTGACTTTGGTGTGTTGCGCGAAAACCGTGACAGGTGTCAAATGCCGGGCAAACATGATGGCCGCTCGCAACCCTTTGTTACTCGGGCAGATGCGGCCCATCGGAAACAGGAGGGATCCATGCGCTTCAGGTTCGCGCTCGCAACACTCGTCGGCAGCATCGCAGCCGCCCTTTCCGGCAGCGCGTTGGCTGCCAACTATACGATCACCGTCGAACCTGCCTACTCGCAGGAACAGTCGCAGCAGGTCTACAGCCCGCTCCTGGCCTACCTGCGGCGCAGCACCGGCCACACCTTCACGCTGCAGGTGGCGCGCAGCTACCACTACCACTGGCGCGACCTGCGCGAGAACGCTCCCACCGATTTCGCGCTCGAAGAAGCGCACTTCGTCGATTACCGGATCAACCACCAGGGCTTCGTGCCGATGGCGCGCAGCGCCGAGCCGACGGTCTATGCGCTGCTCGCCAACGAACAATACGACGGCCAGAACTACAAGGCCCTGATCGGCCTGCCGGTGGCCTGCATGCCCGCGCCGAGCCTGGGTTTCGCATTGCTCACGCAGATGTACGACAGCCCGGTGTCGCAACCGGAAGTCAAATCCGAGGCCGCGACCTGGAACGACGGCATCCAGATGATCTTCGACGGCGCGGTGCAAGGCGCGCTGGTGCAAGCCAACGTCGCCGACCTTTACCCCAACCTCGTGGTGCTGGCCCGTACTCCGGAACTGCCGGGACGCGCCTTCACCGCTTCGCCGCAGGTTCCCGCCGAGGTCCGCACCGCCGTGACCGAAGCACTGCTGAAACTGCACGAAGACCCGAACATGTACGAAGTGCTCGCGGAACTTGGTTCCAGCCAATTCGTTCCCGCCAGCGCCGACGAATACACCGGTCAGGAAGCCATCCTCAAGAACTTCTTCGGCTACAAGCCCCTGCCGTCGAAGGCGGAGTAAGCCTTTACTCCTTGAAGGCCTTCGCCAGCGCCTCGTAAGCCGCGCGCTGGCGATCGTTCACCGGGGCCGGCGCGCTGACTTCGAGCTGCACGAACAGATCGCCATGTCCGCCGCCCGAGGTTGGCAGGCCTCGACCGCGCACCCGCAGGCGACGTCCGCTGTCCGATCCGGACGGAACCGTCAGCGCGATGTCCCCTGCCATCGTGGGAACCTCGATCTTCCCGCCGAGCGCCGCATCCCACGGCATCACGCTCTGCCGCAGGATCAGATCGCGTCCCTGCACTTCGTAGCGCGGGTGCTTGGCGTAGACGATTTCCAGCAACAGGTCCCGGCCGCCGCCACCTTGGCCGGCCAAGCGGATCGACTTGCCTTCCTCGATGCCCGCCGGGATCTTCACGTCCAGCGTCTTGCCGGCCACTTCGATGCGGCGGCTGCCGCCGGAGTAGATCGTTTCGAGATCGACCTCGAGTTTGCTGCGGACTTCGGGCGCCGGACGCGCCCGGCCCTGGGCGCGGGCGCGTCCGCCGAACAGGGATTCGAAAAAGTCCGAGAAGCCGGCGCCTTCGCCGAAATCCACGTCCTCGAAGCGTCCTCCATGGGTGTGGAAACCGCCGAAGCCTCCACCCTGCCCGTTCCACGGATCGCCACCGCGAAAACCACCGGCGCGGATGCGGTCGTACTCGGCACGCTTGACCGGATCGCCGAGCACTTCATGCGCTTCGTTCACGGCCTTGAACTTTTCTTCCGCGCCAGGTTCCTTGCTGACGTCCGGATGGTATTTGCGCGCCAGTTTGCGGTAGGCGGTCTTGATCGCCTTTTCGTCGGCGGTCGGCTCCACGCCGAGCGTCTGGTAGTAGTCCTTGAATTCCATCGTTTCCCCATCGAACGCTTCACGACCATGCGCGACGCATGGCCCGAATCATAACAAGCCGTTATTCCGCGCCCTTTCGCAGGGAGCGAATGCGGAAACGGCCCGCGACGTTGCCGCCGCGAGCCGCCGCTTCCCGGGTTCGCGCGGGAGAAGTCTTACTGCACCACGATCTTGCGCGGCGCGCTGTCCGGCTTCTTCGGGATCGAGATTTCCAGCACGCCGTTCTTGCCGGTCGCGGTGATGCCATCGGCATCCACCGTATCCGGCAGCGCGAAGCGGCGCATGAACTTTCCTTGCATGCGTTCGATGCGCGAATAGCCATTGGCTTCTTCGTTCTTGATGACGCTGCGCTCGCCCTTGATCGTGAGCTCACCCTTGTCCATCTGGATCTCGATCTCCGACGGCTCCACGCCCGGCACGTCGGCGAGGATCAGGTAGCGGTTTTCTTCTTCCTTGATGTCGACGCGCGGCGACCACTGGCAGGCGGCATTCTTTTCCACGTCGCTGTCGTTCCACAGGCGATCGAAGACCTGGTGGAACTCGATCGGGAAGGCGCTGCCGAAAACGTTGGTGCGATTGCGCCACGGATTGAATACGGCGGTGCTCATGGCTGTTCTCCTTGAAAGTCGGTGCGGCGTCTTGCCGCTTGCAGCCTATGTGGGAATCGGAATCGCGCCTTCAAGCCTGCCCCCTCGTTCGCACGCATGGCGAAACGGGCATCCGTTTGGCAACGCTTCAGCCACGCATTGCGACATCCGGATGCCTCCATCGTTCTCCATGGTTACGACATATTCCATCCGCGAATGCGGAGTATCTTTGGCACTTTCGACTTCGCCACCCATCTCTTCCGGAATCGCTCGCATGGCCCATCGCCTTCGTCCCGTCGCGCTGCTGTTCGTTCTTGCCTGCGCCCTGCTTGGCGCCTGCTCCCGTTCCCCCGAACTGCCGCCCACCGGCACGATCGTGGCGCCGGAGCCCGAACCCGAAGTCGTGAAGGATTTCGTCCTGCTCGAAGCCGGCAGCGAGGAAATCAACGGACGCCCGGCGCTGAAGCTTGCCTTCTCGCAGCCGCTCGTGCCCGAGCAGGATTTCAACCGGCTGATCGAGGTGAAGACCCCCGAAGGCGCGGCCGTGGACGGCGGTTGGCTGCTCGATCCCGAAGCCAGAATGCTGCGTTTCCCGTACGTGAAGGGCGATACGACCTATGCCGTGACCGTACATCCCGGGCTGGCCGCGCGCGATGGCCGCACCATCGAGACGCCGATCGAGAGACAACTGCATTCGGGCAACCTCGCGCCGGTCGTCGGCTTCGCCAGTCGCGGCAGCGTGCTGCCCGCGCGCGGCGCGCAAGGCCTGCCCGTGGTCGCCGTCAACGTGTCCGAAGCGGACGTGGAATTCTTCCGCGTCCGCGACAAGGAACTGTCGCGCTTCCTCGCCGAGTTCCCCCGCGCGGCTTCGCTCGATGTGTGGGAGCTGCGGCAGATCAACCAGTACGCCGATTCGGTCTACAGCAACCGGTTCGCGCTTTCGTCCGACCCCAACCAGCGCCAGGTCAGCTTCCTGCCCGTGCAGACGATCGCCGAGCTGAAGGAACCCGGCGTGTATTTCGCCGTCCTGAAGCGCGCCGGACAATTCACGGGAAGCTACGAAACCACGCATTTCACCGTCAGCGATCTCGGCCTGCACGCGCGCCAGGGCAAGAACATGCTGTACGTGCACGCCGCGTCGCTCGACAGCGGCCAGCCGCGCAGCGGGATCGCATTGACGCTGCAGGGACCGAAGGGCGAATTGCTGGCCCAAGCAACCACCGATGCGCAAGGCGATGCGACGCTGCCGCTGAAGCCCAAGCGCGACCAGGTGCTGGTCGGCCGCATCGGCGGCGAAGTGGCGATCATCGCCTTCGGCCAGCCGGCGCTCGATCTGTCCGAATTCGAAGTCGCCGGGCGCGCGCAAAGCGCGCAGGACGTGTTCGCGTGGAGCGGACGCGATCTTTTCCGTCCTGGCGAAACCCTGCAGGTCTCGGCCCTGCTGCGCGACTACGACGGCCGTGCCCTGCCCACTTCGCAGCCGCTTTACGCCAGCCTGCGTCAGCCCGACGGCCGCCTGATCGCTACCCTCGCGTTGCAGCCGGAAACGCTCGGTTACTACGGCTTCTCGCGTCCCATCGCCGAGGATGCGCCGACCGGCCGCTGGACGCTCGAATACCGCCTTGATCCGGGCGCGAGCGAAGCCATCGGACGCTTCGCGTTCCGGGTCGAGGAGTTCCTGCCGGAACGCCTCAAGCTGGCGCTCGACGCGCCGGCGCCGCGCCTGAAACCCGGCGAGCCGCTGCTGGTGACGATCGACGCCGATTACCTCTACGGCGCGCCCGCCGCGGGCAACCGGATCAAGGCCGAACTGCTGTACCGCATCGCGCAGCATCCGATCGCTTCGATGAAGGAATGGTTCTTCGGCGATCCCACGCTGAAGCTGCCGACCTCGCCGGAGGACGCGTTCGACACGCGACTCGGAAACGACGGCACGTTGACGCGGGAACTGGAACTGCTCGGCGGTGCCGAACCGCTGAAGACGCCGTTCGAAGCCATCGTTTCGGCCAGCGTGTTCGAGAGCGGCGGCCGCGCGGTGCGACGCACGGTTTCCCGCACGGTCTGGCCGGCCGATGCGCTGGTCGGCGTGCGTCCGTTGTTCGACGCAAAGGACGGCCCGAACGCCTACCAGCAAGCCGGATTCGAGATCCTTCGCGCCGACGCGCAAGGCCGCCGCATCGCCGGGAACGACCTGAAAGTCGCGCTGATCCGCGAACACCGCGACTACCACTGGAACTGGGTCGACGGCAGCGGCTGGAACACCGACTTCACCCGCCGTTTTGAAACCGTCGAGGAAACCACGCTCGACTTCGACGGCACCACGCCGGCGCGCTTCGCGGCGAAGGTGGAATGGGGCGAATACCGGCTCGACGTGTTCGATCCGTCCACCGGCCTGACGATGCGCTATCCCTTCACCGCCGGCTGGAGCTGGGACAACCAGAACCAGGGCCCGGACGCGCGCCCGGACAAGGTGAAGATCGCCTTCGACAAGGACGGCTACAGCGCCGGCGACACCGCGACGCTGACGATCACCGCACCTTACGCCGGGCCGGGCGTGCTGCTGATCGAATCGGACGAGCTGCTCTACCGCGCCAGCATCGAAGCGCGCGGCACGACCACGGTGCAGGTGCCGGTATCGGAGAAATTCCTGCGCCATGACGTGTACGCCACCGCGCTGGTGTTCCGTCCCGCCGACAGCGCCGCGCTGGCCGGACCGAAGCGCGCGCTGGGCGTCGCGCATTTCCCGCTGGCACGCGGCGACCGCAGCATCGAACTGACGCTTTCCGCGCCGGACAAGCGCGCGCCGGGCGAGGCTTTCGAAGTGGAGATTTCCGCTCCGGAACTGGCCGGCAAGCAGGCCTTTGCCGTGATCGAAGCGGTCGATCTGGGCATCCTCAACCTCACGAACTATCCGGTGCCCGATGCGCTGGAGTATTTCCTCGCGCAACGCGGCCTCGGCATCGAGGCGCACGACCTCTACGGCCGCGTGATCGAACCGCTCGAAGGCGCCCGCGCCCGCCTGCGCTACGGCGGCGACGCGGCGGTGCTGTCGGCCCTGCCGCAGGCGCGCCGCCCGACTGCGAAAGTCCAGACCGTGGCGCTGCATCAGGCGCCGGTCGCGTTCGATGCGCAAGGCAAGGCCAAGGTTTCCTTCGTCGCGCCGGAATTCAACGGCAGCCTGCGCGTCTCCGCGCTCGCCTTCACCGCCGACCGCTACGGCCGCGCCAGCGCCGAATCGCTGGTGCGCGCGCCGCTGGTGCTCGAGGTCTCCACGCCGCGCGCGCTGGCGAACGGCGACAACGCCGAACTGACCGTCGACCTGCACAACCTTTCCGGCAAGACCAACACCTACACGGTGAGCGTGCGGGCGGACGCGCCGCTGTCGATCAAGGGCAACGCACAGCTGGTGGAACTGCAGGACAACGCGCGCAGCACCCTGACCTTCCCGCTGACCGCGCTCGCCGGTTCCGGCGTCGGCAAGTTCACCGTGATCGCGACCGACGCGCAGGGCACCGAATACCGCCGCGAACAGGAAATCGCGGTGCGCCCGGCCTTCCCGCCCGAACGCCGCAGCCGGGCGCGTGCGCTCGACAGCGCGCAGACGCTGAGCTTCGGCCCCAACCTTTTCGAAGGCCTGCAGGGCGAAACCGGCCGTGCGCTGATCAGCGTCTCGAGCGTGCCGCCGCTGCCGTTCGCGGACAGCATCAAGGGCCTGATCGACTATCCGTACGGCTGCATCGAACAGACCACGAGCCGGCTGTGGCCGCTGGTGAACCTCGACGAAACCACGGCACGCAAGTTCGGCCTCGAGCCCATGCCCGAAGCGCGGCGCAAGGCGATGCTCGATGCCGGATTCGCGCGCGTCGCCGCGATGCAGACCGCGAACGGCCGCTTCGGCTACTGGCCCGGCTCGGCCTTCGGCGATCCGCAGATGACGGCCTACGTCGCCGACCTGCTGCTGAGCGCGAAGGACAACGGTCTGGCGATTCCCGAGAGCGTGCTGGAGAAGGCGCTGAAGCGGCTGGAGGAAGATCTGCTGTCCGGCGGCGACGGCTTCTACGAATACGACAACTCCAACCACCTGCGTTTCGCCAACAACGCCTACGCAGCCTACGTGCTGTCGCGCGTCAACCGCGCTCCGCTCGGCACCCTGCGCTCGCTCTGGGACAACCAGCGCAACAACTCGCTGACCGCGCTGCCGCTGCTGCATCTGGGCCTCGCGCTGAACCTGCAGGGCGACGGCAATCGCGCCGAAGCGGCGGTGAAGGCCGCGCTGGATAAGCAGAGCGAACGCCCGCGTTACCTCGGCGACTACGGCTCGAACGCGCGCGACGAAGCGTTGCTGCTGGCACTGCTGTACGAACACGGCCTGGCGAAGAAGACCGCGGACGAACGCCTGCTGAAACTCGCGCAGTACCTGCGCCAGCCGGACAACGCGCAGCGCTGGTTCAGCACGCAGGAACGATTGGCGATCTTCCGCCTCGGTCGCCAAGTGCTGGAAGAGAACCGGCGCGGACTGCAAGGCCGCTTCGGCATCGCCGGCGAGAGCGTGCCGCTCGCCGGCCGCGCGCTCGTCAGCCGCGAAGTCGGACTGGCCGAACTGCAGCAGGGCGTGAGCCTGGCGCTTGAAGGCGAAGGTCCGTTCTGGATTTCCGAGGACATCGTCGCGCATCCGCACAAGGCGCCAGCGTCACGCGAAACGCCGATCCGCATCCGCCGGACGTGGTTCCGCACCGATGGCACGCTCTTCACCGGCAACACACTGACCGAAGGCGACACGCTGATCGCGATGCTGACGATCGAATCGCAGGAACTGGCGCCCGACGCGCTGATCGTGGACCTGCTGCCGGCCGGCATCGAGATCGAAAACCTCGCGCTGGGCGGCAACGACGCCTTCGGCGAACTCACGCTGGATGGCGTGATGCTGTCCGAACGCGTGTTCGCCGCCGACATCCGCCACGAGGAATTCCGCGACGACCGTTACGTCGCCGCGGTGAAGCTCTGGGCCGGCATCCCGGCGCACCTGTTCTATCTGGTGCGCGCGGTGTCGCCGGGCGACTACGTCGTGCCGCCGCCCACGGTCGAGGACATGTACCGGCCGCAGCTGTCCGGCATCGGCGTGGCGACGCCGGCCCGGATCAAGGTGACGCCGCCTTGAGGAACGCGCCGCCGCTCCTTCTCCCATCATGCGGGGGAAGGAGCGGTTGACTTACTCGAAACCGTCGCCGAACACGAAATCCTCTTCGGGAATCGTCGGCCGCGGCACGATCGCCCCCACCACGTACGAACCGCTGACCGGAGGCGTTGGAATCACCTTCGCGTTGTCGACCTGCGGCGCGGACAGCGTGATCTGGCCGCCGACGGGTGGCGCGCTGGCAATGAAGCTGAAGCGGTACAGCGTGCCCCAGTTCAACGCGTTCACCGGATTGCCGCCGCTGGTCTGCACCTGCCACGCCACCGCGCCGCCTGCGGTGGAAACCGTCCAGTCGTTGGCGGCGTTGCGGTCGCCGTCGTTGAAATCCGTCGCCGTCGGATTCGCGGCGACGCTGACCGGCACCGAGATTCCAATGAAGCCGTCGTTCGACAGCACCCGCAGGTTCGGTTCGGAACCGCTGGTTTGCGGAACGGCGAAATCGAAGTTCATCACGTAGTAGTCGTAGCGCCAGTTGCCGCCGCCCAGATCGAAGGCGCGGCTGACGATGCGGGCATGGCCAAGCTGGTCGTCCAGGTCGCTGCTGCGCTCGGTCGCGGTGTTGGTGTCGCGCGGCACGATGCGGTCGATGGCCGGACCGAGCATGAGCGGATTGCCTTCGCTCGGATTGCCCCAGGCCGAACCGTTCCACGAGAACGTCACCGGACGGGTCTGCATGGTGTTGAAGATGTCGATGTCGTCGCGGACGATGTACCAGCTCTCGAACAGGAAGGTCGCCCCCGGATTCGCCGTGGCGGAGATGTCCTGCTCGTTCACGACCATGCGGAACCAGCTGTTGCTGCCGGTGCTGCCATGGCTGCCGCAGGTCGCGTCGTCGCACTGCGGCAAACCCGAGGACACGCCATCGCAGTTGCGGTCGTAGACCGATCCGCAACGTCCCCATTGCCCCGTGGCCGGGATGATTTCGCTGCGCGGGCCCAGATCGCTGGTGCTGTCGTTGTTGCCGACGCCGTAGGTGTCCATGCAGCCGCGACCGAGGATGTAGCTGCTGCCCGGATATTCGTCGCAGTTCGTATTCACGGTGAGGAAGGCGTGCTTCACGCCGGAACGACCGACCTGACTGACCTGGCCGTTCGCCTCGATGCGGTAGAGGTTCCAGATCAGGTACGGATGCTGGTCGTTGTTGTACGGCGGCAACTGGCCGGCGAACTTGGTGTTCCAAACGATATCCGCGGCGTAGAGCGCCTGGCTGATGCTGAGCGGATCGCCGCTCGGGCCGGTGCTCTGCGCCGTGCCGTTGTTGCGGTTGTTGCGCAGCGTGGAACTGGGCGCGAACGCGACCAGACCGGTGCCGCCAGGCCCCGTGGTGCCGGCGCTGTAATCGGCACGATCCACGGAGAAGGAATACATGAACACGTCGGCCTGGTAGGTCTGGCCCGGCACGCCCGGCACCGGATCACCCGGCCATTTGGTCGAAGCATTCGCCACTGGCGACGCGAAGATCGAGGCTTCGCCGTCGCTGGAGTGGATGCGCGAGACGAGCTTGAGGTCGGCGACGAAATCGCCTTCCAGTTCCTTCCTGCCGAGTTTTTCCGCCAGCGCGCGGCTGATGCGCAGGTCCATCGTGCGGATCTGGAGCGTCGGCGCAGCGGCGCCGCCGGTCACGTCGTACATCATCCGGTCGATGTAGAACCACGCCACGCCATCGCTGCCGACGAGGTCGAGGACGAAGGGATCGTCCTTGCGCGGCGTCAGGCGGAAATCGCGCAGCAGCACGAGTCCGTTCGGCGTCTGGAGATCGAATCCGCCCTGCGCCGCGAGTGCGCCGCCGGTGAAACCATTGAAACTGCCGCCAGTGCCGACCGATAAGTCCAGCGCGGCCGCCTCGCCGATGGCGAGGGTTTCGTATTCGAGCGCATCCGGTTCGCTCACGCCGCCAGCGGCGCGCACCTGCATGCCAAGCTCGCCCATCCAATTGCGCTTCCAACGGAAACCCATCTGGCCGCCCCAGATCTTCCACTGGGCCTGGGCAGCCGCGACGGATGGCTGGCCGCCTTCCCTTTCCACCGTATCGGCGGCCTGGAGAGGCGAAACGGGCAGCGACAGTGCGAGCGCCAGCGCAACGGCAAGGCGCGACATCGGACGAACGGGAGCGATCATGGGCGTAAACCTCGAACCAGCTGCGCGGAACGGATGCGGCCAAGCGCGCGACGACTTGGGCGCGGACACAGGGCCGACAGTTCCAGCGCGCCGAAACCGTCGGCCAGGATCGACCCGATTCTAGGACAAAAAACAAAAACGCCAGGCCGAGGCCTGGCGGTTTTGTGTCCGCAGCGCGGCGCGTTGGCCGCGCGTCCGGGTTACTTCAAGCGGCTGTTCATTCCCATGCCACCGCCGGCGGCCGGGGCGAGGATGGTCTGCGCCACTTCCGCCGCCGGCGAGGCGATCGCCGAAATGCTGTTCGCCGGCGCCGCGTTGGCGACGAAGCTGAAGCGGTACATCGTGCCCCAGTTCAGCGCGTTCACCGGGCTGTTGCCGTTGGTCTGCGCGCGCCACTCCAGGAGACCGTTCGAGTTGGTCATCGTCCAGTCGTTGGCGCTGTTGCGGTCGCCGTCGTTGAACGAGATCGACGACAGCGTCACGCCGGTGGGCACGGCCACCGAGAAGCTCACGAAACCGTCGTTCGACAACACGCGCAGGTTCGGCTCGGAACCCTCGGTGACGGGCACCGCGTAGTCGAAGTTCATCACGTAGTAGTCGTAGCGCCACTGGCCGCCGCCCAGATCGGTGACCTTGGTGACGGTACGGGCATGGCCGTACTCGGGATCGTTGATCTCGCTGCTGCGTTCCGTGGCGGTGTTGGTGCCGCGCGGCACGATGCGGTCGATCGCGGAGCCGAGCAGCGAGGGATTGCCTTCGGCCGGGTTGCCCCACGACGAACCGTTCCACGAGAACGTCACCGGACGGGTCATCATCGTGTTGAAGATGTTGATGTCGTCGCGGACGATGTACCAGCTCTCGAACAGGAAGGTCGCGCCCGGATTCACCGTGGTGGAGATGTCCTGTTCGTTCACGACCATGCGGAACCAGCTGCTGCTGCCGGTGCTGCCGTTGCTGCCGCAGGTGGCGTCGTCGCACTGCGGCGAGCCGGACGAGATGCCGTCGCAGTTGCGGTCGTAGACCGAACCGCAGCGGCCCCACAGGCCCTTGTTCGGGATGATTTCGTTACGCGGGCCAAGATCGCTGGTGCTGTCGTTGTTGCCGACGCCGTAGGTGTCCATGCAGCCGCGACCGAGGATGTGGCCGTTGCCCGGATTCTCGGCGCAGCTCGTGTTGGTGGTGAGGAAGGCGTGCTTCACACCGGAACGACCGATCTGGCTGACCTGGCCGTTCGCATCGATGCGGTACAGGTTCCAGATCAGGTACGGATGCTGGTCGTTGCGGTACGGCGGGTTGTTGCTGCCGTTGGAGAACTTCTGCCACCAGGCGATGTCGGCCGAGTACAGCGCGGAGCTGACGGAGAGCGGATCGCCGCTCGGGCCGGTGTTCTGCGCCGTGCCGTTGTTGATGTTGTTGCGCAGCGTGGAGCTGGGCGCGAACGCGACCAGGCCCGTGCCGTTCGGGCCCGTGGTGCCGGCACTGTAGTTGGCGCGATCCACGGTGAAGCTGTACATGAACACGTCGGCCTTGTACGTCTCGCCCGGCACGCCCGGCACCGGATCACCCGGCCACTTGGTCGTGCCGAGCAGGCTCGGGGTGCGCAGCGCACTGAGGTCGCCGCCGATCGTGTTGATGCGGGACACCAGCCTGAGATCGGCCACGAAGTCGCCTTCCACTTCCGGCGTGCCGAGCTTTTCCGCCATCGGACGGCCGATGCGCAGGTCCATGGTGCGGATCTGGAGCGTCGGCGCGCGCGCGTCGCCGTCGTACTCGTACATCATGCGGTCGATGTAGAACCACGCCACGCCGTCGCTGCCGACCATGTCGAGGATGAACGGGTCGCCCTTGCGCGGAACCAGGCGGAAATTGCGCAGCATCACGGTACCGCTCCGGGTTTCGATGTCGAAACCGCCCTGGGCCGCGAGTGCGCCGCCGATGAAGCCGTTGAAGCTGCCGCTCTTGTCCACCGCGAAGTCCAGCGCGGCGGCTTCGCCGATGCCCAGATTCTCGTATTCGAGTTCGTCCGGCGCGGACACGCGGCCGACGGCGCGAACCTGCATCCCCATCTCGGACATCTTGTTGGTCTTCCAGCGGAAGCCCATTTCGCCGCCCCAGATCTTCCACTGGACCTGCTGGACGACAGGAGCGCGGGTAATCGTCGCCTTCGCGTCATCGGCGGCAGCGGCGTGCATTGCGGGCAAGGACATCGAAACCGCCAGCGCAAAGGCGAGGCGAGAAAGCTTTTGAACGGAAACGGTCATGACAGGCACTCGTGCAAGCCGCGCAAAACGGAAAACGCCCACGCGCGCGGCGACAAGGGCGCAGATCGAAATGGAATTTCCCGCGCGCCGTAAGATTCCCCCGAAGCGCCGGAAGGTGTTTTCGACTTTACCACCGGCTTGATCCCGTTGACGATCCTGACCGTCACTTAATGTTTCCATAACGGAAAATGCAGATGAAAAGCACATCCAACCGCCGTGCAAGCACATGAAGGCACGACTTATCAGCGTCGGCGAAGGCGCGCCCGCGTGGGTCTCGGAAGGTTTCGCCGAATACCGGAAGCGACTGTCGCACTGGCTGCCGTTCGATCTGGTCGAAATCGCGCCCGGCCTGCGCGGCAAAGGCCGAGACCCGGCGCGAGCGATGGCCGAGGAAGGCGAACGCGTGCTGGCCGCGATCCCCAAAGGCGCGCGCATCATCGCGCTGGACGGACGCGGCAAGCCGTGGAGTTCCGAACAACTAGCGGTACGGATGGAAAGCTGGCGCGCCGGCGGCACCGACCTGGCGTTCCTGATCGGCGGCCCGGAAGGTCATGCGCCCGCGGTGCTCGCCGCCGCGCACGAATCCTGGTCGCTCGGCCCTGCGACGCTGCCGCACATGCTGGCGCGATTGATCGTGGCCGAACAGTTGTACCGCGCCGCCAGTATCCTCGCCAATCATCCCTACCATCGCGCCTGACCACCGATGCTGCATCTCGCCTCCCGTTCGCCGCGCCGCCACGAACTCCTGCGACTGCTCGATGTGCCGTTCTCGGTCATCGACGTGGACATCCCCGAAGTGCGGGGCGCGGACGAAACGCCGGCCCAGTACGTCTCGCGCGTGGCGCGGGAGAAAGGCGAGACGGCGCTGGCGCAGCTTCCGCCCGATGCCTGGGTGTTGTCGGCCGACACCGAGGTCGTGCTCGACGACGAAGTGTTCGGCAAGCCCGCCGACGCAGCGGAGGCCGCGGCGATGCTGCGCAAGCTGTCCGGCCGACCGCACGACGTGATCACGACGCTGTGGCTTTCCAGCCATTCCGCCCGGCACACGGCGACCAACCTCACCTGTGTACGCTTCGCCGAGCTTTCCGAAGCCCGCATCGCGGCCTACGTCGCGAGCGGCGAGCCATTCGGCAAGGCCGGCGCCTATGCCATCCAGGGCCGCGCTTCCGCCTTCATCACCCATATGTCGGGCAGCCATACCGGCGTCATGGGCCTGCCGCTATACGAAACCGCCGCGTTGCTGGAAGCTGCCGGCCTGCGCTCCTGAGACCCACGCATGTCCGAAGAAATCCTGATCAACGTCACCCCACGCGAAACCCGCGTCGCGGTCGTCGAAAACGGCATGCTGCAGGAAGTGCTGGTCGAACGCGCCAGCCGTCGCGGTTACGTCGGCAACATCTACAAGGGCAAGGTGCTGCGCGTGATGCCCGGCATGCAGGCCGCGTTCGTCGACATCGGACTGGAGCGCGCGGCGTTCCTGCATGCCTCGGACATCCTGCGCCCACTCGCGCCGGAACCTGCCGAAGGCGAGGACGCCGCGCCGCCGCCGTTGCCCTTGCCCGCGCCGCCGATCGGCGAACTGCTGCGCGAAGGCCAGGAACTGATCGTGCAGGTCGCGAAAGATCCGATCGGCACCAAGGGCGCGCGCCTGACCACGCAACTCTCGATTCCGTCGCGCTACCTCGTGCTGCTGCCCTATGGCCGCGTACTCGGCGTTTCGGCGCGGATCGAGGACGAAGAAGAACGCACGCGCCTGAAAACCACGATGGCCGAGCTGCTCATGGAACAAGGCGCATCGGGCGCCGGCGGCTACATCGTGCGCACCAATGCCGAAGGCATCGCCGCCGCCGCGCTGGCCGAGGACATCGCCTATCTCGGCAAGGCCTGGGAATCGATCCGTGCGGTGATGAACGGCGCACAGGTCGGCCAATGCGTCTACGAGGACCTGTCACTGTCATTGCGCTGCGTGCGCGACTACATGCGGGACGACGTGGAAAAAGTACGCGTGGATTCGCGCACCACGTTCGAGCGCATTCATGCTTTCGCGGCCAAGTTCATGCCGGAGTTGGCCGACCGCATCGAACATTACGCCGGCGAGCGTCCCATCTTCGATCTCTACAGCGTCGAAGACGAGATCCAGCGCGCGATGCAGAAGCAGGTGCCGCTCAAGTCCGGCGGCTACCTGATCGTCGACCAAACCGAAGCGATGACCACCATCGACGTGAACACCGGCGCCTTCCTCGGCCACCGCAACCTCGAAGACACCGTGTTCCGGACAAACCTGGAAGCGGCGCAGGCGGCCGCACGCCAACTGCGCCTGCGCAACCTCGGCGGCATCATCATCATCGACTTCATCGACATGACCGATGCCGACCACCGGAGGCAGGTGCTGCGGCAACTGGAGAAGTCGCTGACCCACGACCACGCAAAATCCACGGTCTACGATTTTTCGCCGCTCGGCCTGGTCGAAATGACCCGCAAGCGCACCACGGAAAGCCTGCAACGGCAGTTGTGCGAGCCCTGCCCGGCCTGCGGCGGCAGTGGCAGCATCAAGACCGCGGAAACCGTGTGCTATGAAATCTTCCGCGAGATCACCCGCGCCGTGCGCCAGTTCGAAGCCGAGAAGCTGCTGGTGCTGGCCAGCCCGCGCGTGGTTTCCAAGATCCTCGAGGAAGAATCGGCCGCGGTCGCGGAGCTGGAAAGTTTCATCGGCAAGACGATCCGCTTCCAACCGGACGAGCAATACGCGCAGGAGCAGTACGACGTTGTCCTGCTTTGACGCAAGCCAGAACGCGCGCGGACGGCGAACATGAGTGTCGCAACGCCCAAGCGCCGGATCTCCGGAAGGCACTTCAGGTGGCGCCGCCTGCGCCTGACGGTGGCCTACACGCTGGCGCTGGTGGTGATCCTCGCCGGCACCGCCGTGGGCCTCGCCGAACGCCTGCTGCCGTTCCTCGCGCAGCATCCCGAACGCGTCGCGCAATGGCTGTCCGAGCGCATCGGGCAACCGATCGGAATCGGATCGGTCGATGCGCACTGGAGTCGCAGCGGTCCGCTGCTCGCCCTGCGCGGACTGCGCATCGGCACCGGCAGCGACACGCTCAACATCGGCAGCGCGCAGCTGGCGGTGAACGTCTATTCGGGCCTGTGGCCCGGCACGCCGTTCACCGAGCTGCACATCGACGGCCTCGATCTGAACCTGACGCGGGACACGAACGGCCACTGGCGGCTGGAAGGTTTCACCCCGACGAACGATGGCGCGGCCAGCGCCTTCAATCTCGAAAAACTCAACGGCATCGGCGCGCTGGAAGTGTTCGCCGCCCGCCTGCGCGTGCAGGACGAAAGCGACGGCCGCGAACTGATGATCGAACGCGCCGACGCGCGCATGCAGCGCGCCGGCTCCCGGATCGAATTCGGCCTGCGCGCGTTCCGCAAGCGCTCCGCCGGCAGCGGCGACGCGATGCTCCGGATCGCCGGCGACGTGTCGCGCGACGGTCTTGAAGGCCAGTTGTATCTGGAAGGACTCGGACAGGATTGGGCGCCTTGGACCGCGGCACTGCCGTTCCATGGCCTGCACATCGCGCGGGCCGAAGGCGATCTGCGGATGTGGATCGACATTGCGGAAGGCCAAATCGCGCGGACGCGTCTCCAGGCCGAGCTGTCGCCGCTCGCGCTGCAAGGCGAAGGCACGAACGACGCGCCCGCGCCGGGCATCGCCTTCAACCGCTTCTCCACCCGCATGCAATGGCAGCGCGAAAGCGGCGGCTGGCGCGTCGACGTGCCCGAAACCATCGCGGAACTGGCCGACGAAGGCCCGGTGTTCGAAGCGCCGCGAACGGCAGCCGAAAAGCCGCGCCATGCGACCGCGAACAACGCGCTCTGGCGCACCGCGCCGCCCAACGTTCCTACCATCGCCGACCTGCGCATCGACGCGCGCAGCAGAACCGGGACGCAGGACGCGCAGTATCGCGTGCAAGCCAACACGCTGATGCTCGAGCCCTTCCTCGCGCTCGTCGCCGCGACCGACCTGCTGCCCGAGGAATGGCGCGACACGCTGGTGCAGACGCGGCCCGAGGCGCGCCTTTCCGCGCTGGCGCTCGACTTCACCTCGCCGGATCAATTCGCGCTTTCCGCCAACCTCGCCGACACCGGCTGGCGCGCGACCCGTCGGATTCCGTCGCTGCGCGGCGTCGCCGGAAAACTCGACGCGGACCCAAACACCTTCCGCCTGCAACTGGCGCCGCAGCATTGGAAGCTCGACGCGCCCGGCATGCTGCGCAGCGTGCTGACGCCGGACGTGCACGGCGAAATCGTCGCCTGGCGCGAAGCGCTTGACGAAGGAAACACCGCATGGCACGTGGAAACCGATGCCTTGTCGCTGCGCGAGGCCGACCAATACGAGATCACGCTGGCCGGCGGCGCGAGCTTCGGGCCGGATGCATCGCTGCAACTCTCGCTGCGCGCCGACGTCGGCGATGCGCCCATCGTGGTGGCCAAGCGTTTCTTTCCGCACGCGATGCCGCCGGAGACGCTGCAATGGCTCGACGACGCGCTGATCGATGGCCGCCTGCGCCACGGCATCGCGATTTTCCACGGCGATCCGCGCGATTGGCCGTTCGAAACCGCCGGCCGCTTCTCCGCGCAAGCCGATATCGACGAGCTGCGCCTGCGCTACCAGGACGACTGGCCCGACGGCGAAGCGCTCAAAGGCATCGCGCGCTTCGTCAACAACGGCTTCGACGCCGATCTTTCCGGCCGCGTCGGCAAGGTCGAGATCAAGCGCGTGTACGGCGGCATCGAGCGCTATGCCGCGCCTTGGCTGAACCTGTCCATCCAGGCGCAAGGCGGCGGCTCGGCGCTGCTGGACGTGCTGCGCCGGAGCCCGATCGGCCAGCACCACCACGACATCCTCGACGGACTGTCGATCGGCGGCCAAGGCGACGTCTCGCTCGAGTTGCGTGTGCCGCTGCAGAAGGAGCTCGGCGAACTCGGCCTCGACGGCTACGCCGATCTTTCCCGCGCCGATCTGGCGCATCGCGAATGGGGCATCGCGTTCGACGCCGCGAGCGGCCGCGTGCGCTTTTCCGAGCGCGGTTTTTCCGCCGACGAATTGAACGTCGGCTTCGGCGATTCGCTCGGCGCCTTGAGCGTCGCCATCGGCGGCTACACCGCGGATGCTTCCAACGCCGTCGAAGCCAGCCTGCGCGGGCATTTCTCCGCCGCGCGCATGATCGACAGCGCGCCGCACGCGGGCTGGCTGAAGCCTTGGCTCACTGGCGCTTCGGACTGGACCGTCACGCTCACCGTGCCGCCATCGGAGAGCGGCCATTCGACCCCGAAATTGCGGCTGCGCTCCGACCTTTCCGGCACCGCGATCACGCTGCCGGCGCCGCTGCGCAAGGACGAGAAAAGCCGGCTACCGCTCGACCTTTCGCTGCAGTTGCCGATGACCCGGGGCACGATCGACCTGCGCCTTGGCCAGTTGTTGCGCCTCACCGGCAACATCACGCCCGAGGACGGCCTGACCGGCGTGGCGCGCTTCGGCGATGCGCCCGACGCCACGCCGCCCGCACGCGGCGTGCATCTCGCCGGACAGGTGCCGGTGCTCGACGGCAACGCCTGGCTTGGCGTGGCCACCGCCGGTTCCGGCGGCAACGGATTGTTCATCGCTTCGGCCGACATCCACGCCGGCGAACTGGATTTCCTCGGCCGCGCCTTCCGCGAGACGCGGATGCGCTTCATCCACCACGAAGGCATCCGCGTCGATTTCGATTTCGCCGGGCCGATGCTCGCCGGCGAGCTGCAGGTACCACTGCTCGATCTGGCGCGACGCGGCATCACCGCGCACCTGGACAAACTGATCTGGACCACGGCTCCCGCGGACGCGGGAACCCTTGCCGACCGCATTCCACCGCAGAGCGTGCCGCCCTTGCACCTGGAAATCGCCGATCTGGAATTCGCCGGCGCGAAGCTCGGCGCGGCGCGGATCGAAACCCAACCCACGCCACGCGGCCTGAGGGTGGAACGGATCGAAGCGCATTCGCCCGACCTCACCCTGCGCATGGAAGGCGAATGGACGCTGGCCGACGGCGCCGAGAGCACCGGTTTCAGCGCCGACCTGTCGTCGAACGACCTTGGCCGGATGCTCGAAGCGCTCGGCTTCTCGCGCCTGGTCGATGGCGGCCCGAGCCTCGTGAAACTCGCGGCCCGCTGGCCCGGCGGCCCGGACGAATTCGAGTACGCCAAACTCGGCGGCGAACTCTCCGCCACCATCGGCCAGGGCCGCGTGCTGGAAGTGGAGCCCGGCGTCGGCCGCATGTTCGGCCTGCTCAGCCTTACCGAGATTCCGCGCCGGCTGACGCTGGATTTCACCGACTTCTTCAAGTCCGGCTTCGCTTTCAACCAGATGCAGGGCAGTTTCTCGATCGAGGAAGGCGTCGCCACGACCGACGACCTGCGCATCGACGCGCCCTCGGCCGAGATCCGCATCACCGGCCAGACCAGCCTGCCGGCGCGCGACTACAACCAGCGCATGGAAGTGCTGCCGAAAGCCAGCAACGTGTTGCCCGCGCTCGGCGCGATCGCAGGCGGCCCCGCGGGCGCGGCGGTCGGTGCGGTGGCGCAGGCGATCCTGCAGAATCCGCTGAAGCAGATGACGCGCACGGTCTACCAGGTGCAAGGGCCGTGGAGCGAGCCGAAAATCGACCGCATCGAACGCGGTACGGTCAACCACCGCACGCCAGCACCTTGAGGCCTAGACACCCATGTCCGCGCCGATCGAATCCATCCACGCCACGCCGTGCCATCCCGGATCCGATTGGATGCGCGCCTTCGTCGAAACCCACCCGCACGGCGCGCTGCATCTGGATAGCACGGGCCGCGTGCTGCACCTGAACGCCAGCGCCGACGCCATGCTGTTCGGTTCCGGCCTCGCCAGCCACACCGATGGCGTGCTGCAATTCGTCGAAGCGAAATCCCAGCAGGCTTTCGCCATCGCCTTGGGCGAAGCCGCGCGCGGAGCGAACGCGATCGTCGTGGTTCGCGAGAACGGCGCCTCGGTGTTGCCGGACCTGCTGCTGCGGCTGTCCGTCTTGCCCGACGAAAACCACCATACGCACTTGCTGATGACGGTCACGCCGCTGTCGTCGCGCTTCGCCGTCGCCTCGCCAGCGCGCCGCAACGGCAACGACGAGACGTCGCCGCTTTCGCTGCTCTGCACTGCGCTCGGACTTTCCCCGGCACAGGCCCGCGTGGTGCTGGCGCTGCGCGAGCATCACGACACCAGCCGCGCCGCCGCCGCGCTCGGCCTGCGCCCGTGGACGGTGCGCAGCCACCTGCGCAACCTGCATGCGCGCCTGCACCTGGACACCAACAGCGAACTGATCCTGCTGGCGGAACGGGTGCTGTCGAGCGCGCCGTAAGCGCATCGATTCGTCCGGTCGGGCGGCTGGGCCTCAGCCCAGCGCATCCAGCGCCTGCCGCGCCGCGATCCATTCCTCGTTGGTCGGTTCGACCACCGCGACGACGCGGCTCGTGGGCGCGGAAATGATCGGGCCATGCGCGGCATTGGCTTGCGCGTCGAGTTCAATCCCGAGGAAGCCCAGATCCGCACAGATGCGTTGGCGCAATTCAGCGCTGTGCTCGCCGATGCCGGCGGTGAACACCAGCACGTCCAATCCGCCAAGCACCGCAGTGAGCGAACCGATCTCGCGCACGATGCGCCGCACCCACAAGGCGAGCGCGGCGCGGATGCGATCGCCTTCGACGCCGGGCTCGTTCTCGCGCGGCAGCAAGACCGGCGGATCGGCGGAAACGCCGGACACGCCGAACAGGCCCGAGTGGTGATAGAGCACCTGCCCCACTTCCTCGAGCGTGAGCTTCTCGATCTCCATCAGGTACAGCACCGCGCCCGGATCGAGCGCGCCGCAGCGCGTGCCCATCATCAGACCGTCGAGCGCGGAGAAACCCATCGTGGTGGCGACGCTTTGCAGGTTCTGCATTGCGCACAGGCTCGCGCCGCTGCCCAGGTGCGCGACGATGACCTTGCCACGCGCCTTCTCGCCCAGGCGTTCCGGCAACACGCGCGAGATGAAGTCGTACGAAAGGCCATGGAAGCCGTAGCGGCGCAGGCCGTATTCCCAGCACGCGTACGGCAGCGGCAGCATCTGCTCGACCTGCGGCAACGTGTGGTGGAAGCCGGTGTCGAAGCATGCGACCTGCGGCAGGTCGGGACGGCTGGCCAGCAACTCGCCGATGGCCTCCAGCGCGAACGGCTGGTGCAAGGGCGCGAGCGGAATGAAGCCCTTCAGGTCTTCCAGTACCTTCGCATCGACCACGGTCGGCGCGAAATACTTGCTGCCGCCGTGCACGACACGGTGTGCGATGACGGCCAACTTCCGACCCGCCAGTCGCTCGACGACCTTCTTGCGGATCAGGTCCAGCGCGGCGTGGTACGGCGCGGCGGCGTCGAGCTGCACTTCGTACGGCTTGACGCCGGTTTCGCCGAACGTCGTCGGCGTGCGCCCGATGCCCTGCACCTTGCCGTTCCATACCGGCTGGCGCGGCAACGGATCCCGGCCGCCGTCGAACAGCGCGAACTTGATGCTGGACGAACCGCAATTCAGCACCATCACCAGGTCGCCGCGCGTGGGGTAACGGTCGGAAGGAAGGGACGAGGTCATCGCAGGGTTCTCCGCATGCTTCAAGGTTGTTCTTCTTTCCGCGCCGGCAGTCGCGGCCGATCAGGCGAGTTTCGCATGCCGCAATCGCAGCGCATTTCCCACGACCGAAACCGAGCTGGCGCTCATCGCCAGCGCCGCGATCATCGGCGACAGCATCACGCCGGTGAACGGATACAGCAGCCCGGCCGCGAGCGGCACGCCGAGCGCGTTGTAGAGCAGTGCGAACGCGAGGTTCTGACGCATGTTGGCGACTGTCGCCTGCGACAGCGCATGTGCCGTGGCGATGCCGCGCAGGTCGCCCTTCACCAGCGTGACCTGCGCGCTGCCCATCGCCACGTCGGTGCCGGTGCCCATCGCGATGCCGACGTCGGCTTTCGCGAGCGCCGGCGCATCGTTGATGCCATCGCCCGCCATCGCGACGACACGGCCCTGCGCCTGCAGTTTTTCCACCAGGGCGAGCTTGTCGGCAGGCCGCACGTCGCCATGCACCTCGTTGATGCCGAGCTTTTCCGCGACCGCTTTCGCCGTGGCCGCGCCGTCGCCGCTCGCCATCACGATGCACAGGCCGGAGGCGCGCAGTTTTTCCAGCGCCTCGGGCGTGGACGGCTTGATCGGATCGGAAACCGCCAACCATCCGGCCAGCGCGCCATCGACGGCGAGGAACATCAGGCTCGCGCCTTGTTGGCGCAAGGCATCCGCTTCGCCTCCCAGCGATTCGGGCGCGATCCCAAGCGATCGCATCAGCGCCGCATTGCCGAGCGCCAAGGCCTTTCCCGCGACCGTGCCGCGTACGCCGATGCCGGAATCCGACCTGAAACCGCTCGCCTTTTCCAAGGCCAACCCACGCTCCTTCGCCGCGCGCACGATGGCCTGCGCGAGCGGATGCTCGCTGCCCTGGTCGAGGCTCGCGGCCAGGCGCAGCACTTCGCCCTCGTCGAATCCGGCAAGCGCGACGGCGCGCTCGAAGGCCGGCCGGCCTTCGGTCAAGGTGCCGGTCTTGTCCACGACCAGCGTATCGACGGCGCGCAAGCGTTCGATCGCCGCCGCATCGCGGAACAGCACGCCCGCCGTCGCGCCGCGACCGCTCGCGACCATCACCGACATCGGCGTTGCCAATCCCAGCGCGCAGGGACAGGCGATGATCAGCACCGACACCGCCGCGACCAAGCCGAATACCCAACCATCGCCCGGCTTCAACAAGCCCCAGCCGAAGAACGCCAGCAGCGCGACCGCGACGACGATCGCGACAAACCAGCCCGACACCGCATCGGCCATGCGTTGCATCGGGGCCTTGGAACGCTGCGCCTGCGCGGTGAGCTGCACGATCTGCGAGAGCATCGTGCCGGAGCCGACCTTCTCGGCGCGGATCGTCAAGGCGCCCGACGTGTTCTGCGTTGCGCCGATCACCGCATCGCCCTGCCGCTTATGCACCGGCAGCGGTTCGCCGGTCAGCATGGATTCGTCCACCGCGCTGTCGCCGTCGAACACGCGGCCATCGACCGGCACTTTCTCGCCGGGTCGCACGCGCAGCACATCGCCGACCTGCACCTGTTCGAGCGGAATGTCTTCCTCACGTCCATCGGCGGCGATCCGTCGCGCGGTTTTCGGCGCGAGCTGCAGCAGCGCGCGGATCGCGGCGGAAGTCTGCGAGCGGGCGCGCAGTTCCATCAATTGCCCGAGCAGCGTCAGCGACACGATCACCGCCGCCGCTTCGAAATACACCGCGACGTAACCGTGTTCATGGCCGCGGCCGCGGAACGCCTCGGGAAAAAGTCCCGGCGCGATGGTCGCGACCACGCTGTAGAGGAACGCCGCGCCGACGCCGAGGGAAATCAGCGTCCACATGTTCGGGCTGCGATTCACCAACGATTGCCAGCCGCGCACGAGGAACGGCCAGCCCGCCCACAGCACCACCGGCGCACTCAGGCCGAGTTCGATCCAGTTCTGCACGCCGCGCGGCAACCATTGCGCGCCATGCGCGAACATCGCCAGCACGAAGACGACCGCCGTGAACGGCAAGGTGACGAAGAAGCGGCGCGAGAAATCGACCCGCTCGGGATTTTCGTCTTCGGCCTCGAGCGACGGCAGCTCCGGTTCCAGCGCCATGCCGCACTTCGGGCAGCTTCCCGGATGATCCCGGCGGATTTCCGGATGCATCGGACAGGTGTAGCTCGTCCCCGGCGGCACGGGCTCGGCGACGACCGGCGCCGGCGTTGCGGCGTGATGCATCTGCAATTGCAAGGGCGCCAGCGGCGGCGCCGGTTTCAGGTAGCGCCCGGGATCCGCGTCGAATTTCGCCAGGCAACCTTTGCAGCAGAAGCCGTATCGCACACCATCGACTTCGCGCTGCAAGGGTGCATCGGCCGGAACCGTCATGCCGCAGACGGGATCGTGCAAAGTCGCTGGCGTGCCCATGGAGATTTCCCGAAGTCGCGTTCACGCCATGCTGGCGACAAACGCGACCGATGCCAAGCCGTCAGTCACGCACCAAAGCGCGAGGAACTCACGGCGGACTGGTGCGATAGCGATGCGCGAGCAGCACCGCCAGCGCGCACGAGGCGATGCGCGTATCCGCCGCATCGGCGCGGCTGGTCAGCACGATCGGCACGCGCGCGCCGAGCACGATGCCGGCGGTCGACGCATTGCCGAGGTACTCGAGCTGCTTGGCGAGCATGTTGCCGCTTTCCAGATCCGGCACGACGAGGATGTCGGCCTGGCCCGCGACCGGCGAATCGATGCCCTTGATCTTCGCCGCCGCCGGTGAAACGGCATTGTCGAAGGCCAGCGGACCATCGAGGATCGCGCCCTCGATCTGGCCGCGATCCGCCATCTTGCACAGCGCCGCCGCGTCGAGCGTCGCCGGCATCCCGGCATTGACGGTTTCCACCGCCGCGAGGATCGCCACGCGCGGCTTTTCGACGCCGATGGCGTGCGCAAGATCGACCGCGTTACGGATGATGTCGGCCTTCTGTTCCAGCGTCGGCGCGATGTTCACGGCCGCGTCGGTGATGATGAACGGGCGCGGATACGCGGCCACTTCCATCAGGAAGCAATGGCTGACGCGCCGCTTGGTGCGCAATCCGGAGCTGCTGGAAACCACCGCGCCCATCAGTTCGTCGGTGTGCAGGCTGCCTTTCATCAGCGCTTCGACGTCCGCCTTCGCGGCCAGTTCGGCGGCGCGCACGGCGGCGGCGTGGCTGTGCGGAACGTCCTCGATGCGCAGGCCGGAAAGGTCGAGCGAGGCTTCCTTCGCGACGGCTTCGAGCTTCGCCTTCGGGCCGATCAGCACCGGCTCGATCAGGCCGATGTCGCGCGCTTCCAGCGCCGCCGAGAGGGTCAGCACATTGCAGGGATGCACGATGGCCATGCGGATCGCGCCGAGCGGCTTCACGTACGCCAACAGTTTGCGCAGGCCTTCGCCTTCAGGTTCCTGCAGACGGATTTCGGGCAAGGAAGTCCGCGGCAGCTCCACCTTTTCCTTCGGCGCGATCACGTCGGCCTCGCCTTCGATCACGACCTCGTCGCGCTGGTTGACGCAACGGCAATCGAGCTTCACCGAACCATTGGAGGGATTGCGCTCGATCACGGTCGCGGAAACGCGCAACGTGTCGCCGACGCGCACCGGCCTGCGGAAATGCAGGCTTTGGCTGCGATAGATCGTTCCCGGTCCCGGCAACCGCGTGCCGAGCACGGCGGAAATGAGCGCCCCGCCCCACATGCCATGTGCGACCACGCCATGGAAGCGCGTGGATTCCGCGTACGCCGGATCGACATGCGCCGGGTTCACGTCGCCCGATTGCAGCGCGAACAGCTGGATGTCCTGCATCGTCAGCGTGCGCTCGATGCAGGCGCTATCGCCGATCTGCAACTCGTCGAAAGTGCGGTTGCGCAGCAAGCCCAAGCCATCGTCGTTGGCGGCCGGAGCGCGGGATTCATTGGTCACAGGCGATTCCTTTCGGGGTTGATGCGACGGGTTTCGGCGCGGCCGGCGCGATCGTCGGCCAATCCCACCAGCATATCGTCGGAAGCATTTTGTCGGGATCGCTTCCGGTGTGTGGCGAAGCCATGGGCTCAGGCGGTTTTGGTCGTGGACAGAGCGGGATCGCCAGGCACGTCGTTGGCCACTTCCGACACCCGCTTGCCGGGAAGTCCATCCGCCTCGTTCACCACCAGGCGGCCCTGCAGCCAGCTTCGCGCCGCCCACAGCAGTTCCGGCGCGCCGGACAGGCGCAGCTTGCGCTTGATGTTCTCGCGATGGGTTTCGACGGTCTTCGCCGACAGATGCAGTTCGCGCGCGATCGCCGCCACGCCCATGCCCCGACCGATCATCAGGAACACCTGCATTTCGCGCTTGGAGAGCGGCAGGCCACCGCCCGACCGGTTGTTCAGTCGCGGCAACGGGCAGGTTTCGCAAACGCTGGGCGCGTACATCGGCTTGACGCAATGCACGATGCGATCCACCGCGTCACGGATCGATTCCAGGCTGGAGGCGCGGTCCAGCATGCCGCAGATGAAGATCTTGCAGTCATCGGGGAATCCATGGACACCGTGCGGCGCAGCCAGCAGCAAGACACGCACGCGCACGTCGCGCATTCGGCACAGCGGATCGGCGAATTCCGCATCGAGCACCGCCACGTCCGGGCGCAGCTTCTGCATCTGCGCGATCGCATCCTTCGCGGAATGGGAGGTGGCTTCGATCCGTACGCCGTCGATGTCGGATACCAGGCGGGACAAGGCCAACAATTCCAGACTGTTGGGCGAAGCCAGCAACAACCGCGTAGCAGCAACCGTTCCCATGACGCCTCCATGCAAAACCAGGGAGCGCTCTCGGAGCACTCTCATTTCTCGAATATTCCAAGTGGGGCTGACAGATGGGCTCCCATTCAAGCCTGAACACAACCCTAGCAGTTGCGTTCAGGCACAAAAATCAGGGATTCCCCTATGTGAGCCAATGTGATTTCACCCTACATTTCAACAAATTGGCGGTTTGAGGCATGATGCGCAAGGGGCAATTGCCAAGATCCGGCTTCAGGGGTGTTCCATCGGTCCAACAGACCCATGGAAGCAGTAAGCAAAGCCGGATCGATGGCTGGAATGCAGTTTCAACAGGGGGCTTGGACACAATGCTTTCAACACCTCACCGCATCGCCGTGATCGGCGCATCCAACAGCGGCAAGAGCACCTGCGTGCAAACGCTGACCCGGATCGACATGCCCGACTGGCTGTGTGATCTGGCTTCGCCCAATTCCAACACCCAGCGCCCGGATACGCTGGATTACGGCGAAATGCTGCTGGGCGACGGCACGATGGTCCAAGTGTTCGGCCTCCCGGAACAGCGCCATGTGTTCTCGCTCTTCGACGACGTGCGCGAATCCTTCCTCGGCATCGTGCTGATGGTTGACGCCTCCTCGCCTTCCGGCATCGACGACGTGGAAAGGATCCTCCGCGACCACGGCGATCTGTTGCGCAGCACCTCCTGCGTGGCGGCGCTGAACAAGGGCAACGACCCGGCACAGCTGCCGCGCCAGCAAGTCCGCGAGAAGCTGCTCGAACACGGCATCACCGCGCCGGTAATGGCGGTCGACGCGCGCTGGCAGGAAGACATGCTCGGCGTGGTGAAGATGCTGTTCCTGCGCGTCTTCAGCGATTCGGTCGGTTCGAGCGTCACGGCGAAAGCGCACTCGCTGCACTGAACCGATGCTCCTCGTCCCGCTCGCCTGCGGGACGAAGCCTCCAACGACACTCAAGACCTCGTCGCGATCCGCAACACCTCGCCGATCGCCACGGCACAGGCGCGCGCCTGGCCGAGCACGAGACCCAGGCGCGCATCGACCGTGGTCAGTACGCACAGGATCAGCAGTCCTCCGGATTCGGGAATCCGCACCAGCACCAGGCGGCCTTCGACACCCTCCACCAGCAGGTGATCGAGCGCTCCGGCGGACAGTTCGCGCAGGACACTCGATCCCAACGCCAACAAAGAACTGCCCATCGCGGCGAACTTCCCGGTATCGATGCCGTCGCCCGCCACCTGGGCGAACGGCCGCCCATCGCGCAGCGCGAGCATCACCCCGCGTACGCCGGTGGCGCGACGCGCCAGATGTTGGAGTTGTTGCACGCACTGCGCGCGGTGTTCGGACGTGAGACTCATGCTTCCTCTTCGGGAATGGCGACGAACCGGTTGTAGTCGAGCAGCGTGAACAGCATCTTCGCGATGCGCGCCATGTCGGGCCGATGGCGTGCATCCACGGTGAGGATCGGCGCGGGCAGCTGGCTCTCGCGCAACCGCATCTGCACCGCCTCGGGCAGGCCGGCGGGCATGCCGACATGCTTGTTCAATGCGACGACGAAGGGCACGCAACGCAACTCCTCGGCGTACACCGTCAGGGTTTCGGAGAAACCGTCGAAGCCGGTCGGGGAAGTCGCGTCCACCAACAGGACCACGCCGATCAATCCATCGCGCACCACGTCGAACATGAAGCGGAAACGCGCCTGCCCCGGCAAACCATAGAGTTGCAGGCGACCGCCATCGTCCAGGTCGAGCTCGCCGTAATCCAGCGCGACGGTGGTGGTTTCCTTCAGCTGCAGCAGCTCGTCGGTGCAGCCCACGTCGGTATTGAGCGGCTTGATCCGGCTGAGCGCAGCGATACAGGTCGTCTTGCCGCTGCCCGGTTCGCCGATGAAGGCGATCTTGTAAGTCTGACTCATGCGAAAAAGCCCAGTTTGCGTCCGACACGCGCCAGCAATCCTCGCCAGCCATTTCCGTTGCGTGGCACCGATGCCTCCGCCGGCACCGGCGTGGCGACCGTTTCCTCGACCAGCAAACCTTGCGTGCGCCATTCGCCGATCCAGCGCGCCACTTCGTCGCGATCGGCCTTGATCCGCCTGGCCAACTCTTCGATGCTGCCCGGCGATCCGGTGAGCGCCGCCAGCAGGTGGATGCGCAGCATCGGCCCCTGTTCGAAATCCAGCGGCCAACAGAGCAGGCGGAACGACGTCGACGCCGCTTCCGCTTCGCGCGAGGCTGCCGGCGAGGCGCTGGCTTCCGCCGAGGTTTCGTTCAACAAGGTCAGAAGCTCCGCCGCGCGCAACGGCCGATGCAGAACGCCGGAACCGAATGTGCGGGGATGCAATGCGCAACCGCGCCAGCGCCGTGCATTCGATGGCGGCCGCACCGCACCGCCATCAAGCCGGAACAGATGCAGGTCGCCGGCTTCCCCATCGATGAGTTCCCACGAGGAGCGCAAGTAAGGCGCGAGCAGCTTCAGCAGACTGCGTAGCGATGCGCGCTCCTCTTCCTGGAAATTCGGACAGGAGAGCTTCAACGGCGAACGAACCTCACCCTGTTGCATGACCAAGTCCTCCGACTACACGGCGTCTTCCACCACGGTAAGCGCGGCACGGGTCTTCACCAGCACCATGCCAACGTTGGCCGAAGCGCGCGCAACGAATACGGCAGCATGCGTGGGATAGCGCCTGCTCCGCAGGAACACGTGGATCAGGTTGGTGCTGAACACGACGATTTCATTGAAATAGTGTGAATTCGGGTCTTCCGGCAGGCCGCGGGATTTCTTGAACAGCTGTTCGATCTCGACGATGTTCTTGCCCTGGAACAGATCGCCGGTGGCTGCGGCCACGAGGTCGATCACTTCGGCCGGATGCGAATTCACGGTCTTGATGGCCAGTAGCAGGCCGCTGGCCATGTCGACGTAGCCTGCGGCGACGCATTCGGGAACTTGGGCTTGGGCGGTAGCGAGTGCTTTATCGAGCATTGTGGTTCTCCTTCCAGATGGGACGAGCTGGTCAACCGGCCGCTGATGCAAGGGACGGATACGGCACGGCTGAGTTCTGGTTCCAGCCGAGGATGCGTTCGGAAAATTCGCGCACGAAGCGTTGTTGCGAGGCGCTCTGGATCGCGTGCGGCTGCGCTGCGCGAACCCGCGCGATCGCGTGCTGCGCTTCGTCGCCGAACCACACGAGGATCGAGGCGAGCGTGGTTCCGGTGCGACCCAAACCACCACGGCAATGCACCGCGATGGTCTCGTTGCGCTCCAGCCGTGCCTGCGCCATCCGGCACAGGCTGAGCATCTGATCGAAGCTCGGCGCGCCCATGTCGGGAATCGGAAGATGCATGTGCGCGATGCCGAATTCGCGCAAGGCGGCAACGTTGTAGGCGACGTGTTCTTCCAGGCACACGAGCAATTTCACGCCGGCATCGGCGAGTTGCTTGAACTGCGTGGCGGCATCGTCGATCAGGCCGGGCCGCGGCAAGCCGCACAACAACCCCGGCACCGCCCACCACAGGCCGCGCTCTGGCGCGGGCGGCGGCATCGGCAATTCGCAATTGCCGGTTTTCACGTAAAGACGCCCGGCGGAAGTGGCGGGCGACGAGAAGAAATTCACCGAAGGCGCGCATTCCTGCACCCTGCCGCCGGCGATCAATGCGGTGTATCCGCCAAGCGCAATGCAATCGCGCCGATCGTGCGTGGCCACGACCAGCATCGAACGCGCCATCGCTTCGCGCATCAGCGCATGCGCCTGCTGCATCTGTTCGAGCGACAAGCCGGCGCTCGGCTCATCAAGCAGATACCACGCCGCTGGCTGCTGCAGTTTTTCGCGGATCGCCTGCAGACGGCGCTCGCCCCATGGCGCATCGCCCTCAACGACTTCGCGCTGGCCCAGCCAGACCGGATTGCGGGGAGGCTCGCCGTACAGCCATACGCTTCCTGCATAGGCTGCACGGCGAGTTTCGTCGGCGCGTGCCAGCGCCGCCAGCAACGAGGACTTCCCGGCCCCACCTGGTCCGGTCAGGAACAGCACGCCCGGCGCTGGCACGGTCAAATCAATACCGCGCAGCAATGGGCTGCCACCCTTGCCCTCGATCCCCACCCCCCTGAATACCAGCATCGAAACACCTTCGATCACCAGCCCCTTGAGCCGTGAATCTAGGGACTGGGTCACATTTCACTCAATCGGGAAATCCCTGATTTTCGCGATGCATCGATGGCTGTTCGCGCGATGGGAAAGGATGCGCTGCGCGACTTCACTCTTCCTGCTGATCGCACTGCGCGACGTGCTGCCAGCGCCGCGCCATCCACAAAAGATCGCTCGCGCTGGCGATGCCGAGCTTGCGCTTGATGTGATCGCGGTGGGTCTCGACGGTCTTGACCGAAAGGTTCAGTTCGCGCGCGATCGCCGCAACGCTCAGGCCACGCCCGATCATCAGGAAGACCTGCATCTCGCGCTTGGAAAGCGGCAGTTGGTTGTCGCCGACCATGCGGACGCGGACGCCCGGCAGCGGGCAGTTTTCGCATACATCGCGGCCGTGCTCCCGCTGGGTACAACCGACGACGCGGCGCATGTCCTCGCAAATCACGCCCACTTCGCTCGAGCGATCCAACACGGCGCAGACGCGCCTGCTGAAAACGCCGCTGAAGCTCCGGAGATGGAATGACGTGGCCAGCAACAGAAATCGCGTGGAAAGATCGCGTATCCGGCCCAGCGTGCAACCGAACTCCGCATCCATCACGACCACCTGCGGCCTCAGCTCGCGAATGGCCTGTGTCATCTCCAGCGCGGTGCCGACGATCGCGCCGACCTGCACGTTTGGAATACGCGCCGCGAGTTGGTCCAGCGCGAACAACTCCAACCTGTTGGGCGAGGCAAGAATCAACTGAACGTCGGTGGATGTCTGCATGAAGCCCCGCAAATGTGCCGATGCCGACTTCGTCCCTTGCGTCCGCACCGCCATCGAAACCATGTGTGGCATTCCCTGCCAGCTGCAGGTCCAACCATATCAATCAAGCCTGTAATCAAAAAATCAGGGCGAACCCCGATACAGGCACCGCATTGAATTCCATAGACTCCGGAAACACAAACGCCGCAAGAGAAACAACCGGGCACCGCGAGGGGAACACGAGGCGCCCATGAAGATTTCCATGCGTCGATCAGGGGCATTGGCATCGCGGATATTCGCGGAGCCATCAGGCCAAAGGCCAACACACAAATAAAGACGCATCAGCGCAATGGGCTGAAGAATGGGCTTTCATCCATACCGGCTCGCCGTTGTCGGGCCTGCCGGCAGCGGCAAGAGCACGTGCATCCACACGCTGGTCCACGGCACCCGGCCCGATTGGACCAGAACACTTACACCGCAAGAGACGGAAGAAAACCACGCCGCATTTCCCAAACGCGGCACCCTGGATTACGGCGAGGTGCGAATCGACGGCGGCAGGCTCCTGCAAGTGTTTGGACTGCCCGAAGAGCGCCACGTCTTTTCCCTGTTCGACGATGTCCGCGATTCGCTCTTTGGCGCTGTTGTGATGGTGGACGCTTCCGCCGCCGACTGCGTGGAACGCCTTGAACGGGGACTCCACGTCTATGCCGGTCTTTTGCAGGAAACCCCCTGCGCCATCGCCTTGAACAAGCACCACGACGTGCCGCCCGCAGTGCGCGTGGCATGTCGCGAAAAACTGATGGAGCATGGTCTCATCGCACCGATGCAGACGATCGATGCGCGCCGTGCGGAAGACACGTTCGGGCTGGTGCGGATGCTGTTCCAGCAGCGTCGCAACATGGAAACTTCGGACGCGATGCAGATCGCCTGAACTCGTCTCCGCTCCCGAACCATGGAAGCGGAAGCCCCGCTTTCACCCACGCCGCCGCAACAGGCACAGCACCTCGCAATGCCGGGTGTGCGGAAACAGATCGAACATTCTCGCCTTGACCGGAACGAAGCGGCGCATCGCGGCCAGGTCTTGCGCCAGCGAGCGCGGATTGCAGCTCGAATAGACCACGAAACGCGCTTCGCCCTCGTCCAGCACACGCGCCAATTCCGGGCCGATGCCGCGGCGTGGCGGATTCACGATCACCAGATCCGGCTGTCGACCGGCTTCGCGCGCGAAGGCCGTGGAATCGCCGACGCGGAAAGACAGGTTCGCGATGGCCTGTTCGTCGCGACTGCGATTGGCGCTGGCGATGGCCTCGCCCGAAATTTCGATGCCGGTGACTTCGCGCACGCCATCGGCGCAATGCAGCGCAAAGCCGCCGACGCCGCAGTACAGATCCCACAGGCGTTTCGGCGCGGCTTCGTCGACCCAATCGCGCGCCTGCCGGTACAAGGCTTCGGCCAGATGCGTGTTGGTCTGGAAGAAACTCTTCGGGCGCAGATGCAACACGAATCCGTTGACGTGCATCGGCAGGCTGTCCTGTCCCGTGAGGACGATTTCCTGTTCGCCTTCGAGCACGGCCGCGTGTTGCGGCTGCAGGTTCACGGACACCACGCGCAGGTTCGGATGCTGCTCCAGCAGGATCGGCAAATACTTGCGGATGCGCGGCAGCGATTCGGTCGAGCGCAGCACGAAGCGCAGCATCAACGCGCCCGTCGCTTCGTCCAGCGTGATCAGCAGGTATTTGAGCTCCCCGTGCCTGCCGGGAACATCGTAGGGCACGATGCGCGCCATCGCGATGAAACTGCGCAGCGCGGGAAACACGGTGCGGATCGCTTCGGGATAGAGCGGGCAATCGCCAAGATCGACGCCCTGCCCGCGCGCATCGAGGATGCCCAGCGTCGGCTCCTCCATCGAGCCTGCGACCACCATCTTGGCCTTGTTGCGGAAGCCCTGTTCCGGGCTTGCGACCGGCTCCAGCCATTGCAGGCCATCGAATGCCGCGAGCAGCGCCTGTGCTTCGTGCTGCTTGGCCGCGAGTTGTTGCGGATAAGGCTTGGCGATTTCGCTGCAGGAAGCGCAGCGTCCGCTCTCGAAAGCTTCACAGTGCATTGTCGCCATCCATGCGCGAGAGCCAATCGACGATGCCGTTTGCCGCGGCCACGCCGCTCGCGAAACAGGCGGTCAAAAGATAGCCGCCGGTCGGCGCTTCCCAGTCCAACATTTCGCCGGCGACGAAAACGCCGGGCATGCGCTTCAACATCTGCCGTTCGTCCAGCTCGGAAAACTTCACGCCGCCGGCGGTGCTGATCGCCTCATCCATCGGCGTCGTGGCCTTGATGGGAAGTTTCAGGCATTTGAGCGCGCGCGCCATCGCCGCGGCATCGCACCAGGACTCGCGCGGCGAGAACTCGCGAAGCAGATCCGCCTTCGTTCCCGCAATACCGTGCCGGCGCCAGTGTTCGCCCAGGCTTCGCTTGCCGCGCGGTTGCGAGAGCGCGGCCTCGATCCCGGCCTGCGATTTGCCGGGCAGCAGATCCAACTCCAGCGTCGCCGTTCCATCGCGTTCCAGCGCATCGCGCAACGGCGCGGACAACGCATAGACAAGACTGCCTTCGACGCCGACACGCGTAAGCACCATCTCGCCGCGAACGAAATCGCCGTCCGTTCCACCGACCCGCGCCGCGACCGGTTTCAGCGGTTGGCCTTCGTTGCGCGCCGCAAACTCGTCGGCAAAGCCCACGACGAAGCCGCAGTTCGACGGTTTCAGCGGCTCGATCGCGATGCCCGCGTCCCGCAACGGCGCGACCCACGCACCATCGGATCCCAGCTTGGCGTAGCTGCCGCCACCGAGCGCGAGCAACCAGGCGCCGCGTGTCTCGACCCGTTCGCCATCAGGAGTATCGAAGCGCGCCGTGCCTTGCGCCGCCCAACCAAGGAAACGGTGCCGGACCTGCAGCCGCACGCCGCGCTCCTTCAGGCTGCGAATCCAGGCACGCAACAAGGGCCCGGCTTTCATGTCGCTCGGGAACACGCGGCCGGAACTGCCGACGAAGGTTTCGTAACCGAGCGCCGCCGACCAATCGCGCACGTTCTGCGGACCGGATCCGCGCAACCAGCCACCGACCGCCTCGCGCGCCCACTCACCGCCGCGATAACGCGCCGAAAATGCCTGCATCGGCTCCGAATGCGTCAGGTTCAGGCCGCCTTTTCCGGCCAAAAGGAATTTCCGGGCGGGCGAAGGCATGGCCTCGAACACCTCCACGTCGACACCTCGCTCGGCCAAGCACTGCGCGGCCATCAGCCCGGCAGCGCCGCCGCCGATCACGCCGACGGGATGCCTGGAACCGGCACCCAACGACTTTGGCGCCAATACTCGCGAAGATTCTCCGGAAGACTCCACAACTCATTGATCCATTTGTTTTTATTGGAAAAACTCCGTTTGACATAACGAAGTTTTTATGTCGGCTTTGCTACACTTCGTCCGTCGTCTGGGGCATGTCCGGCGCCCATTGGCTCCTTCCATCCTGCCCCGCGCCTTCCGACCAAGCCACCGCGCCAGTTTCGCTGACGCCAAGGAAGGTCGCACTGTCCACATCCGCACAAGGAGTGTCTCATGAGCGATTCGCTTAACATCCTTCCCGAACTCATCGAAGCCAGCCGTGAAGGTCAGGACTTCTACGCCGAGGCCGCTGATTCCGTGCGCGATTCGGAACTTTCCAAGCTGTTCCGCAAGATGGCGCTGGCCAAGACCGCGCTGGCCAACGAACTGACCAACGAAGTGGAAGCCAAGGCCGTCCCGGCCAAGAAGACCGCCAGCGCCGGCAAGCGCAAGGCCGCGGCCGAATGGGTCGTACAGGTGAACTCGACCTACCGCACGCTGCGCTCGAACCTGCCGACCATGAAACAGGATCAGGTCGCCCAGATCGAACAGACCGAAGCCGACCTGCTCGGCCGCGTGCAGCGCCTGCGCCACGACCGCGCCCACAGCTATGTGGTTCGGGTGCTGGCGATGCAGTACGAAGCCCAGGCCCGTGCCGTGCATGAAGGTCTGCGCGCACGCAAGCGCAACCTCGCCAAGGCGTAATCGTCGCAGCGAGAAACACCGCCAAGTCGCGTCCCGCCTTGCTCAGGGACGTAATCGCCAATAACCGGGGACCGACTTGTTCAGTCCCCGGTTATTTTTTGTGCAGAAAAGTGTGTCTTTGTTAAAAAAAACGTGTATATTGGCCCCGCTGTGTTTGCATGGGTCACAAAACATCGTGGCCTGGTGCGGTGGGATCCGGATTGATCTGCTACATCGCTTCGCGTGTCGTACTCCTGCAACCAGTCGTCGCCAGCGGTTCATTGCCGTGTGACGATGCAACCTTTCAATTCAGTTCGTTTCAGGAGTTACACCATGTCCGATCGTCAGACCGGAACCGTCAAGTGGTTCAACGATGCCAAGGGCTTTGGCTTCATCAGCCGTGAAGGCGGCGAAGACCTCTTCGTCCACTTCCGTGCCATCCAGGGCACCGGCTTCAAGTCCCTCAAGGAAGGCCAGAAGGTCTCCTTCGTCGTGACCCAGGGTCCGAAGGGCTATCAGGCCGACCAGGTTCAGGCGATCTAATCGCCTATCGCCGCAAGGCGAGCTCGACGCCGGCAGGACGCAAGTCCCGCCGGCGTTTTGTTTTTGGGCGATACGTCTTCGCCCGATGCCTCATTCAAGGCATTTTCCGTCATCTGTTTCCGGCACGTATCGCCATGCCGAACGAACGTTTGAATTCATCGCGGAACTTCATTTTCTCGAGTTTCAACGACGCGGCGTCGCACTATTTCCATATTGAAAATACCCCCCGTCCGGAGGGTGGAAACGCAACGGCGTGGCTGAGCTTCATGTTTCGCAGCTGCGGGATGTTCAGGCACTCGCCCGGATCGCACTTCGCGGTCGTGCTGCGGGCACGACTTGGATTCGACGCCTATGGCACGCCGCGCGAGATCTCCGGCGCCGGCATCACACTCGGGGACACCTCGCAGGCTTTCGCCGCCCCCGACTCCCGCGCCTTCGGCGACCCGGCCTACGGCGGTGCGCGCGGCGCGCAGATCGAGAGCTTCCGCGGCGCGGACAATTTCCTGTTCGCGGCCAGCGCCAGCTTTCCGGATGGCCTGTGCGACGAGGTCTGGTATCGCGGCAGCGTGCACGCCAACGATGCGGGTTACATCGCCTACTGGCTGGAACCGGCCCACCGCCCCACGCCAAACCCACCGATGCCGTGCGTGTTCGACGCGGATCGCGACGCGTTTTCCCGCAGCGAAACCGGCATCCTGATCGCGCTCGGACGCGGCGCGCATGAAACCGGACCGTGGCAGGCGGAATTCCGCGACATCCGGCACGGCTGGTTCGTTTGAGCGCTTAGCCTCACCCCGGTAACATCCAAGTCCTTCCCGTCGAACCACGCGCCGCCGGGATTTTCGTACTCTTGGGGATGTTCCGATGCGCCATCTGTTCGCTTTCCTGCTCGCCACCCTGAGCAGCCTCTGTGCCGTGCCCGCATTCGCCACAGGGTTTCCCACGCCCTCGGGAACCATCCCCTTCATCGACTTCACCCCGAACGGCACCCAGCCCGGCGTGTTGCGCCAGGTCTATGACTCGACCAACTGCTCGACCTGCCACGCTGGCGGCGGCGCGCATCTGCCTTACAGCGGCTGGGCCGGCTCAATGATGGCCAATGCCACGCGCGATCCGCTGTTCTGGGCAGCGCTCGACGTCGCCAACCAGGACGGTCTGGAAAACGGCCTGGAAGGCATCGGCGATTTCTGCCTGCGCTGCCACGCCCCGAAAGCCTGGCTCGAAGGCCGCGTCCGCAAGACCGGCAACGGAACGCTGGTCGAGGGCTTCCAGGGCTGCCTGCTCGACGGCAACCACAGCGAATTCTTCGAAAGCGATTACGGCGGCCTTTCCTGCCATTTCTGCCATCGCATGATGGACCAGAGCCCGCTGGGCGAGCCGAGCATGATCGGCAACTCCGACGGCTTCATCGACGACAGCAATTGCAACGGGCAAGGCGAGCCCTGCCGTCGCGGACCGTACAACTATCCGGTCGACGTTCCCTTCGACGGCGCCGGGCTCGGCACCTACAACGGCCCGCCGCACGCGTGGAAGTATTCGCCGTACCACAAGGACAGCGCCCTGTGCGGAAGCTGCCACGACGTGACCTCGCCGCCCGGCAAGGCCGGCGCTCCGGTGCGCACGCTGATCCTGGCCAATGGTCAGGGCGGCCATGACACCGGCCTCGCCTATCCGATCGAACGCACCTACAGCGAGTGGCTCGCGAGCGACTACTCCACGGTGGTGTTCTCCGACGGACTCGAGCAGCAAGGCGATATCGTCGGCCTGAAGGTGACGCAGACCTCGACTTGCCAGAACTGCCACATGCCGCAAGCCGAGGCGCCGCCGGGCAACCCGGACATGAGCCTGTACGCCTGCACCTCCGGCGGCCCGCCGCGCAACGGCAACCTGGCGACGCACGAGTTCGCCGGCGGCAACGTCTGGATTCCCACGATCCTGAAAGGCGAATACGTCGATCTGCTGCGCGAGCAGTCGTTCGACCTCACCATCGCCGCCGCAACGCGCATGCTGGGCGATCAAAGCGCCAAGGTGCAGGTGACGACGGCGCAGGTTTCCGGCGGCCAGGCAAACGTGGCCGTGAAGGTGACCAACCTCGCCGGCCACAAGCTGCCGACCGGCTACGGTGAAGGCCGGCGCATGTGGCTGAACCTGCAGGTGCGCGATGCCAACGGCATGCTGGTGTACGAAAGCGGCGCCTTCGATCCGGCCACCGGAGACCTGACCATCGACTCGCAAACCAAGATCTACGAGATCAAGCAGGGCATCTGGGACGCGAGCGCGAACGGCGGCGCGGGCGCATGCAAGACGGAGGACGGGAACGGCAAGGAGATGTTCCACTTCGTCCTGAACAACTGCATCGCCAAGGACAACCGCATCCCGCCGCTCGGCTTCACCGGCGCCGGCAATCCGGAAACCGCCAGCTACGGCTACAGCTACCCGGCCGAACCGGGAGCGCCCGGTCGCAGCGTCAACTACGACGTCACGTCCTACAGCTTCCCGGTCGCCGGCGCGAGCTATCCGCTCACCGTGCAGGCCACCCTGCAGTACCAGACCGCGAGCAAGGACTACATCGAGTTCTTGAAGAACCAAGCGGTGGAGAAGAAATTCCCGGCCGAGAACGACCTGTGCGCCGACGCGCCCAACCGTCCGTTCTTCACCGGCCCGCAGAACAAGAGCCGCGGCCAGTACCTGTTCGACCTGTGGAACAACCCGGCCTACGGCCGCTCGCCGCCGGTGAGCGCCGGCAGCGCCAGCGTGCAGATCACAGGGCCGTGAACGATACGACGATGACGCCACCCAGCCTCTCGCCAGCGAGCTTCCCGTGAAGGCCTACCTCGACCTGCTGCGCCACGTGCTCGAACACGGCGCGGAGAAATCCGATCGCACCGGCACCGGTACGCGCAGCGTGTTCGGCTGGCAAATGCGCTTCCCGCTGGAAGAAGGCTTCCCGCTGCTGACGACGAAGAAGCTGCACCTGCGCTCCATCGTGCACGAGCTGCTGTGGTTCCTGCGCGGCGAGACCAACATCGCCTACCTGAAGGAAAACAAGGTCACGATCTGGGACGAATGGGCCGACGGAAACGGCGAGCTCGGCCCGATCTACGGCAAGCAATGGCGTCGCTGGAGCGGCGCCGATGGCGTGGAAGTCGACCAGATCGCCCAAGTGGTCGAGGAAATCCGGCGCAATCCGGATTCGCGCCGCCTCGTGGTGAGCGCGTGGAACGTCGCTGAATTGCCGAAGATGGCGCTGCAGCCCTGCCATGCGCTGTTCCAGTTCTACGTCGCGAACGGCAAGCTTTCCTGCCAGCTGTACCAGCGAAGCGCCGACATCTTCCTCGGCGTGCCGTTCAACATCGCCAGCTACGCGCTGCTCACGCACATGGTCGCGCAGGCTTGCGATCTTGGCGTCGGCGACTTCGTCCACACGCTCGGCGACGCGCACCTGTATTCCAACCATCTGGAACAGGCGCGCGAACAGCTCGCGCGCGAACCGCGCGCCTTGCCGGTGTTGAAGTTGAATCCGGCGGTGAAGAACCTGTTCGACTTCCGCTACGAAGACATCGCGATCGAAAACTACGATCCGCATCCGGCGATCAAGGCTCCGGTGGCGGTGTGAGCGCGGACGACCTCATCCCGCTGCGCGCGCCGATTCCCGGCCTGGAACTGATCGCCGCGCTCGACCGGCACGGCGCGATCGGCCGCGCCAACCAGCTGCCGTGGAAGCTGCCGGACGACCTCAAGCGCTTCAAGCAACTGACAACCGACCGCACCGTGCTGATGGGCCGCAAGACGGCCGAATCGCTCGGCCGCGCGCTGCCGCAACGGCGCAACCTGGTGCTGACGCGATCGGGCCAAGTGCCGTTCGATGGCATGGAAGCGGTGTCGTCGCTGGATGAGGCGATCGCCCTCGCGGGCGATGCCGGACTGCTCGTGATCGGCGGCGCGCAGCTTTACGCGCTGGCGCTGCCGTTCGCGGAAAAACTGCGGCTGACGCACGTGGACACGACCGTCGAGCACGCCGACGCGTACTTCCCGCGGATCAGTCCGGACGACTGGGACATGGAGTCGATGCAATCGCACGCCGCCGACGAGAAACATCCATTCCCGTTCCACTTCGTCGATTACGTGCGCTGAAACGAAAACGCCGGCTCGAAAGCCGGCGTTTTCATGATGGCACTGGAGATGGAAGCGCTTACGCCGGCTTCCACTTTCCGAGCGCCGCCAGGCCGTTGTCCTTGGCGCGGGCGTACACGGTCTGCTGCGCCTTGGCGTAATTGCCGGCCATGTCCTGCGCCCACAGCTTCAGCGCGGCCTGCTGCATCGCGCGGCCGTAGGAGAACGAAATCGGCCACGGGTGCGGGCCAAGCTGGTTGACCGCATTGAGGTTGGCGGTCGCCGCTTCGTCGCTCAGGCCGCCCGACAGGAACACGATGCCCGGCAGCGACGCCGGCACGGTGTTGCGGAAGACGCGCAGGGTCGCTTCCGCGACTTCCTCGGTGGTCGACTGTTCCGGCGCATCCTTGCCCGCGATCACGAAACCGACCTTGAGGATCGTGCCTTCCAGCATGACGTTGTGCTCGTACAGCGCGCCGAACACCGAACGCAGCGTGGCCTCGGTCACTTCGTAGCTCACGTCGATGTCGTGCGAGCCGTCGATCAGCACTTCCGGCTCGACCATCGGCACCAGGCCGTTTTCCTGGCACAGCGCGGCGTAGCGGGCGAGCGCGTGGGCATTGGCTTCGATCGCGGTGCCGCTCGGGGTTTCCTCGCCGATCGAGATCACGGCGCGCCACTTGGCGAACTTGGCACCGAGCTTGGCGTATTCCTTCAGGCGGTCACGCAGGCCGTCCAGGCCTTCCGTCACCACGTCGCCCGGGAAGCCGGCCAGCGGCTGCGGTCCCTTGTCGACCTTGATGCCCGGCAGGATGCCGGCATCCATCATCACCTTGGTGAACGGCACGCCCGACTTGGTCGACTGGCGGATGGTTTCGTCGAACAGGATCGCGCCGGAGATGTAATCGGACAGGTTGGGCGTGGTCAGCAGCAGCTCGCGGTAGGCGCGACGGTTTTCCTCGGTGCATTCGATCCCGACCGCATCGAAGCGCTTCTTGATCGTGGCATTGGATTCGTCGATGGCGATGATGCCCTTGCCCGGGGCCACCATGGCCTGGGCGATGTCTTCAAGCTGGTCGATGCTCATGGAAAGCTCCGTGCGGGTGATGGCGTGAACGCGCCGCGTGAGGCAAAACGGCGGAAAAACAAGACCGCGATTATAGCCGTTCGCCGCGACGGTTCGCACCGGAGAAGCCCGCCGACGCAACTTCCGTGCGGGTGGCAGTTCCACTGCGGCGCGGTTTTCGGCATCCTGCAAGGACAATCCGTGCGCATGGATGCGCCGTCACGTCCAACCCAAGATTCCAAAGGGGGAATCCATGCGCATCCTCGACCGCTCGGTATTCGTCGGCCCGTCGCTTTATGCCCATTTCCCGGTGATCCGGCTCGAACTCGACCTCGGCGAACTGGAAAAATGGCCGAGCGCGAAGCTCGGGGAGCCGTTCATCGCCAAGCTGGTCGAAGCCCTGCCCGGCCTGGCCGAACACGGTTGCTCCTACCGCGAGCCCGGCGGGTTCCTGCGCCGCCTGCGCGAAGGCGAAGGCACCTGGCTCGGACACGTGCTGGAACACGTCGCGATCGAACTGCAGAACGTCGCCGGCGAGGACGTGACCTTCGGAAAAACCCGCAGCATCGACGGCCGGCCCGGCGTGTATTCGGTCGTGTACGAGTACGCGCAGCGTGAGGAAGGCATCGCGGCCGGCGAACTGGGCATCAAGCTGCTGTGCTCGCTGCTTCCGCCGGAACTGCGCCCGGCCGAGTCGGTCGCCGACGACTTCGACTGGCAGAAGGAACGCGACGACTTCATCCGCTACGCGCAACGCCGCGCGCTCGGCCCTTCGACCGCATCGTTGGTGCAGGCGGCGGAAGCGCGCGGGATTCCCTGGCTGCGCTTGAACAGCCAATCGCTGGTGCAGCTGGGCCACGGCAAGTACCAGCAACGCATCCAGGCCACGATCACCGGCAAGACGCCGCACATTGCGGTGGAGCTGGCGTCGGACAAGGAAGAAACCAACAAGATCCTGGCTTCGCTCGGCCTGCCCGTGCCGAAGCAGGAACTGGTGCAAAGCGAGGAAGGCGCGCTGCGCGCCGCGCGCCGGCTCGGCGGGCCGGTCGTGATCAAACCCTACAACGGCAACCACGGCCGCGGCATCACCATCGGCATTTCGGATCCCGAAGACATCCGCGCCGGCTTCCTCGCCGCGCGCGAGCATTCGCGCTCGGTGATCGTGGAAACCTTCCAACCCGGCGACGACCACCGCCTGCTGGTCGTAAACGGCGAACTGGTCGCCGCGACGCGCCGCACGCCGGGCCATGTGGTCGGCGACGGGGAACACACGATCGCCGAACTGGTCGAGATCGTGAACTCCGATCCGCGCCGCGGCATCGGCCACGAGAAAGTACTGACGAAGCTGGCGCTCGACGCGCAGGCGGAAATGATGATGGAACGCGTCGGCCACACCGCCGATTCGATCCCGAAGAAGGACGAGATCGTCTACCTGCGCTCGACCGCGAACCTTTCCACCGGCGGCACCGCGACCGACGTGACCGACATCATCCATCCGGACAATCGCGACATGGCGGTGCGCGCGATCCGCGCGATCGGTCTGGACGTCGGTGGCGTGGATTTCATCACGCCGAACATCGCCGAGAGCTACAAGGCCATCGGCGGCGCGATCTGCGAAGTGAATGCCGCGCCCGGCTTCCGCATGCACGTCGCGCCGAGCGAAGGCACGCCACGCGACGTGGCCGGCCCGGTGATCGACATGCTGTTCCCGCCCGGTACGCCGAGCCGCGTGCCGATCGCGGCGGTCACCGGAACCAACGGCAAGACCACCACGGCGCGCATGCTCTCGCACATCGCCAAGATGGCCGGCTTCACGCCGGGCCTGACGACGACCGATGGCGTCTACATCGATGGCCAGCGCACCGTCGAAGGCGACATGACCGGCCCGGTTTCCGCTCGCATGGTGCTGAGCGACCCGCAGATCGACCTCGCGGTACTGGAAACCGCGCGCGGCGGCCTGGTGCGCGCCGGCATGGGCGTTTCGGAAGTGAACGTCGGCGCGGTGCTGAACGTGCAGTCCGACCATCTCGGCCTGAAAGGCATCGACACGCTGGAGCAGCTCGCGCAGGTCAAGCGCATCGTGGTCGAAGTCGCCACCGACTGCGCGGTGTTGAACGCCGACGATCCGCTGGTGCTGAAGATGTCCGGCTACGTGGATGCGAAAACCGTCTGCTACGTGACGATGAATCCCTCGCATCCACTGGTGCGCGAACACATCCGCGCCGGCGGCCGCGCCTGCGCGCTGGAAGCCGGCGTCAACGGCCAGATGATCACGCTCTACGACAAGGGCAGCCACATCCCGCTGTTGTGGACGCACCTGATCCCCGCGACCCTCGAAGGCCGCGCCATCCACAACGTGCAGAACGCCATGTTCGCCGCCGCGATGGCGTTCTCGCTCGGCATCAAGCTCGACCCGATCCGCAATGGCCTGCGCACCTTCGACACGACCTTCTTCCAGGCGCCGGGCCGGATGAACGTGTTCGACGAGCATCCGTTCAAGGTCCTGTTCGACTACGGCCACAACGCGCACGCCGTCGCAGCGATGAGCGATCTGGCGCAGCGACTCGATGTCATCGGGCGCCGCATCGTGGTGCTGGCCGGCCCGGGCGACCGTCGCGACGAGGACATCCTCGAGATCGCCAAGGCCGCCGCGAACAAGTTCGACCACTACATCCTGCGCCGTGACGATTCGCTGCGCGGCCGCGAGCCGGGCGAGATCACGCAGCTGCTCATGCGCGGCCTGATCGAGGCCGGTGTTAGCGAATCGAACATCGAGCGGATCGAGGACGAGCAACAGGCCATCGACGCCGCGCTGCGCATGGCCAAGCCCGGCGACCTGCTGCTCGTGTTCGCCGACGCGCTGACGCGTTCGTGGAAGCAGATCATCAAGTTCCGCCCCGACCTGCCGCACGCGAAGGTCCACGCGAATCCCACGGCGCCCGAAGACGCCGTGTCGCCGGACATCGAAGCCGCGCTCGTGGCCGCGATGGAAGGGACGGTCCGCGACGAACGCGGCATCGTGTTCGCGCGCGAGGAAAGCGATTGATCCAGGCAGATTCCACGAAGGCGCCGCCGTTCGAGGATTCGCGCCGCCTGTTCGGGCCATCGCCGTTTTTCGCAGGATCCGGCGCGAGTCTGGAAACCAGCGGCGTCACCATCGGCGAAAGCGAGGTCGCCGCATGGCGCGAAGGCGTGGAAACCGCGCGCCGCTGGCTGCGCTGGCCCGAAGGCCAGACCTTGGCGCGCCTGCACGCCAGCGGCGCGAGCCTGTCCCTGCAAGCGCCGATGGACCAGTTGTTGACCGCCACCGAGGTCAACGAATGGGCCTTGTGCCGCGCTTTGCAGATCCATGCGCTGCACGCGCCCGGCCATCCACCGTCGTGGAACGACGGGGACGCGCGCATCGTGCTCGCGAAACTGGCGCAACTCGAAGCGCAACCGTCGCTGGTCGCGCTGCTCGACGCCGCCGCACGACACAAGCTGCCCGCGCTGCTCGGCGAAAACCTGCTGACCCTCGGCAGCGGTTCGGGCGCGCAGCATTTCCCGCTCGACGCCCTGCCCGCGCCCGGCGACGTGCACTGGATTTCGCTGCGCGCGATTCCGGCCGCGCTCGTGACCGGTTCCAACGGCAAGACCACGACGGTGCGGCTGATCGCCGCGATGCTGCGCGCCGCGCATCGCCGCACGGGCTATTCCTGCACCGATGGTGTGTTCGTCGAAACCGAACCGCTGGAATCCGGCGATTATTCCGGCCCGCTCGGTGCCCGCACCGTATTGCGCCTTCCCGACATCGACGCCGCCGTGCTCGAAACCGCGCGCGGCGGCATCCTGCGGCGCGGACTGGCGCTTTCACGGGCGGCCGTGGCCGTCGTCACCAACATCAGCGCCGACCACTTCGGCGAATACGGCGTGCATGCCATCGCCGACCTGGTGGACGTGAAACTCACCGTGGCGCGTGCGCTCGATGCGAAAGGCACGCTCGTGCTGAACGCGGACGACGAGAACCTGCGCGCCGCGGTCGAGTCGCCCGCCTTCGACTGCGCCGCGCAACGCGCCTGGTTCGCGCTCGACTACGACGCGCCGCCGCTCGTGCAGGCGCGGAACAATCGCCAGACGACATGCGGCATCCGTGCCGGCCGCCTGCGTCTGTCGCAAGCGAGCGGCCAGGAACACGATCTCGGCGAAGCCGCATTGATCCCGATCAGCCTCCGCGGCAGGGCGCGCTACAACCTCGCCAATGCCGCCGCCGCCGCGCTCGCGGCGTTGGCGCTCAACGTCCTTCCACGCACCATTGCGACCGTGCTCGCCGACTTCGGCCGCGACAACGCCGACAACCGCGGCAGGCTCGAGCACTGGAACATCGGCGGCGTCGATGTCTGGCTCGACTACGCGCACAACCCGGACGGCATGCGCGTGCTGCTCGACGCCGTCGCGGTCGGACGCCGCGGCCGGCTCGGATTGCTGCTGGGACAAGCCGGAAACCGGCTCGACGCCGACATCCGCGACCTGGCCCTCGCCGCCGCGCACTACGCCCCGGCGCGCATCGTGCTGAAGGACATCGCCGGCTACGAACGCGGCCGCCAATCCGGCGAAGTCGCCAGCGTGATGCGCGACGCGCTGGTCGAACACGGCGTTCCGGAATCCGCGCTGTCCTTCGTCGCCGAGGAAACCCAGGCTGTCCGCACCCTGCTCGACTGGTCGCAGCCGGGCGACGTGCTCGTGCTGCCGGTGCACGGCTACGCCGCCAAGCGCGAAACTGTGGCCATGCTCGACGCGCTGGAAAAATCCGCCGCGGGCTGAAATCCCGATCCGTGCGCCGCGATGCATCGGCTGGAATCCATCGAACCCGCCGCGCCATGGCCGATCCGGCCACGGCCTGAATCGCTGCATGTGGCGCCCCGCGGCCGCTTCAGGCCGCCTGCGCGCTTCACTGGTAAACTGTACGGCTAACCAAGGAAGCCCCCATGTCCTTCAAAAACCATCTCCGCGAGCTGGTGATGCAAAGCCTGCTCGACCTCAAGCGGTCGGGAACGGTCGAATTCGAGAACGAACCGGATTTCGTCGTCGAACGCAGCAAGAATCCCGAGCACGGCGACTACGCGACCAACGTCGCGATGCTGCTGGCCAAGCCGATGCGCAAGAACCCGCGCGAACTGGCGCAGGCGATCGCGGCGAGCATTCCCAAGTCCCAGCACCTGGAAAAGGTCGAAATCGCCGGCCCCGGCTTCATCAACTTCAAACTCAACGCCGCCTGCCGCCAGAGCGCGATCCGTCGCGTGTTCGAGCTGGGCGAGCGTTTCGGCTGGCAGCCGGAAGAATCGCGTGAATCCATCACCGTGGAATTCGTCTCGGCCAACCCGAACGGCCCGCTGCACGTCGGCCATGGCCGCGGCGCCGCCTACGGCGCGAGCCTTGCCAACATCCTGCAGGCCTGCGGCCATCGCGTGCAGCGCGAGTACTACGTCAACGACGCCGGCCGCCAGATGGACATCCTGGCCGTCTCGGTGTGGTTGCGTTACCTGGACCTCGGCGGCGTTTCGATCCGTTTCCCGGACAACGGCTACAAGGGCGAATATGTGGTGGACATCGCCCGCGCGCTGCGCGCGAAGGAAGGCGACCGCCTGCTGCGCAAGGCCGCCGACATCACGTTCGAATTGCCGAAGGACGAAGGCGAAGGCACGCCGGAAGCGCCCGGCGACAAGGAAAAGCACGTCGATGCGCTGATCGCTCGCGCCCGCAGCCTGCTCGGCGAGGACGACTACAGGCTGTTGTTCAAGGCCGGCCTCAGCTTCTGCCTCGCGGACATCCGCGAAGACTTGGCCCAGTTCCGCGTCAAGCACGACAACTTCTTCTCCGAACGCTCGCTGATGACCGACGGCTACGTCGATCGCGCCATCGCCCTGCTGCGCGAACGCGGCCACCTGTACGACAAGGGAGGCGCGGTCTGGTTCAAGGCAACCCACTTCGGCGACGACAAGGACCGCGTCGTGGTGCGCGAGAACGGCGTCACCACGTACTTCGCCTCCGACTTGGGTTACCTGCTGAGCAAGTTCGAGCGCGGCTTCGATCGCGCACTGTACGTGTTCGGTGCCGACCACCACGGCTACATCGCGCGCCTCAAGGCCGCGGCGAAGGGCCTTGGCCTCGATCCGGAAAAGATCGAGATCCAGCTCGTGCAGTTCGCCATCCTCTATCGCGGCAACGAGCGCGTGCAGATGTCCACGCGCGCCGGCAGCTTCGTCACGCTGCGCGAACTGCGCGATGAAGTCGGCACCGACGCGGCGCGCTTCTTCTACGTGATGCGCGGCAACGACCAGCACCTCGACTTCGACCTCGACCTGGCGAAGAAGCAGGGCAACGACAATCCGGTCTATTACATCCAATACGCCCACGCCCGCGTCTGCGCACTGTTCCGCCAGCTGGCCGAGAAGAAGTGGAGCTACCACCGCAACGCCGCCGAAGCCGCGCGCACGCGCCTGACCGAGCCGGCGGAACTGGCGCTGCTGATCGACCTGCTGCAGTTCCCCGAAACGATCGAGGCCGCCGCGCAGCACCGCGCCCCGCAGCTCATCGCCACGTACCTGCGCGAACTGGCCGCATCGTTCCACAGCTACTACAACTCCACGCCGATCCTGGTCGAAGAAGAGGAACTGCGGCACGCGCGACTTGGCCTGTGCATGGCGGTGAAGCAGGTGATCGTGAACGGCCTGGCGCTCATCGGCGTCACCGCGCCGGAGACGATGTAATGGCTGCTGCGCGCAGGAAACCCCGATCGCAGGCACGGCGCGACAAGGACACGCGCCGCGTGCCGGTGTGGATCTGGCTCCTGGCGGGCGTGCTGATCGGCCTGATTGCCGCCGCCGCGTTGCTGCTCCACGAGCGCGGCAACCAGGCGATCGGCCCGCAGGCCAACCCGGCCGCGAAAGCGCCGCGCGAAAGCGACCAGGGCGTGGTCCCGCCGCCGCCCGTCGACGCCAAGCCGACGGCCAAGACGGAACCGAAGAAGCCGCGCTACGACTTCTACTACCTGCTGCAGGAGAAGGAAGTCGCGGTGCCGGACAAGGAACTGGCCGAACGCGCGAAGGCCGAAGCGAAGCAGTCCGCGCCCGCGGCCAGCGGCGAACGTTTCATGCTGCAGGCCGGCGCGTTCCGCGACCTGCGCGAAGCCGACGCGGTCAAGGCGCGCATCGCGCTGGCAGGCCTGAAGGCCCGCGTGGAAACCGGCGAGGTCAACGGCTCGCCGATCTACCGCGTGCGCGTCGGGCCGTATTCGAGCGCGCGCGAGCTGGAGCTCGCCAAGAAGCAGTTGGCCGAGAACGGCGTGCCGGAAACGGTGGCCGTGCGCGAAAAGCGCGAATAACGGGCCCGCGCCCTGCGCCGACCCGCATCCAGGAAGCCGAGGAAGTCTTATTCGGCTTCCTCGAATCCATCCGCGAAGAGCGCGACCGTCGTGACCGTGATCGCCACCGTGGCGGGCGCGCTGGTTGCGCCCTGGTTGTCGGTGACGGTGAACGTGAAACTGTCCGCACCGGCGTAGTCGGCATCGGGCGTGTAGACCAGATTCGGCGCCGTGCCCGACAGCACGCCATGCGAAGGCGGCGTGGCGATCGCATAGCTGACGATGCTGCCATCCGCATCGCTGCCGGAAAGCACCACGGCCACCGGCGTGTCCTGCATCGTGCTCACGCTCTGCGCATGCGCGGTCGGCGCCTGGTTGGGCTCGATCGGGATCGAAGCCTGCGCGTCGTCCGAGGTCACGATGCTGGCGCCATCCGGGCGCGTGGCGCTGGCGGAAGCGACGACCTGCAGCGCGCCGGCTTCGCCATCGGCCTGTGACACGACGCGCGAGGCAGCGCCGCAGTCGGCGCTTTCGCCGGCCTTGATCAGCGCCGGAACGCAGGCCACCGTGTTGCCGAAGCTGTCGTCCACCTCGCCCCACGTCAGCGAAATGTTGCCGGTATTGCGCACGGTGTAGACGAACTGCACGGTTTCGCCGACGTCGGCCTGGCTGTTGCCATTGGTGTCGACCAGGTTCACGTCGATGTCGAGCGCCAGCGCCGGCGCATCGGTGACGCGCGGCGGCAGGATGATTTTCAGCACGCGGCCGGCGCTGAGGTTAGCGGCATACAGATGCCCGGCCTCGTCCTCGCCGAAACCGACGATGGATCCCACGTTGTTGCAGCCCGTGCAGCCGCTGCTGTTGGTCCAGGTCTTGCGCTGGTTCCAATCCCAGGTCCCGGCGTTCTCGATCAGCGCATAGATCGGGCCCATGTAGTCGCCGGTGAACATCACGCCGTCCAGCTCCGAATACGGACCGCGGTAGCGCCAGCCACCCGCGATCGAATAGCCGAAACTGCGGCCGTATTCGATGATGGGATCGGTACGACCCGCCAACGTGCAGAGATCCGTCGTGCTGCCGCGTACGTGGAAGCCTTCGCAGATCTTCCAGCCGAAGTTGCGCGCGGAAGCCGAACCGGAAACCAGATTCAGCTCCTCGAACCGATCCTGCCCGACGTCGCCGATGATGAGGTCGTGGGTTTGGCGGTCGAACGAGAAGCGCCACGGATTGCGCAGGCCGTAGTGCCAGATCTCGTCGCACGCGGCCAGATTGCCGCCGTTGTCGCCCGCATACGGGTTGTCGGCCGGAATGCCGTAGGTGCGCAGCGCGTTGTCCGCGCCGCACAGATCCGCGCCGGTACTGGGCGTGTCGGTGCTGTCGATATCGATGCGCAGCATCTTGCCGAGCAGCGCGCGCGAGTTCGGATTGCCGGCGGGAACGCCACTCGGCGGCGTGGCGAGGAACTGCGCATCCGGCGTGCAGCCACTCATTGTCGCGACACTGAGTGACTGCCCGGAATTGCACGGATCGTTGCCGCTGCCGCCATCGCCGATACCGGCGTACAGGTATCCGTCCGGGCCGAAGTGGATGTCGCCGCCGTTGTGGTTCTGGTTCGGCTTGTAGATGCGGAGGATCACGCGGGCGCTGTTGGGATCGGCGACGTTCGGATTCGCCGCGGAAACGGCGTACTCGGCGATCACGAGGTCGTCGTTGGCGTCGGTGTAGTAGATGAAGAAGCGCCCGTTCTGCGCGTACTGCGGATGGAAGGCGAGACCGAGCAGGCCCTGCTCGTTGTAGCTGGTGTCCAGCCCCAGCGGCGGCGCGGTGCCACCCGAGCCGATGTTGAGGAACGGCGTCGCCAACAGCGTGCCCGAACCATCGACGATGCGGATCGCGCCGGTGCGCTGCACCAGGAAGATGCGGCGGCTGCCATCGTTCGCATGGCGGATCGCCAACACCTGCGGAAGACTCGACGCGACCAGCTGGAACTGCACGTCGTCGAGGACGGCGGCCTGGGCCTGCGGAACCACGCTTGCACAGGCAAGCGCGACGGCGGCGGAAAGAAGATGGCGGCGCATGGGATTTCCTCTGCTGATGGTGACGGTTTCGACCGCGCGGGATGCAAGTATGACGCGTGCGTTTCAGCCCGGCAGTTTCAGCGTGATCAGGGCCGAGGTATCGAGATCGAAGCCGCCGTTCGCGACGATCGTCTCGTAATCGGCCAAGGCCTGCGACGTGGCGGTATGCGCAATGCCGGCTTCACGCGCGGTGGCTTCGACGATGCGCAGATCCTTCAGCATCAGGCCGCACTTGAAGCCTGGCGTGAACTGTCCGGCCAGCATCGTGAGGCCGCGCTTGTCGAGGAACCAGTTCGCGGCCGCGCCGGAGGCGAGCGTCGGCACCAGTCGTTCCGGATCCAGCCCAAGCGCCTTGCCGAGCGCGAGCGCTTCGCACACGGCTTCATTGATGCCGGCGACCATCACTTGATTGACCGCCTTCGTGGCCTGTCCCTGCCCCACGCCGCCCATGTGCGAAATCCGCACGGCGTAGCACTCCAGCGCCGGCCGAACTTTTTCCAGATCGGTCTCGCTGCCGCCGGCCATCACCGACAGCTTTCCGTTGCGCGCGCCCTCGACGCCACCGGACACCGGCGCATCGACGAAGCCGATGCCGCGGGCCGCGAGCCGCTTCGCGGCCTCGCGCGCGGTCGCCGGCGCGACGGTGGAGTGATCGACGACCACCGCGCCGGGCCGCAGCACCTGGGCGAGCGCTTCGACGTTCTGCATCACATCGGCATCGGCGCTGACGCACAGCATCACGACATCGCAATCCGCGAAGCCCTGCGCGTCGCCCGTCGCGGCCACGCCGAGTTCGTCCGCCAGCGCCTGCGCCTTGGCGAAAGTGCGATTGCCGAGCACGGCTAGCAAGCCGCGCGAATGGAGATGGCGGCTCATCGGCGCGCCCATGCCGCCCAAGCCGATGAAACCGCAACGGGAATTGCTCATGTCGTTTGCATCCTTGCGAAGAATTCGGGAAAGCGCTTTCCATCGCTGGCGGATGGAAGCGCGTCAGCCGGTATTCTGCACCCCCGCGCTGACGCCGTTAACCGTGGCGACCAGGGCGCGATAGTCGTCGTCCTCCTCGCGGCCGTTGGCGCGCCAGCGTTCCAGCAAGCGCAGTTGCAGCAGGTTGATCGGATCGATGTACGGATTGCGCAGCCGGATCGACTGGCGCAGGCGGCGATCGTTCGAGAGCAATTCGTCCGCGCCGCGTATCGCCTTCACCGCCTCGACCGCACGTTCGAACTCGGCGGCGATGCGCGGGAAGAAGTCTTCGTGCAAGGAATTTCCGGCCAGGCGCGAATAGCGTTCGAAGATGGAAAGATCGGCCTTCGCCAGCACCATTTCCACGTCTTCCACGAAGGACGAAAAGAACGCCCAGTCGCGCGCCATTTCCTTCATCGCTTCGAGTCCGTAACGCTCGATGCCGAACATCAGGCCGGTGCCGACGCCATACCACGCGGTCAGGTTGCAGCGGTTGAGCGACCAAGCGAACACCCACGGAATGGCGCGCAAGGTGCCGATGCCGGCCGCGCCCGCGCGCTTGGAAGGCCGCGAACCGAGCCGCAGGCGCTCGATCAGGTCGATCGGCGTGGCTTCGCGGAAATAGGCCGGGAAGCGTTCGTCGCGGTGCACCAGCGCGCGGTAATGCGTCGCCGAGATTTCCGCCATGTCCTTCACCCATTCGCGCCACGCCGCTTCGCGCGGTTCGGCCGGACGTGGACGCAACGAAGCGCGCAGCACCGCGCCGGTGACTTGTTCCAGGTTGCGCAGCGCGATCGCGCGGATGCCGTATTTGCGATGGATCACCTCGCCCTGCTCGGTGACGCGCAGGTACGCGTTCACGCTGCCGCGCGGCGCGGCGATCACGCCGCGCTCGGTGTTGCCGCCGCCGCGGCTCACGGTGCCGCCGCGGCCGTGGAAGAACTCGATCCGCACGCCGAACTCGCGCCCCACGGCGGTCAAGGCGATCTGCGCCTGCTGCAAGGCCCAGCGCGAGGCCAGCATGCCCGCGTCCTTCGAGCTGTCCGAATAGCCGAGCATCACCATCTGACGCTGCCCGCGCGCGGCGATGTGCCGGCGATAGCGCGGATCGGCCAGCAAGGCGCGCAACACTTCCGGCGCGGCGGCGAGATCGGCGACGGTTTCGAACAACGGCGTCACATCGATGGGCGCCGTTTCCTGTCCGTCGTCGGCGCCGGCGAGTTTCGCCAGCGCCAGCACCGCCAGCGCATCGGCGGCGCTGCGGCTCATGCTGACGATGTACGGGCCGAGCGCGGCGCTGCCGTAGCGCGAACGCGCATCGGCGATTGCGCGGAACACCGCGAGCGTGCCGCGCGCCGGCTCCGGCAAGGCGTCAATCGCCGCCTCGTCGAGCGAAGGGAAGCCTCCGTCCAGCACGTTTCCAAGCGCGACCAGCCGCTCGTCCACGGATTTTTCCGCGAAGCCCTCATCGCCGATGCACTGGCCGACGGCCTGCGCATGCACGCCGGAATCCTGTCGCGCATCCAGCGTGGCCAGATGGAAGCCGAAGGTGCGCGCGCGCCACAGCGTGCGACGCAGCGTGAAGGCGCCGGCGCGCTCGCCGCCATGCGCGAGCAAGCTCGACAGGATCAATTGCAGATCGGCGACGAAGGCATCGGCGTTCTCGTAACCGTCCGGCGCATCGTCCTGCGTCGCCACGAGACGCGCGGCGATCAAGGTCAGCAGCACGCGATACGGCATGTCGGCATGGCGGGCGCGGATGCCCGCCGCCGCCTCGGGGAACCTGCGCTTGTATTCCTCGACGCGCTCCAACACGGCTTCATCCACGCCGACGCGCGACAGCGACTGGCTCAGCATCCGCGAAAGCCGCGACAGATCGCGCTGGTACGCGCCGAGCACGATTCTCCGCTGCGCGACCAGCGAAGCCGCGATCGTTTCCGCGCCGACGTTCGGATTGCCGTCCATGTCGCCGCCGACCCACGAAGCGAAGCGCAGCAGCAGGTGCGGTTCCGGCGCTCGCCCGAAAACCTGCTCGCAGGCATCGGACAACACTTCGTAGAACGCCGGCACGACGCGGTACAAAACATCGGAAAGATAGAAGCCGACGTGCTCCAGCTCGTCCGCCACGGTCGGCCGCATCGGCGAGGCCTCGGCGGTCTGCCAGGCGCTGGTGATCGCCTGGCGCATCCGCTCGCGATCGGCGCGGCGCTCCTGCGGCGTGAGCATGCGATCCACGTCGTCGACGAGGCAGCGCACGATCTCGCTTTCCTTTTCCAGCAGCGTGCGGCGTACCGCTTCGGTCGGATGCGCGGTGAACACCGGTTCGATCCGCAGCCGCGCAAGGCAGGCGCACAGCTCCTCGAACGTCACGCCATCCTCGGCCAGCAAGCCGATCGAAGCAAGGAGGCTTCCCGGCTGCGCCACCTGGCCGGCGCGCTGGTAATCGCGGCGGCGACGGATGCGATGCACGCGCTCGGCCACGTTGACCACGTTGAACCAGGTCGAGAACGCGCGCACCACGGCTTCGACGGAAGTGGCGTCCATGCCGTCGAGTTCGGCGAACAGTTCCGCGCCGTCGTCGTTGCCTTCGCGACGGCGGATCGCGGCGATGCGGATGCGTTCGATCTTCGCCAGAAAGTCCTGGCCGCATTGCTCGGCGAGGACTTCACCGACCAGCGCGCCGAGCTGGTTCACATCCTCGCGCAGGGGTTTGTCGACGGCGGGGAAATCAATGTCGCGCAACGGCGGAGCGGGCTTGGGCGTGGGCATCGGGAAGGTCTGATCTTGCGATGCAGCAACCCTAGCGCATCTGTTTCAGGAAATGCATGGCCCCAAAAAAGAACCGGCGCATGAAGCGCCGGTTCTTCTACATCGATCACGTCTTGCGACGAGGATCATTCCGCCGTTTCGAAGCCGTCCTTGAAGATTTCCGGCTCGGTCGGCAGCACCCAGAATTCGGCGTGGACAGCGCAGTCACGCACGATCGGCTTGGTGACGAACTGGTTGCCGACGAGCTGGCCTTCGCAGCCTTCCACCGACAGCAGCACCGCGCCGGCATCCGGCGTGACGTCGAAGGTCAGCACTTCTTCGTAGTCGGCCGTGACAACCGTACCTGCCTGCGAAATCGTGCCGCCGGCGCTGGCGGACACCGCCACGTCGAAGCTGGTGCATTCTTCCGGCACCACGAAGCTCGGCGTCTGGTCCAAACGCGAGTTGTACGTACCGGCGCTCGCACCCTCGCCGACGCCGCGACGGGCGAAGACGTTCCAGATGATGCACTTGTTGGTCAGGTAGTTCTCGTCGGCAGCAGCCCAAGCGGCGTCGGCCGCGAGAATGCCGTCGCGCGACTGCACGAACTGCGGGTAGCAACCCTGCATCTTCAGGCCGTCCATCACCAGCTGCATCGACATGCCGTTACCGCCACCGCGGCTGTAGACGTCCGGGTCATAGCCGTAGCGGTCCATCAGCTTGCAGCTCATGTCCCAAACCATCGTGGCCCAGATCGAACCCACGCCATGCGGCACGGCGTTGGTCGTATCCGCCACGTCGGCGTAGGTGAACGGGTTGATGCTCATGTCCGGCGTGTACGGATAGCGGCGGATGCCAAGGCCATCGACCGGCTCGAACTGGGCATACGTACCGACGCCACGCGGCTCGGAGCAGACCGCATCGGTCATGGTGAGGTGCAGCGCGATGAAATCGCTCCAGCCTTCGCCCTGCTGCTCATCGCCGCTAAGGCAGTTCTGGGTGCGCGGTCCGGTCAGGCGGTAGGAAAGACCATGGGCGTATTCGTGCGCCATGATGCCGGCGTCGAAGTCGCTGTCGCGGTCGGCGGCGAGCTTCTTCTTGAGCGTGGCTTCAACCGGGCCTTGCTGGATCATCGAGACGATGTCGTCGCCGTCCAGGTTGCCGACGATGCCGACCACCGGGATCGTCACGGACGCACCGTAATCGCCAGCCGCCATGCCGGCGGTAGCGTTGGTTCCGTCATTGTTGAAGATGATCACGCCGATCGCGCCGGCCTGCTGCGCCACATAGGCCTTCAGGCTGAAGTTGCAGACGCCGCGCTGGATCACCGCGATCTTGCCCGCGACATCGGCGGCGTTGTTCAACGGCGCGTTGCAGCCCAGGATGCCGCTGCCGGTGGCCGGCGTACCCGGAGCATCGACGATAACCAGCTCACCGGAAACTTCCGTGATGCCGCCCTGCCAGCCCCAATCGCCCGGAACCGGCGGCGTCAGGGTGATTTCCTCGGGCGACGTGATCAGCAGGCCGCCCGGCGAAGTCCAGCGGTACATCTGCATGCGGCCGGAACCGCCATCGACCGGCGTGGAGAAGTTCGCATTGTTGGTGTTCGGCGTGGCGAGCTGCGAGCCGTCGAGCGCGTCGGCGATCACGCCGTCGTTCTGCGAACCGCCGTTGCCGTAGTTGTTGAACTGGAAGTTGCCCGAGGGCTCGTCGAAGCCGTAGAGGTACAGCACGTCGTGGATGATGTTGTTCCAGTAGAACAGGTTCACCGTCGCGGCGACGCGGTTGGTTTCGGTATCCGGCTCTTCCTCCTCGATCCACGGGAAATCGAAGCTCAGCGTGCCGGTGTCGGCATCCCACACACCCAGCGGACGCGCGCTGTCGTTGTTGATGTTGCTGGCCGTCAGGTCCCACTGGGCGCGCACGTTGTTGCCGCGGGTGACCAGGTATTGCGGCTCGGTGGTCTGTTGATCCACGTTGCGGCTCTCGTGCCAACCGTACGGCGAGGCGACCTCGTGGTGCGGATCGGTGACGATCGCATGGCCGACGCCCGGATGCCCGGGGCTTTCCTGGCCGAGCGGGGAAACCCTGTATTCCGCGTGGTAGGCGGCGGCGTGGGTGTCGGCGCCGATGTCGGCGGTGTAGTTGTCGCTGGCGACGAGTTCGCCGGTGACGGCGTCGTAGCGCAGGTCGAGGTACTTGGATTCGCGGCTGACGCGATCAACGACGAACTGCCAGGTCAGGTGCAGGCGGCCGTCGCGCTGCTGGTAGACGAGCTTGGGCACGATGGGTTCGGCCGAGAGCTCGCCGCCCTTGTACGCCGGGCCGTTCCACAGGCCGCTGGTTTCGGGCACCGCGCGGAAGCCCACGACGCCCAGATCGGCCGCAGCCTTCTCGATGATGTTCTCGAGCGCAAGGCTCGGCGTGGTGGCCAGCACCGAATCATGCGCTTCGGGCACGAAGGAACTGGTCGCGTTCAACACGCGGCCGTCCGGCATCACGTTGACCTGGAACACGGCGTTGTAGACCGGAATGCCGTTGATGTGCTGGTCGAAGAACACATGCGTGACGCCATTGTGCTTGGTCACGTAGGTGGACGGGTTCAGCGCCATCTCGCTCACATCGCTCTTGGTCAGTGAGTAACGGCCGAGGGAGTTCTTGATGAACTGCTCCGCGATCTCCGTCTTGGGCAACCTGGAGGGCGCGGTCAGGAACAGTTCCGGCGTGCTGGCCAGCGCCGCGCCGGACTCCAGCAAGGCCAACGCAACACCGGCGGCGAGCGTCATGCGAATCAAAGTCTTCATTTCTTCCCCGATGAATCAGTAGTTCGAACAAATCACCGATGCCACGGCAACGGTCGTTTCCATTGGATCCCCTCCCGCGCAAGCACATCGGGAACCACCAAAGCGTACCCCACACAAGGGGGACGGCCGATCATAACCCGATGAACGCCGCTGTGGATGCATGACTTCCGTCATATATCCGCACATCCTGCCGGAATGAACCGTACGGCATCGTTCCGGCCACGCCGATGTCCCATACTCCGCTCGCAGGCGTCGTGCCGGAGGGCCCGGAAACGCCCATCGGGGAAACATCCCAACAGAGAGAACTCAAAGAATGCATTGGCTGTTGGCATTGATCGGATTGTTCATCGGCGCCGTGATCGGCGCAGCAAACTCGGCGCTGACGGGCCTGGTCGGCGGCGCATTGCTGGGCTGGTATGCCGGACGGACCCACGAACTCAGGCGACGCCTCGAAGCGCTGGAAAAGCGCGTGGCGACGACGACGAAATCCAGCGTCGCGCCTGTGCCCCGGACGCAAAGGCCGCCCGAACCCATTGCAACGGAGCCGACCGCTCCGGCCAGATTGCGCGATGTCGCGCCGGATGCGGCGGGAAAGGTCGAGCCCATCGCCGCGACGGCGTCCGCGGAAACGCGTCCACGCGAATCCACCAACGCCAGCGTGCCGCCACCGGCCGCGAAGCCGGATCGGTTCGTACCGCCTCCGCCGCCGGAACCCAATGCCGTCGAGCGCGCCTTCCATGCTGCCTGGAACTGGCTCACCGGCGGCAACGTACCGGTCAAGGTCGGCCTGCTGGTGTTGCTGTTCGGCATCGGCGCAGCCTTGAAGTACGCCATCGGCCAAGGCTGGGTCAGTTTCCCGGTCGAACTGAAACTGGCCGCCGTGGCGGCGCTCGGCGTCGCGGCGCTGGTCTGGGGCTGGTCGAATCGGGAGGCGCGGCCGGCCTTCGGTCTCAACATGCAGGGCGGCGGCATCGGCATCCTGCTGCTTACCGTGTTCGCCGCCTATCGGCTCGCGCAGCTGTTGCCTGCCGGCGTCGCGTTCGCGCTGGTCGTGGTGCTGATCGCAGGCGCCGCCCTGCTCGCCGTGCTGCAGGATGCGGCGTGGCTGGCCTTCATCGGATTCCTCGGCGGCTATCTCGCGCCGCCGCTGCTCTCCACCGGCAGCGGCAACCATGTCGCGCTGTTCTCGTACTACGCCGTGCTGAACCTCGCGGTGTTCCTGATCGCGTGGAAGAAGGAGTGGCGCGGGCTGAACCTGCTCGGCTTCTTCTTCACCTTCGGCATGGGCATCGCCTGGGGCGCGCATTACTACGCGCCGCAGCACTTCGCGAGCGTGGAGCCGTTCCTGATCCTGTTCTTCGCGTTCTTCTTCGCGATTCCGGTGTTGCACGCGATACGCGGCGAAGGCGGGAAGAACCGCTTCGTCGATGCGACGCTGGTGTTCGGCACTCCGCTCCTGGCGTTCCCGCTGCAGGCCGCCTTGCTGCACGACCAGCGCTACGCGCTCGCGGTCAGCGCCCTGGCCCTCGCCCTGCTGTACGTCGCCGTGGGGCGCTGGCTGATCCGGCGCGGCGAATCCCAACTGCTCGGCCAGAGTTTCGCGATGCTGGCCCTGGGCTTTGGCACCATCGCCGTGCCGCTGGCGTTTTCCGCCCAGGCGACGTCCGCAGTGTGGGCGCTCGAAGGCGCGGCGGCGGTGTGGCTCGGCTTGCGCCAGAAACGCTGGCTGTCGCAGGCGATCGGCGTCGCGCTGCAGTTCTTTGCGGCGTTTGCGTACCTCGTTTTCCTGTTCGACGACGGCTGGAGCCGTTCGCAGGCCGAATGGCCGGTGCTCAACGGCCACGCGCTCTCCACCGTGCTGCTGGCCTTTTCCGCCTTCGCGATTTCCTGGCTGTACGAACGCGCCCGCAAGCACCGCGTGCTGGTCTGGCTGCCGTTCCTGGCCGGCGATGCGTGGTGGACGCTCGGCGGCCTGCGCGAAATCCTCGAGCACTTCGACAAGGTGGATCCACCGCTCGCAACCTTCGTCGCCTTCGGTGCGCTGACCCTCGCGGCTTCGGCGCTGCTGCGCGGCGTCCTGCGCTGGCCGCGACTGGGCTGGAACGTGGTCGCCGGCTTGTCGGGCGGCGTCCTTCTGGCCTGCGGCCTGCCGCTCTCGCTATTGGATGAGCACGAGCACGCCGCGGCCTTGTCCGCGCCGCTGGGCTGGTGGTGGCCCGTCTGGTTCGCCGCGGGCCTGTTCGCGCTGCAGCGACTGCGCGAACCCTTGCAGCGCGGCATCTCGATCGCACACGTCGGCTGGCTGGCGAGCCTCGCGCTGGTCTATGGCCTGGCCTTGAACGATGCGGCGATGTCGCTGCGGTTGGCCGACGAAGCGCCGCGCTTCGGCAACGACTGGGCGTTCTTCGCGATGTTCCTGCCACTGATCGTGCTGGCGGCCCTCACCGCGAAGCTCCCGCGGATCGGCGCGTTCCCGCTGGCCGACATCTTCCCGCGCTACGCGCTGCGCTGGTTCGCGCCGGCCGCCTTCGTGCTCGGTTTCGCGACGCTGGCGTCGCTGTCGCTTTCCGGCGACGTCTCGCCCTTGCCTTACGTGCCGATCCTCAATCCGGCGGAACTGGCGCAGCTCACCGCCCTGCTGGTCGCGGTGGCATGGTTGCGACGGCAGCAGGCGTCCGGCTCCTTGCCGGTCATCGTCGGCGTCATCGGCGGGTTCATCGTGCTGAGCCTGGCCGTGCTGCGCGCCGTGCATCACTACGCGCAGCTGCCGTGGTCGCCCGACATCCTCGACAACGGCACTGCGCAAACCGCGCTCACGGTGTTGTGGGCGATCACCGGCGTAACGGCCTGGATCGCGGGTTCGCGCCGGCGCAATCGACCGCTGTGGATGGTCGGCGCGATCCTGCTCGGCCTCGTGCTGGCGAAACTGGTGCTGATCGACCGGCAGTACATGGGCAATGTCGCCGGCATCGTGTCCTTCCTCGCGGTCGGCGGCCTGCTCGTGCTCGTGGGCCGCATCGCGCCAACACCGCCCAAGGCCGCGGCAATCGAGCAGATTGAACCGGAATACCACTGAAGCAGAGCCCATGAAGAAACCGTCGAAACTCGCCGCGCTGTTCGCAGCCTTCGCTTTCATCGGACTTGGCCACGCGCAGGAACTGCGCTACCTGCCGCTCGCGCCGGACGATTTCGCCTGGCAATGGCCGCTGACGCTCGAAGCCGGCAACGATCTTGGCCGCGTCACGCTCACCAGCGAGGTGTACGCACGGCTGTGGCGCGACGATCTTTCCGACATTGCGGCCTTCAACGCAGAAAACCAGCCGATCCCGATCGCGCTGATCGACGCCAACTTCGGCCGAGCCAGCGCGCCGCCGCAGGAACCTTTCGACGTGCCGCTGTTCCGCGTGCCGCGCGGCGAAGGCAAGGCCGCCGTGGAAAAGCTGCGCCTGCGACTGGAGCAACGCGGCACGTCGCTCGAAGTCGTCGCGGATGAGTCCTCGTTGGACGAATCCGGCACGCCGAGCGGGCCGCAGGACGTGATCCTGGATCTTTCCGGCTACGCCGACACGCCGATCGTCGCGCTGCTGGTCGAATTCGCGCCGGACGCCAATCGGCTCAACGCGCGCGCCGACGTTGCCGGCAGCGCCAATCTTTCCGACTGGAAGCCACTCGCCCGTTCGCAGGCGCTGGTCGCGCTCGACGAAGATGGACTGCGACTGGAACGCCGCCGCATCGAATTCGCCGCGACGAACCTGCCCTACCTGCGCATCCGCCGCACCGACCGCTTCGATTCCTTGCCGATCGCGGGCGTGAGGGCGGTTCGCGCACCGGCCACGAACGGCTGGCCCGTAAGCAATCTCGCCACCACGCAGCCCAACGCCACGCCGCAGCACGATCTTCCCGGCGCGTTCCTCTACACCAGCGCCGGGCCGTTTCCGGTGGAACGCCTCGAGGTGCATCTGGCCGAGCGCAATGCGGCGGCCACCGTGATCATCGAAAGCCGCGCCAACAACACGCTGCCGTGGCGCGAGCGCGCGCGCGGCAGCGTGTTCCAGATCGGCCAGGGCAATGCCGTGGAATCCTCGCCGTTCCAACTCGGCACGCCGATCCGCGATCGCAACTGGCGCGCCCGCACCGAACCGGCGCAAGCCAAGGCGCCGTCGCTGCAGCTCGGCTATCGCCCCGACCAGTTCATCTTCGCCGCGCAGGGCCAAGCGCCGTACCGGCTCGTCGCCGGCAGCGCCCGCGCGCAGCGCGGCAGTTATCCGCTGCACAACGTATTCACGGCCAAGCTCAAGGCCGAAGGCGAAGCCTGGCTGCCGAAGGAAGCGCACCTGGGCCACGGCGCGGAACTGGCCGGCGGCGCGGCGCTGGCGCCGCGACCGGACACCAGCGGCTCGCCGAGCGCGTGGCAATGGTTGCTGTGGTTGCTGCTGCTGGCGGGCGCGTTCGCGGTGATCTCGATGGTGTTGCGGCTGCTGCGCCAATCCGGCGCATAACCACCAGCAGGCCGGCAGCGCGGCCGATGTGCTGCGATCCGGCCGGCAATGACGCCGACCGGACCTGCCGGCTTACGAAAACGCCTGGATGCCGGTGATCGCGCGACCGAGGATCAGCGCATGGATGTCGTGCGTGCCTTCGTAGGTGTTCACGACTTCCAGGTTGACCAGATGACGGGCGATGCCGTATTCGTCGCTGATGCCGTTGCCGCCGAGCATGTCGCGCGCCATGCGGGCGATGTCGAGCGCCTTGCCGCAGTTGTTGCGCTTCAGGATGCTCGTGACTTCCACCGCCGCCGTGCCCGCATCCTTCATGCGGCCAAGCTGCAGCGAGCCCTGCAGGCCCAGCGCGATCTCGGTGAGCATGTCGGCGAGCTTCTTCTGGATCAGCTGGTTCGCCGCCAACGGGCGGCCGAACTGGTTGCGATCCAGCACGTACTGGCGGGCGCGGGCGAAGCAGTCTTCCGCCGCGCCCATCGCACCCCAGGAAATGCCGTAGCGCGCCGAGTTGAGACAGGTGAACGGGCCTTTCAGGCCGCGCACGGTCGGGAACGCGTTCTCTTCCGGCACGAACACCGAATCCATGACGATTTCGCCGGTGACGGACGCGCGCAGGCCGACCTTGCCCTTGATCGCCGGCGCGGACAGGCCTTTCCAGCCCTTCTCCAGCACGAAGCCACGGATCTCGCCGGCCTCGTCCTTGGCCCAGACCACGAACACATCGGCGATCGGGCTGTTGGTGATCCAGTTCTTGGCGCCGCTCAACTGGTAGCCGCCATCGACCTTCTTGACGCGCGTCAGCATGCCGGCCGGATCGGAACCGACGTTCGGCTCGGTCAGGCCGAAGCAGCCGATCCACTCGCCGCTGGCGAGCTTCGGCAGGTATTTGCGCTTCTGTTCCTCGGTGCCGAATTCGAAGATCGGCAACATCACCAGCGAGCTTTGCACGCTCATCATCGAGCGGTAGCCCGAATCCACGCGCTCCACTTCGCGCGCGATCAGGCCGTAGCTGACATAGTTCAGTCCGGCGCCGCCGTATTCGACCGGGATCGTCGCGCCCAGCAGGCCGACTTCGCCCATTTCGCGGAAGATCGCCGGATCGGTGTGTTCGGCGCGGAAAGCTTCGGTCACGCGCGGCGCGAGCTGGGCCTGGCAGAACTCGCGCGCCGCGTCGCGGATGGCGCGCTCGTCGCTGGTGAGCTGCGAATCGAGCAGCAGCGGGTCTTCCCATTGGAAGGCAACACGGGCGGAAGGCTTGGACATGGCGGGGTTCACATGGTGAAAAGTCGCCCATTTTGACGGGTTCACGACGCGACGCAAAGCGGCGGCGCCGGGACGCGCCACCCAAGCCTCAGAGCCGCTCCCGCAACGAGGCCAGCAACTCCAGTGATCGCCGCCGCACGCGGTGGTCGAACACATGGCAATTGACGATCAGCTCGTCGGCGCCGGTGCGCTGCACGAAGGCGCGCAGATCCGGCAGCACGTCGTCCGGGGTGCCCACGAAGCTGCAGGACAGCGTCTTTTCCACGTGCACGCGCTCGGCCGGCGACCAGAACCCGTCCATGTCCGCACGCGGGGGCGGCAATCGACCGGGATTTCCCCGGATCAGGCTGACGAACTGCTGTTGCTGCGAACTGGCCGCGAGCCTGGCGGCCGCGGAGTCGTCGGCCAGGATCACGTTCGCCGCCACCATCGCATGGGATTTTTGCAGCCGCGCCGAAGGCCGGAACAGGCGGCGATAGGTTTGCAGCGCCGTGTCGAGCTGGGCCGGGGCGAAGTGCGAGGCAAAGGCGTAAGGAAGGCCCATGGCTGCGGCCAACTGCGCGCCATACAGACTGGAGCCGAGTATCCAGGCTTCGACATCCGTGCCGGCACCGGGCACGGCCTGCACGCGCTGGCCGGGACGCGCCGGTGCGAAGTATCCGAGCAGTTCGTTCACGTCATCCGGGAAGCCGTCCACATCGCCCATCAGGTTGCGGCGTAGCGCGCGGGCGGTGTAGCCGTCGGTGCCGGGCGCACGGCCCAGTCCCAGGTCGATGCGCCCCGGATACAGCGAAGCAAGTGTGCCGAATTGTTCGGCGATCACCAGCGGCGCATGGTTGGGCAGCATCACGCCGCCCGCACCGACGCGGATGCGCGAGGTGGCCCCGGCCACATGACCGATCAGCACCGAGGTCGCGGCGCTGGCAATGCCGGTCATGTTGTGGTGTTCGGCCAACCAGTAGCGCTTGTAGCCCAAGGTTTCGGCCCATTGCGCCAGATCGCGGGTTTCGGCAAAGGATTGGCCGGCGTCGCCGCCTTCGCGGATCGGGGCCAGATCGAGGATCGAGAACGGAATCATCCACTGCAAGTGTGGGCGCGGCATGGATGCATCAAGGCCAGCGGCTCCGACGCAGGCAAGGCGGCGATTGCCCGGCTTGGAGCAATGCGATGGCCGGTAGCGCGGATGGATGCGATCGGACCAGCTAGACTGTGCGGTTCCCGGCCTCGTTTACCGGTCGCATCCATCGCGGAGACTTGCACGTGAGCGTCAGCACGAACATCCAGGAATCCCTCGACCTCATCGGTCGCGGCGCGGACGAAATCCTCAAGCGCGAGGAGCTGGAAGCGCGCCTCAAGCTGGGCCGTCCGCTGCGGGTGAAAGCCGGTTTCGACCCGACCGCGCCCGACCTGCACCTCGGCCACACGGTGCTGCTGAACAAGATGCGTCAGTTCCAGGATCTCGGCCACCAGGTGATTTTCCTGATCGGCGATTTCACCGGCATGATCGGCGACCCGACCGGCAAGAACGCCACCCGCAAGCCGCTGAGCCGCGAGGACGTGCTCGCGAACGCCGAAACCTACGCCGCGCAGGTGTTCAAGGTGCTGGACAAGGAGCGCACCGAGGTCCGCTTCAACAGCGAATGGTTCGGCGCCATGGGCGCTGCCGACATGATCAAGCTCGCCGCGCAGCACACCGTCGCGCGCATGCTGGAACGCGACGACTTCGCCAAGCGCTTCGCGGCGCAGCAGTCGATCGCGATCCACGAATTCCTCTACCCGCTGGTGCAGGGCTACGATTCGGTCGCGCTGAAGGCCGACGTGGAACTGGGCGGCACCGACCAGAAGTTCAACCTGCTGATGGGTCGCGGCCTGCAGGAGCACTACGGCCAGCCACCGCAGATCGTGCTGACCATGCCGCTGCTGGAAGGCCTGGACGGCGTCAACAAGATGAGCAAGTCGCTGGGCAACTACATCGGCATCGCGGAAGCCGCGATCGATATCGTCAACAAGACCATGAAGATCGGCGACGACCTGATGTGGAAGTGGATCGAGCTGCTGAGCTTCGAAATCTCTTCCGCCGAAGCGCAGAAGCTGCGCGAGGACGTGGCCGCCGGCCTCAACCCGCGCGACATCAAGCTGCGCCTGGCGCGTGAACTGGCCGCGCGCTTCCACGACGCGGCCGCCGCGGAAACCGCGATCGCCGGCTGGCACGCCGCGGTCACCGGCCAGGGCGACACCTCGCTGCTGCCGCTGCAGGACGTGGCCGTGCCGGCCGAAGGCCTGCGCATCGCCGCGCTGCTGACCGCCGCCGGCATCACGCCGTCCAACTCCGAGGCCAACCGCAAGCTCAAGGAACGCGCGGTGAAGATCGACGGCGAAGTGGTCGAGGACGCCGCGCGGGTGTTCACGCCGGGCTTCGAGGGCGTGCTGCAGGTCGGCAAGCGCAACTTCGCGCGGGTGCGGCTGGTTCAGGCCTGAGGTTCGATCCGGGCCGCGCGGCGCGCGGCGATCAGCGCGTCCTTCTGCGCCCAAAGCCCGTTGATCCATTCCTGGCAACGCTCGCGATATCCCGCGTCGCTTTCGTAATCGCCCGTTCCGAGATCCGGAATCGGGCGTTCGACGATGTGGGCCTCGATCTTGCCGATGCGGCCCGCGAGCAGGTCCAGCATCGTGGGCGGCTTGTCGCCCGGATAGACCACGGTCACGTCCAACACCGAGCGCAGGCTCGCGCCCATCGCATCCAGCACCGCCGCAACGCCGCCGGCCCTCGGCTTGAGCAGATGGTCATACGGTGAACCTTGCTGCTGGCGCTTGGCCTCGGTGAAGCGCGTGCCTTCGACGAAATTCATCACCGACACCGGCAGTTTCAGGTAACGGGCGCAAGCGCGCCGCGCGGCCTCGAGATCCTGCCCGCGCAGCGCCGGATTCTTTTCGATCTCGGCGCGCGAATGGCGCTTCATGAAGGGGAAGTCCAGCGCCCACCAGGCCAGGCCGAGGATCGGCACGAAGATCAGTTCGCGCTTCAGGAAGAACTTGAGCGCCGGAATGCGCCGGTTCGTGACCGCCTGCAACACGGGGATATCGACCCAGCTGGCGTGATTGCACAGCACCAGGTACCAACCTTCGTATTGCAGGTTCGCCTCGGTGTGCAGCTCGATCCGCGTCGGCGTGAGACGACGGATCATCAGGGTGTTCACCGCCATCCAGCTTTCCGCGATGCGCACCAGGACGCGCGTCAGCGCATCGCGCACCGCCATGATCGGCAACAGCAGTTTCAACAGGGCCAGCAGCAGCAACGTCGTGCCGTGAACCATCGTGTTCAGCGCAACCAGCGCGAACGCGATGGCGATGCGGAAAAAATCGGGCATGCAATGTCCTGTTGCCGTGTCGGTGGTGCCCCGAGCGGGGGTCGAACCCGCACACTCTTGCGAGCGAGGGATTTTAAGCCAGAGCATGGCATCCGCACCGGGCTAACGCTGGACTTGGATGTGGCTTGCTGTAGCAGGTTTTCCGCCAGACCAATGCCTTCGATCATATCCCGGTGCGCGATGCAAACCGCCCCGGTTCTCCTCCGCCTGGCTCCTAGCCGGCCCCTGGAATCGGGGCCTTTCAGGAGCACCTCATGGCAAAGATCAAACTCACCAAGTCCGTCGTTGACACGGCGCAGGCGCAGACCTGCGACGTGGAACTCCGGGATACGCTCGTTCCGGGCTTCTTGTGCAAGGTTACACCAACCGGCCGCAAGGTATTCATGGTTCAGTACCGCACGAACTCCGGCGTGCGGCGCAAGCCGGCAATCGGCCAGTTCGGCGAGCTGACGGTCGAACAGGCCCGATCGCTGGCACAAGACTGGCTGGCCGAAGTCCGGCGCGGAGGCGATCCCGGACTCGACAAGGCCGAAGCCCGCAAGGCGCCGACGGTCAAGGAGCTGTGCGGCCGGTTCATGGACGACCACTCCAAGCCGCACAACAAGCCCAGCACGCAGGCCGGCTACCAGTACCAGATTGACAGCTTCGTCATCCCGGCCTTCGGCAGCAAGAAGGTTCATGAGGTCACGCGCAACGACATCACCGCGCTGATGAAGCGCATGGAGAAGTCGCCCACCCAGGCCAACCGCGTGCTGTCGCTCGTCCGCAAGATGTTCAACCTGGCCGAGCTGTGGGGCTACCGGCCCGATGGCTCCAATCCCTGCCGCCACGTTCCCAAGTACCCGGAGAAGGGTTCGACCCGGCTCATTACCGACGACCAGATGACCAAGCTGTTCGCCTATCTGGAGAAGGCCGAGGCCGAGGGCTTGGAACATCCCATCCACCTGCTGGCCGTCCGGCTGCAATTCGAGTTCGCGGCGCGCATGTCGGAAATCCTGCTGTTGCAATGGGATTGGCTCGACCTGCCCAACGGCCGGGTGGTCTGGCCGGACAGCAAGACCGGCGATATGTCCAAGCCCCTAAGCGCCGAGGCTCGCCGCCTGTTGGAGAGTGCCCCCCACTATGGCGATTCGCCCTACGTTTGCCCCGCGATCCTCGATCACAAGAAGCCGCTAAGCCCCCACTCCTACTATCAGGCGTGGCGGCGCATCCTTGACCGTGCCGGTGTGCCGAAGGTCGGCACCCACGGCATCCGCCACCGCTCGGCGACGGACATTGCCAATTCGGGCGTACCGCTCAAGGTCGGCATGGCGCTGACAGCGCACAAGACCGTGGCGATGTTCATGCGCTATGTCCACACCGAGGACGATCCTGTGCGCCAGGCGGCCGAGCTGGTGGCGACCCGGCGCCAGACCATCACGAAGGCGCGGCAACGCCAGCCCCAGGAGGCCACGGCATGAGCGCCCGGACGCCCAAAGCAGTAAAAGGCGCTGCCGTGCCTGCCGGCTACGCCGGCATCCACGGCGGCATCGTGGAACTGCTCGATGCCGCCCGCCAAGCGGCGGCGCGCAGCGTCAATGCGCTGATGACGGCCAGCTATTGGGAGATTGGCCGCCGCATCGTGGAGGCCGAGCAACAGGGCAAGCGGCGCGCAGGGTACGGCGAACAGTTGATTGCCCGGCTGTCCGCCGACCTGACTGCGCGCTTCGGGCGCGGGTTCAGCCCGGACAACCTGGAGAACATGCGGCGGTTCTTCGCCGCCTATCCCCGGCCGGTGATTTCCGAGGCACTGTCTCGGAAATCGGGGGACGGACTGCCTGCCGAGAAATCCGAGACCGTGTCTCGGAAATTGGCCTTGGGCGAGCTGGCGCAGGTGTTCACGCTGCCGTGGTCGGCCTACGTGCGGCTGCTGTCGGTCAAGGACGAGAACGCCCGCCGGTTCTACGAGGCGGAGGCGCTGCGCGGCGGCTGGAGCGTGCGTCAGCTTGACCGGCAGATCGGCAGCCAGTTCTACGAGCGCACCGCCTTGTCGAAGGACAAGGCGGCGATGCTGGTCAAGGGCGCTGCGCCCAGGCCGGAGGATGCCGTCAGGCCGGACGATGCGATCAAAGACCCGTATGTGCTGGAGTTCCTGAACCTCAAGGATGAGTATTCGGAATCCGACCTCGAAGCGGCCCTGATCCAGCGGCTGGAGGATTTTCTGCTGGAGCTGGGCGAAGGGTTCACCTTCGTCGGGCGGCAGCGGCGCTTGCGCATCGACCAGACGTGGTATCGGGTGGATCTGCTGTTCTTCCACCGGCGGCTGCGCTGCCTGGTCATCATCGACTTGAAGCTGGGTAGCCTGACCCATGCGGACGTGGGCCAGATGCATATGTATTGCAACTATGCCAAGGAGCATTGGGCCTATCCCGATGAAAACCCGCCCGTAGGCTTGATCTTGTGCGCCGACAAGGGCCATGCCCTGGCGCGGTATGCCTTGGAGGGCTTGCCGACGAAGGTGATGGCGGCGAACTACCGCACCGTCCTGCCGGATGCCGAGCTGTTGCAGAAGGAGCTGGAAACCACACGGCGCCTGCTGGAGTCGCGCGCAGCGAAGCAGCCCAGGAAGCTCCCGCAATAGCAGGCGTCCCGGCGTGCCGGCGTCGGGTTCGCGGGCTGCGCCAGCCTGCGCTACAGATAAATCGGCCGCCTAAGCAACGCTGCGCTGGCAGGACACAAGCTCGCAGCCTGCCGCGTCGCCAGGGTAATCCCCCCGCTTTTAGCGGACTCCAAAAGTGGAGCTAAGCGGCGAGTGCCAGTTAACCGGACATTCGCCTGTTGAGCGCCTGCATCGGCGTGATG